>Ga0209253_10001512_pt1 | contig 20445 bp, 21 predicted proteins | sample FrelakmetBRP12BR_FD_187145 | JGI IMG/M metagenome (GOLD analysis project Ga0209253, IMG submission 187145) | Freshwater lake sediment microbial communities from the University of Notre Dame, USA, for methane emissions studies - BRP12 BR (SPAdes)... | ecosystem: Environmental > Aquatic >...
CAAACCCTCCCCTGCTACCACCCCATCCGCCGCCCATCGGGGGGAGAAACACGAGTCCGCCGCGGGAGCGTCTTCCGATCCCCGTACTGCCGGGAGGACCACGCTTCTTGAAGATGCTGCTCAGGATAAGAAACAGTATGAAAAGCACCACCAGGAACGGCAAGATGCTGCCCACCGTCTTGCGCTCACGTGGATCCGCCTGGTATTCGTTTTTCGTCGCCAGCATGATCGACTGGACGCCGGCGGCGATTCCTCCATAGTAGTCACCTTCCCGGAATCGTGGTCCGATCTCTTTACGGATGATCTGTCCGGAGAGAATGTCCGGCAGGGCTCCTTCAAGTCCATACCCCACCTCGATCCGCATCTTTCGGTCATCCTTCACGATGAAGAGGAGCACCCCGTTGTCTTTCCCTTTCTTTCCGATCTTGTTCAGCTCGCCGACTTTCAGCGCAGCCTCTTCAATCGGAAAGTCGCCTATCGTGCGCACCATCAGAACGACGATCTGCGTCGACGATTCACGGTCGAACTGCTCCAGCTTTGCATTCAGAGCCGCGAGTTCACCGGGCGTCAGAGTGGCGGTCATGTCCGTCGCATACTGTGTAACGCGCGGGGGCGAGAACTCCTGGGCCGGAGCGACACGACCCAGGAGAACAATCGCACAAAGGATAACCCAAAAGCGCCTTGCGTTCATCAGAACTTGACTTCCGGCGGCGTGTCTGCGCCTTCCTTTGCCTTGAAATACGCCTTCTCCTTGAAGCCGGTCAGCCCTGCAATAAGAGATGCGGGGAACGTCCGGAGCTGAGTGTTGTAGCCCTGGACGGTCGTGTTATACCGTTGCCGCTCGACGGCAATCCTGTTCTCGGTCCCTTCGAGCTGGGTCTGGAGTGCCATAAAATTCTCATTCGACTTCAGGTTCGGATAGTTCTCGGTGACCACAAGGAGGCGCGAAATGGCCGATGAGAGTTGATCCTGGGCCTGCTGGAACTTGGCGAAGGCCTGCGGGTCTTCGAGGACTTCCTTCGTGACCGTCATCTGGCTCACCTTGGCTCGTGCCTCGGTCACCCCCAGGAGCACATCCTTTTCCTGCGACGCGTAGCCCTTCACGGTATTGACAAGATTCGGGACCAGATCCGCACGGCGCTGGTATTGGCTCTCAACCTGGCTCCACGCACTGCGCACGCCCTCATCCGACTTCACAAGGCCGTTGTACACGCCCATGCCCCAGAGGAAGAGGCCGATGGCGACAACTGCGATGCCGCCGAGAACCACACCGGCAATCAAACATCCACGCGATTTCATGAAGACTCCTTAGTTGGTGAATATGGTGTTGGGAAATGGCGAAGAACGTGTGCGGATGACATCGAGAACGCGTTCAGCCTCAGTCCCGTGCAGCGCCCTGACGTTCCAGTGCCTGACGCCGACGGGGAGAAACGTATACGTCGTCGTTTGCCTCACAATCTTGATCTCGAAAAGACCGGTATCATAAGAAGCTCTGTCAATTCCTCCGAAGACGAAGTTGCCAAGCGAATACACGATCACGCCGGATTTGTATCGCTCGATCCCCTGAAGAACATGCGGATGATGACCGATCACCGCGTCGGCGCCCCCGTCGATGACCGCCCGTGCAAATCGCTTCTGACCTTCGTCAGGGAACTCCGCCTTCTCTGTGCCCCAATGAAGAGTGACAACCACGAAGTCCACCGAATCTCTCTGGCGCAACACGCGGATATCATCGAGGATGACTTGAATGCTGCGGACCGCAACGCCGGGAGAATTCTCTCCCGCGACTGGCGCTTCGCCCCCGCCATAATAGCCGACGAAGCCGATTTTTCGGCCTTTGATCATTGCAACGATGGGGCGGCGGGCCTCTGCTCTGTCTCTCCCGCCCCCCACGTGAAGCACGCGGGCCGAATCAAGATACAAAATTGTATCGAAAAGTCCTTCGTTACCATAGTCAAAAATGTGATTATTGGCAATATTCACGATGTCGATTCCGGCGATTTCAAGCGAGGCAATGTACTTCGGATGCATCCGGAAATTGTAGGGCTTCTGGACCTTGACGCCGCGCGTCGTTATGGGGCACTCGAGGTTGACCATGGCGATGTCGGCATCCCGCAGGAGGTCGAACCCGGTGAATGGAAGGCCAACACTGTCGCCCGCCGCATTCTCGAAGTGGCCGGCCAGAAGGCAATCCCCTCCAAAACGGAGAACGACGGATGAGTCTCCATCACCCTTCCCAAACGGAGCAGCCAGAGCGGACGCCCGGAAGACCATGAGAAGAAGAAGGATGTGGCGGGAGGCAAGAAACAAACGTCTACCCCTTTCTCAAAAAAAAAGGAAGCCCGAGGGCTTCCTTTTGAAAGCTCACCGAACCCCTTCTTAGCCACCGAGGGGGAAGTTGTAACCGACACGGAACGCAATGCTTCCGTTCGTGCCGCCACTTACAGAGATGCCGTCATAGCGGACGGAGATATCGACCGCGTTCTTCCCGCCGGAAACTGGGATCTCAACGCCAACGACCGGGCAGAAGTTGAAGCCGGTTGTCGAGCCACCGCCACCAGTAACGGTTCCGTATCCGGGAATATTGACGCTCACGTCACCTGACGAACCGAAGAATAAACCCAGCTCGGCCATGCCATAGAAGCGCGTCTTGCCTTCTGGCATAAAGTAGTACTTGCCGAACGCCCTCAACGGAAGGCCCTTGAAGCTGGGACCCGAGACACCTTCAAAATCCTTCCCACCCCATACAAAATACCCGGTCTCTCCACCAATTGCAGCCATGGGAGTGAGGTTGTATTGGAAGCGAACGCTGCCACCGAATCCGATCGAGTTCGCATCGCTGAAGCTTCCCATCGGCAAGAGAACGTCAGCACCGGCACTCAGCGACATTTTTGAAGCCGCCGATGCAGGTGTCGCCAGGGCAACAACCAGAAGAACCACAAACGACGTCATTAAAAGGTTTCTCATCTTGGAGCTCCGCTATGATTTTGGGTTGGTGGATTATAGGAAACATGAACAATAATTATGTGAAAATACTAAAAGCCCATGCAATAGTCAAGAGTCTGCTCGCGGTGAGAATACGCATGGCCATTTGAACCAGTTTTTGAGGAAATCGACCGTAACTAACTGCCGCCAAAGCGAGTCGGACAACGCAAGAGCTCCGGGAAATGTCAAAGAACGAAGCCTCACGGCTCCCCACGTCACCTCAAGGCACACGTTTGAGATGTCAGAGGTAGAAGAGTGCACCAACAGCGAAAAGGAACCCCCTCCCTTTGATTGCTGTATGGGTTCCCTCTCCGGCCTGCTCCTTGGCAACATCACTGAGCCCGAAGAGGTAGCGACCCTCCGCTGTGATCCCGATCTTCGAAGCCACCATGAACTCTGCTCCAGCACCGAAAACGAGGCTGATATTTGTCGAATTCGTGCCGTCCTTCGCATCCTCTTCTTCCGACGGAAATCCCGTCGCCTCTATGAGAGTCTTTGCTGCCAAGAGGATTCCGATCGACGGGCCAGCGAGAACGAACGGCCGGACCGAACCATCGAGGAATCTTGCCTTGATGAGAACCGGTATGTCAAGGTACGCGTTCTTAGCCGTGAGCTTCACGGTGACAGGCTGCCCGGTTGCCGGATTCACATAACCACTGATGTCGACGACGGTCCCTCCCTGAAGGTATCTGAGCTCGACCTGGGCAAACATGGGACCTGCAATGGAGGTCTGGATCTGGATGCCGAAGCCGTATGTGGTCCGGGAGGATTTGGAAGCCTGAGATGGAAGATCAGGATTGTAAGACGCGCTGGAAATGACAAGCGACGCTCTAGGGCCGAGCGCAAACCCTGATTGGGAATAGGCAGGGAGTGCAATCAGGAGCACCAGAGCCACAACCAGAAATGTTCTCATTCTGTCACCTCATAGGGTTGTTTTACGATTATGTCTCAATTGATTTCGTACCGGATACCCGACGTCGCTGCAATATAGAATGACGTCGTGCCTGTTGTAAAGACCGGGCCTAGTTGCAGATCCGCCGCAATATAGAGGTTCTTTGCTATCGGGAACAACGCTCCACCACCTGCCCTAATGCAGAAATACGGACCGCCCGGTGAGAAGAACAGACTGAACCCGGCATCCCCATATGGCCGTATCTGAGATCCGGATACATTGAAGTAGAGCTTGCCAAAAAACGCCCATTCGATCGGTGTGCCAGCCTGTGTATTGATATTCACGTCTGTGCCAATAGCCCACTTCTTGTTGAATATTACCTCAGCTGTCGGACCAATCTGGAGGCCTGCCTTCAGGGATGTACTGGTGGTGTACTGATAGGTCGTCCAGTTGAATTCCGCGGCCCCCGATACCGTGTACATCGACAAGCCAAGCCGGCCTCCAACCATCCATTTGGGTTGAGCTGGAGCATCCATGCCAATGATGGCGATGCAAAGGACCAGAGCAGTGAGCAGAACTTGGAAACGCTTCATTGTTCAGTCTCCCCTGTTATTGATGGTAGATGATGAGGTGAATGTACTCATGAGCTTTCATTTTAGCAAGGAGCGCGCAATGACAACCCGCTGGATTTCGGATGTGCCCTCGTAAATCTCGGTGATTTTTGCATCACGCAAGTACCGTTCCACAAGGTATTCACGCACATACCCATACCCACCGTGAATCTGAATCGCTTCGAGGGCAGCCTGAACAGCGATCTTCGATGCGAAGAGCTTTGCCATGGCGGCTTCGCGGCCGAAGGGCTGTCCGGCATCCTTCAACTCTGCAGCTCTGAGTGTGAGCATCCTTGCCGCTTCAACGTTGGTGGCCATGTCGGCGATTTTGAACTGTATCGCCTGGAACTCGGCGATCGGTTTATCGAAGGCCTTCCGTTCTTTCGCGTAGCGGACCGAAGCATCCACGCACGCCTGGGCGATGCCCACAGCCTGCGATGCGATTCCAATTCTTCCTCCCTCAAGAGTCTTCATGGCAAAACCGAAGCCTTCTCCCTCGGCACCAATCCTGTTTGCGGCCGGTATGCGGCAGTCCTGAAATGACAGGGAGACAGTATCCGAGCTCCGGATGCCCAGTTTTCTTTCCTTTTTCGCTACCGTGAAACCAGGGATACCTCTTTCCACAATGAACGTGCTGATTCCCTTCGGGCCTTTGGACCGGTCCGTTGCGGCCATAACCAGCACAACGTCTGCCGTTGAACCGTTGGTGATCCAGTTCTTCGTGCCATTCAGGACGTAGAAGTCGCCGTTCCTATCCCCGGATGTTCTCTGATTGGATGCGTCGCTTCCGGCCTCCGGCTCGGAGAGGGCAAAAGCACCGAGCTTCTTCCCGGCAGCAAGATCGCGAAGGTAGCGGGTCTTTTGGTCGTCCGTCCCAAACCTGTTGATGCCGTAGCAGACGAGCGAGTTGTTGACGGACATGATCACCCCACACGAGGCATCCACGCGGGAAATCTCCTCGATCGCCAGCGCGTAACTGATCGTGTCGAGCCCCGCACCTCCCCACTCCTCCGGGACCATCATTCCCATGAATCCGAGTTCACCCAGTTCCCGGACCGCTTCAGCGGGGAATTCCTCCTTTTCATCCCGCTCGATAGTGCCAGGAGCAAGCTTGTCCTCTGCGAATTTCCTTGCGGTCTCGCGGATCATCAGGTGCGTTTCGCTCAGGGTGAAGTCCATGCAGGGCCATCCTCACTTCTTGGTGTAGTCGTAGAATCCCCGGCCGGATTTCCGTCCGAGCCTTCCTGCAGCCACCATTTTCCTCAAGAGAGGACAGGGCCGGTATTTCGAATCCCCCAACCCGTCGTGGAGCACTTCCATGATCGCCAGACACACGTCCAGGCCGATGAAGTCGGCAAGGGTCAGCGGGCCCATCGGGTGGTTCATGCCGAGTTTCATGACGGTGTCGATCGCTTCCGGCGTCGCCACGCCCTCCATGACGCAATAGACGGCCTCATTGATCATCGGCATCAGCACGCGGTTGGCAATGAACCCCGGGTAGTCATTGACCTCCACCGGCACCTTGTCCAGGCGCTTGCATGCTTCCGTGACGGCCGTGCAGGTTTCGTCCGAGGTCGACAGCCCGCGGATCACTTCCACGAGTTTCATCACCGGGACGGGGTTCATGAAGTGCATGCCGATGACACGATCCTGCCGCTTCGTGTTGGCGGAGAGCTCGGTGATAGAGATTGATGATGTGTTGGTAGCGAGGATGGCGGAGGGTTTGCACCGGGCATCGAGCAGACGAAAGAGATCGGTCTTTATCTTCCGATCCTCGGTGACCGCTTCGACGACCAGGTCGGCCTCGCCCGCGGATCCGGCAAGATCCGTCGAAAGGCCGAGGTGCGACAATGCAGACTGTTTCCCGCTGTCAGTCAGGGTCCCCTTGGCGACCTGCCGTTCCAGGTTCGCGGTGATCGTTGCCAGTGCCCGGTCGAGGAATTCCTGCTTGATGTCATTGAGGGTGACATGAAACCCGTACTGCGCAAAGACGTGGGCAATACCGTTGCCCATTGTTCCGGCTCCGACGACGGTTACATGTGTGATCTCCACGGGAAAGCCTCCGAAAGAGTTCTTCTGCAGTTAACTCCTACAATGACCGCGGAAGCCGGAGCATGAGTGTCCGGCGCGAAGGTCCGTTCAGCCCATTCTCTCCACGATCACGCTGCTTGCCTCCCCGCCACCGATACAGAGTGCAGCAAGTCCGCGGCGGAGGTTCCGCTGCTCGAGGGCATACAGGAGCGTTACCAGAACGCGGGCACCGCTGGCGCCGATCGGATGGCCAAGAGCGATGGCTCCGCCGTTGACATTGACTTTGTTCACGTCCAGTCCTGCAATCATGTTGACGGCGAGCGCGACCACCGCGAATGCTTCATTGATTTCGAAGAGGTCGATATCGCGTATGGAGAGGGAAGCTTTTCCTGCGACCTTGGCAATCACGTCGGCGGGAGCGGTCGTAAACCAATCGGGCGCCTTCGCAAAGGAAGCCTGGGCAACGATGCGCGCCAGCGGTCGTACACCCAACGTTTTCGCCTTTTGCCCGGACAGGAGGACCAGCGCGCCTGCCCCGTCGCTAATTTTCGAGGCGTTGGCCGCGGTGATCGTGCCATCCTTGGCAAAGGCCGGCTTGAGTTTCAGGATCTTCTCGAAATTCGTCTTCTTGACATCCTCGTCTTCCAGGACGGTCACCTGCTCGCCCTTATCGCCTTTCACTTCGACGCCAACAATCTCCTTCATGAATCTGCCGGCCTGCTGCGCGTCCTGGGCACGCCGGTAGCTGAGGATGGCGAATTCGTCCTGCGCTTCGCGCGGGATGTTGCACTCCTTCGCGCAGAGTTCGCCGGCGATGCCCATCAGCGTATTGCTGTAGACATCAAGGAGCCCGTCTTTGATCATTGCGTCCACCAGCTCCGCGTTCCCCATCCGGTACCCTTCGCGCGCGCGATCGAGCAGATAGGGAGCGCGCGACATGCTTTCCATTCCGCCGGCAACGACGACATCGGCGTCGCCGACCATAATGGCCTGGGCTCCGAGCATCACGGATTTCAGTCCCGAGCCGCAAACCTTGTTCACCGTCGTGCATTCCACGGAGTGAGGCAGACCCGCGAAGAGCGCGGCCTGACGGGCGGGTGCCTGCCCAACGCCCGCCGACAGGACGTTGCCCATAATCACTTCCTGGACCTCCTCGAGTCTGATGCCGGCCCGGCGGACCGCTTCGCGCACCGCGACTGCTCCCAGCTGCGGTGCAGTGAGACTGCTCAGGGCACCGCGGAAGCTGCCGATAGGAGTCCGGCAGGCACTTGCAATGACGACGTCGTTCATAAAGGGAAGACCTCCGCTGGTTGGTGGTCAGCAGCTTGTAGATGGTAGCAGAAAGGACTGAAAAAGACAAGTGAGCTCTGCGGCGGTGTGACAGCGGACACGCGCCGCAGGGAACGTGCGGAGACAGCGGAGCACCCGGTGGGTCAACTGCTCATGGATTTGAGGAATTCCTTGTTGGACTTCGTGCCGCGCATCTTTTCCAGCATGAAATCCATCGCCTCGACGGTGTTGAAATCGCTCAGGAGCTTTCTGAGAATCCAGATCCGGTTGAGATCGTCCGGGTCGATCAGCAGCTCTTCTTTGCGGGTTCCGGAACGGTTCACGTCCATCGCAGGGAAGATCCGCTTGTCGCTCAGTTTACGGTCGAGGACAATTTCCATGTTCCCCGTCCCTTTGAACTCCTCGAAAATCACCTCGTCCATGCGGCTGCCGGTTTCCACGAGTGCCGTGGCGACGATGGTGAGGCTTCCGCCTTCCTCGATATTGCGGGCCGCACCGAAGAATCGTTTTGGTTTGTGGAGCGCATTGGCATCCACGCCGCCCGACAGGATCTTGCCCGAGTGCGGCACCACGGTGTTGTGCGCGCGTGCAAGGCGGGTGATGCTGTCAAGAAGAACAACAACGTCCTTCTTCGCTTCCACGAGTCGCTTCGCTTTCTCGAGCACCATGTCCGACACCTGAACGTGACGCTCCGGCGGTTCATCGAACGTGGAACTGACCACTTCGGCGTTGACCGAGCGCTCCATGTCCGTGACCTCTTCCGGTCGTTCGTCGATCAGGAGAACGATCAGTTTCACTTCGGGGTGATTGCGGGTGATGCTGTTAGCGATTTTCTGGAGGAGGATCGTTTTGCCGGCCTTAGGCGGTGAGACGATCATGCCGCGCTGACCTTTGCCGATTGGAGCGAGGAGATCCATGATGCGCATGGAATACTCCCCGGGAGCTGTCTCGAGCTTGATTGCGGTGTTCGGGTAGAGCGGTGTGAGGTTGTCGAACAGCACGCGCTCCCGAATGCTATCGGGATTCTCATCGTTGACCGCCTCCACGCGGAGCAGCGCAAAGAACCGCTCCCCTTCCTTCGGAGGACGCACCTGGCCGCTGACGGTGTCCCCCGTCCGGAGATTGAACTTCTTGATCTGCGACGGCGAAACATAAATGTCGTCGGGAGAGGGAAGATAATTGTAGTCGACCGAACGGAGGAACCCGTATCCGTCGGGAAGAACCTCGAGAACGCCCCGGCTGAACGTCAGACCCCCCTGCTCTGTCTGCGCCTCAAGTATCTTGAAGATCAACTCTTGCTTCCGCAGGTCGCTGTAGCCGATGATGTTCAGCTCTTTGGCGATCTGGTTCAGCTCGGCGATTTTCTTCGACTTGAGCTCAGCAATGTCCATGCTCATGGATTAGCAACCTTTCAACGTGGGAAAAATACGTTCTCCTCAAGTGTCGGCATGCCCCCCCGGGCTCCAAGAATACTTGGGAATTGGGAAAAATAACGGATGACGACGGCTGGATGGATGCGCGCTAGAAGCTACAGGATGAGTTACAAAAGGTGGTAACGCTCGAGGTGTCTAGCTGGTCCCTCTTGTGTCAGATTTGCTGTAAAAAATATACGCTAATCCGAGAGGTTTGTCAAGTATTTTTCTTGAGGTACTCCAGGGCTTCGCCCACCACGTAGTGGGACCCCGTAACAAGGATGGTCCCCCGGCGCCGGAGGGCTTTCCTGATCCCCGCTGCGACACTCCCGGCGGGATCCGAGGGTATCCCCAACCGCCTGGCCGCCCGGGTGACGCTCTCGGCAGGTCTCGCGCGATGGGTCCGGGGCTGAACGGCAACGACCGTGCCGGCCAATCTGCCGATTTCACGAAGCATTGGCACCATATCCTTGTCTTTCATGACCCCGAACACGACGGTCAGATGCCCTGCCCCCTTCTGAAGGAGAGAACTGATGGTCGCCCGCATCCCCGCGGGATTGTGGGCAACATCCAGGATGACCCTCCTCCCGTGTCCGGCAACAGCAAGCCTGCCGCCCAACCGCGTGTTCTGCTGAACATTCCTGATACCGTCCCGGATGGACCGATTACGGATCCACGGAAACCTGGATCTAAACGCTTTGCTTCTCATCAAACCCGACAGGCATGCCACCGCAAGTCCGGCATTGAGAGTCTGGTGCGCACCGCTCAGGCCTGGGCGCACCGGACCGGTCCGCACCCGGTCCGTAACGAATGAGGACCGGCCGGCCCGGGCCGGGATTACGCGCACGGTGTCAGCAGCCCGAATCACCGGTGCACGTTTTCGTCCGGCGATCCTCAGTATCCGCCTCTCGGCGGTTTCCTCCATGGTGCCGACAACCACTGGAACCCGCGACTTGATGATCCCCCCTTTTTCACCGGCGATGGCGGAGATCGTGGACCCAAGGTACTCGGTATGGTCGAGGGAGATGTTCGTGATGACGCTGGCGAGGGGGATCAGAACGTTTGTCGAATCCAACCGGCCACCGAGTCCCGTTTCGATAATCGCGATGTCAACCGCTTCATCAGCGAAATACTGAAACGCCACGCAGGTCGTGGCCTCAAAAAACGTAGCATGGCGGGATTCGACAGCAGGCCGAATCGCTTCAACGTAGCGGACCAGGCGTCGATCGGATATCTCCCTCCCGTCAATCCGGATACGTTCCGTAAACCTGACGAGGTGCGGCGACGTGTAGAGTCCCGTCTTGTAGCCGGCTTCCATGAAGACTGAGGCGAGGAACGAACAGGTCGAGCCTTTCCCGTTGGTCCCCGCTACGTGAATTGAGCGGAAGGAACGTTCGGGATTCCCGGCCGATTTCAGCAGCGCACGGATGTTCGAGAGGCCAAATTTCATCCCCCGGCCCTGGAGCCCGTAGAGATACGCGATCGTCCTGCCGAATTCGTTCACGTTAGGGGGAACCGTGGATTCTCTTGCTTCTTCAACGTGTGTTGTACCGGGCCGCAGGAGGGAAGAAGGAAATCTTTCTCTCGCGGAGGAACTGGGAGTCTTCGGTCGAACCTCTAGAGCCAGCTGTCCACGACGGAGACGTTACTGCGCGACACGAGTGATCCGACCAGCGAACCGGCATCGGTTATCTTCTGTTCGTCGCAAAATCGACTGATCCCTTCGGCAATCCTGATGCCCGCAGCGGGATCGATGAAGTTCGCGGTGCCGACCTGTACCGCAGAGGCGCCGGCAATCAGGAACTCGATGGCATCGTTCGCGTTCATGATCCCTCCTATCCCGATTACCGGGATGGAAACGGCTCGGGAGGCTTCGTACACCTTGGCCAGTGCCACCGGCTTGACAGCGGGCCCTGAAAGCCCCCCCGTTGTCGTTGCCAGCATGGGTTTGCGTGTCCGAATATCGATTGCCATCCCAATGAGCGTGTTCATCACCGACACAGCATCAGCTCCAGCTTCCTGCGCAGCACGTGCGAACTCGGAGATGTGGGTCACGTTCGGCGTGAGCTTCATGATCAGCGGCTTCCGGGTCAGTGACCGGAGTCGGCGGGTGATCTCCGAAACCATCGGACAGCTCGTCCCGAAATTGAGTCCGCCTTCCTTCACGTTCGGGCATGAGACGTTGATTTCGTAGCCGTCCACCCCCTCTTCGGATTCGAGTATTTCCAGCACCTGACAGTACTCATCGACCGTGCTTGCTGCAATGTTGACGATGACGGCCGTGTCGATGCTGCGGAGGAACGGGAGTTTTTCGTGGACGAATCTCCGGACCCCGATATTGGCGAGCCCGATCGAATTCAACATGCCCGACGCCGTTTCCACGATGCGTGGCGGCGGGTTGCCGTCGCGGGGTTTGAGTGACAGCGACTTGGTGATGATCCCGCCCAGTTTCGAGACATCGGCAAGGTCAAGACAGTCGTCGCCGTATCCGTACGTACCCGAAGCTACGAGGACGCGGTTCTTCAGTTCGAGCCCTGCGAGTGTGAAAGATGTTCTGGCCATGCTCAGAGTCGTATCGTTCGAACGTCGAAGGTGGGGCCGTCCTTGCACATCAGAGAAAACTTCTTTTCGCCGCCAGTCATTTCCACGGGGCAGCCCTGGCAGATGCCGATCCCGCACGCCATCGGTCCCTCCAGGGACACTTCGCAAGGGATATCGTTCTGGATCGCAAATGCCCCGAGCGCCTTCAGCATCGCTGTTGGACCGCAGGCGAAGACCTTCGGATTCGTGTACGGATGCCGCGTCAGTGTCGTCCGGAGCAGCTCGACCACGTTGCCGTGGAACCCACGGGTCCCGTCATCGGTGGCGACGGAAAGGTTTTCCAGATATGCGTCGACGATCTGCCCTGCGCCCCGAGCGCCGAGAAACGTGGCAACCGGGACGCCCACATCGCGAAGCGTCGCCGTTGCGATGGGGAGCGGTGCAACCCCAAGTCCTCCGCCAACGAGGATGGCCGTTGTGAAATCACCGGCTGTAAGACTGAAGGGAACTCCCAGAGGTCCCAGGATGTCGATAGTATCTCCCGGCCGTTTTCCCCTCAGCAAGGCCGTCCCTTTTCCGATCACGTTGAAAATCAGCTCAACGAGCTCCCCGTCCGTTCTGTAGACGCTGAACGGCCGGCGGAGGAGCGGATCGGTCCCTCCCTCGACCCGCACGTTCAGGAATTGTCCTGCTTTCGCCGACCGGGCTATCGCAGCGGACGTGAAAGCGATGACATGGACATTGTCACCTGCTTGCCGGACTCTCACAACGGGGCAGATTTCCTGGACGATCATTCAGAGCGCCTTTCTTCGTCTGCCGAGTCGGAATCCCGGGGAGGCAACCTGGGGGCATCGCCGGTTTTTCCCAGACGCGCCCTTCTCCCCGAACCGGGTGCGTCGTCCAGCGTAGGCTGAGGCTGGGGAGGCGGATTGACCTGTTGTTGAGGCACAACGGTCTTCACGGAATCCTTCCCCTCCGCCGCCTTGATCGTCCGTTCCGTCTGGACCGCGGCCAGCTTGGGCTGGACTAGAGATGCGTACGGTGACGTGGGATACTTACTGACAAGCATCTGATAGTAAACGAGGGCACTGTCGGTTTGGGGTTGGACATTTTCGTAGATCCACCCGACCGCATAGTTCGCACGGGAAGCAAACGGCGAATCGGGATTCTTCGCCGGCACTGCTTTGAAGGCATCGACGGCCTCGGCCGATTTTCCGGCCTTGAAGAGGTCCACCGCATGGAGGTATGCCTTCTCTCCTTCATCCTCGGCCTGTTTCGTAATGGGAAGGCCCAGGATGCGCTGCGCCTCGGCTGCGAACGGCGAACGTGGATATCGGTGAATGATCTCTTGCAGGAGTGTGTCGGCCGTACCTCGTGGCACCGTCGAGTCCTGGCCGGCGATCTGCGAAAGGACGAAAAGCGCCCTGGGGACTGCAGGGCTGGTCGGGTGTTCGTTGATCAACCTCCGGTACCAGAATTTTGCAGAGTCGTTGAGACTCATCGTGGCATAAAACAGCGTCGCGAGTTCGCTCTTGTTCAGCGCCAGCCGGGCATTGACCGTATCCAGAGACCAAACGGAGGCTTTCGGAGCCTGAGGGCGAAGAGTATCTCCGGGCGTCAGGGTGACTCTTGCCGTTGTATCGCGTCGGGCGACAGCGGAATCCGGGGGAGCGATCAGCGCAGCTCGGATGCTGTCGAACCGTGCGATCTCCGAACGGAAGATGTTGTACCGGTTCATATTGTCGGAACGGAAGATCAGCATGGGTGTGATGGCGGAAGATGCCGCCTGCCTCCCGCGGCTGTAGGCCGAGCGCGCAGAGTCGAACATGGCAAGTTTGGTCTCATAGAGCAGACCACGCTGATACGCGGCGTTCGCTGCGCTTTCACTTCTGGCGAACGCAGTATCCACGAAGGCGTACTGCGCGAGAGCGGCCGGTATGTCGCCCGAGTCACGGTGGACGTTGCCGATCTCAACCTCAATTTCGCCGAAGTATTCACGGTAGTTGAGGTTGGCCCGCAGTTTCCGGAGCTGGCTGAGTGCAGCGGCGTAGTCGCCCTGCCGGGCCCGCATCCTCGCGGCACCGATGGACCCACGGTACTCGTCCAGAATTGTCTTGCTGATATTGAACACCTGCTGGTAGGATTCTTCGGCCCCTGCATAGTTGCCGGAGCTGGCATAGATCTCCGCGACTTGCTGGTATGCCGCTGAGCGGAGTTCAGCACTTTCGCAGAGTTCTCCCGCCCGTTTGAACTCTTCGATGGCACGGGCAGTGTCTCTGCTGTCAATGGCCAGCTGTCCGAGGAGCAGAGACGCGTGGCCGACGAGCCCCTTCTCACCTTCTTTCGTCCCTGCTTCAACAACCTCTCCGGCCGACGCGGCAGCGCCCTCCTTGTTGTTGGCCTTATAGTTCGTGAATGCCAGCATCATTCGTGCACGGAGAACCAAGCCGCTCTCCGGATACCCCTGGATCAACTCCCGGAATTTCCGTTCAGCCTGGAGGTGGTCCCCCTGGTAGAAATAGGACATGCCAATCATCAGAAGGGCATCGTCCACAAGGTTGGAGCCGGGATGGTACTGGAGGAGTTTGGAGCACTTCTCCACAACCTGCGTGAATTTCGTCCTGGTCCCCTGCGGTATGTTGAACTGGACCAGGTAATAGTCCCTTCCCACCTTCTGGAGCTCGGGGAGGGTCCATACCTCGTTTTCCGCCTCGCCGTACACCCGTTGGGCGTTGTAGTACGTGTTGAAATACGAGGTCATCGAATCCCAGACCCCGCAGCCGGGAAAGGATGCCAGCACAAGAAAGAGAACAATGAGGGAGGATGAGGCGAAGATCGATAGCAGACGGAATCGGAAAAGTGCGGGCAAGTCGGCGGCTCCAGTGCGCATACAACAGATAAAACATAGAAAGAATCCGGCCTAAAGTCAAACGGGCAATTAAACCATCCCAACTGGCGGGTGTCCAACGTGTGACCTCAACATCAATTCAGACAACTGGAAGGAGTCAACCATGGTGGGAAAAACAAGCCTTGTGGTAGCGATAGTATCGCTTGTGTCCATGTTCGCGATAGCCCAGCAGGGACCGGGCGGCGGCCCAGGCAAGGGTCCGGCGGGCATGCACCAGGCGATTGTGCAGAAGTTGAATCTCACGGATCAGCAGCAGACGCAGATGCGGAAGCTTCGCGTTGAGCTCGAAAAGAAGAACATCCAGACCGTTTCGAAGATCCGGCTCGCGCAGATCGACTTGAAGGAACTGATGCTCGCTGACAAGCCCGACCGCACAACAATGGAGAAGCGGCTGAAAGAGATTACCGATCTCCAGCACCAGATGAAGCTTGACCGTTTGGATCATATGTTCGCGGTCAACACGCTGCTCACGCCAGAACAGCAGAAGATATGGAGACAGGAGATGAATCGTCCGGGACGGCACCGCGATCGGTTGAGAATCCTCAGGGAGGGAAGTCCGATGGGGACGCTGGAGGATGAGGACGTCGTCCGTCAACAGATGAGGATCTTCATGGACGGCGGGCCTATGGGGGTACTGGAGGGTGAGGATGAGGACGTCCTCATGGAAAAGGACGTGGTCGCCGAGTAGCCTAGGAGGAACGCAGATCGGGGGGGCTGGGGGGGGCCCCCCCTGCCTTACCTGGTTAGTGAGGATTTGTCGGGCGGACGTCGATTTCGCTGAACATCGAACGCCCTGGAGCCGTTACCGCAAAGACGACCGCCGACGCAACGTCTTCCGGCTGGGTGATATGCTCCCCCTTCTTGTTCATAGAGGAGAAACTCGTATCGACAGATCCCGGGAAGATCGTGCAAACTCGGATGTTGTGTTCGCGCACTTCAAGCATTAGCGAGCCGGCGAAACCACGCATCGCCCATTTTGTCGCACAGTAGCCAGCGCCCCCCTTGAAGCTGTTTTTCCCCGCCAGCGAGCTGATGAAGACGATATTCCCACCGTTCTGCTTCACCATCTGCGGCAGGACGGTGGTGGTGGGGAGAAACGCACCTCGCATATTGACATTCCACATGGAGTCGAACTCCGCAACGGAGAGCTGCCCGACCGGTTTGAACACGCCGATCCCGGCGTTGTTGACCAGGATGTCCACTTTCCCGTACTTCCGGATCGTCGAATCCACGAGCCGTTGAACCTGCTCTTCGGATGTCACGTCCGCCGCGATGCCTTCTGCGGCAAGGCCCTCGCTCCTGAGATCTTCGACCGTCCTGCCAAGGTCCCGTTCGCTCCGCGCTGCAAGGACCACCGTTGCCCCCTCGAGAGCGAGCGCCCGGCCGATCGCCCGGCCAATGCCTTTGCTACCACCGGTGACGATGGCGACATTCCCGTTGAGCGGTTTCATCAGAGCTTCGAGAGATTGCTTTCGATGAGATGGAGGAACTCACCCCGAGTCTTTACATCATCCCGGAAGGTGCCGAGCATTGCGCTGGTCGTGGCAACGGAGTTCTGCTTCTCCACCCCCCGCATCATCATACACATGTGCCGGGCTTCGATCACGACCCCGACGCCATCGGGATTCAGAGCCGTGTACAGCGTGTCGGCAATCTGCTGCGTCAAACGTTCCTGAACCTGAAGCCGCCTGCTGAACACCTCGACGATCCGCGGGATCTTGCTCAGGCCGACGATCTTTCCATTCGGGATATAGGCAATGTGTGCCTTTCCGAAGAACGGGAGCATGTGGTGCTCGCACATGCTGAAAAAATCGATATCCTTGACGATCACCATCTCGCTGTATTTCTCATCGAAGACAGCGCTGTTCAGGACCTTCTCCACATCTTCCTGGTAGCCCTTCGTCAGAAACGCGAAGGCCTTCGCCACGCGGTGAGGAGTCCTCTGCAGCCCTTCACGCCGGGGATCCTCCCCCATCGCTTCAAGCAATTGCTCAACGAGAGTCTCCATCGCCGGGATATTGACAGGCTCTTGGGCCATGGCTCATTCTCCCCGGTATTCGACGAAGTTGTTGGCGGACTCAAAGAGCTTGATGGACACCAGCTTTCCTTCAGTGATCTTCGGTTTGAGAATCTTCCAGAAGGCGATGGCCATGTTTTCGGCGGTAGGGATGATCCCGCGCATGAAATCCACATCTTCATTCATATGTTTGTGGTCGACGCGCTCGATCAGATCATCCTCAATGATTTCCGCAAGCTTCTTCAGGTCAATGACCATCCCCGTATCCGCCGGAGGATTTCCCGCAACCGTCACCTCGATTTCATAATTGTGTCCGTGACCTTTCGGGTTGTTGCATTTCCCGAAGACCGCCTGGTTTTTCTCGTCGGGCCACGACGGATTGTAGAGCCTGTGTGAGGCGCTGAAGTAGCTTTTTCGGGTGACATACACCATAGATACCTCTCATTTTTCGCGTCTCAATCCGGGGGCAAGGCCATCCGGCCTTGCCTCGTCGTTGCCAAAGCCCGCGAGGGCTAGAGAGCGCTCAGAACTTCCTCCGTGTGCCCGTCCACCTTCACCTTTGAGAAGATGTGGGTGATCGTCCCGGATCCATCGATGACGAACGTTGTCCGTTCGATCCCCATATATTTCTTCCCGTACATGCTCTTTTCCTTCCAGACCCCGTACTTCTTCACCAATTCCTTCTTCTCATCGCTGACGAGCGCGAACGGCAAATCGAACTTGTCCGCAAACTTCCGGTGCGATTCAGGGCTGTCAATGCTCGCTCCGACCACGACGGCCCCTTTCTTCTGAAAGACCTTCATCCCGTCCCGGAAGTCACATGCTTCCCTCGTGCAGCCGGAGGTGTTGTCTTTCGGGTAGAAATACAGCACGACCTTTCTGCCTTTCAGGTCTTTCAGCGACAGTTTCCCGCCGTCGCCCGTCGGAAGGGTAAAATCAGGTGCTTTCGATCCGACCTTAAGTTCAGCCATGCCGGGCTCCCGCTACAGTGAACTGAGAAACTTGCTGATCTCTTCGTAGTTCGGCTCGACGCCCGGGTTTTCCGTGACCCATGCAAACCTTACGGTCCCATGGGGATCCAGGACGAAGACCGATCGCTTGGCCGCCGAATACCCGGTCAGCCCGGCGAAATTCTCATGCACGCCGACGTATGCCTTGCTGACCTCGAGGTAGGGGTCGCTGAGAAGCGGAAAGCCGAGCCGGTTCTGATCGGCAAAGGCCTTGTTCGCGAATGGCGAATCCACGCTCACTCCAACAACCTGGGCGCTCAACGACCCGAGCGACGAAAGTGCATCACGGAGCGAGCAGAGCTCTTTCGTACAGACGCCGGTGAATGCTCCGGGATAGAATGCAAGGACGGTCTTCTTTCCAAGAAATTCCTTCAACGTACGGGGTTTCTTGTCCGTATCGAACAGGGTGAAGTCAGGTGCCTTGTCGCCTACCTTGACGGCCATGAGTGATTTTCCTTTCCCTGGATAATGGATATGTGAATCGTGGGTTCAAAGCTCGGTGCGAACACGGAAGCCAATCTGATGGTTTTGCTCCCTCCCACCGTTTGTTTTGTTGTCGAGTTCATCGAACTCATATCGGAAATCGAGCCACATCTGGTTGATGAACTCATACGTGGCCAGAAACTCAAAACGTCTCGAATTGGTGCGAACGCCGTCCAGGAAAGTCTTGGTCTGCGGGTCCGTGGTCCGGTGAGGCATCAATGCATCACCGCCGACATTGCGGAGGATGGTACCCAGAGAATCGAAAACGTTGTCGCCCTTCCGTCCGAATGTAACGCGCGCCGAGAGAAAAAGGTTCCTTGCCGGCAGTACATCCATCCGGATGAGCCAGGAATCGGCGTTCGGGCCCGCCCCCGGACCCAGGACCGCTCCCAGGCTCGTGTAGCTGTTGTCCCGCGATCGCTCGTGGCCGAAAACCCACGGTTCAACATGGGTGTATTCGACCATCAGCGTAGTGTTCGGGATCGTGAACGCGTCGGCATAGGCTATCCCGGCCTGCCACGCATACTTGTCATACCACTTGTCGGTGAACATGTCAGGGACATGGATGTCATCGTAGAGCAGTGTTCCATGAAGCTGGAAGCCCGGGAGGAAGTGCGTCTTGATGTCGAACGCCCAAAATCCATTGTCGCGTTCTCCCCGCGACCTCTGGGCGGACTCGAGAAGGATGAACGGGTTGAGGTAGGCCAGGTCCACCGACCGGTTGCTGTAGATGTACATCTCCTGGAAACCGAAATCGAAAAGCCCGGGAAATCCCAGCTCAAGACGGTGGCCCGCGAAGTACTTGTCCGCAATCACCGTCTCACTGAATTCCGCAGACGGGTCAAATGGCATGGTGAAGTGGAGCGTCGACTGGCTGCCCAGCAGCCAGGCGTGAAGGAAGGTGTACTTGATGGCCTTGTACTGGACATCCGCCCGGATAAAATCAAACGTCCGGATGTTGTCGGAAAGGACCATTTTCTGATCCTGGCCGTTCCCCCAGAGAACCCGCTCGTGTCCGAGCTGGACGGAAAAGAGTCTTCCATCGTATCGGACATATCCCTCTGAGAAATCAAAATTCTGTGCGTCGACGGTTTTGATCCCGTAGGACTGGGAGATCTGCGGATCGCGTTCCAGCAGTTCCCGGCTCCCCCAGAACTGTGCATTGGTGGCCTGGAAGTAGTAACCGATTCTGCCGAGAGCCGTTCCTCTGACTCTGCCCCCCACCTGGATGTACTCTGCGTGCTGCTTGCCAAGAGCATCTCCGGTAATACGGCGCAGATCGCCGTCCAGAAGCCCATTCACGAAAAACGCGACGTTGGAATCCACGAACGCGTAAAGGAATTTTTCCCTGTTCGAGAATTCCTGGCCAAGAGCGGCCCCGACCGATGGTTCGGAGGAAGTGAAGAGCGAATAGAGTTTGTCCGTGGAACCCGTGACGTCGTACCGGAACTCCGAAAGAAAGTCGTCGAGCCATCCCTGCTCAGCGGTGCTCAGCTTCCCACGGTGCCCCCGGACCTCGGTGAGCAGCTCTCCGACCTCCCGTCTCCCGAGCGGAAGGACGACATCATGATATCGTTCGACCAGCCCCTTTACCTCCATCCGCTTCAGATAGGTGTAGACGGGATGACCGACAGGGACGTTTTCGGCCTGCCCGTGCGCCGGGGTTTGCCAGAGGACGCTCAGGACGGAGAGGAGGAAAAAGGAAAGAATCTTCTGTAGGGGCAACAGTAACCTCAAAGACACGAAAAGACCTCTCTTCAAAAGTAGATCCCGTACCAAGTCACGCCCGGAGAGATCCGGACGGCTGGGAGCGGGAAATGAATGAAGTTCAGGAACTCCGCCAACGTACGGAGGAAAGCGTTGTGTCCCGGAATGATTTTCGTCATGTCGAGGTCCGGTGCAAGGAACAACACGAGGTAGCGGTCCGGAGAGAGATTGTCACGTACGCCCGCACCGAGAGAGAGACAGAGGAAATCGGGCCACCAGGTCGCCGCAAATTTCGGCAGGAGGTTCTTCATGGTGAAGCTGAGCCAGATCGTCTGACCCTCGTAATCATCAAAGATCGTATGGGTCTGTCCGGGGTATGCTCCCGGTTCACCCGCTGTTTTGGGCCAGTAGCTGAACTTGAAATTGAAATTCTGGAAAAACGGGACCTCGTGTTGAAGCACAGGGTACCAAGAGCCAACCAGATCAGCAGCGAAATCCACGCGGTCGAAACCCCATTCCGAGTATCCGTCCCGGACCTCGACATAGGTCTGAAACAGC
>Ga0209253_10001513_pt1 | contig 20434 bp, 14 predicted proteins | sample FrelakmetBRP12BR_FD_187145 | JGI IMG/M metagenome (GOLD analysis project Ga0209253, IMG submission 187145) | Freshwater lake sediment microbial communities from the University of Notre Dame, USA, for methane emissions studies - BRP12 BR (SPAdes)... | ecosystem: Environmental > Aquatic >...
CAGCGCGATCCGGCCACGCCTCCGCACTACCAGCAGCCGCTGCTGCACACACCGTTCCACGAACGCGCGCGCGCCTTCAGCCAGCTCGACAGCTTCATCCCGTGGGCCGGTTACAGCACGGTCGACGTCTTCACGACCGTAGAGCACGAATACTTCGCGATCCGCAACGCGGCGACCCTGTACGACCTGACGCCGATGGTGAAGTACCACGTGGCGGGGCCGGACGCCGCGCGCTACCTCAACCGGCTGGTCACGCGCGACGTGTCGCGACTGCAGGTGAATCGCGTCGCCTACTGCGTCTGGTGCGACGACCACGGGCACGTCATCGACGACGGCACGATCTTCCGTCTCGGCGAGCACGAATACCGGCTGTGCACCGCCGAGCGGCAACTCGACTGGCTGCTCGACTCCGCGCGCGGCTTCGACGTCGAGGTGGTCGAGATCACTGAACAGGTGGCGGCTCTCGCGCTGCAGGGGCCGACTTCGTACTCGATCCTGCGGCGCCTGTGGCCGACGGGGATCGAGCAGCTGCGGCCGTTCGACATCGGCCACTTTGCGGGCGGCGGGCTCGACGTGACCGTGTCGCGGACCGGTTTCACGGGCGACCTCGGCTACGAGCTGTGGGTTCCGCCACAGCAGGCGGTCCCGCTCTGGGACGCGCTGATGGCGGCGGGTCGTTCGCGCGGCATCCGCCCAATCGGCTCCGCCGCGCTCAACCTCGCACGCATCGAGGCCGGCTTCCTCGCGCCGAACGTCGATTTCGTCTCGGCCGAGCACACGCTGCGGGTCGGGCGCGCCCGCTCGCCGCTCGAACTCGGGCTCGGCTGGCTGGTCGACTTCAAGAAAGGACACTTCAACGGCCGCCGGGCGCTGCTCGAGGAACAGCGGCGCGGGCCACGAAGGCAGCTGGTCGGGATCGACGTCGAGGGCAACAAGCCCGCGCACAACGCGCTGCTGTACGCCGAGCGGGCGGGCCGCACCGAGATCGGCAGCGTGACCTCCGCTCTCTGGTCCCCAACGTGCAAGCGCAACCTGGGCCTGGCGATGGTCGACGCGCCGCACTTCCAGTCTGGCAGCGTGTTCTGGGCGGACATCTACCTCAGTCGCGAGCTGCAGTGGGAGCGGCGCATGTGCCGCGCGCGCGTGGTCGAGCGGCCTTTCTTCGCGCCTGAGCGGCGCCGGGCTACGCCACCGGCCGATTTCTGAGCGCGGCGGGGGGAGCCGGCCCGGCGGCGCCCGACCGCGAGCGCGGTGTTATATTATGATCGTTACAAAACACGGTAGCCGCAGGACGGTGGTTGCCGGACGCAGCGGTCGCTGCGCCGGCGGGAGTGACGCATGCGGAAAGTGAAGACCCTCGGCTTGCTCGGCACCGGCGTGATCGGCGCCGGCTGGGCGGCGCGCGCGCTGCATTTCGGCATCGACGTGATCGCCGCCGACGTCAAGCCGGAGATGGAAGGCTGGCTGCGCGACGCCGTGGCCAATGCCGAGCCGTCGCTCGCGCGCCTCACGCTGGCGCCATTGCCGGCGAAGGGCCGGCTCTCCTTCACCACGGACGCGGCCGCGATGGCGGCGCGGGCCGACTTCATCCAGGAGAACATTCCGGAACAGCTCGAGCTCAAGCAGAAGGTGCTCGGCGCGGTCAGCCGCCACGCGGCGCCGGACGTCATCATCGCATCGAGCACGTCCGGCCTGACGCCGAGCGACCTGCAGCGCGACCTGCAGCACCCTGGCCGCTTCTGCGTCGCGCACCCGTTCAACCCGGTCTACCTGCTGCCGCTGGTCGAGCTGGTCGGCGGTCAGCAGACCGCGCCGCCGACGATCACGGCCGCGGCCGACTTCTTCCGCTACATCGGCATGCATCCGCTGCACGTGCGGCGCGAGGTTCCCGGGCACCTGACCGACCGGCTGCAGGAAGCGCTGTGGCGCGAGATCCTGCACCTGGTCAACGACGGCGTCGCGACCACGGGCGAACTCGACGAGTCGATCATCTACGGTCCCGGCCTGCGCTGGGCGGGCATGGGGACCAACCTCATCTATCACCTGGCCGGCGGCGAGACCGGCATGCGGCACATGCTCGCGCAGTTCGGCCCCTGCCTGAAGTGGCCGTGGACGAAGCTCGAAGCGCCGGAACTCACCGAGACGCTGATCGACCGCATGGTCGAGGGCACGCAGGCCCAGGCCGGGGGCCGCTCGATCCGCGAACTCGAGCGCCTGCGCGACAACTACCTGGTCGCGATCCAGCAGGTGCTGCGCGAGTACGACCTGGGCGCCGGCGCGACGCTGCGCGCGCTCGAGCAGCGCCTGTACACGGACGCCGCGCGCGCCGGCACGTGGCAGGCGGAGAAGGACGGCGAGCCGCTCGGCGTGCTCGCCACGCGTGTGCGGCCGGAGTGGATCGACTACAACGGCCACATGAGCGAGTCGTGCTACCTGCAGGTCTTCGGCGACGCCATGGACGCGCTGTACCGGCAGATTGGCGTCGACGACGCCTACCGCGCCAAGTGCCGGATGTTCTTCACCGTCGAGACGCACCTCACGCACCAGGCCGAAGCCCGCAGCACCGAAGCGCTCGCGGTGACGGCGCAGGTGCTGTCGGTCGACGACAAGCGCCTCCACGTCTTCCTGCGCCTCTGGCGCAGTAGCGACGCGACGCTGCTGGCGACCGCGGAGCAGATGCACCTGCACGTCGACACCGCCAGTCGCAAGGCCGCCCCGATCGACGCGGCCGTCCGTGACCGCCTGGCGGCGCTCGCCGCGAGTCACGCGGCGCTGCCGCGACCGGGCGAGGCCGGCCGCCACGTCGGGCTGCGACTGCAGTAGCACGCGATGCCGAAGGCCGTCGACCACGTCCAGCGCCGCGAGCAGATCGCGCAGGCGGCCTGCACCGTGGTCGCGAACCACGGCTTCGAGCAGGCGACCGTGGTGCGCATCGCGCGCGCCGCCGGCTTCACCACCGGCATGCTGCCGCACTACTTCGCGTCGAAGCAGGAGATCATCCTCGCGGCGCTACGGCTCAGCCTGCTGCGCATGGAAGCGCGGTTGCGCGACGCCGGCAGCCAGGGGCCTGACCTGCTGGCCGTGCTGACCGAGGCGCTGCCGGTCGACGAGTCGCGATTCACCGAGTGCGCGTTCTGGACGGCGTTCTGGGGCCAGGTATCGACCGACGCCGAGGCCCGCCGCCTCAACGCCTGGGTGCACCGCGAGTACGCGAAGCTGTTCCGCAAGGCGCTGGCGACCCACTGGCCGCAGTCGGCGCACTGGCCGCCGGCGCTCCGCTCGCAGGTGCTGCTGTCGATCACCACCTACATCAACGGCCTGACCGCGAGCGCGGTCACCAGCCCGTCCGACTGGCCGGCGGCGCGCCAGGTCGAGCAACTGAGCCTGCAGCTGCAGATGTTGCGGCGCTGGGCGGAAGAGGCAGGCCGGGCCGGCGCCGCGCACCGCAACCAACGGCCGCCCCGCAGCCGCCGAACCACGTCCAAACCGCGCTGAGAGACGGCGACACCCATGGACTTCAGACTCACCGACGAGCAACAGCTGATCATCGAGTCGACGCGCGAGTTCGTCGAGCGCGAGCTGTACCCGCACGAAGCCGAGGTCGAGCGCACGGGCATCCTGCGCGACGACCTGCAGCGGGAACTCAAGGCGAAGGCGATCGCAGCGGGCCTGTACGCGGCCAACATGCCGGTCGACGTCGGCGGCGGCGGGCTGGATACGGTGACGTGGACGCTGTACGAAAAAGAGCTGGGTCGAACCAGCTATGCGCTGCACTACAACTGCGTGGGTCGCCCGTCGAACATCCTGCTCGCGTGCGCAGGCGAGCAACGCGAGCGCTACCTGCTGCCGTCCGTGCGCGGCGAACGCGTCGACTGCCTCGCGATGACCGAGCCGGGCGCCGGCTCCGACCTGCGTGCCATTCGCACGACCGCGGTCGAGCAGGGCGGGGACTTCGTCATCAACGGCACCAAGCATTTCATCAGCCACGCCGACCATGCCGACTTCGTCATCCTGTTTGCCGCGACGGGCACCACCCACGATGCACGCGGCTCGCGCGCCACACTGACGGCGTTCCTGGTAGACATGGGGCAGCCCGGGTTCACCGTGCGCGAGGGCTACGGCAACGTCTCGCACCGCGGCTACAACAACTGCATCCTCGAGTTCGACGACTGCCGCGTCCCGCGCTCCGCCGTGCTCGGCGAGGTGCACCAGGGTTTTGAAGTGGCCAACACCTGGCTTGGCGCAACGCGCCTGCAAGTGGCGGCGACCTGCCTCGGACGAGCCGAGCGGGCGCTCGACCTGGCGAAACAATGGGCGGTCGATCGCGTGCAGTTCGGCCAGCCGATCGGCCGCTTCCAGGGCGTGAGCTTCAAGCTGGCCGACATGGCCGTGGAATTGAGGGCCGCCGAATTGCTCGTGCTCGAGGCGGCGTGGAAGCGCGACCAGGGCACCGCGACCGACATGGACATGGCGATCGCCAAGCTGAAGGCGACGGAGATGCTGGCGCTGGTCGCCGACGAGGCGCTGCAGATCCACGGCGGCATGGGCCTGATGACCGAACTGCCGCTCGAGCGCATCTGGCGTGACGCGCGCATCGAGCGCATCTGGGACGGCACCAGCGAAGTGCAGCGGCACATCATCTCGCGCGCGCTGCTGCGGCCGCTCGGCGGCTGAACGCGCCAGCCGCGGGCGTGACCGGCGTCGCGGACTAGCGGCCGGTCCAGCGCGGCTTGCGCTTCTCGGTGAAGGCGCGCGTGCCTTCCTTCAGGTCCTCGGAGCGGACCACCTGCTGCACGAGGTGCAGCGAGTCGTGCAGCTCGAAGGCTTCGTGCTCGGGCACCATTTCCGTGTGCCGCAGCAGCTGCTTGATGGCCGGGAACAGCAGCGGCGGTCCCTCGGCCAGCTGCTGCGCGATCTCGCGCGCCCTGGCCAGGCCATGACCCTGCGGCACGACGTGGTTGGCGAGACCCCAGTGCTTCGCCTCGGCCGCGTCCATCCAGCGTCCGGTCATCAGGAACTCGACCGCGACGTGGTAGGGGATGCGCCGTCGCAGCTTGATCGTCCCGGCGTCGGCCAGCACGGCCACGTTGATCTCGGGCAGCGCGAAGCGCGCGTGCTCCTCCATCACGATGATGTCGGTGCCGAGCACGATCTCGAAGCCGCCACCGCAGGCGATGCCGTTGACCGCGGCGACGATCGGCTTGTTCAGATTGCGCGGGTAGTTCAGTCCGCCGAACCCGCCTGCGCCCCAGTCCGAGTCCGACTCCTCGCCGCCGGCCGCCGCCTTCAAGTCCCAACCCGGCGAGAAGAAGCGGTCGCCCGCGCCCGTGATGATCGCCACGCGCAGGCTCGAGTCGTCGCGGAACTGCGTGAAGACGTCGTTCAGGCGGCGGCTCGCGGCCAGGTCGATCGCGTTCGCCTTGGGCCGATCGATCGTGACTTCGAGGACCGCCCCGTTGCGCTCGGTCAAGATTCCGTCTTGCATCTCAGGACTCCTCTGCCTTGCGGATCAGCACGTCGACGGCGATGGCGCCCGCGCCGCGCGGCCGCACGATGATGGGATTGACGTCGAGTTCCACGAGCGTATCGCGGTGCGCAGCCGCATAGCGTCCGATCGCCAGGATCGCGTCGATCAGCGCCTCGACATCGCCCGCCGGCTGTCCACGGTACCCGTCGAGGACTGCGGACACCTTGAGCTGTCGCAGGGCTGCTGCGATGGCTTCGCGCGACCATGGCGGCAGCAGCGTCATGGTGTCCTGCCAGAGTTCCGCCTGCACGCCGCCGGACCCGATCAGCAGCAACTGCCCGAACTGCTCGTCGACCGTGATGCCGACCAGGATCTCGACGATGCCGTCGTCGATCATCTGCTCGACCAGTACATCGTCCGACAGTGCCGCGAGCTTGGTGCCTGCCGCAGCGGCCTGTTCCGCATTGCGCACGCCGAGCACGACGCCGCCGAGTTCGGTCTTGTGTTCGAGTCCGGCGCCGGTCGCCTTGATTACCACGGGAAAACCGATGGCTGCCGCCGCCGCTGCCGCCTGCAACGCGGGCACCACCTGTGAACGCGGCGCCTGCAGGCCGAACGCGCCCAGCGCCGCCTTGCCCGCGTGCTCGGTGATCGTCTGCACCGGTCCGACGGCAGGCAGCGGACGCGACAGGATGGGAGGCGTGCCATCCCGCCAGGCGTCGCCGACGAGCGCCGCGAGGTGCAGCGCCTCGAGGGCCTCGCGCTGGCCCTGCAGCGGAACCAGGCCGCTCGCAAGGCAGAGTTGTCGCACCGTGTGGCCTGCCGTTTCCGGCAGCGACGAAATGAAGACGCCGCGTGGCTGTGCGCCGCGCGACGCAGCGGCGAACTGTTCGATCACGGCGGTGTAGGCGGAGTCGTCGGCGCGCGCGGCGGGCGGGCAGTCGAGCATGAAACCGACCGCGTCGACGTCGCTGCGGAATACCTCATCGAACAGCTGACGCAGCGCGGCGTGCTGGAACCAGAGGTAGGTATGCATGTCGAACGGATTTGCGACGGTCACCCGCTCGCCGACGATCGCGTTCATGCGCGCAGTCGTGTCAGCGGTAAACGGCGGGAACTCCAGTGCCAGGTGTCGCGCAACGTCCGCGGTCATCGCCATGTCTCCGCCCGACGCGCCCATCACGACCACGCGGCGTCCCGCCAGCGGGCCGCCGCCGTGGAAGATCTTCAGCGTTTCACACAGCGTCGATAGTGTTTCGCAACGGGCGATGCCGGCCTGCGCGCAGTAGGCGTCGAACACGGCATCGCTGCCGGACAAGGCGCCGGTGTGACTGCGCGCCGTGCGACTGGCGGTCTCGGTGCGGCCGGACTTGACCACCGCGATCGGCTTGCCGCGCGCGCGTGCCTTGTCGACGGCGCGAGCGAACTTTGCCGTGTCCTTGATTCCCTCGAGGTACAGGCCGAAGGCCGTGACGCGCGGATCCTCGCTCAGCACGTCGATCAGGTCCTCGGCGGCGAGGCGCGTCTGGTTGCCGACGGTGAGCAGGTAGCCGATCGGCAGCGAGCGGTCGCTGAACATCAGCGTCAACGCGATCGTTCCGCTCTGGGAGATCAGCGCCACGCCGCGTTCGGGTGAATCGCCGACCACCTGGTCGGGCCACAGCGCGACCCGGTCGAAGAAGTTGACCATGCCGTAGCAATTCGGGCCGAGGAACGGCAACGCGCCGGCGCCTTGCTCGAGTTCCCGGGTGAGCCTCAACCCGGCGGGAGTGGCGGTTTCCGCGAAACCGGCGCTGAAGCAGACGAAGCCGCCTGCGCCGCGCCGGGCAAGTGCAGTCGCGATCGCCGGCACTTCGTGGTTCGGGGCAGCGATGAACGCAGTGTCGGGTGCCGCCGGCAAGTCGTCGATCGAACGGAAATACGGCGCACCGGGCTGCGATGGTCGCGTCGGGTGCACACGCCAGAGCTCGCCGGGAAATCCGAGCGTTTGCGCGCCGGCGGCGACGGCGTCGGTCCATGCCCCCGATCCGACCAGCGCGACGGTGCGCGGGACGAGCAGGCGTTGCAGGTCGGGTGCGTTCATGGAGTGCGTAAAGCCGCTGCGCCCTCAGCGGCGCGGCAGTTCCATGCGTCGCGAGCCCAGTGCCGGCGCCGGCAGTTGCCGGTCCGCATCCTGCCAGCCATGCAGCCGCTGCAGGACGTCGGGCGGGAAGGCCGCGCTCTTCGGTGCCGGCTGCTGCTGCACGTGCAGCAGCATGAACTCGCCCAGGGCCGCCGGTTCATCGAGACGCGTGCAATGCAGCGCCAGCCCCGCGTGGAGGCGCTTGCCGTCGACGCCGAGGGCCCGCGCACGCACGCTGATCGTGTCGCTGGCCTTGACCTCGCGCAGGTAGTGGATGTGCGTCTCCAGCGTGAACAGCGTGCACCCCGACTGCGCGCGGTAGGCGTCGTCCAGTCCGACCTCGTCCATCAGGGCGTCGACCGCCTGGCTGAACACGAGCGTGTAGTAGGCGTCGCGCAGGTGCCCGTTGTAGTCGATCCACTGCGGTTCGATGTCGCAGCGGTAGTCGGAGGGTCGCCAGGTCATGCGGCGGTCAGCGCAGGCGCAGGCGTTCGCGGGTCTCGGCCGGCGTCAGGATCCGGGCGCCCATCGCCTCGATGATCGTGCGTGCCTTCTGCACCAGCTGCGCGTTGCTCGCGTACACGCCCTTGCTCAGGTACAGGTTGTCCTCGAGCCCGACGCGCACGTTGCCGCCGAGCAGCACCGATTGCGCCACCCACGGCATCTGCATGCGGCTGATGGCGAACGAGCTCCAGACGCTGCCGGCCGGAAGGGTGTTGACCATCGCGACCAGGTGGCCGGTGTCGGCCGGCGTGCCATAGGGAATGCCCATGCAGAGCTGGATCAACGCCGGTGAGTCGAGCAACCCTTCCTTGACCATCTGCTGCACGAACCAGAGGTTGCCGGTATCGAACACTTCCAGTTCGGGTTTCACGCCGAGGTCGCGCGCGATCTGGGCGCCCTTGCGCAGGTAGTTCGGCGTCGAGACGTAGGCGCGATTGTCGTCGCCGAAATTCAGGCTGCCGCAGTCGAGCGTTGCGATGTCGGGCCGGTACAGGCCTTCGTGGCACAGTTCGATCACGTGCCGCATGCGCTCTTCCTGCGTCACGAAGTCGCTGCCGGGGGCCGGCGTGTCCTTGAGCCCGTTCTCGCCGATGACGATGTAGCCGCCCATGCCGCACGTGAGGTTGACGATGACGTCGGTGCCGCTTTCGCGGATGCGCTTGACCACCTCGCGGTAGTGACGCGTCTCCATGCTGAACGTGCCGGTTGCCGGATCGCGCACATGGATGTGGACGATGGCCGCACCGGCCTGCGCTGCCTCGATGGCGGTCAGTGCGATCTGCTCCGGGGTGATCGCGCAGTGGGGACTCCTGGCAACCTTGGTGTCGTCGCCGGTCACGGCGCAGGTGATGAAGACTTCAGGGTTCAAGGCGGTTCCCCTTGGTGTGGCGAGCGACGGCGCGGACCGGTCGGTGCCCGCGGGCCGGGGAGTCTGAGCGCAGTACCGGGCATATTATAACGACGGTAATAATAAAGTCACCGCTGCGCCGGCGCGGGCGCTGCCTGGTTCAGGTCCAGCGCCGCTGGCATCCGCTCAATGCAGCAATTGCGCCAGCGCGGCGAGCAGGCGGTCGACCTCGGCCGCCGAGGTGTAGTGCACGAAGGACGCCCGCACGACGCCCTCCGCCGTGTCGATTCCCAAGGCCTGCAACAGGCGGTAGGCATAGAAATTGCCGTTGCCGACACCGATATGCAGGTCGGCCAGCTGTCTCGCCAGCGCCGACGACGACTGCCCGGCAACCGTGAAGGCCACGGTCGGCGCGCGCGAGCTCGCCCGAGTGGCGCCGATCAGTCGCACCCTGGGATGGGTGGCCAGAAAGTCGAGCAGGGGCTGCAACAGTTCGCTTTCGTGCACGCGAAACAAGTGCCGCACCGCCGCGGCCTGTTCCGGCACGGATCGCTGCCCGTGGCCGTGTCGTGCGGCTACGGCTTCCAGGTAATCGATCACGCCATTGACCGCCGCCACCTGCGCATGGTCGGGTCCGGCGGGGGTGAAGCGGCCTGGCAGTGCGTCGCCCTTGAAGAAATGAGCTTGCGACGGCAGCTGCGCCGCCAGCGCGGCGCGGACGTACATCGCGCCAAGGTGCGGCCCGTAAACCTTGTAGAGCGAAAACAGGTAGATGTCGGCGCCCGTCGCGGCGATGTCCGGCAGGCCGTGCGGGCAGTAGGACACGCCATCCACGACGGCCCACGCACCCGCCTCGTGCACCAGGTCGGTGATTTCCCGCACGGGATGGATGCTGCCAACGACGTTCGAGCACTGCGTGAAGGCCACCACCCGCGTGCGCGGCCCGAGCAGGTCCGCAAGGTCTGCGATCCGCAACTCGCCGGTCGCGTCCACCGGCCACGTGCGCACCACGCAACCCGCGTCCTGAAGCCGCGCCCAGGCGCCGACGTTGGCCTCGTGGTCCTGGTTGGTGACGATGACTTCGTCGCCCGGTTGCAGGTACCGGCGAAATGCCTGTGCCAGCACGTAGGTGTTCTGCGAGGTCGACGGTCCGAGATGCAATTCATCCCGGTCGACATGCAGCCACTCGGCCAGCCGTCGCTGCGCGCTGTCCATGCGGGCGCCCGCGGTAGCTGACGGCTCGAACGCGTAGTAGGGCTGCACCTTGGTCTGCCGGTAGAATTCCTGCAGCGCCGCAATCGCCTGGCCACAGGCGAACGAGCCGCCGGCATTCTCGAAGTGCGCAAACCCCGCGAGACTTGGCTCACCGAAGGCGGGAAACTGCGCACGCACGTAGTCGAGGTCGAGCGAACTCATGGGTGTCTGGCTCCAGCGAGGCGAGGCGCGGGGTTCGGTGTGACGTTCCGCATTCTGCAGCAACGGCGTACTGTTGCGAAATGAACACCGCCATGACGCCCGTACGCTTCACCCGCATGGAAGACGGTACCCAGGAGGAATTCGCCCACCTGCAGCGGCTCGAGGACGAATATTCGGTCGCGCTCGCCGACCGGGTGCTCGGCTACTTCCGCGCCCAGGGCGCCACGTTCACCGGGTACGCGATCGACCGCCAGCAGCATGCGCTGCAGGCGGCGACGCGAGCGCTGCGCGACGGTGCGGACGACGAACTCGTGGTCGCGGCATTGCTGCACGACCTGGGCGACGCGCTGGCTCCACACAATCACGGCGAGTTCGCGGCTGCGATCCTGCGCCCGTACGTGTCCGAGCGAACCTGGTGGATCGTCCAGCACCACGGCGTCTTCCAGGCCTATTACTTCGCGCACCACACCGGTGGCGACCGCCATGCCCGCGAGCGCTATCGCGAGCATCGGCACTACGCGGCGGCGGTGGAGTTCTGCCACCGGTGGGATCAATGCTCGTTCGATCCTGCCTACGACACGCTGCCGCTGGAGCGCTTCGAGCCGATGCTGCGGCGCATCTTCGCCAGGCAGCCGTTCCGGCACGCAGGCGAATAGGAAACGCGCTCGGCCGCCAGGCCGGCGGGCAGCGCCGTCACGGGTCTCGCGGGAACCGCTGGGTCCAGCGCTTTTCCCGCAGCAGCTTGTCGTTCTCGTAGACCCGCCGGACGTACTCGTAGTCGTAGCCGGTGAGGTCGCTGCGAAAAACAAGGTCCGCTTCCCACCGGAGCCTGCGCTCGGGCAGGTCGACCTCCATGCGGTGCGTGCCGGTCATCGACGTGTTCGCGGGGTGCGCGTCCGAGGTGCTGTGCTCGATCCGCTCCTCGTAGCGCTCGATTCCCCAGGGGTGGCGTTCACTGCCGGTGTTGGTCGCGACCGCGGTGACGGCGCCTGTCTGCGGGTTGCGGCGCACCTCCGATATCTCGCCGTAGCCCGATGGCGTGCCATTGTCGAGTGGCTCGAAGCCCGGCAGCGCCGGGCTCGCCGCCGGCGGCAGGAACGCCGGCACGGGGCGGGACGACTTCGGCACCACGGGCAAGATGACACGCGCGCCGTCGGGTCCGCCGATCGCCAGCGTCGTCGTCATCGGGTGCGGCGACGGCCACAGCATCGGCCATTGCGAGTTGTTCACGGCCACACGGATGCGGTGTCCTTGCGGGAATACCCACGAGGTGAAATGCATTTCGATGTCCAGCGGGAATTCCTTGCCGGGCGTGAGCAACTCGGGCGCGCGGGCGGATCGCCAGTGATTGCCATTGAAACCGGCGCCTGCCACTTGCGTCACGGTGCCGTCGGGAGCGACGTCCGAAATGCGCGCGAACCAGTTGGCACGCGGCGCGTCAGCGCTGACGCGCAGCAGCGCGCGCGGCAGTCCCAGGATTTCCAGGTCCGCCGTCAGCGGCGCAGAGTCGTACACCAGGCTGAAGGCGTCGGTGGGTCGCTGGTCGTGGGCGACGTCACCCCACCACATCACGGGACCCCCCGCCTCGATGCCGATGCCCGGCACATAGCGCAGCCGGTGCGTGGCGCGCGCCGCGTCGACATCGCCGAGCGTGTGATCGTTGCGCAGGCTGAGCGGCCGCTGTTCGATGCGCGCGATCGGCCAACCGTCTTCCCAGCGCCAGTGCCCGGGAGCCGTGTCGAGGTACGGTCCTGGCGGGTGCCAGTCGCGCACGTACACGGCGAAGCGCGGCTCGCGCAGGATGCCGGTGTCGGCACCCTTCAGCCAGTGATCGAACCAGCGCACGGCCTCGTGGCGCCATTCCATGCCGGGCTTCGGGTACGGTTCGTGCGGCCAGGCGTGCGACCACGGCCCGATCATGGCCTTCACGGGTCCGCCGGCGTGTTCGAGCACGCGCGGGATCACGTCGCGGTAACCGTCGTACCAGCCGCCGATGTAGAAGCCCGGCACCGTGATCTTCTGCTGGCGATCGCGCCACGAGGCACGATCCCAGAACGGCCCGTCACGCTGTTCGCGTTTCCACGTCAGCATCCACGGCGGGGTGTCGAAGCGGTCCCGGAAGTAGGCATCGTCCATCACATAGCCAGGCGCGCCGGGGCGGGCGTTGTCCAGGTCCTGGCTCATCTCCCAGGAGTCGAGGTGCATGATGCCGTCCATGTAGTGGACGTCCTCCTGGTACAGGTCGTCCGTGGCATCGACAGCGATGAATGCCCGCAACGCCGGCGGCTGGCGACCCGCCAGCTGGATCGCGTTGAAGCCGCCCCAGGAGATTCCGAACATGCCCACGGCGCCGGTCGACCACGGCTGTTGCGCGAGCCAGGCAATGACGTCTTCGCCGTCGTCGAGTTCGATGTCGGAATATTCGTAAGGCACGAGCGTGCCCTCGCTGTTGCCGGTGCCGCGAATGTCCACGCGCGCCACCACGTAGCCGCGTTGCACGAAGTATGAGTAGAGCGGCCAGTTGCGCCCGCGGGCCTCGGTCTTGCGGTATGGCAGGTACTCGAGCAGCACCGGGAACTTCGCGTCCGTCGCGGCGCCAGTGGGCCGATAGAGATCCGCGGCCAGTCGCACGCCGTCCGGCAGGACGATCGTGGCCTCCTGCAATTCCATGCCGTATTGCGCTGCCGACGGCCCGGCCGCCACTGCGCCGCCGGCGAGCAGCAACAGCGGCAGCAGCAACAACAGCTTCTCCGACAGGGCAGTCACGGACGACCTCTCGTTGCCGGGCATCCAGCGAGCGCGAACGACCCTGGCAAGTCCGGTCAGAACCGCTGCCCGAACTTCAGCCCGAACGTGCGCGGCCGCACGGTGATGATGAGTGGCGATGGGCAGATCGCAGGCGAACACGCCGTATAGCGGGTCACCTGGCCAAGTTCGTCGGTGACGTTTTCGACGAAAAGCTCCGCCGTCCAGTTGCCGCTCGCCAGGCCGAACGACAGGTCAGCGGTCGTGTATGACGGTTGCTTGCCGATGATCGCCGCATCGTCCACCGCCAGCGTCGGAATCACATCGGTCTGGTAGACGACGGCACCCTGGGCGAAGGCATCGTACGCCCCGGCCTTGAACTCGTAACGCGCGATGGCATTCATCTTGAGCTCCGGCGACACCGGCAGGCGCGTGCCGGCCGGCGCCAGCGTGAAATTCTCCTGCGGTTCGCCGCCCTCGAAGGCTGGCGGTCCGGGAATCGTGCAGTCGAATTGCGGATTCACGAACTGGCAGGAGTTCGTCTTCAGTTCAGTGTCGAGGTAGGTGGCCGAGGCAGACAACGTGAGCTGGTCGTCCACCGCCCACTGTACGTCCGATTCGATGCCCATGACCTCGGCACGACCCGCGTTGACGATTTCGGTGATGTTGTTGGGGCCCGCGACGCCGAATTGCGCATCGTCCCATTGCTCGAAGAACGCCGCGCCGTTCCAGCGCACGCGCCCCGCGGCCCAGCCGGTCTTCCAGCCCGCCTCGTAGTTGTTCAGTTGGTCGGGTCCGTAGGGCGGTCGCACGGGGTTGCGATTGATGCCGCCGGGGCGGAAGCCGCTCGAGTACGTCGCATACAGCATGCGCTCGGCGTCGATGCGGTACGTGACGTTGACGCGGCCCGTGAAATCCGAGCCGTCCGTCTCCGAATCGATGTTGTTGCAGGGACGCAGCGAGGGCCGCCTGCCGATCGAGTCGGGTTCGCACGGGGCGCCCGAATTGGCGCCTTCACCGACCCGGTCCGCATAGAAGGGCCCAAAGCCGAAGAAGCCGACGACATTGCTGTCGTAGTCGAAGGCCCGGCCGCCCAGCGTCACGGTCCAGGCATCCGCGAGATCGACCGCCACCTCGGCGAACACGGCGCGATCGATGTCCTCGCGCGACGTGGAATTGAGGTAATTGACGCCCGGCTGGCCAGTGACGGAGCGGTCGTCCGCCAGGCCGTCCACCGTGTACGCGTTGTAGTTGTCGTCCGTCTGGCGCTGCAGGAACAACCCAGCCACCCAGCGTACCTTTGCGTCTGCCGGTGACGAGATGCGCAGCTCGTGCGTCTGCTTGGTGAACTTCGAGCGGTTGACGGTGTACTGCGACGGATCGATGAAGTCGCCGTTGTTGTCGAGGAAATAGTTGCCGAAGTAATCGGGGTAGTCGACGTAGTACGAATCGTAGCCGAACGAGTAGTCCGAATAGTCGTAGGAGTTGTCGATGTCGCGATCGAGGTAGCCGCCACTGTAGATGAGATCGAAACTGGCGATCTTGCCCTGCACGGTGAGGGCGGCCTGGTACCAGCTGTCTTCGTTGTAGTCCCGGCTGTAGCGCGCGATCCGGCGGTCGCCGAAGGCGGAGTCGGAGGCGAAGAAGCCGTCGGCGTCCTGGGTCTGCCAGGTCACGGCCGGGGTGATGGTCCAGGTGTCGTTGAGGTCGACTTTCAGCGCGGCGCGCGCGCCGGTGGTCTGTACGTCATTGAAGTTCTTTTCGCGCAGGTCGCCGTTGTCACGCACGATGCCGGAGGTCGGGAACACCAGCAGCGGATCCGGAGTGACGTTGTCGACGTACCCCGGGTCGCTGCTCGTGTAACCAACGAGACGAATCGCCGCGCGGTCCGTCAGCGGCAAGTTCACGAACCCCTCGATGCTGCCGCCCGCCCCACCGGAGTCGACCTGGGTGACGCCAAGATCGTAGCCGGCCTCGAATTTCCCGATCTCCGGCTTCTTGGTGATGATGCGCAGCGTGCCAGCCATGGAACTCGCGCCGAACAAGGTGCCCTGTGGCCCGGACAGCGCCTCGATCCGCTCGATGTCGTAGATGTAGACGTCGAGATTGTTGTAAATGGTCGTGACCGGCTGCTCGTCGAGGTACACGCCGACCAGTGGCGAGGAGCCGACGCTCAAGCTGTCGCTGCCGTTGGACACGCCGCGGACGTAAAGCTGCGATTGCCCCGGGCCGAAGGTCTGGAACGACAGGCTCGGCAGGAACTTCGCGTAGCTGTCGAAGTTCGTGATCGACAGCTGTTGCAGCATGCGCGAATCCAGCGCCTGGATGCTGATCGGCACGTCCTGCAGGTTCTCGGAACGCCGCTGCGCCGTCACGATGATCTCTTCCAGCCCGCTGGTCGCCTCGGCGGCCGGCGACGCATGCGCCGCGAGAATGCCCGCGATCGCCAGGGCCAGCGGCTGCAACGCGGGGAACGACACACGACGAACGGCGGTTGGCTGCTGCAACATCGGGGTCCTTTCCTTGCGGTGAAGTGATGGTCGGCTCATGGCGGTTTGCCGCGCCCCGCGTGCGGGGCGGGCGCGAGTACGTCGGGCAAGGGGGCCGCGGCCTTCGGCGCGGCCTGGCGGAAATCCCGGCCGAGGAACGCGGCGAGTGTCGCGGCAACCTGTGCCTGTGTGACGGGCGGCACGTCGCGACGCTCGCCGAGCGCCGGCGTGTCGGGGCCGATCACGGCGATCCAGATGTCGTCGGAGCCGGGCGAGTCGATGCCATGTTCCTTCCAGTCCACGGGCCCGCTGCCGCGGCCGTGGTCGGTGGTGACGATGAACGTGGTCTTGCCGCGGTACTGCGGCATCGACTGCATGGTGTTCCACAGTTGCTCGACGAACCGGTCGACCTGCCGTGCGGCCGTCAGCACGAGGTCGTAGCGGCCGCTGTGCGCCCAGCTGTCGGTTTCGCCATAGCCCACGAAGAGCACGCGCGGTCGCGCCTCTTTCACGTAGTCGAGCATCGCAGCCTGGGTGAACGAGTTGTAGAGGTCGTCGGCATCGAGCAGGGTCGTCGTGACGTACAGTTCGTTCAGCAATTCGTCCCTGGGACTCAGCTTGCCCGTCTTGGGCCGCGGACCCGCCTGGATGTGCAGGCCACTGCGCTGCCGGTTGAAGATGTCGCCGAAGGTGCCCCAGGTCCCGTAGACCGCCACGCGCCCGCGCAGGTCGGGCTGGCCGTTCAGCCATTCGAAGACGTTCAGGTTGGGGTTCGGGCCAAACTCGTTGCTGTCGATCCGCGGATCGCCAAACCCTGCCACGAGCTCGTTGTAGCCCGGATAGGAAAACGAGACGCCATTCGTGACGCGAGCGCTGCTGCCAGCGGCCTTGTTGCCGAAGAGCTGCCCCTGCTGTGCCACGGTGCCCCAGAGGAACGGGAACAGCAGGCGACGGCGCTCGGCGACATCATCGCGCCAGAAGTTCTCCAGCAGCGTCTTGTCGTCGAGCCAGCTGCCGCCTTCCTTGTCGTTGAGCAGTGCCTTTTCGGCGCCGGTAAAGACTTCCTGCCAGCGTACGCCGTCGGGCACGATCAGCACGACGTTCTCGGTGAGCAGGCCGTGTTGCGCAGCGTTCGGGCCTGAATCGGCGGCGCAGGTGGCGCCTGCCGTCAGCAACAGGCAAAGCATCAGCCTCTGCAGCCGACTGGCACCTGTGCGACTCGACACGGTCCCCCCTTTCTTTTTTTCTCGGCGTGGCCGACAACCTATGTCATTTCACGTTCCGTGCGCAAGGTGCCAGCACCTTGTGCTGGCGCGCCAACGACCAGCCCGTGAACGCCCACACCAGGGCCAGCATCGCACCAGCCACGGCTACCACCGCCGGATTCGAGGCGATGGCATCAATGCCTGTCTTCAGCCAGCCGCTGACTGCGTCCGCGCCACGATAGACGGCGGTGTCGATCACGTTCTTGGCCTTGTACTTGGCCTCGGGCGGGACCACGGTGAACAGCATCTCGCGGCCCGGGCGCGCCAGCGCGTATTCGCCGGCACGGCGCATGACCATCACCACCGCAAACACCGCGAAAGTCGGTGCCAGCGCCAGCCACAGGAAGCCCAGGGTCATGACCACGGGTACCGCCGTCAGCAGTACGACGATGCCTAGCCGTTGCACGATGCGTCCGGTCAGGAACAACTGGCTGAGCATGGCCAGGCTCTGCACGATGAAGTCGAGCGTGCCGAACACCCGTGTCTGGTCGGCGCGATCCGGGAAATGCAACTCGACCAGCCGCGCCTGTTCGAAATAGAGAAAGGTCGTGACACTCGCCAGCAGCACGACGAAGGCGGCGATGCCCAGCAGGTAGCGCGACTGCAGCACTTCGCCGACGCCGGCGAACGGGTTGCCGCCGAGTGGCAGGCGGCGCGCAGCCTGGTCATCAGTGCGCAGCGGCCGGAGATCGCGCCAGGCCTGCAGCGAGCGTGCTGCCATCGCCGCACCCAGCAGCAGGGCCGTGCTCAGCACCATCAGCCCCGGCAGGCCAAGTGAACCCACCAGCAGCACGCCGAGCAGTGGTCCGACCAGGCCGCCAGCGCTCGCGCCCGCGGCAATCAGCGCGAACAGCCGCTTGGCCTGCGCCACCGGGAACAGATCGGCCAGCACGCTCCAGGCCACCGAGATCGCCAGCAGGTTGAACACGGACAGCCAGATGTAGAAGGCGCGCGCGATCCAGGGATTGTCTGGTTGCGCGGCGATCGCCGCCGCGAAACCCAGCAGGTTCAGTGCGAAGAAGCCGTAGGTCCAGGGCAGGATGCTGCGTCGCGGCGCGCGCGCGGCGACCCAGCCGAACAGCGGGATCGCCGCGAGCGTGGCGATGAACGTGCCGGTGAACAACCACTGCAGGTTCTTTACGCCACCGGCGATGCCCATCGTTTCGCGCACCGGCCGCAACATGAAATAGCCGGCGAACAGCAGGAAGAACATGAGCACGCCAGCCGCCACTGCCGGCGCTTCGTCGGATTCGACCGCGAAGAGCCGGGACAGGAAGCGGATCACCGGCCCCGGCTTGTCCATCAGGCGAACATCGCCACGAGTTCGGCGCGTTCGGCCGCACTCAGGCCACGGCCCTTGCCAGCCTTGAGGTTGTCGCTCTGGCGGTCAGGTTTGCCGGTCGCCGGGATCACCACGGTCACCGCCGGATTACTGATGACGAACTTCAGGAACATCTGCGCCCACGACGTCACGCCCGCCTCGGCGGCCCAGCCCGGCAGCGCCTTGCCGGCCACGCGCGCGAACAGACGGCCGTCGTCGAAGGCCCGGTTGATCATCACCGCCACGCCGGTGTCCCTGGCCAGCGGCAGCAGGCGCTTCTCGGCATTGGTCGTGCTGACCGAATAGTTGATCTGGATGAAGTCGGGTTTTTCCGCGGCCATGATGTCCGCGAGTTCGTCGTGCTTGCCGTCGACGTAGTGGGTCAGCCCGATGTATTTCGTCTTGCCCCGGGCCTGCAGTTCGCGCGCGTAGGCCAGCTGGGTCTTCCAGTCGCGCAGGTTGTGCACGGCCAGCAGTTCCACCTTGTCGGTGCGCAGGCGTTTGAGCGACTGTGCGAACTGCGCCTCGCCGGCGGCACGATCGTCCGCGGCGAGCTTGGTCGCCAGCCAGATCCTGTCGCGCACGCCGAGCTCGGCCATCAGGTCGCCGAGCACGTCCTCGGCGTTGCCGTAGTTGGGCGAAGTGTCGATGACGCTGGCACCGCCGGCGACGAAACGTCGCAGGACCTCCCGCAGCGGTTCGCGGCCGGCCGCATCGACCTCGAAACTGCCCGAGGTGCCCATGCCGATCACGGGGATGGTCTCGCCGGTGGAGGGTATCGCGCGTCTCGCCAAACCCGATACTGCGGCAGGCGCGGCCGCGAAGACGGACATGGGATGCAGCGCGGCGGCCGTGGCGGCGAGCGCGGCGGCCGAGAGCAACGAGCGGCGACTGGTCATGGCAACACCTCGCAGCAAGGAGTGTCCGATGATGATGCTTGAGCCCGGCTGAAATTTCCGCATGCTGCAGGACGCAGGGTCCACGGCGTACCTTGACGGCCTGCCGGCCGAGTTCTTCCTCAGGGCGGGGCGATCGTGAAGGGGGCGATGGCCAGCACCACGTACGAATCGTCCTGCAGCAGGCGCACTTCGTAGTCCCCGGGCGGCAGCGGTTCGGGCAGCGCATCACCTGTGATGGCAAGCTCGCCTTCGTGGCGTGCTCCGGTGGTGACGAAACCGAGGTAGTTGTAGACGCTCGACTCGCCGCGGCGGTAGACACCGATCCAGTCGAAACGCAGGCCCGGCGCGCCGCTCCATGCCACCGCGATCGATTCGCCCTGTCGCACGACGGCGTTGCGCACGGCGATCGCCGGCGACTCGTCGCGACCCAGCACCGAGAACCGCGTGCGTGCCAGTTCGCGCTCCTGCGCGTCGAGCAGCACGGCATCGTACTTCCCGGGAGCGAGAGCGATCGTCGACAGCTTGATCGTCGGACGTTCCCAGAACCCGACGCCGGTGACGCCGGTGAGGCGATCACGCACGGGGTCGCCGCCGCGTGGCGTGACGACGCCCGTCCAGTCCGCGCGGTCCGGCATGCTGGCCCGGAGCAGGAAGGGTTGGCCTGCGACGACGGGACGTGGTTCAACCGTGATCAGCGCCGGGGACGCCATGGGCACGACGCGGATCGTCGACACGACCGCGCGATGATCGGACGGCCACGGCATGACGGCCATGTCCACGTCTGGATTGCCGGACTCGCCGACGATCTCGCTCTTCAGCACCGTGGCATTCGCAGTCCAGACATAGTCGATGCGACCCTGGATTTCCCCGGCGCGCAGCAGCGGGTGCGGGTAGCCCGGCGTAAAGGTGTGTCCCGGTCTTGCCACCGGGTCCGGATGCGCGCTGCGATAGCTGTCGGTGAGTCCGGCGTCGGCCAGCAGTCGCGTCACCGGCCATTCGAATGCCGCGCGCGGCGGGCGCGCTTTGCGTCCGGCAGCCGCCGTCCAGTCCAGGTGCGACGCCGAATTGAAGTCGCCCGCCAGCACCAGTGGTACGCCGGCGGCGGCCAGCCGGCCGAAGCCGCGCGCCAGCGGCTGCACCTCGGGGATGCGCTTCTCGCCTTCGCTCGCCATGACCTCGGCGACCGACCGGCCCTCGTGCAGCAGGTCGGGTCCGTACCGTTCGCTGGAAAGGTGCGTGTTGCCGACCGCGATCACGCCGCCCGGTGCGACCAGCGCCCAGGCATGCAGCGCGTCCGTATCGAGGCCGGTGATCGAATACGGTTGCCAGCCGGCCTCGGTCAGTTCGCCGCTGCCCGAG
>Ga0209253_10001514_pt1 | contig 20418 bp, 19 predicted proteins | sample FrelakmetBRP12BR_FD_187145 | JGI IMG/M metagenome (GOLD analysis project Ga0209253, IMG submission 187145) | Freshwater lake sediment microbial communities from the University of Notre Dame, USA, for methane emissions studies - BRP12 BR (SPAdes)... | ecosystem: Environmental > Aquatic >...
TGCGGGCGGGCCCGCCTGGGGGTAAGGGAACCTATCTCTTCAGCTTGCCTGTTGCCGCCTCGGGTGGATAGATCACCACCTGCTCCTTGTTCTGCCACTGGATGACCAGCATGGGCGGCATCCACTGATGATATTCGGCGCCGCCCTTCTGGGTGCCGAACTTGACGGTGCCGCGGGTGCCGACGAAGTTGGTCTTCTCCAGGGCGTCCACCAGCTTGTCGGCGTCGATGGATTTCGCCCGGTTGATGGCGTCGGCGGCGATGAGGACGCCGTCAAAGATGGAGCGCGACTTGTAGTCCGTCGGGGGTCGGCCGAAGGCCTTGACGTAAGCCTCGCGGAACTCTGTGGCCAACTTGGTGAGCTCCACCTTCTCGTGCATGGAGGAGACGAAGCACTCGAGATTCCCCGCGTCGCCCACATTCTTCCAGTAGTCGGGCCAGAGGCTCGGCGGACCGGCGCCGTCGAGGATCACCGCCTTCGGGGTGAGCTTCACCTCGCCCGCCTGGGCCACGAGGTAGTGGAGGCCGCTGCCGTACACGTAGGCAAGCACCACATCGGGATTGAAGGCCTTGATCTTGGTGAGCTCGGTGTAGTGGTCCTGACTCTTCTGCTCGGTAACGAGCGACTCATAGGGGACATTCGCCTTCTTGAGGGCCTCCTCGGTCAATTTACTGATGCCGAGACCCCAATCTGAGTTTTCCGCGACAATGTACGCCTTTTTGAACTTCTCGAAGACCACCCACTTGGCGATGGTCTCGTTCACCACGCCCGAATTTGACGGGCCGGCGCGGAACACATACTGGTAGTTCTTGGCGGTGATAGGATCCGCCCAGGCCTCGACGACGATGAAGGGAGTCTTGAACCGGTTGGCAACCTCGATCTCCGCAAGGGCGGCCGAGGAATGGCTCTCGCCGATCACCATGACAACCTTATCCTTGGTGACCAGCCGCTCGAAGCCCGAGGCCGCCTTGTCCGGAGCGCCCGCCGTGTCCTCGAAGACCACCTCGAGCTTCTTGCCGAGCACGCCGCCCTTCGCATTGACATAGTCCACAGCCAGCTTGATTCCCTCGTCGAAGGCCTGGCCGGTGGCGGCAGCCGGGCCCGTCCGCGGGCCAACCACTCCCACCTTGATGGTCTCCTGCGCCCAGACGGGACCCGCGATCAGGCCCAGGGCGAGGACCAGCACACCCAGTAGAACCGCTCTCATTTTCATCTCCTGCCTCCTTCTTTCCAGAGTTTCTCGATTCAGCCGGAACCTTTCCCATAATTCTTGCTGGACACCGGAAATGGTGATTTTGGCTATTGCTGCGGGCAAGGATGGCTCTTCTTACGTTCCGAGGCTCCCGGCCTGGACACTTCTGGCGCGCCTGCCGCGGAAGTGGCTCAGGCCTCCCGCAGTCACTTCAGAAGAACCATCACGGCCCGCACCCGCTACCCCCGATGTCCAGCAGCTTGCTCGTCACTCATCCTCCGGCGACAGGGGGAAAGATGACGATGCGATCCCCGTCGCGGAGGAGGTGGCCTTCGTCACTCTGGCGGCCGTTTACCAGGATCACCTTGGCTGCATCCTTTGGGATTGAGAGACCTTCGAGAACCTGGGCGACCCGGGACCCCTCGGGAAGCTCCATGACGCTCGGGTCCCGCCCCCCTGGAGCATACTGTCTGAGGGTGGCGAAGAGTCGCACCTCGATCTTCATCTATGCAAGCCCCAGTTCTCTCAGTTTCTCCTGGGTGGGGATCCCCTCCGGGGTCCAGCCTCTCACGGGATAGTATTCGTTCAGCATCTCCTCGAGGTGGCAGACCATGCCCTTCCCCGGCCCGTCGGGCATGGGCTCCTTGAGCATCCGGGGCGGGAGCGTGTCGTCCTTGCGGTTGAACCCCGCCCGGACCAAGAAGAGGCGCTCGGCGTTGAAGACCCGTTCGCCGGCTCGAACAAGCTCGTCCAGGTCGTAGCCGGCCCCGGTCGCCGCGTTCAGGAGCTCCATGATGCCCTGGGGGCGAATGTCCCTGGTCGGCGTCACCAGGTTGCGCACGGTGAAAAAGACGCAGAGTCCGGCCGAGTCAATAATGGCGAAGACGTCCTGCCAGTCCTTGACGAGCTTGCCTTTGTCTTTCCAGCTCAGGGGATCGATCAGCATGGGAACACCGAGGAGCTCGATGTAGGCCGGATCGCCACGCATGTGGGAGGCTCCCACCGGCGAGGTGGCGTAGGCGAGTCCCATGCCCTGCTCGCCCCGGGGATCGTACCCGGCGAACTCCTGACCCTTGGCGACCATGGCGAGCTCGGGGTGGCCGTACCGGGTGGCGAGGCGAAGGCTCCCCTCGGCGAGAAGATCACCGAACCCCTCCCGCAAGCCGGTCATGCGGGTGAGCTCCACGAGGGCCCGGGCATCGCCGAAGCGAAGCCTTCGCCCCACGTCCGCCTCCGGCAGGTAGCCGCGCTCGGAGAGCTCCATGGCGCAGGCGATGGTGGCTCCCATGGTGATGGTGTCCAGGCCCAGCTCGTTGCAGAGGTAGTTCGCCTTGGTAACGGCGGCCAGGTTGTCCACGCCGCAGTCGCTCCCGAGGGCGTAGACGGTCTCGTACTCGGGGCCTTCCCCCTCCCCCTTGAAGGCGGGGTCGTCCACCTTGGTCACCCGACCGCAGGAGATTGGGCAACTGAAGCAGGCCTTGGGGCGGACGAGAAACTTCCGGGTCAGGGTTTCACCGTGGATCCCTTCCCACCCCTCGAAGGTACCCTGCTGAAAATTTCTGGTCGGGAGGACGCCGTAGTTCTGGGTGGCCATGACGGTCACCGCAGTTCCGTGGAGGCGAAGGGGATGCTGCCCACCCTTGAGAGAATCCCGGAACTTCTTGTTGAGCTTCTCGACCAGGTCCCGGAACGCCTTCCGGTCGTAGAGGGGAACCTCGCCCTCGCCGCGGACCACGACGGCCTTGAGCTTCTTCGACCCCATGACCGCGCCGACCCCGGAACGACCTGCCGCCCGATCCTTGTCGTTCATGATGGCGGCGAAGCGGACCAGGCGCTCCCCGGCCGGGCCGATACAGGTTGTCCTGGCCTCGACATGGGTCTCCTCCCGCAGGGCGGCATCGGTCTCGTGGGTGGTCCTGCCCCAGAGGTGCTTCGCCGGACGGAGCTCGGCCCGGCCCCGATCGATCCAGAGGTAGAAAGGCTCGCTCGCCCGACCCTGAAGGATGATCATGTCGAATCCCGCCTTCTTGAGTTCGGCGGGAAACCGTCCCCCGGAGTTGGAGCAGGTGACGGCCCCGGTGAGGGGAGACTTCGTCGTCACCATGTACCGGGCCCCGGTGGGAGCGGCGGTTCCGGTCAGGGGGCCGGCGGCCATGACCAGGATGTTCTCCGGTGCCAGGGGATCACATGCTGGGTCCAGTTCCTTGAGGAGATACCGGATGCCAAAGCCGCGGCCGCCGATGTAGTCCTTGGCGGTCTGGGGATCCAGGCTCTCTTCGCGAACCTCGCCTCGGCTCAGGTCCACCCGAAGGATCCTACCCCTCCAGCCATACATGGCTCTCCCTCCTCATGCGGGTTAGGCCAAGACCGACTCGACGGTGCGGCCCAGGGCATCCACCATTCGGTCCATCTCCTCCGACTCGATGACGAACGGCGGGCCGACCACCAGGGCGTCGCCGTCGGTTCCGGCGAGCGCGGTAGAGCGGTAGAGGATTATGCCCTGATCAAAGAGCGCTTCCCAGAGCCGTTCCGCCACCCGGTCGTGGCGGGGAAATGGGCGAAGCGTCTCTTTGTCCTTGACGAACTCTACGCCCCAGAGGAACCCGAGGCCCCTGATATCGGCCACATGGGGATGGGCCGCCAGACGCGCGCCGAGCTTATCCCCGAGGACCGTTCCTTCGCGAGCCACGCGCTCCACCAGCCCTTCCCGCTCGAGAATGCGGACGACCGCAAGCCCGGCTGCGGCGGCAACGCCGTGGTGGGAATAGGTCCCGCCGTGGACGAACCCGCCGGTTCCCCGGCGGATGGCATCAAAATGCCTGGTCTGAACCCCTACGGCGGAGAGGGCAACAGCTCCACCGCCAAGTCCTTTCCCCATGGTGATGATGTCGGGAACCACCCCGTAGTGCTCGCAGGCAAACCAGCGACCGGTTCTCCCCAGGCCGCACAGGACCTCGTCCAGAATCAAAAGGACCTCATAGCGATCGCAGATCTCCCTGATCACGGTGAAGTACCCCGGTGGGGGCGGCACCGCCGCGATGGTTGCACCGCTCACGGTTTCAGCGAGAAAGGCGGAGACGGTCTCCGGGCCGAGACACTGGATGGTCTCCTCCAGGGCCCGGGCGCAGTGGAGACGGCACGCGGGGTAGGTGAGCCCGTACGAGCAGCGCAGGCAATAAGGCGGAGGAATGTGAACAACCTCGTTCAGGAGAGGCGCGAAGGGCACCCGAAAGGCGGTTCGTCCGGTCGCGGCCAGGGCGCCGAGGGTGAGGCCGTGGTAGGACTTCCACCGGGAAATCAACCGTATGCGCTGGGATCGACCGCACTCCAGATGGATCTGCCGGCCCAGCTTGATGGCGGTTTCCACCGCCTCCGAGCCGCTCGACATGAAGTAGAAACGGTTAATACCCGCAGGTGCATGACCCACGAGCGCCTCGGCCAGCTCCTCCACCGGGGAAGTGGTGAACATGGTAGGGTGGACGTAGTCGCACTGGAGGGCCTGATCGTAGAGAGCTCGAGCGATCTCTTCCCGGCAGTGGCCCAGGTTGACCACCAGGGGGCCGCCGCTCGCATCCAGATACCGCTTGCCGTTGCTGTCCGTGACCCATACCCCATCGGCCTTGACCGCCCGGGGCAGGGGACGATCAAGGCGGCGGGGGAAGACATTGCCGGGCAGCTCTCGCATGGTGTTTTGCCCCGAGCACGTGGGATAAAGTTGGGAAAGGCTCCACCAGCAAATCAGCCCGCCCTTATTCGGGGGGGGCCACCACCGACCTGTGGCGTGAGGAGCGCGCCGCTTCTTGGCCGCAAACAGCCCCGATGATATCTCATACGACCAAGAAAAAGGATACTGTAAAATACCCCTCGATCGCCATCGCCGGGGAGCAAAAGAATTCCCCGGGGGCCGCCTCCGCTATTCCCGAGGATTTCCCTTGCCCGAGGAGCAAGTTTGGGTCATTATGGACATTCTCTTGACATCTTGCCAGGGCGGCGGTATGGCCAGAGAAACCAAACGGCAGAGCATAGAGGAGGCGATCTCCCGCATTCAGCCCGGGTCTCGAATCATGGTCGGCGGTTTCGGGCTTGCCGGCTACCCGGAGGGGCTGGTGGAGGCCCTCGCCGCAAACGGAATCGGGGATCTCACCATCATCAGTAACGACCTGGGCTCACCGGGGATCGGCCTGGGGAAGCTCCTCACCAACGGTCAGATCAAAGGGCTCATCGGGAACTACTACAACTGGAACCCCGAGGTGGCGAAGGCCTACAGTGAAGGGAAAATCCAGGTGACCCTCGTACCCCAGGGCACCTTTGCCGAGGCGATCCGCGCCGCCGGTGTGGGAATCCCCGCCTTCTACACGGCCACCGGCGTAGGCACCGAGCTGGCGAGGGGGAAGGAGCTCAAGGAGTTCAACGGCCGGACCTACTTGCTCGAGCGGGCCATTCATGCCGATGTCGCCCTGATCAAGGCCCACAAGGCTGATGAGCTGGGTAACCTAATCTACTACAAGACGGCCCGCAACTTCAACCCCCTCATGGCCATGGCCGCAACCTTGACCATTGCCGAGGTGGACGAGATCGTCCCCACGGGATCACTCGATCCCGAGGGTATCGCTACGCCCCACATGTTCGTTCACATCATCACCCGGGGGGAGCGGGGATGACGCTGCCGATTTCCGAAGACGATGCGAAGGTCAGGATTGCCAAACGGATTGCCCGGCATTTCCTCGAGCACGGCCGGAAACTCATAATAAACCTCGGCGTGGGCATTCCCACCATGGTTGCCAACTACATCCGGGGGGGAACTATCTTCATCCAGGCGGAGAACGGCATCCTCGGCGTGGGCCCCCTCGCCGAAGGAGACAAGATCGATCGCCAGCTCATCAACGCCGGCAGGCAGCCGATTACGGAAACACCGGGGTGCAGTTACTTCGACAGCGCCACATCGTTCGGCATGATCAGAGGTGGGCATGTGGATGCTACGGTCATCGGCGCCTTTGAGGTGGATGAGCAAGGAAACATCGCCAACTGGATCATTCCCAACGCTAAACAGCTCGGTGTCGGCGGGGCCATGGATCTCGTGACCGGCGCAAAGCAGGTGATCGTCGGCATGCAGCACACGACCAAAGACGGAAAATCGAAGCTCGTGAAACGCTGTCGCCTGCCCGTGACCGGGTTCGGGGAGGTCGATCTCGTGGTCACCGAGTTCGGGGTGTTTGCCTTCGACGCAAGAAGGTTGGTGCTGAAAGAGATTGCTCACGAGGTTTCCCTGGAAGCCCTTATCGCCCTCACCGAGGCTGGATTCGAGGTGAGCCCCGGGCTTCAACCCATGGCTCTTTCCTGAACGACTCCCCGGCCGGCCAATCCGTCGCTCTCCAGAGCAGTCCGACACCTTGCCTCTCCTAGCCCCCATTATACACGAACCATCTGCTGCGACCGCGGATATGGCCGTCCTCGTCTGCAAGTGGTAGGCTCTGTGAGGAGGAACGCTGTGGGAGCGGCTTCCAGCCGCGATCATCAGATGGCGCGAGGCAGGGTGATCTGCTCCACAAAGGCGCATAGTCGCGTCATTGATAGTATAGCGGTGAGGCCTTGCCTTGTAGCGGGCTGGCGTACAAAGTCCGGGAGGCCTGTCTTACATCGAGGAGAACGTAGAGGCTCCGGATGCGCTTTGTTTCGCAGATGACCCTGCCTCCGGCGCCGCCCCGTTTTGCGCAGCCGGAAGCCGGGCGTACTCTCAGACCCGCCAACGGCGTTGATGGTTCGCTGTTTTTGCGTTATAAGTAAGTTTCGATCGTTCAACGCCGAATATCCGCCGTTGCCGATGTGGCGGCGCCGTGGGGGGAGTGAAACCATGGCCATGCTCGAGATCTGTACCTATCCCGACAAGGTGCTCCTGCGGGAAGCCGAGCCCATCTGCACCATCGACCAGGAAATCATGAAGCTCGCAGACGACATGGCCGAGACCATGTACAATGCCCCGGGCATCGGTCTTGCTGCCAATCAGGTGGGAGTGCCGCGGCGACTGATCGTTGTCGATTGCTCAAAACGGGACCCGGACTCGCAGCTCATTGTCCTGGTGAACCCCGAGATCATTGCGGCCGAAGGCCTGATCACCATCGAGGAAGGCTGTCTCAGCGTTCCCGAGTACCAGGCCGAGGTAACGCGGTACGAGAAGGTAAAGGTACGTGGTCTCGACCTCCAGGGAAAGGCGGTGGAGCTGGATGCGGATGGACTCCTGGCCGTGGTTCTCCAGCACGAGATCGATCACCTCAACGGCAAGCTCTTTATCGACCATATAAGCCGCCTCAAGCGGGAGCTTTGCAAGAGAAGGTTACTGAAACGGCGGGTAAAAGAGACCGCCTCAGACGCGCCTCTATGACCGCGGCTCGCACTCGCCGTTAGCCATGGACTCCCACGAGTAGCTTTTCTCTTGCCGAGGTCTTCGACCATGGGGAAAGGCCTTCCGAGCCTCATATTCATGGGCACCCCGGAGTTCGCCCTTCCCAGTCTTGGGGCTCTCATCGCCGCCGGCGCTCCGATCCTTCTCGTCATCACCCAGCCGGATCGGCCGAAGGGTCGGGGTCAAAAACTGCGCCCACCTCCGGTGAAAGAGTTCGCCGTGGCCCATGGTCTCCCGGTGTTTCAGCCGGAACGAGTGAAGAGCCCCGAGGTCATCTCCCGGGCGGAGACGCTCGCGCCCGCCTGTCTGGTGGTGGTGGCGTATGGCCAGCTCTTGCCGGAGCGGCTCCTCAAGATCCCGCCCCTCGGTACGGTCAACGTCCACGCCTCGCTCCTCCCCAGGTACCGCGGCGCCGCGCCCATCCCCTGGGCTGTCATCGAGGGGGAGATGGCAACCGGGGTAACCACCATGCTCCTCGATCCGGGGATGGACACGGGTGACATGCTGCTTTCCCGGGAGATACCCATCGGTCCTGAGGACACGGGCGGGAGCCTCCACGATCGCCTGGCGGAGGTGGGGGCCTCGGTTCTCGCTGAGACCCTGGCGCGCCTGGCGGATGGAAGTCTCACGCCGAGACCCCAGGATCACTCGCAGGCGACCTATGCGCCCATGATCCGTCCGGAGGATTGCCGGGTGAACTGGCAGGAGGAGGCCGAGCGGGTCTCCCGGCGCATCCGGGCCCTGGATCCGTGGCCAGGCGCTTTCACCCTCTGGCAGGGGAAGCGGCTCAAGCTCTTCGGCTGCCGGACGCTCTCATCCGGAGCCGCCGGAGCGCTCCCCGGGACGGTGCTCGTCTCAGGGCCGGAGGATCTCGACGTCGCCGCCCGAGGCGGGGCGGTCCGCCTCCGGAGCCTGCAACTGGAAGGTCGACGCCGTCTGGCAGCGGCGGATTTTCTCAAGGGGTATCAGCTTACGGTGGGGACGGTGCTCGGTGCATGAATCGGTGACCAAAGAGCAGGCAATGACGACGGAGGTTCCCGGCCTCGAGTCCGCACCTGCCGTTACTCCCCAGAAGCGGATCTTTATCGCCCTTCTGGGGGTGACCTGCCTTGTCCTCACCGGCCTTGCCTTCTTGCTCTGGTGGATTCCCGTCGTCGGCTTGAGCACCATCCACCCTTATCTTCCGGCCATCCTCGCCGGCACCCTGGGTCTCGTTGTCCTGATCGTGCTCGCCGGCTCCTTCCTTCTTACCCTCACCATCCTTACCGGTCGGGACTTCCTCTCCAAGAAACTGCGGGGCGTGGTGATCAAGGTGCTCTTCCCGCTCCTCATTATTGTGGGCAAGCTCTTCGGCATCTCCCGGGACCGGATCAGTCAGTCCTTCGTCGCCATCAACAATCAACTGGTGTTGGCCGAGACCCGGAAGATGGCACCCTCCTGCCTGCTCCTGCTCATGCCCCACTGTCTGCAGAACCACGACTGCACGGTGAAGATCACGGGGAACGTGGAGAACTGCAAGGGCTGCGGCAAATGCCCTATCAAGGACCTCCGGGAGCTGGCTCACAGCTTCAAGGTGGACCTCGCCGTTGCCACGGGCGGCACCATCGCCCGCCGGATCGTGGTGCAGAAGCGGCCGCAGCTCATCATCGCCGTCGCCTGTGAGCGAGATCTCACCAGTGGCATTCAGGACACCTACCCACTCCCGGTCTACGGCATTCTCAATCGCCGCCCCTTCGGCCCCTGTTTCAATACTGAGGTGCCCCTGGGGGATGTGGAGAGGATCATCCGACTCTTCGTAGGAAAGCACGAGTGACGACGCCCAGGGCCATGGCCATGCACATCCTGATGCAGGTGGCACGGCGGGCCGCCTTTCCGGATGTCCTCCTGGACGTGTATTTCAAGAAGCACCCGGCTCTCGATGCGCGCGACCGAGCCTTTGCCACCGAACTGGTGTATGGGGTGCTCCGCTGGCAGGGCCGGCTGGACTGGATCATCGATCGCTTCGCCCGGGTTGCCCCCAAACGGATGGCCTTGCCGGTGCGGGTCCTCCTCCGCCTGGCCGCCTACCAGTTCCTGTTCCTCGACCGCGTACCCCCGGCCGCAGCCGTCCACGAGGCGGTGGAGCTGGCCAAGGCGAGCCAGCCGCAGCACATCGTCCGCTTCGTGAACGGAGTGCTCAGGTCCATCGCCCGGGAACGGGAAGTCCTCAAGACCGCGACCGCCGTGGGAAGTCCGGCGGAACAGCTCGCGGTGCGCCACGCGTACCCGGTGTGGGTGGTGGAGCGCTGGCTGGGGGAGCTTGGCTCTGAGGAAACAGAGGCCCTCTGTCATGCCGGGAACCAGGTGGCGCCCACGACCATTCGGACGAACACCCTGAAGACGACCCCAGGAGCCTTGGCGACCGCCCTCCGGGAGTTGGGGCTCTCGGTCGAGCCGGGCAGGTTCGCACCTGAGGCCCTCCACCTCAAGGCCGTCAGGACCGACCTTTCCTCCCTTCCGGAATATGCCCGGGGAGAGTTCCAAGTGCAGGACGAGGCCTCTCAACTCGTTGCCAGGCTGGTGGATCCGCGGCCGGGAGAACGGGTGCTGGATGCCTGCGCCGGCATGGGGGTCAAGAGCACCCACCTGGCCCAGCTCATGGAAAACCGCGGGGAGATCATGGCGGTGGACAACCAGGGCTGGAAACTGAGCCGTCTTGCCGAGAATGCTCGACGCCTCCAGATCTCGTGTCTCCACACGGTGGAAGGGGATCTCCTCACCCAAGACCGGTTAGCCGGGGGATTCGACCGGGTCCTTGTGGATGCACCCTGTACCGGTCTCGGAGTGCTGCGGCGGAACCCGGACATCAAGTGGAAGGTGGGGCCCAAGGACTTCCGCCGTCTCCATCTCCTCCAGACCGAGCTTCTCGGTCGGGCGGCCGACCTGGTTCGACCGGGAGGAGTGCTGGTCTATGCCACATGCACCCTCACCCCCGAGGAGAATGAGGGCACGGTCCAGGCCTTTCTCGCCAAGCACGGGGATTTCTCCCGGGAGGACGGGAGAGCGATCCTCCCGCCCTCCTCCGGGGATGTGGTGGAGGAAAAAGGGAGCCTCGAGACCTGGCCCCATCGCCACGGGGTGGACGGTTTTTTTGCCGCCAGGCTCAGGCGCTCCGGTCGGGAATCGGACGGGTAGGTTCCGGGCGCGCGGAGGGTCGATCACTGATGGCCATCGTGAGCAGACTTCTCAGGTTGGGACTCTACGGGGCCATCTTTGTGGTCGCCCTCTTCTCCAGTCTCTACCTGACGAGCAAGTGGATCATCCAGCGAGAACCGGAAGTGGCGGTACCGAACCTGGTTGGGCACGACACGGTTTACGCCCTGGACCTTCTCACCTTCCTGGGGCTTAATATTAAGGTAAGCGGGTTTGAGTGGAGCGACACGGTGCCCAAGAACTTCATCGCCTTTCAGGATCCTGCGTCGGGAACGGTGCTCAGGCGAGACCGGGATGTCAAGGTGGTGCTCTCCCGAGGCTCCCGAACGGTTCGAGTACCCAGGCTGGTGGAGATGAGACTGCGAGAGACGGAATTCGTGCTGGCCCAGAACGGTCTTGAGCGCGGCGATATGTGCTGGGTGACTTCGGGTCGATACCAGCGCGACACGGTGATTGCCCAATCGCCGCCGCCGCTCCAGGAGGTGAAGCGGGGGAGAGCGGTGCACCTTCTGATCAGCGACGGAGCGGAGCCCCTCGCTGTCGCCATGCCCGACGTGCGCCTGCTCCCCCCGGCCAAGGCCGTGGAGGTCATCCAGCATCTCGAGCTGGGGCGACCTGCCATCCAGGAAGTCTCCCGGCTCGGGGAGCCCCAGGACGTGGTTCTGGGCCAGATTCCTCTTCCCGGTTACGTAGTGTACCGGGACCAGCCCATCCGTCTCTCGGTGAACCGGATGCCCCGGTTGAAAGAGCTCCCGGCCCGATTCCTCACGATCACCTATGTGGTGCCGGAAGGGTTTATCAAACGGGAGGTATCCGTCTACCAGGAGCTGAACGGGAAGAGCATCCTCGTCGCCCGCGGCGTCCACTCTCCCGGCGAGCGCCTCCAGTGGCTGGTTTGGGCCCGGTCGCCGGATGAGGTGACCATTCATCTTGATGGCGTCCCTCAGGCGCCGGGCCCGATAGGGCTCGGAGGCAGGGGCTCGGGGGGACCTACGTTCATGGGGGAGGGAAAAGAGGGGCCGCCGCCTTCAAGCCCCTTACCAGGGGCGGAGCCGAACTCGCCCTTTGCTCCATGAGGGGTCTCGCCGGAGACCATCCTGCCTCCGGTGCCGAGTTCTCTTTTCGGTATGAGATAGGTTCTTCAACCTGCTACGGACACAGCATCTTCCAGCGGGAGGGCCTATGAAGAAGCTTGCACCTTCCATCTTGTCCGCTGATTTCCGTCGTCTGGGAGAGGAGGTCGCTGCCGTGACCGCCGCGGGGGCCGATTACATTCATGTGGATGTCATGGACGGCCATTTCGTTCCCAACATCACCATCGGTCCTCTGGTGGTGGAGGCCGCCCGGCGGAGCACCCATCTCCCGCTGGACGTGCACCTCATGATCAGCGAACCGGACCGCTACCTGGAGGACTTCGTGCGGGCAGGGGCGAATCTGATCAGCGTCCACGTGGAGGTGCTTCCCCACCTTCATCGCACCCTGCAGCGGATCAGAGAGCTCGGGGTCAAGGCGAGCGTGACCCTGAATCCCTCTACACCCCTGGTAACCATCGAGCACGTCCTGGAGCAGGTGGACATGGTCCTCCTTATGACGGTGAACCCCGGCTTCGGCGGGCAGGAGTTTATTTCCGCCGTGATCCAGAAGATCTACGATCTGCGAAGGATGATTGACGAACGGGGGCTCACGGTCGATGTGGAGGTGGATGGCGGAATCAACGCCGAGACCATCGGTGCTGTGGCCCGAGCCGGCGCCGACGTCTTTGTCGCCGGGTCGGCCGTGTTTCATACCTCGAACTACGGCGAGACGCTGAAACTGTTCCGGGCGAGGATCGCAGAGGCGCTGAAGGGGTAGGGCTTATTGCTGGGCGAGGCGATTCGCGCGGGGGGCCCTTCAGACTGCGGGAAAGCCGTCAGTCACAATGGCGAAGGCGGCTGCCACGGGAGACGGGGTGATCTGCGAAGCAAGGCGCATCTGGAGCCACCTCTTGCTCCTTGGCCCCTCGGAAAGCTTCCCGAACTCTCCACCGCAGCTCCGCAAGGAGGCCGGGCCTCTCTTACACTATCAATGCCGCGACTATGCAGCCTTGCGGAGTAGATCACCCCGTCTGGCCCCAAGACAGGGGTCTGAAGGGTGGCCGACCCCGCCGATGGAAGGTCGACGGCTCACTTCACCACGCTCCCTGGGCTCACCTTTCTCTCGGGTCCGATGAGGACCAACTCCCCCTCGCTGCCCGCGACGAGAATCATTCCCTCGGATCGCACACCCCTCAAGGTTACCGGCTTCAGGTTGGCCACGACCAGAACTTGTCGACCCACGAGCTCCTCGGGCCGGTAGTGGTTGGCGATCCCGGCCACCACGGTTCGCTGCTCGCCGAGAACCACCTCGAGCTTGAGCAGCTTGTCTGAGCCGGGGACAGCCTCGGCGCTCACTACCTCGGCCACGCGGAGATCCACCTTGGCGAAATCCTCCAGGCTGACGATGGGCTTTGCCGAAGCCGGAGCAGGCACCTCCTTCTTTTCCTCGCGCCGTTGTTCCTCGATGCGAGGGAAGAGGGACTCGCCGCGGCGGGTGGCGGTGCCGGGCTTGAGGGTCCCCCAGGCGGAGTGCCGATCTAGTCGGAGGTCGGTCGCGGAAACCGTGAAGCCGATGCGGTTGAGGAGCTCGAGACTCGCATCGGGCATGATAGGAAAGAGGAGGACCCCGACGATCTTCAGGGTTTCCAGGGAGCAGGTGAGCACCGTGTGCAACCGCGACTGTTGCTTGGGGTCCTTGGCCAGGACCCAGGGGGCGCTCTGGTCCAGGTAGCGATTCACGTGGTTGATGACCTCCCATATCTCCATCAGGGCCAGGTGGAATCGCAGGGTCTCCATGTGGGTGACGTAGCTCGAGGGGAGGCGGAGCGCTGCCTCTTTCAGGGCCTCGTCCTCGGCTTGGACCGGTCCCGCCTGGGGCACCTTGCCGCCGCAGTATCGGTGGACCATGGTGATGAGACGGCTGGTCAGGTTCCCCAGGTCATTGGCAAGGTCGGCGTTGATCCGGCCCACCAGCGCCTCCTCGCTGAAGTTGGAATCGAGGCCGTAGACCATCTCCCGCATGAGGAAGTAGCGGAAGGCGTCGAGACCGTAGATAGGAAGGAGATCGAGGGGGCGCACCACCGTCCCCCGGCTCTTTGACATTTTCTTCTCCTCCACGTTCCAGTAACCGTGGACATTGAGGTGCTGGTACACGGGAATCCCGGCCGACTTCAACATGGTGGGCCAGTAGATGGCGTGAGGTTTGAGGATGTCCTTGGCGATGAGGTGCTGAGCCACCGGCCAGAACCGGAGATAGAGATCACCCCGCGGATAGCCCACGGCGGAGACATAGTTGATGAGGGCATCGAACCAGACGTAGGTCACGTAGCGATCGTCGAAGGGCAGACTGATGCCCCAGGTGAGGCGGGACTTGGGGCGAGAGATGCAGAGATCCTCTAGGGGCTCGCTGAGAAAGCTGAGTGCCTCGTTGCGGTAGCGCTCCGGACGGATGAAATCAGGATGGCTCTGGATGTGGTCGATGAGCCACTCCTGGTACTTGCTCATCCGGAAGAAGTAGTTCTCCTCCTGACGGAGGACCGGCGGCCGGTCGTGCTGCGGGCACTTGCCGTCCACGAGCTCCCGCTCCACGTAGAAGCGCTCACAGCCGACGCAGTAGAGGCCCTGGTAAGAGCTGAAGTAGATGTCGCCGGCGTCGTAGACCTTCTGGAGGATGTGGCGCACCACCTCTTTGTGGGCCTCGTCGGTGGTCCGGATGAAGTAGTCATTGCTGATCCTGAGTTTCGGCCACGTGTCACGGAAGAGACCGCTGATCTCGTCAGCATAAGTCTGTGGGTCCTTGCCGGCGGCGGCTGCCGCCTCCGCCACCTTGTCGCCATGCTCGTCAGTGCCGGTGAGGAAGAAGTGCTCTCGCCCCATGAGCCGGTGGAAGCGGCTCAGGACATCGGCCGCAATGGTGGTATAGGCATGGCCGATGTGGGGTGGGGCGTTCACGTAGTAGATGGGGGTGGTGATGTAGCTCCTCGCTGGCATGGCACCTCCGGGTTCCGCCAAGGGTCGTCGCTGCGCCTCTATTGTTCGTTGCCTTCACTCTCCGCGCAGCTCGGAGGCGTGGATGTATCGCCGGCCTCAGCGGTCCCGGCCTCCGGCTTCCCCGTCTTTTCGATGGAGACCTCGCTCGCCGGGAATTCCACCTCTTTCTGAGTGTCGAGAAGCACACTCACCTGCTGGTCCAGCACGTTCTGCCGGATTATCTTCCCCGGGCCCGCCGGCGTGGAGACGCGCTTACCCACCTTGGGCATGCCCTTTTTCATCTCCACGTAGGAGGTGTATTCGTATTTGAGGCAACACATGAGACGACCGCAGGCCCCCGAGATCTTGGACGGATTCAGGGAAAGGTTCTGCTCTTTGGCCATTTTCACCGAGACCGAATGGAAGTCGACGAGAAAGCTGGAGCAGCAAAGTTCGCGGCCGCAGGGGCCGAGGCCGCCTATCATCTTCGCCTTGTTCCTGACCCCGATCTGACGGAGTTCGATCCTGGTCCTGAGCTTCTTCACGAGATCCTTTACCAGCTCCCGGAAGTCGACACGACCGTCGGCGTAAAAGTAAAAGATGATCTCGGATCCGTCGAAGAAGCTCTCCACATCCACAAGGCGCATGGGAAGGCCGAGCTTCTCGATCCGCTCCTTGCAGTAGTCATAGGCATGACGCCCCCGTTCCAGGTTCTCCTGGTACTGCCTGCGATCTTCGTCCGTCGCCAGTCGGAACACCTCCTTCAACTGCTGGTCGGGGACGGTGAGATTCCGCTGCCGCACCGAGGTGGCAACGAAGCCGAAGCCCAGGCCTTTTTCGGTCTTGACGATGACCTCATCCCCCTCTTTGAGGACGAAGTGCCCAGCGTCGAAGTGGTAAATCTTGCCGCCTTTCTTGAAACAAATGCCGACGATTTTATCCATGGAACGCTCGTATGAAAGGTTCCCGCTCCAGAGCCGGGAGGAGAGGCTCGTGCCAGGGGGAGTCCTTCCCCGTCCCGGCGCGGAGGGCAAAGAATAGCGCCTCGAGAGAGGAACGCTTGTTCAGATGTTGATGCCTGAGGGCCCTTTGCAAGGCGCAGAGGGTGTCGAACAACCGTGGAATGTCCCGAGGATCGAAGCGGGCCGCCACGGCGCCGAGCTCGCCGGAGAGATCCTGGTTGATGAGGGTCTCGGTACGGGCTGCCTCGAGGTGGGCGACGAGCAGGTCTCGAGCCCACATCTTCACCCACTCGAGATCTTCGCTCAGATCGCCCTTGTCGCCACTCCACTTTTCTGCCGCCGCCAGGACCTCGGAGGGAGCTACATCCCCGATTCGGGCAATGGTGTCCAAGATCTGGCGGCGCCGGTTGAGCTCCTCATCGTCGAGGAGGGTGAGGGCGCGGGAGAGGCTCCCACCGGCAAGGGCTGCCACCAGGTTGGCCCGGTCGGGCGGCACAGTGTGGACTCCCGTCAGGTGCGCAGCGATGGCGGTGCGGGTGAGCGACTGGAAACGAAGGCAAAGGCAGCGGGAGGCGATCGTGGGAAGGAGCGCAGTTGAGTCAGGCGCTGTCAGAATGAAGAGGTTGTCCGGGGGCGGCTCTTCCAGAATTTTGAGCAGAGCATTGGCCGCCTCGGTCCTCATGGTCTCCGCTTCATGGATGAGAATCACCCGTTTGCGGCCTTCCAGCGGCCGAAAGCGAAGGCGTCGTTGGAGGTCCCGTATCCTGTCGATCCTGATGAACTGTCCCTCCCTCTCTACCAAGAGGAGATCGGGGTGGTTGCCGCTTGCCATCTTCCGGCACGAGAGGCATCGATCGCAGCAGTCGCCGGAGCTCGCGTTATCACAGTTCAGCACCCTCGCCAGGGTAAGCGCAGTGAGGCGCTTGCCTACCCCGTCGAGGCCGGTGAAGAGCAGGGCATGGGGAAGCTGACCGTGCCGGACGGCTTGATGCAAGAGACGGATCACTCGCTGCTGTCCGATGATTTCGGAAAATCCCATACCCTTAATATCCTCAATCGCTCTTGAAAGGCACCCTTCTTGTTCTCTTCTTTCGCTTCTGTAGGAGCGACCTGTGGTTGCGATCCGAAGAGGTTCCCACCTGGCCCTATCCGATCGCGGGGAGGAGCTCGCTCCTACAGTGATTCACGAAATGGAACATGGGGGACCGCCTTCGCCCTTACCTCCCCGTTCTCTGCAAACAGGGCTCCAAGAGGGTTAGGATCTCCTCATGGACCCGATCCGGATCCAGAGTGGCATCCACGACCTTGATACGCGCCGGATCTTCCTCGGCCAACCTCAGGTACCCGTCCCGCACCCGAAGATGAAAGGCGTGAACCTGACGCTCGAACCGATCCTCCCGCTCCGGTGAGGCCCCAGCAAGGATTCTCCTTTGCGCCCGGTCCAACCCGAGCTCTACGGAGCAGTCGAGGAGCAGGGTGAGATCGGGCCACACGCCCTGCGTGGCGACGAGATTCAACCGGTGAATGAGGTCCAGGTTCTGGCCTCTCCCGTACCCCTGGTACGCGGTGGTGGCGTCGGCAAAGCGATCACACACAACCCACCGGCCCGACGCCAGGGCGGGGTTGATCACCTCAGCCACATGCTGGGCTCGGTCGGCAGCGTAGAGGAGGAGCTCCGTGAGACCCTCCATTTCGCCGTGGTCGCGATCGAGGAGTATGCGGCGGATGTAGCTGCCCAGCCGGGTGCCACCGGGCTCCCTGGTGACGACGTGGGGGACACGGCGCTCTTCCAGAGCGCAGGCCAGGCGGTCCACCTGGGTTGTCTTACCGCACCCCTCGATGCCCTCGAAGGTGATGAACACGGCCGCTATCGCTCCTCCGCCCCGGGAACGGGGGGGGTCTGGTCGAGCAGACTGTAATTGATCGACCCTTCCCCTTGCCGGCCTGTCTCCGGGGGCCGATGGTCGTCTGCGGTACCTCCCTTGAAGATGAACCGGTCATAGGCCCGCTGGAAGGTGGTCCAGCGGGAGGGAATCGCCTGCTCCGCCTCCAGGAGCCGGAAGATGTGGTTCATCTTGGCATCCAGATCATCGGCGTAGTGGAGAGCGAAGGCCTCCGGCGTCTTCGGCCGCTTGGGGGAACCAAACTCATGCTCGCCGTGATGGCTGATGATGAGGTGCTGAAGGACCAGGGCAAGCCCCGGAGGGAATCCCCGAATCTGGCTGATTTTCTCCACCACCCGCTGCACGCCGAGCACCACGTGTCCCAGAAGCCGACCGGCATCGGTATAGTCGACAGCGGTGTCGTGGGAGAGCTCCTCCAGTTTTCCCACATCGTGGAGGATGCCGGCGGTGATGAGGAGATCCCGATCCAGGGTGGGATAGTGGTCGCACAGACGCTCCAGGAGTCTGGTCACCGAAACGGTGTGCTCCAGGAGTCCACCCAGGTAGGCATGGTGCATAGATTTCGCCGCCGGAGCCTCTTTCATCTGCCGGGAGAAGCTCCGATCCGTGAGGAAGTGATGGAGCAGGCGCGTGAGGTGCGGGTTCTGCACCTCGGCCGCCAGTTCCCTCAGCATCTTCCAGAGCTCTTCCGGGTCCTCGGTGCTCCTGGGGAGAAAGGCTCCCGGATCAACCTCCTCCCGAGGAATTCGTTCGATCTCAGTGATGTTGAGCTGGAGCTGATCGCGGTACCGCTCCACCCTGCCACGGACGCGCACCACGTCGCTGACCCCGAAGACGCCGTCCAACTCGGCAGCCCGTTCCCACACCCGGCCCTCCATCTCACCGGTTCGGTCGGCCAGGCGCACACTCAGGAACGGGGCTCCGCTTCGCGTGCTCCCCAAGGACTTGGCCTTGACGAGAAAGGAGCTGGTGAGGGCCTCGTTCTCTCTCAGCTCTTGGACGAATCGTTTCTGGTTCATGGCGACATCCCCGTGCTCTCGGAACATCAAAAGACTTTCTATTTTACTTGAGCCGGCTGAGAAGTCAAAGTTTGTCTGACATCGGTGCGCTGTTGAGAAACCCTCCCGAGATCACCCTCCTAGGCGCTCCGCATCCGCTTGGCGTAGGCTGCAGCCTCGAGACCGGCCACACACCCTTCCCCGACGGCCTTGGCGAGCTGCCAGGGAAGCCCGCACACGTCACCCCCTGCATAGATCCCAGGGACATTGGTCTCCTGCTTCTTGTTGGTGACGACGTACTGCATGGTCTCGGTATCCAGGGCCACACCGAGCCCACCCGCGAGGGCGACCGCGCTCTTGGCTCCCAGTTCGATGAAGACCCCCTTCACCTCGAGCCGGGTGCCGTCATCGAGCATCACTGCCTCCACCTCCCGGTCGCCGAGGATCTTGGTAACCTTGAGACCTTCGTGGAGGTGAACCGAGCTCTGGCGAATCTGGTGATCAAGAACCTCGGAGACCTGGAGGCCCCCTGAGATGAGATGCACCTCGCTGGCGTAGAGAAGGAGAGTGAGGGATCCGGAGGCCGCGGCGCTGCCGTTGCCCACCACCGCCACGGGTTGGGCGCGGAAAAAGTTGGCGTCGCACTCGACACAGTAGCTCACACCCCGCCCGAGGAGTTCTTTCTCTCCCGGGACATTGAGCTTGTTCCGCGACACGCCCATGGCGAGGATGAGCGCCCGGCTCCGATAGGTGGTGTCGCTCTCGGTCTTGGCGAGAAACCACGGCCCCTCCCGCCAGAGCTTCACCACATCCTCGTTGGCAAACTCGGCGCCGGCCCGTTCAGCCTGCCTTGTTCCTTGAGTGAGCAGCTCGTCACCTGCCACCTTCCCCATACAGCAGTAGTTCTCGATGTGAGCCCGATAGAGGCTGCTCGTCTGTGTCCTTCCCAAAACGGCCACGGAAACCTTGGCGCGGGCCGCGTGAATAGCTGCCTGCAAACCTGCGGGGCCACTGCCAAGGATCATGACATCATAGTCACCATTCGGCATCGGTGCCTCCTTGGTTGATATTGTCGCTCAGCGTGGCTATTATACAGGGCGCGCCGAACACGTGCTCGGCTGCGTATGGGCCACGGAACCCCGTATGCCGGCCCAAATGCTGTTGCATCTTAAACCCGGCCGCGGCAACAGACAACCGAAACCAGTGAGGAGCAGTCATGGGTGAAATCAAGAGCACCCTCGATCTTGTTCTCGAAAGAACCAGACACCTCAGTCTCTCCTCTGTCGAGAAGGAGGAGATGGAGCTCAAGGAGACGCTCAAGAAGGTCTCCGGTTACCTCTCCCGGTACCGTGACGGGGCACTCAGTCTGGAGAGACTCTTGAAGGAGATCCGGGAGCTCGCGCCTGAGCTTCGCGATCTGGTTCGAGGAGAGATGGCCCGTCAGATGAGCCTCGCCCTGGACCTCTCACCGGATACTGATGCGCTGATACCTGCCATGGAAGCGCTGGCCGATCCCGGCTGGACGGATGTCCTGGCGGGTGTGAAGCGGTGTCGGGCCGAGGTCAGGAAGGCACTGGAGGCGGCTAGGGGAAACGTTGAAGGGCGAATCCTCGCCGAGCTGGCGGCTGCTGGCATACGGGGCTCGGCCGTGGCCGTCAAGACGGAAGGCGATCAGGAATGGATCGCCCTGAATGAAGAACTGAAGAGGCCCTGTGAAGAGCGGCTCC
>Ga0209253_10001515_pt1 | contig 20408 bp, 13 predicted proteins | sample FrelakmetBRP12BR_FD_187145 | JGI IMG/M metagenome (GOLD analysis project Ga0209253, IMG submission 187145) | Freshwater lake sediment microbial communities from the University of Notre Dame, USA, for methane emissions studies - BRP12 BR (SPAdes)... | ecosystem: Environmental > Aquatic >...
TGCTTTCACTTCAGCAGTGATTGCCTGTGCAATCTGGCTTTGTATCCTGACCCAATCCCTGACCTCTTTCATTTCCTCTTCATAGTGTTTTGCCCATATGGGAGTTTCTTTGCCTTTTGCTTTTGTTAAAAGAACCCTGACACTGAGGATGCTTCCAATCATTTGTCCGCTTGCTTAGACAATATAATTCACATCCAGTTTCTTTGCGATTTCAGTAGTAGTAGATTTTGCCTGTCCTCTGAATTGTTCAACTGAAGTTCGTGAAATAACCCTGAGTTCTTTAATTGTTTGAAGATTATTAGTTACTTCTGCCCATAAGCCATTGATGACGTAATTATTACTGTCACCCGGACTGTCATTAATAAATGGCAGTACAGCTATTGATTTATCAAATTCTTTAGTCTGGTTGCTATTACCAATCATATTCTTTAAAAGTAATACTGCACTTACAATCACAATAATCGATATTAATCCGGAAAGTAAAGCAGCAAACCTTTTCTTTGGGATTGTGATCCTCTTTATTGCACCCTCAGTGCTTTTAATATCCGGCTTAATGGCATCAGTCGGCTTTGTTTTAATATACGTCCTGGTCTCTTTATATTTCAGAAACCATTTGATAATAGTTGCCAAATTATTAAGAACCGGTTTTACCTGTTCAGGATCAAAATCTTTTGGATGAGTACCGTAAGTGGAAAGGTCATTAAGCCCATGCATTGATGTTATAATATGAGAAGGGACTTTCTTCTCCTTGTTCAGCTTATCAATGATTCCCTTGAGTGGTTCAGTCCCTCTTTCTCTTTTGAGCTGACATTCACACAGGTCAGTTATTATCACTTCAAGGCATCTCCTTGAATACAGAAGAATAATGTTCTCATCATCAGCTTTGATCAGCCGTTCCAGTTCCTTTTCCAAATCGGGTAACTGACCTTTGAAGGATTCAAAAAGTCTCTCCAGTTCTTTTATTTCAGCGTACCAGATTGGCATTTATGAAAGAATTCATTTTGATAAAGTTACGAAAGCGTCATACACAAAACAAAATAATGTTACTTTACAAACAGGTATCCAGATATTTATCAAGGAATATTCTCAATCCACAAACAATGTATCCCCCGGATAATCTATAATCCTCATCATCTTTTATTACTATAAAGTTCTTTGTCGTTTTAAGGAACTGAGCAGCTTCAGTGTTACCTCTGGAAGGTCTTATATCGGATCCGAATTTCACCTCTATTGAAGCTAAAGGAGTATTCGCTTTTGTGAAAACAAGATCTAATTCAGCGCCGTCGTGAGAACGATAAAAATATATGTTCCTGTTAAGAGGGAGGGCAGGGATAATCTGTTCAATTACAAAACCTTCCCATGAAGCTCCTTTTTTAGGGTGGCCTACCAGCTGGTCATAGCTTTCAATGCCTGATAAATAGTGCATTATCCCGGAATCGCGGATATAAACTTTAGGTGATTTCACTAAACGTTTTTTTGCGTTGATATGAAAGGGTTCCAAGATGCGAACAAGAAAAGCATTACGGAGAAAACCGATATAGCTCTTAATTGTATTTATATTCAGTTCGAGGCTTCTTCCCAATTCCGCATAATTAAGGATGTTCCCATGATAGTGAGCCAGCATTGTCCACAATCTTTCACCGGTAATACTGTCAGCAGGAAAACCAAGATTAGGAAGATCTCTTTCAAAATATGTCTTTACATAATTATTCATCCATGTAAGCCAGTATTTCCGGTTGATAAGAGCTTCAGGGAAGCCTCCCAGCATCCAGATATCTTCGATTTTATATAGATTATTGATTTCCTTTACCTGGAATGGTGTTATTTCTATATATGCTATCCTGCCTGCCAGCGTTTCAGAGCTATTGCGAAGAAGAACAGGGCTTGCTGATCCAAGCAAAAGGAACCGGCCAGGCTTTCTCTTTTCATCAATCAGGGCGCGCAGGATAGGGAAAAGATCTTTTTTCCTCTGTATCTCATCAATGATTACAAGGTTATCATCAAAATGACGAAGGAATGTCTCCGCGTCCTCCAGTTTGTTAAAGTCTTTCTGAAACTCCAGGTCAAGATATAGTGAGCCAGGATAATCCTTCCGGATTTTTTTTGCCAGAGTTGTCTTACCAACCTGTCTGGGGCCAATCATTGCAACACAGGGAAATCCATCAAGCAGATCCTTGACTTTTCTTTCTGAAATTCGGGTAATCATCATAGAACAAAGATAATAATAAAACTAAAATTATGCAATGGGATTACATAATTTAAGGATTATTTATTATCTACTTTACAAGATTTCTCCCTTTCTCCAGTACTTGCCCTCAATTATTACAGCATTCCCTGCTCCTCAAGCCATTTCTTTACACGATCATGCTCTGCCTGGTATTTGGCTTCAACATCTCTGACAATCTGCTGAAATTCCGGTTCATTCCTAATGCTGATGAATAACGGATTTGTTTTAATTAATGAAACCATCCAGGAGGACATCATTGGCTTTTTATTAAAAATCCGCAGGTTCTCATATGCTTTGTACCTTTTTCCTTTGAAAGCATATACACCTGCAAGATCATAATATGTATATAACATTTTTTCATATTGCCGTCCTAATTCAATGCTTTTTTCACAATATTTTATTTGTTCACTAAAGTATTTTTCAGCTTTTTCTTTATATCCATTTTGCCAGAAAGTGTACGCTATGCTGTTTATATGGTGCATAGCCTCAACATCTCCCTGGCTTTTCAGTATTTCAATATATTTCTCCCAGTATTTTAATGATTTTTCAAACTTTCCAAGCCAACCGTAGCTGTCTGCTAAACATGTCAGGACAACAAGGTTGGTCGAATCTTTTTCAAAACCCTTTATACTGAATTCCAGAGATTTATTATAATTCCCAAGCCAGAATTCATACCTTGCTGATTCAGAGTAAAAATCTGCCGAATCATTATCCAGTGTAAGTTTGTCCTGGATATATTGCCAGGCTTTCTCAAGAAATCCTGCACTGGCATAAGCATAACCCAGGTTTGATAATAAATCAGGCAATTCAGATCCCCGATTTATAAAAACAGCTTCCTGATAACAATTAATATAATTAACCCAGTCGATTTCAAAATAGAAATCTCCTTTTCCACGGTAAGCCATCCAATCGTTTGGATTCAACTTTATTGCTTTGTCAAATTCTTCAATAGCAAGTTTCCATTTACCAGTCTGGCTATAATATACTCCCTTTAAGGTGTGCGCTTCCGACAACTGATTATCATAGGACAGGGCAGCATTACATAATACCGGAACAGAATCCATAAAATTCTCCGACAGATAATCCAGATAATAATGTTTGTCCCAGTAAACCCATGCCAATCCTGTATATGCCAGAGCATATGTTGAATCATATTGCAGGGCCTGATGATACAGATCCCCGGCTTTTTGCAGCTCTTCTCCCTTCCTGCTGCCTGTCCGGTATTTTATATATTCTTCTCTTCCTTTCCTGTAAAAATCATATGCCGTAAGATTTGTTGTAGGTGTCTTTTCAATCAGTTGCTTTTCCTCAGGGGTAATTACTGTTTGTAGTTCTGCTGCTATTGACTGGGCAATCTGGCTCTGTATCCCGAAAATGTCTTTTACCTCCTTTATTTCCTGCTCATATGATTCAGTCCAGATATGCTTGTCTTTAAAAGCATCAATTAATTGCACCCTTAAACGGAAAGTATTGCCGTATTTCTGCCCGCTGCCTTCAACAATATAATCTATTTTAAGTTTTTTAGCTATTTCGGAGGCTGATTTATTGGTACCACGAAAAGGTTCAACCGATGTCCGCGAAATTACCCTCAGATCATGTATTTTGCTCAGGCTGGCAAGAATTTCTTCCATTAATCCGTCAATGAAATACTGGTTGGCAACAGAATCACTGAGGTTTGTAAAAGGAAGAATAGCAATAGATTTCTGATATTTCGAAGAGATGTCTGAGTCTGGTGATGATTTAATAAAAAACACATTATGGATCAAATAAGCTGAAACTGCAAGGATCAGGATGCCCGAAGAGAGAAATATAAAAACACGCCAGGGATTCCTCTTTTGTTTTTGCCTGACATTAGTAGCGGAGACAAGTTCATTTGTATTGACAAAATCTCCCTTCCTGACTGCACCAGGGGGATAGCCGAAAAATTCATGAAAACATGTATTGAAATAAGCCGGACTTCCGAACCCGACTTTATAGGCAACTTCAGAAATATTTACTTCTTCATTCTGAAGCATTTCAAGAGCTTTTTGAAGGCGTACTTCGCGGATAAACTGTTTAATTGTCTTATTTGAAATTGCCTGCAACCGCCTGGTAAGCCTGTAATGGCTTATGTCTGCTTGTTGTACCAGCTCATTAACGCCAAAGTTCTCATTTCCCAGGTTTGCCAGGATTATTTCAGTAAGCTTACTGATAAAAATCTGATCCTTAACAGGATGCTCGCTCACGGAGATATTTATTAATAGATGTATACACAACAAAAACTCCTGTTATCAAATTTCCGAAATTATATGCATCAGTGCAAATAAATTACTAACCCGCAGAACAGGGAATTTGAAAGAAATAGTTGAATAATTGAACTAATGATAAAATAATTGAATGATTTGAATCAATAATTACTATGTACTGCCCAGTGTTTTATCCGAACTTCTTATAAAAATTCTATTGAATTATTGTTTAACTAAAACCATCAGTCATGAAAACACTAAAGATTCTTTTTGTGCTGTGCATTATGCTTGGATTTACAATACCTGCTAATTCCCAGGGCAAGCAGGTCGAAAGACCGATGAAAGGTAGATTTTATGAGCAAACTGTTGATGCTACAAATCCTGCCGCTGTTAAATCAGTATTTACAGCTAATGTAACTCATATGGGGAATGTTACCGGGATAGCTATTGCTGATATGAGCAAGATGAAAAAGGAAGGGAATGTTATCACAAATATTTCGAATTATAAAACCAAAGTGGCTGCTAATGGTGATGTGATCTATTCCGTTATTGATCCAAATATTGGCTTGGGATATATTACGCTGGTTGTGGAGGATCCAGTGAATATGACTGGCAGGATGTACGGGAGAGCTATAACTGTAGGGGGTACAGGCAGATTCGAAGGTTGCTCAGGTTATGTGGATGTAAGCGGAACTTTTAATTTGAAAACAGGTATAAAAGAGTATACGGTCGATGGCTGGATTAAATATTAATAATCCAGTCCGGCTTCCTTTAACAGCGCCACATATCCAGATCCTGCCGGAAAAATTGCAGAACTGCTTTTAAGCATTGGCAGAAATGTGTCATGGCCGGTTAAAGCTTTCTTCAGCCACTCTACTGCCAAATCTTCCTGCCCGCGGAATCGGTAAATGAGAAAAAAAGATGTTGGAGGTATATATTCAGTAAGTGACCTTTTCTTCAAACTTTCAAATAATGCCTCTGCCTGTTCAATTTTCCCGTTTCCATAATAATTACAGATCAGAGTCGCTGTAATAAACGGATTTCCGTCAGATAGATCAACGGACTTCTCGTATTCGGTAATTGCCTCTTTTGACATCTCTTTTGACAGATATGCATTTGCCAGCTCAAAGTGAGCATAGAAGTAATTGGGATCCATCGCAAGACTTATCCGGTATTCTTCTATAGCTTTATCGAACTGACCATTATAAGCGTATGCAGCACCAGTGCGTGCTATAACAAAGGTGGAAAGCGGATCAAGCTCCTGTGCCAGCTTTGCTTCGGAGATGGCTTCGTTGTGACGCCCCATTATTGTAAGTAAATTTGAATAATCTGTATGTATGAGGGATGAGTTTGGATTTAGTTTAATGGCATGCCTGTAATTCCGTTCTGCTTCCTTCCAGTTCCAGTAATAAAACGTATTAAAATTTCCAAGCTGCCAGTAGGCTTCAGCAAGGGTAGTGTCTATCTTCAGAGCTTTTTCAACGCATTCTCTTGCTTTCGGAATTGCTTCATCGGGCGGAACATTTCCCCAAAAGGTACTGCTCCCGTTAAACTGAGACAGTCCTATATAGGCAAGTGCGAAGTCCGGATCCTTCCGGAGTGCCCGTTCAAAATATTCAGAAGCTTCTCTTAATCCTTCCTTCGTCATCTTCTGGTAAAAGTAAGTGCCTTTCAGATAGAGGTTATAAGCTTCAAGATTATTTGTCGGGACTTTTTCAATAAGCTGCTTTTCTTCAGGAGTGATTATTGCTTTTAACTCTGAAGCTATTGCCCGGGCGATCCTGTTTCGTATTCTTACATAATCCCTGACTTCTTTTATTTCCTCCTCATAGGACTCTCCCCAGAGATGCTTTTCTTTATTGGCAGCAATTAATTGTACACTCAGGATGAAGGTATTGCCATATTTCTGTCCGCTTCCTTCAACAATATAGTTCACATTCAGTTTTTTGGCAATTTCCGGGATGGTCGGCCTGTCTGACCCCTGGTATTGAGCGGTAGATGTTCGTGAAAGAACCCTGAGATCTTTAATTTTCATCAGATTATTCAGGACTTCTTCCATGATTCCATTAATAAAGTATTGATTAGTGTCACTTGGGCTGTCATTAATAAATGGTAAAACTGCTATTGATTTTTCAAGTTTAGTTATATCTGTATTGAGCCTCCATTTATTAATGAAATTAACAGCGAGCAACATAATAATTATTGCACAGCTGATATACGTTGCAACCTTCCATCCTCCTGAAGTTGAAGGCGTTTTCCTATCAACTTGTTTAACTGCATTAACTGGCTTTGTTTTCCTGACACCTGAAGGTGTTATATCATATACCCATGAAACGAAAACAGAAATGACAAAACCTATGCAGAGCAGAACAATTACCAAAGCTGTTGTCCATTCCGGAAAATGCAAGGGTTGTGAAATCATATCAACAAGCTGCAGAATTATAAAAGCAACAGCAGCATATACAGTTACCACATAGACCACCTTGCGCCGTTTAAGTTCTGTCCAGAACCTTTCAAAACTGTTGAGTTTCTGAGCCATCAGGGATATTTGGTATTTTTCTATATAAAATTACGTTATCCTGATACCAAAATCAATAGGCAGACTAAGTTCTGATTTAACACAAAAACAGCAATCTCCCATTCTCCCTATTCCCCCTTCTTCCCTTCTTGTTCTATTATCAGGGAGCAGCAAGCTCTAATACCCCGGATTTTGTGTCAGGACATGATTTGACACCTCAATTTCATTCTGAGGTATAGGAAGCAATAATTCGTGAGGTTCAACCGTGACACCTGCGTATGCTTTGGCGGCTTTCATTCTTTCCTTGAACCGGCCAGTCCGCAAAAGGGTGTTTCGCCGATGACCTTCAATTGCCAGCTCTACCCGCTGTTCATGCCAAATTGCATCTCGCAATTCGGACTGATTGTTAGTTGTTACATTGGGTAATAATTCCCCGCTATATGACAGATCGCATGCACAGGATATTCGTTGCGGATCAGTTGTGGGGGTGTTCCTTGCCCTTTCCCTTATCATGTTAACAAGCATTCGTGCCGAATCCGGTTTGTTTACCTCATTCAATGATTCCGCATATAGTAACAGGACTTCAGCGTATCTCATATAGCGGTAGTTAATATCCCAATCTGTTGAAGCAACACCCAGTCTTTCCGAAAATGGAATCCATGCTTTGCGGCTATTGTACCCACTAGGTGAGTAGCCGTTTTCAAAGGTATAGTTGCTGCTCTCATCTATAGGAAATACATCCCCGGGGAACATGAAAGTATAAATTATCCTGGGATCACCAGGCTCAAATTCCTTCAGCAGGTCGACCGTAGGACAATCGAAACCGTAAAGACGTGCTGCAATATCCCCCGGAATGCGGAACATGCCACTATATGTACCCAGATTTCCTCCTTCAATATGATTTTTATGCTGAATTTCAAAAACCGATTCCTCACAGTTTTCACCATCATGACGGAAAATGAATCCGAAATCAGGAACAAGCTGATAGACATTTGAATTTACAACCTTATAAAAAGCGGCGTTTGCCAATTCGTATTTCTTCTGCGTAAGGTATACTTTACCTAATAATGAATAAGCTGCACCAGAGGTAACTCTACCGGATTCACTGATGGCTGGCAGATTTGTTGCAGCCCTGAGATCCGATTCAATCTGTACCCATATATCAGCTGCAGGAGCCCTTTTCAGATTAAGCTCGTCAAGATTTAAAAATCTGGTTACAAGAGGTATATCTCCAAAACTGGTCACAAGTTGATAAAAGCTCAATGCACGAAGGTATCTGGCCTGATTTACTATATTCTTAATCTTAATAGTATCACTGTGAGTTCCGACGTAAGTTCCGGAAGACTTGTCAATTACTTCATTGCATCTCGAAATTATTGCATAACATCTTTCCCAGATAATATCGAGCCAAGTATTTGTTGCTTTCTGACGGGAATAGGAAATATCAAGTAGCTCCGGTATAACGTTATCAAGACTGCCTTTATCAGCATCATCTGAACCAATATCTCCTGTACCCCAGTGTGCACACTCAAATCCAACTGTGCCAGCTATAGCACCATAGCATGCAACCAGTCCGGTTTCAAGTTCAGCCACGTCTTTATAGTAAATTAATTCAGTTATGGTACTTGTGGGTTTCTGGTCTAAAAAATCCTCACTACAGGAAATAGCAATTAATCCTGTTGTTATAAGGATCAGAATTATTTTATTATTTAGTTTTTTCATAGAAATCATTTTAAGTAGTTTTACAAATCAGAATGAAATGGTAGCACCCAGAGATATTTCACGCGATTTTGGAAACGCATCATTCCCATCGTAGCCTGCTTCTGTCGGTGTTCCGTAATAATCAACTTCAGGATCAATGCCCCGGTATTTCGTAAATGTCAGAAGGTTGGTACCTCCGACCCAGATACGGCCATTTGTTATTCTTACTCTGTCACAAACTTTTTTTGGCAGGTTGTATCCAAACTGGATATTTTTTAACCTCAGATAAGAACCCTTCTCTATAAAATAATCAGAATTCCGGTAATTATCATTGTTATCTACTGTGGTAAGCAAAGGTTGGGAGTTAGATGTCCCCGGTCCCCTCCATGCATTTTTGTAGATATACTCGAATTCGTTCATGGAGCCCTGATAACTTAAATGTCTCCACGTTCCGGTATTATAAATGTCATTTCCATAAGATCCCTGAAAGAATAAAACAAGGTCAAAAGCTTTGTATCCAAGATTTAAATTTATCCCATATGTCAGCTTTGGCCAAGGGTTACCGATCCAGGTCTCATCGTTGGCATCAATTTTTCCATCAATGTTCAGGTCTTTGAATCTGAAATCACCAGCATGGGCATCTGGTTGCAACACCGTACCATCGGGGCCTTTATAATTCTGTACTTCTTCTTCTGTTTGGAATATACCATCGGTTACATAGCCATAAAAAGAGCCTACAGGCTTCCCAATTTCGGTTCGGCTTGGCTCCGAAATAATTGGCTTATTACCCGGGCCCAGGCTTGTAACTTTATTCTTAAACATCGATCCGTTTACACCAATATTATAACTTAACTCACCCGATTTACCCTTATAATCAACTATAATTTCAAATCCTTTGTTCTGTACAGAACCGGCATTTGTATAAGGTGCAGCTATCCCAGAATAGCCTGCATAAGCCGGATTCGGCACTTGAAGAAGCATATCTTTTGTGTTTTTAATGTAATAATCAGCAGTAACAGATAATGAATTCTTCAATATTGCCATATCAAGACCAATATTGGTCTGCTCTGTAGTTTCCCACGAAAGACCGGGTGTGCCGATTGTACTAAGAAAATATCCCTGAGCTACTATCTCATTAAAAATATAACGGTTATCGATCCACGAACCTGCTGAATTTGATGATACCTGGGAAACATAAGCATAATAAACAGGCAAACTTGAATTACCGATCTGGCCCCAGCCTGCTCTCAGCTTAAGATTGCTTATGAATTCATCTCCAAGGTTTTTAAAGAACTTTTCACTGCTTATTTTCCATCCTAAGGAGAAAGAAGGGAAAGTACCCCATCTATGACCTGAACCAAATTTCGATGATCCGTCATGCCGGAGGCTGGCAGTCAGCAGATATTTATCAAGGAATGAATAATTGATTCGCCCGAGGTACGAAATCATAGTATTGACTTTATAGCCGCCTATCACATTGGGCTGAGTTGTTGCCGCATCAAATGTTTGCATTTCAGGATCATTATTCGGGGTGCCCTGTTTAGTTGCAGTCTGATAAGAAGCCTTAGAATACTCAGATGTATAACCAAGTAGCATGGTTATGGAATGACCTTTCAATTTTTTGCTGTAAGTCAGCGTATTTTCCCAAGTCCAGCCGTTAGTACGCCAATTGTTTGCCGTTACAGTACTTTCAGCATTTTGATATGCGGGTGAGAGGTCATATTTTGGAATATAATCCGACCCATCATCATTGGCGAGGTTGAATCCCCAGCTCGATCGAAGTTTAAGGTCCTTCAGAATGGAGGCTTCGACAAACATATTACCAACAAGTGTGAACCCGGATTTATTCGTTCTTATCAGGTTAAGATCAAATACGGGATTATCTCCGGTTATTGGTGATAATGCGTATTTTTTGTACTCATAATCAGGATCATTTAGATCAACCTCTCCTTCAGGTTTCAGTACAGGAGTTAGGGGATCAGCCTCCATAGCTCTACTGAATGGCCCATTTTTGTTTATTAAAAAGGTTCCATAATAACCCTCATTCCCCTTTTTTTTGTCCACAGTTATACCAAGGTTTTCGCCTATGGTAATATATCTGCCTACATTAAAATCGGTGTTCAGACGGAATGAATATCTCTTATAGTTAAAGTTTTTCATGATGCCATCAGTACTTAGATAACCAGCGCTTGCTGAATAATGAGCATATTTTGTGCCTCCGTTTAATGAAAAATTGTAGTTTTGGCTTACTGCATTTTTTCGGAGTATTTCATTCAGCCAGTCGGTGTATGTAGTATCGTTATATTCGGAAATCATATTAGTGACTGTTGGATATCTATTCTTATACATTAATGTATCAAGGGGTATATCCGGACCAGTACCCGGATGTGTTCGTATATAGCCATTGGTAAAGCAAGATAAAATAAAATCATGGAATTCTTCCCTGTTCAAAACCTCAGGAACCTTAATTGCATTAAGAAAGCTAATTGTGGAACTGAAAGTAACCTTTGGCAAACCTTCGCTTCCTTTCCGTGTGGTGATGAGGATAACACCATTTGCCCCCCTGGCACCGTATATTGCCTGTGCTGATGCATCCTTCAGCACTTCAACGCTCGCTATATCCCAGGGATTAAGGAACCTGATGTTTGTTGCATCGTCCGCCTGACCCGGATCAATCACCATGCCATCCACAACATAAATAGGATTATTGTTGTTCACCGTGCCGATGCCCCTTATACGGATTGTGGGTTCACTTCCCGGAGCTCCTGAATTAGAGATTACCATCAGTCCTGGGACCCGACCCTGTAATGCAGATTCAATGTTTGGCGGTGTTGACTTTTCAATTTCCTTTGAGGTCACCGAGGCAACCGAACCAGTCAGGTCCGATTTCTTAATTGTCCCGTAACCAATTACCAATACCTGGTCCAGTTCTTTGACTTCCTGTGACAGTTTTATATCTACCACCTGCTGTCCGGTATAAGTAATTCTTTCAGTCGTATAGCCGACAAATGAGAATACTATTATTGCACCATTTGCAGGTTGTGGGAGGCTGAATTTCCCATTCAGATCTGTTGAAACGCCTGTCTGAGTAACCTCAACCAATACATTAACGCCAGGCATTGGTTCACCTGTGTCAGCATCGGTTACAGTTCCTGTCACCATTTGTTCCTGGGGTGCACTGTTGGCAACTGAAGTGCTGGCAAGGAATAAAAACAAGAGTAAAATTGTTAGCTTCATAGGTGGGATGATTTTTTGAACCGTTATTAACAACTTGATTAAATATCAGTTTAATTGCCAACTGTCTTTTTTGCTGCCTCGAAATGAAAATATCCTGAATAAAAAGTTCATAAGGATATCCAGTTTTATAGCATCCCCTGCTCTTCAAGCCATTTTCTTACCCTTTCATGCTCTGCCTGATATTTGGCTTCATAGTTTTGCAGTATCTTTTGAAACCGTTCTTCACCACGGATACTAGCGAGAGGCGAATCATTTTTCAAATAAAAAATCCACCTTATCTGACAGGTATTTCCTTCATTTAGTTTATCCAGATATTGGTATGCTTTTTCCTTGTTGCCTAGAAATGCATAGACAGTAGCCAGATCATAATAAGCAGCTTTAATGGGTGCTATATTTCTATTAAGTTTAATACTTTCTTCACTATATTTGATTTGCAGGTTCAGGTAGTCTCTTGCCTCTTCATATTTACCCACCTGCCATAAAGCAAACCCGACTCGACCAGATCCCTGTATATTTAATTCGCCTGATTTTTTATAATAATCAATTATTTTTCGTGCAATGGTATATGCTGAATCTTTATCAACAAAATCCATAATACCAGGGATATATGTCGAATCCATCTCCTGGTGCTTCCTTTCGATTTCCAATGCTTCGTCAAGTTTTCCCTCCACACCAGCTAATACGAATAAGCAATCTAAATTGGCCGCTTTGTTACTATCAAGAGTAAAGGCTTCATTATAATAATATCTTGCCTTTTCAAAGAATCCGATGTCCTTATATGCAAAACCTAAATTTCGCAGCAAAGACGGACGATCGTTTCCACTAATAAGTTTTAATGCATTATTATAGTTATCTATTCCATTAACGTAATCATTTTTTATAGATGTCATCACCCATCCTTTTCTTTCGTAAGCAGCATAATAATTTGGATTTATTTTTAAGGCTTTGTCATAATTCTCCAATGCTTCATCAATGTGTCCATTTTGCTCATAGTATTCACCTTTTATATAGTATGCCTCGTCCAGTTGATCGTCAAAATAAAGAGCTCGATCTGCCAGTACTCGTATTGAATCCAGGTAGTTTTCTTTAAAATAGGTTTCCCAGTAGTGCCGGTCATAATATGCATTTGCCAGACCAGCATAAGCTCTTGCAAAGGAATGATCAATTTCGAGGGCAGCTTTATAAAATGTAACCGCGTTTTGGTAATAACTTGAGTCACGATTCTTCTCATATTCCTTCAAATAATTATTTGCTCTCAGATATAAATTGTAAGCTGTCATCTTTGAGGTGGGGACTTTCTCAATAATTTGTTTTTCTTCAGGGGTTATTATAGCTTTCAATTCTGAAGCTATTGCCTGTGCAATTTGACTTTGAATATTGAAAAAACCTGTTGGTTCCCGTAATTCCTGTTCATAGGAATTCCCCCAAAGGTGATTCTCTTTCCCTATTGCTTTTATTAACTGTACCCTCAAACGAAATGTATTGCCATATTTTTGACCGCTTCCCTCAACAATGTAACTCACTCCCAGTTTCTTTGCAATTTCAGTAATAGTTGGTCTATCTGAACCTTTGTATTGTTCGGTAGATGTGCGTGAAAGAACCCTGAAATCTTTAATTTTCTGAAGATTATTCAGAACCTCTTCCATAAGCCCATTAATAAAGTACTTATTACTATCAACCGGAGTGTCATTTATAAATGGTAATACTGCTATTGATTTTTCAAGTTCTTTTATTTGTTTGCCATTTCCGATTATATCAGTAAAGAATAAAACTGCAACCACAATCACAATTAATAGTGCCAATCCCGAGACTAAACCTACCAACTTTTTCTTTGGAATCTGGGTACTCTTTTTTGCTCCCTCAGTGCTTTTTATTTCCTGCCTGATCTCTCCAGCTGGCTTTACTTTAATATCTGTTCCGGTCTCCTTATATTTCAGATACCACTTGATGATTATATCGAGATTAATAAGAACTGGTTTTACCTGTTCAGGATCAAAGTCTTTGGGATGTGTACCATAAGTTGACAGTTCATTCAGACCATGCATTGAAGTAATGATGTGTGAAGGAACTTTTTCTTCTTTGTTCAGCTTATCTATGATTCCTTTCAGAGGTTCAGTCTTTCGTGGTCTTTTTAATTCACATTCACACAGATCAGTTATTATTACCTCCAGACATCTTCTTGAATAGAGCATGATAACATTTTCATCTGTGGTATTTATAAGTTGTCCTAATTCTTTCTCAAGAACAGGGAACTTACCTTTAAGGGATTCATAAAGCTTCTCAAGCTCTTTTATTTCGACAGACCAGATTGCCATTAGCTTAACAATAGATTACCAGCATATAAATGTAAAGTTATGCTATCCTGATACCAAAGTCAAGCTATCATTGATTTTCATATAAATGAATAATGCAGGGAGTCGCAGGAAGCTTAAATAGCCAGACTATTCGGAAGATGGTATTCAGAGTTTCCTTTTAAATAAAGTAAATGGAATGCTATCTGAATCAGCACCTCTAGTAAGTAACAGGCTTAATCGTGTAGTGTCAGATGATATCGAATTTGCAAGAATTGACAGATCAAGGGTCTTCTTACCGTCTTTTTCTACTCCAAATGTATCAGCCGGTAATCCGGAAATCTCCCATTTTTCAGGCAAGCCAGAAATTTTTAATTTATAAAATTCCTTATCCCCGGTGACATTTGAAACTGATACTGTCAGTTTACGTGCCATGGTTTCCTGTATAAATGGTTCCTGCAAATAATCAAAAATAATTACCCAATCAGTATTGTGCCTTACTACGCGCCAGGGTGAGAGATTCCATAGTTTTTCCAGGGCGTTTTTATCCGGTCTCAGCAATTGCTTCTGATCAGGCAGATTTGATTTATCAGGACCGATCATAACTGGCAGGTTATATTTGGATAATACTCTTTTTGTCATTTTAACTGTACTATCTGTCAGCACATCGAGAGTTGCCGGCGCTTCAAATCCGGCAATTGCGACTGTAGAGATATTGTTCCCAATAGGTTTACGCCATTTTTCAGGGATGGCTTTTGTACCACCTATAATGCCAAAGATTGAACCCAGGGTAGCTCCGGTACAATCTGTATCATCTCCGCAACTCACAGCGATGCAGACAGACTTTCCAAAATCATTCTCACCATACAACCAGCCAATCATTGTAAAAGCAACATTACGAGGTGCCTGGAACCATCCCATATCCTCTGTGTCCCTGATTACTGCCGTGCGTGCTTCTCTCCAGTCCTTTCCTTCTTTTTTAGCCCGGACTGCAGTCCGGACAGCTTTGGCTACACGGCAATCGGGAGGGATCATCGACAGGCCAAAAATGATCAAGCTATCACGATCAGATTCAAGAAAAGCAGCTGATTCAATCGAGGCAGTAAATATTTCTGCATAAGTTCCTTCAGCCATACCATGATCCACGCAAGCATCCTCTCTGGCCATTTTAACCGCCATCATTGGATTGCCCGGGAATAAGCATGCCCAGATTTCTGAACGAATCCAGGCTCCGTTACTATTTTTCCACCTGGCATTATTGAATTCACCGGACACAGGAGGCATAAGTCCTAACCGCATGTTTGTCTTTCCTACACCATATTCATTCCAGTTTACCGGCACATATTTCAGCCAATATTCACCGAGGGTGAAAGCATCCACATGTGCATCATTTTCCTGCATAGCTTTCAGCCATAGAATCTGAAGATCGAGATCGTCATTGGCAGCGGGTTCTCCTTCTTTCAGCTTTGTATAGAAGGTTATATCATGGATATTGGTATCACCTTCAAAGGGCATTCCCAGCGTACCACCTATATTTTTCCCAAGCCAGCAGGCATATACCTTGTCGCGAAAATCATTTTCATTTATGTAAACTTTCTGATCTTTATTACAAGAATGCCATATTATTGCTTGGCAGAAGATCAACAATAAAAAGCCAGATTTTTTAAAGTTACAATTTCGCATAATCAGGAAGGTTAAGGTTAGATCATAAAGTTAACACTAATCAGCTGTATTCAGTCAGCAATTACAACTTTTTTAGCGGTGTCAGGATTAATGTGACAGCCAGATCCAGCCAGGTACAAAAAATTTATTTGCCAGGGTAAGTGAAAAATACTCCTCTCTGGAGTTAAAACTTAAAGCTTTTGAGCCGTTTTACCACCTCTGCATTCTGGCACCTCTCTAAAAATAGCCAAAATCCCTCGCTCTACCTGGCTCCTCCGTAAAATCAGCCACTTTCCCTCACTCTAACTGGCTCCTCCCTAAAATTACTCACTGGGCAATTTCTTAACGGTCGGCCCTTTTACGGTCGGCCCTTTAACGGTCGATCTTCTTTTAACTGGCGATAGCCCTTTTTGCTGCTTTGAGATGAGTAGACTTTATTAATAATCCCATTCTTATCAATATTAAAGCCCCCGGAGCTGATTTCCGAGGGCTGGTATAATTGAATAGCTACTTGCAGAAGGTAATTAGAAATAGATCACAGATCAGGTGTCTGGGTTGGAAAATGTGAATAAGATATTTGATCTTTCATAATTCATTTACTCCCCAGTCCTTATTTATATCAGTCCATTTCATAATATTAGGTTTTACAAACTGGCGTTTGCACTGATCTATTTTTAAACCACGTATTTCAATCTCATCAAAGGTTAATGGGAGCATACCAGTCTTATGTGCTAATACGATTGCAGGAACTTCATCAGTTTCAAATCCCATTAAAACTGCACCTGCCATGTCAGCTGCAAGCGGGCATGTACCGGCTATAATTAATCCCATATCAACCAGTGTACCATCACTTGGACCATTTCCTTCCATTGCGGTCGATGCGTCAATTACTGAAAGCCCTGTTTTGACAGCATTATTCATGTCGATAACTTCATATGCAACACCAGGAGAACCTGCTTCAGCCGCTCTGTCATGGAGCCATGAACGGACTGCATAATATTCCGTCCCGGGATAAAGACCGATCAAATTCTTCATTGCAAGTGTGACAGTTCCAAGTACATGTGTTTTCATCATGGGAACTGAACATAACATGTCAGTTTCAGTAAGTGATTTATGGATCTTCACGGATTTTGCTACAAATCCGTTTTCCAGAGGTACCTCGACAATCTCACCGGAGTGAAGGTTAATTAAAGGTATGTTTAAGGACTTTGCAATTTCAGTATAGCCAAGAGTATCAAAAACGTGTTGTTGCATTTTGTCAAGTATCTCTCTTTTTTTAGTCCGAAAAATCTCATTATTAATGGCATTGAATGAAGAGGCTGCAGCAGAACCTTCCCCAATCATTACTTCTTTGCCAGCTTTTTGCATAAGTTGCGCAAGAGTCTTTACTACAATAGGCTTTGTTGTATATTTTGGACTATCACCGGTTAGGTTCGGTTTAAGCATAATTCTGTTTTTCCCCCTGGTAACTGTTTTAATTCCACCTAACAGGTCAATTGCTTCTTCGACAGCTTTGGCAATATTCCCATCTTTTATCCGGACAATACTTACAATTTCCTTTTTTGATTTAAAAGTTATGTTGTCGCCATAAACAAGGTCTAATCCGAATGCCACAGAACCAACAGCTGCAGCAGAAGTCGTGGCAATGAATTTTCTTCTTGAAATCTTCAATTTTCTCATAATGTTCTGATTTTCTTATTTAATATCGAAGTTACACCAGGCAAAAGCTCAAGTCAATTTTATATTAAACGAGTAATTATACATAGGATATGCCCAGATGGATTAGCACTTGTGGGAGGATTTTGCATTGAAAGCGGATTTGCTTGGATGGAGTGACCAATTTCAACTGGTTGCATCCAATATTTGCTATTCTACCTTCTATGATCAATATTAGTTGATTGATTTAAAAAATCGACCCGGTTTTCTGGTTGCCATCGTCAACCAGAATTTAAAATTGAAAACATTTAAAAATTCAAATACACAAGCAAAGATCAATTGTTATTAATCGCTTTTCGGATACAGGATTTCTTTTGCTTTTGATCTGCCCCACCATAGCAGAATTGCAAGTACAAGAACAATTATTGCTGGCAAAGCAGTGAACCATGTCTTTGCTCCTTCTTCTCGATTGATCAAAGCCCATAACAAGCCAAGACCGCAAAGAAGACATCCCAAAGCTATGGTCGTTACAAATATTCCTTGGTGTTGCGGATTAAGATAAACCAGAATGGCACCTATTCCAAGAGCAATCAGGACACCACCTGACCAGCGCAACCAGCCGTGAAATACCGGTTGTCCACCGGACATATTCACCAGAGAATCGGGTACAAACATATACCCAATGCCATAGATTATACATACTATAGCATAGATTAATAAGACAACTTTTAAAAATCCAACATTTTTGTTATCAGTCATATTTTGCCCTCCTTAAATTTTTCCGGGTCGATTAATTTAAGCTTAGCATCTCATATTTAATAGTTAAAAATATAAAATTACGTTAACAGAATGCCAAAGTCAATTTTATTTACTAAAAAGCCCCCGGATCTGATCCGAAGGCTGGTGATAAATAAATTAGTAGCTTAATAAATTGTCCAGATTTATATTGCAGTTTCATTACGTATGAATTCTTATTTGATTATTCAAGTTTTATATTGTTCTTTACTGCCCATTCAATTAACTTAGTCTTAATACTTGTGATTAATTTTGGCGGTAATCTGTGAAAAATCAATCCACGTTCATCATAGACCCTTACCTCTTTAAACCCTGTAGATTTATCAATCTCAACCTTGTGTCTGTCTATTTCTGCTGAGGTTGCGGAATTATCAGCACTGAACTTCTCTAATTCGGTAAGAAATTTATAGATATTTTGAGGTGTGTCATAACAGATTGTAAAATAATTTTTTAATGTTGGCAATCTGTCATCTTTTGCATCAAAAGTGACATAAGCAGAAATAAGGGAATCATTATTAAATGTCTCCATACAGCTCACCGTGCAATTTCCGCTGGTGAAAATATTTTCGGTATTTGTGGTTTGTGCAGGAGCTATTAAAGGAATTAAAAATAAGAAAATGAATGGTTTTTTCATAGCATTCTATATTTTACTAATTATAAATACTTGTAATTCCTTGTTACATAACAAAGTTACACCAGCCAAAAGCCAAAGTCAATTTTATTTTGCTTTAATTAATAACACTACTAAACGGGTAATTTTATAGAAATAGAAAAAGATTCTGAGCGAAGCGAAGAATCTCATGCATTTAGTCGGACACTAATGAATTGACAATAATATACTGAAAGTCAAAAATTGTGAGATTTAGTGGTCTCTTTTTATTAACAAATTTCACCTCAATTACGCTTTCAACCTAATGCAAAGCACTGCAATCAAGTGCAAAATAGACAGAGAGTTATGGATTTTATCGACACCTTTTAAGGTTTTAATTAGAGGTGTCGAAAAGGAGTCCTTTTTTAGAAGTTCTGGCGCACATTTTGAGTACCTGCAAAAAAAGAAACCGCCCAAAATCATTGATTATGAGCGGCTATGAAAAAAATGAGATCCTATCTTGCTCCCCAGGTAGGACTCGAACCTACGACCCATGGATTAACAGTCCATTGCTCTAACCAACTGAGCTACTGAGGAAGGTCTCTTTTAGACTTAAATTTAGCGTGCCAAAAATAAGGGCTTTATGTGAATTAAGCAATATCTTTGCCGAAAATTTTTAAATGAAGAGGATATTGGGAATAGGCAACGCACTAGTGGATGTAATGACTCTTGTTGAGGGGGATTACATTCTCCGGGAATTCAACCTGCCAAAGGGGAGCATGCAGCTTGTCGACAGGAAGAAATCAGAAGGAATCAAAGCCGCTACTAAAATTTTCCCAAGGACGTGGACATCAGGCGGCTCAGCGGCCAATACAATTCACGGACTGGCAATGCTTGGTGCAGATACCGGATTTATCGGTTCTATCGGCCGGGACGATACCGGCGATTTTTTTGAGAATGACATGAAAAAAGCCGGGGTAAATACCCTTCTGATCCGCAGAAATAGTGTTACAGGAACAGCAATAGCACTTATAACAAACGATTCCGAACGGACTTTTGCAACCCACCTCGGAGCTGCTGTGGAACTGGCTGCTGAAGACCTGAAACCGATGCTCTTCGACGGATATGATATCCTTTATCTTGAAGGATACCTGATAAACAACTTCCCGCTCATTGAAATGTCGTGCAAACTTGCCAGGGAACACAATATGCTTGTTGCCCTCGACCTGGCAAGCTATAACGTTGTTGAAGAAAATCTCAAATCCTTTAAAAAAATTGTTAAAGGATATGTGGACATCCTGTTTGCAAATGAACAGGAAGCAAAGGCATTTACCGGACTGGAACCTGAAAAAGCCCTGGCAGTATTATCCGGCATGTCTCAAACCGTTATTTTAAAAACGGGGGCAGAGGGATCATGGATGAAACGTGATGATGAATTATTGAAGGTTAGTGCATTCCCTGTAAATTGTATTGATACTACAGGAGCCGGCGATCTTTATGCTGCAGG
>Ga0209253_10001516_pt1 | contig 20403 bp, 17 predicted proteins | sample FrelakmetBRP12BR_FD_187145 | JGI IMG/M metagenome (GOLD analysis project Ga0209253, IMG submission 187145) | Freshwater lake sediment microbial communities from the University of Notre Dame, USA, for methane emissions studies - BRP12 BR (SPAdes)... | ecosystem: Environmental > Aquatic >...
GCTGGCTCAATACTCATCGTGCTGCTTAGTCTGGCGCTGGGTCTGTTGCTCACAGCGGCTTTCGCCACCGCGGCGGTCGGTCATCTGAACGTCATCTCGATTGCGTTTGCGGTGCTATATGTAGGTCTCGGGGTGGATTATGCGATCCATTTCCTGCTGCGGTATCGCGAACTGCTGGAAGATGGCCTGCCACTGGAGAAAGCTTTACAGGCAGCTGGCGGCGATACCGGGCATTCACTATTTTTGTGTGCTGTGACTACCGCCATCGGTTTCTATGCATTTATGCCTACCGCCTACCGTGGGGTTGCAGAGCTGGGGTTGATCGCAGGCACGGGCATGCTGGTCAGTCTGGTGGTCACCCTCACCCTGGCACCCGCGCTGCAACGTTACTTGCCGACACGACCTGCAGCAGCATCTGCTGGTGCAGAGAGCTCTCTGGGCAAGGTGCTGGAGTTGCCTTTGCGCTGGCGCAAAACAGTGTATGCCGGCACTTTGGCCGCATTGCTCGCTGCCGCGGCAGTGGTGCCTCGGATTGAGTTCGACTACAACCTGCTGAATTTGCAGGATCAGCGGGGAGAAGCCGTGCAGACTTTCCGGGAACTGCTGGCAGAAACCGATCATTCACCCTGGCATGCGATTGCGTTAGCTGGCAATGAGGTGGAGGCGGATCGGCTGGCACAGCGTTTGACGGGTTTGCCTGAAGTCAGCAAAGTGGTCTCAATACTCGATTTCGTGCCTGTAGCGCAGGAGGAGAAGCTTGCCCTCATCGAAGAGATGGCGCTTACCCTGGGACCACTCACGCTCGCGGCAGCACCGCCGGTAGCAAAGCAGTACACGCTGGTACAGCAGCGCGCAGCGCTGGATGGGCTGGCTACCGCGCTGGATCGGTTCATTGCCGAGCGGCCCGACCATCCCGCCTTGGTGCCTGCCCGTACCCTCAGGGCATCGCTGGGTGTGCTGCTGACGCGTGTCGACGCGGCTAGCATCGACGATAAAAACCAGTTGCTGCATGCCGTTGGCAAAGATCTGCTTGCCCTGTTGCCCGATGCCATGCAGCGCCTGCACACTTCGACCGAAGCCACCGCGTTCACTCAGCAGCAGCTGCCCGAATCGTTGCGTATGCGCTGGCATAACCAGACGGGGCAATATCGGATCGCGATTTATCCGGCAGAGAATATCAATGACAACCAGGCGCTGCGACGTTTCGTGCGGGCGGTGCAGCAGGAAGCGCCGCAAGCCACCGGGGCGCCAGTGATAAGTCTGGAGGCAGGCGAAGCTGTGGTGCAGGCGTTCATTCTGGCCTTCTCGCTGGCGCTGGCAGGAATTACCATAATACTTATGTTTATGTTGCGCAGTGTGGCATCTACCCTGCTGGTGTTGACCCCCCTTTTGCTGGCTGCTCTATTCACTGGAACTGTCACAGTGTTGCTGGGCATTCAGTTCAACTTCGCCAATATCATTGCATTGCCGCTGCTGCTGGGTGTCGGTATCGACAGCGGCCTCCACATGGTGCAACGAAGCCGTAGTCGTAGTGACGGCACGACTCACGAAGACCTGATGCACACCAGCACCACGCGCGCCATTTTTTACAGCGCGTTGACCACTCTGGTTGGTTTCGGCAGTCTGGCGTTCTCATCGCACCAGGGTACCGCCAGCATGGGGGTGCTGCTCACCATAGGGCTGGCGCTTACGCTGATCTGCGTCCTGATCATATTGCCAGTGTTGCTGGCGACTGCGGCCCGGGGGGGCGTTCATGAGAAAGTCATGCCCTAGTTCAATGGTTTTTGTTTATACTTTGCACCGCTGAAGCGGACTCCGCATTACCGAACGGAACCAGATCAATGGGAGAATAGTCCAAATATTATTAATCATGAAGCCTAATCGCCTGACTACAACTTTGTTACTGCTATCTGCCGTGCTGTTCGCAGGTTGCGCTACCATACCCCAGAATGACCAGAGCGACCAGACTGCCCGGAATGTCACCCCAGTCGACCCCTACGAGAATACCAACCGCAGATTTTACAAGATCACCGATGCTGTTGACCGGCACGTTCTGGAGCCGGTCGCCCATGCCTACATAATGCATGTGCCCAACCCCTTGCGGCGCTCGATCGGAAATTTCTATGATAACGTGGCTTATCCGAACGTAGCCCTGAACGCCTTTCTGCAAGGCAAGGTGCAACAGGGGCTTGAGGATACTTTGCGCTTTGCCATCAATTCAACCATAGGCCTGTTTGGACTGTTTGACATGGCAACCCCCATGGGATTGAAGCAGAACGATGAGGATTTTGGGCAGACATTGGGAGTATGGGGGGTTGATACCGGCTCTTATTTGTTTCTCCCTTTTCTCGGTCCCAGTAGCAGTCGCGATGTATCCGGCCTCCCTGTCAGCGTGGTCACCAATGCTCTTTTTTATATAACTAGCGCCGCAGTCTTTGCGCCTATAGGTATCTTGGGCATCATCGATAAGCGTGCGCGGTTATCGGGCTCCATGCTGATTCGTGACCAAGCGGCGCTGGACGCCTACCTGTTCGTGCGTGAGGCTTCTTTGCAGCAGCGCAGGCATCAGGTCTATGATGGCAACCCACCCCCTGAAAGCTATGACGATCCTTCACAGGATGAGGAGGACAGTTCAGTGCAGAATAATCCTGCAAGGGATCATCGTACCGACAGGGCGGCGCGTTTGCAGAATGATCCAATAGAAATGAAGCTAGATCTCCCGCGGGCTAATCTTCAGCAGATTGATCTTGAGCACAATCCCGCAAGGGATCGGCGCACAGACAGAACGCTGCTGCAGCATTGACAGAACGCCAATTACCAGGCCAGAGCCACCGCTGATGACAATGAAACGAGCTGCTCCCCGGCCGCATGCATGGAACCAAGACGCACGACCTCAGTCTGATGTAATCGTCCCGGCACCCACTGTTGAGAGCGTATCAATGAGTTACAATATAAAATCATTTAATAAAATATTTGGCACGAAAACAATTACTGAGGCTTCGATCGTATGACTAGAACATCTCTGCGGGATAGCAGCGGCGACCGTACGAGCAAGATTGCTGCTGGCCAGTGGCCAGACTCAGAGCGAGACGCAACAACAGATGTCACGGCGCTGGAAAATGCCCTCGCCACGGCGCGTACGGCTTTAGTGTCACTGCAGAAGCAGGATGGGCACTGGTGCTTCCCGCTGGAGGCAGACTGCACGATCCCGTCCGAATATATCCTGATGATGCACTTCATGGATGATGTGGACGTCGATCTGGAGGTCAGGCTGGCCCGATTTATCCGTGAGCAGCAGGATCTGGAGCATGGTGGTTGGGCGCTCTACTATGGCGGCCACTTCGACCTGAGCTGCACGATCAAGGCTTACTATGCCCTGAAGATTGTCGGCGATTCACCGGATGCGCCGCATATGGTGCGTGCCCGCACAGCCATTCTGGCGCACGGTGGCGCAGCACGGGCAAACTCATTCACCCGGATACTGCTCGCCATGTGGGGTCAGATTCCCTGGCGCGGGGTGCCATTCATGCCGGTGGAAATTATATTGTTGCCCCGCTGGTTTCCGTTTCACCTGAGCAAGATTGCCTACTGGTCGCGCACCGTGACCGTACCACTGACCATTCTATACTCTCTGAAGGTGCAGTCTGCCAACCCGCGTAAGGTCAATGTCCCCGAGCTCTTTACCGTGCCCGCGGAAGATGAACGCGACTACTTTCCAGTGCGTTCAACGCTCAATCGGATCTTCCTGATGGTCGAGCGCACGGCTCGACTATTCGAACCACTCATCCCAAATGCCTTGCGTCGCGTTGCGCTACGCCGTGCCGAACAGTGGATAGTGGAACGGCTTAACGGCGATTGCGGTCTGGGGGGGATCTTCCCGGCCATGGTGAATGCCAGCGAGGCGCTGGCGTTGCTAGGTTATGCCTACGAGCACCCTTACCGAAAGCAGTGCCGCCAGGCTCTGCGCGGACTGCTGGTGGAGGAGGGCGAGCGAGCTTGGTGTCAGCCTTGCACCTCGCCGGTGTGGGATACCGTCCTCGCAACCCTGGCCCTGCAGGAAGACGTGGGTGCGGATCAGAAGGCGATCCGCAAAGCCCTTGACTGGCTGGTGCCTCTGCAGATACTCGATGCGCCCGCAGACTGGCAGGAAGATCATCCCGGGCTGGCTGGCGGTGGCTGGGCTTTCCAGTATGCCAACCCTCATTACCCCGATCTGGACGATACTGCTGCAGTGGCCTGGGCAATGTACCAGGCAGATCCCCAAGCTTATCGCGAGAGTCTGGAGCGGGCATCAGACTGGCTTACCGGGATGCAGTCCAGCAACGGCGGTTTTGCAGCATTTGATGCGGACAACACTTATTACTATCTCAACGAAATCCCGTTTGCTGACCACGGCGCATTGCTTGATCCGCCTACCAGCGACGTCAGTGCCAGGTGTACAGGGTTCCTGGCACTGTACGGCAAGGCCGAACAGCAGGACAGTATGAGGCGGGGGCTGAGCTACTTATTCAGCGAGCAGGAACCGAGTGGTGCCTGGTTCGGACGCTGGGGCAGCAATTATATTTATGGTACCTGGTCGGTGATGGAGTCCTTGCGGCTGGCCCGTGTGGATACTGACCATATTGTTATCCGCCGTGCGGCGCAATGGCTCAAATCCGTGCAGCGCGACGATGGTGGTTGGGGTGAGAGCAACGATAGCTATTTCGAACCACAACAGGCCGGACAATTTTTTACGAGTACCCCATGTCAGACCGCCTGGGCGCTATTGGGTCTAATGGCAGCAGGTGAGGTCAATAGCCAAGCAGTACGGCATGGTATTGCATACTTGATGCATATACAGGGTAACGACGGTCTGTGGAGCCAGCCATGGTTTAATGCGCCGGGCTTTCCACGGGTCTTCTATTTAAGATATCACGGCTATGCGAAGTACTTTCCTTTGTGGGCCTTGGCAAGATTTCACGCGCTGACTCGGAAGACTTCCGTGTGAGAGTGGTGGGTATTGTCACGGCCATGCGGGTGGAAGCACGCTGCCTTACCTCGCTGCGCCTGCCCTTTAATGCACGAGTCAGCCTGGGAGAGGGTGCGGCGATATGGCTGTGCGGGATGGGTGAGAAGGCGGCGCGGGAAGCGGCGGCAGGATTGCAGGCAGGCGGTGCAACCACTCTGGTGAGTTTCGGGCTCGCGGGTGCGCTGGATTCAAGTTTGCGTCCGGGAGACTTGGTGCTGCCAGAGTCGATTCACGCCGGCTACATATTGCCAGTCGACCTGGACTGGCGTAATCGCCTGCGACGGCGCTTACCTGCTCACTTGAGTGTTGCGAGTGGCATACTGGCCGCAAGTCCGGGAGTACTGACCTCGGCGGGTGCCAAACGTGAGTTGGCAGAAGCTACCGGGGCATGTGCGGTGGACATGGAAAGTGGTGCAGTGGCCGAGGTGGCTGCAAGAGCCGGTGTACCATTTCTTGCAGTGCGAGTGATTGCAGACCCGGTTGAATTTTCGCCACCTCCAGCCCTGCTCAATGCAGTACGCCCCGATGGCAGCGCGGATCCCACCCGACTGCTGGCTTTGATGTTGCGACGATCCGTGACTCTGGGCACACTGTTGCGCCTTGCGGCGCAACTTCGCGCCGCGCGTTCCACTCTACTAACAGTGGTGCAGCATGCAGGCACAGAACTAGGAGCTTCTTCCGATCAAGCCCACAGTTGAGCAGCAGATCATGGTGTAGCGGATTTACTTATGCTGGGGTGGCTGATGGGGTTCGAACCCACGACAACCGGAATCACAATCCGGGACTCTACCGCTGAGCTACAGCCACCATCTGAAAAAAACAAGAATCACACAGGTTCGTGAGTTCCGACGTAATTTGTTAAAGCGTTACTCCGTGGCGTGCCCGACAGGAATCGAACCTGTAACCCCCAGCTTAGAAGGCTGGTGCTCTATCCGGTTGAGCTACGGGCACTACTCAAACCGGGCTTGCCCTGAATCAACAGAGCGTAAATTGGTCGGGGTGGAGAGATTTGAACTCCCGACATCCTGGTCCCAAACCAGGCGCGCTACCAGGCTACGCTACACCCCGGAAAGGGCAACACTATACCTTTTGGCTGATAAAAGGTCAATTTGCAGCCATTTTTAGGTGAAATCAAATCTGAGCAGAGCGCGTCATTTTCAACATGACCTGAGTCTCTATGACGCACTTCAAGTGGCGGCGGCGCGGCTCTCGCGCCGCTTTGCGGTGATGGCATGGTTACCAAGCTTCATTAATACATCCCAAGCCGGCCCCGGGAACTTATGCAGTTTGATCATCACGTCCTCCAGCGCTGCCAGAAAATAATCAACGTCTGCTTCGCTGATGTTGAGAGGCGGCAGGATTTTCACGATCGGTATGGCGTGGCCGGCTACCTGGGTGAGAATGTGGTGATCGTCCAGCAGTGGAATGACAATGGCTTGAGCGAAGAGGTTCTCGTCCATCTTGTTGACCATGGCCCAGGCTGCCCGCAGCGACATCGATTCAGGCTTGCCAAATTCGATGCCGATCATCAGGCCACGTTGACGCACCCCTTTCAGAAACTCATAGCGCGGCACCATTGCTTCAATGCCGCGGCGGAAGCGCGCACCGAGCTCATTCGCGCGCTCGGCGAGATTCTCGTCATCCAGCACGGCGAGCGAAGCCAGTCCCGCCGCCATCGCGAGATTGCCCATGCCGAAGGTGCTGGCATGGACGATTGCGCGATTCATCGAATCGTAAACGCTGTTGTAGATTGCGCGGCGCGTGATGGTCGCACCCACCGGCACATATCCGCCTGAAAGCGCCTTGGATAGGCAGACAACATCTGGCTGCAGGCCATCGATCCACTGACAAGCCAGGAAGCGTCCGCTACGCCCCATGCCCGACTGAACCTCATCACAAACCATTAATGCGCCATATTTGCGGCACAGGCTTTGCGCGGCGAGCAGATACTCGTCACTGGCGATGTTGACACCCTTGCCCTGGATCGGTTCGAAAACGAAAGCGGCAATGTCGCCAACAGCAAGTCGCGCTTCGAGTCCGGCAAGATCGCCGAGCTTTACTTCCGAGCCGCCCGAGAGCAGCGGCTCGAATCCCCTGCGGAAGCTCGCTTCACCGTTCAGTGACAGAGATCCTGTGGTCAATCCATGGAATGCTTTCGCGAGGTGAATGATGCAAGGACGCCCAGTTGCTGCACGGGTGAACTTGATTGCTGCTTCGATGGCTTCCGTTCCTGAGTTGCTGAAATAGACGGTGTCAAGACCCACGGGCATGCGTTTTACAAGTTCGCGCGCGAGCACACCGGCAAGTGGTGGGCCATCAAAACCGACCCATCCAGGGAAATCGGAGTCCAGAACCTGCTGCAGTGCGCCACGGATCGTCGGGTGGCGCCGGCCAAAATTGAAGACCCCCCAGTTGCAGAGGAAATCAAGGTAGCGCGTACCGTCCTCATCCCAAAGATAAGGGCCTTCGCCACGCGTCCAGGAGTGATTGAAGCCGAGTATGCGCAGCACTTTGACAAAAACCGGGTTGACGTGCTCTTCAAAGATTTCGAAGTTCTTGCCGCGGGTTTCGGCAAGAATGGTATTGATGTCGATCGGCATGGCTTAGATCCTCACTTCCAGTGAGGTATGGCAGTAATCCGACGCGTCGTCAGTGATGCGATTGAATTGAGTCGGCGGAGTGGGTTCGGTGGCTTGCGCGAGGTTGCTGAATCGGTATGACATTGCATTATCTTCTTCCGTGTAAGTTTTGGGTTGTCGCATTTATTCATCACTGTATGTTTTTCAGGGTAAGTCTGGCGGCATTTTGTGTGAAGCGAATCAATTTAGGTTGTGTTCTGGCGAATAATTGCAACACATAGAGTACCGTATATCTTTGGACACGATGCTACCTTGCACACACAATATTAGCATGATAAAATAATTTTTAATTTAAATTGGTATCCTCCTTTCCGAAGGTGGCGCAAGAGTCGAGACAAGCGCCGGTACTGGTTCGATACCGAAAAACTCAAGACAGAGCGGCTCATTTAATGTAACTAAATGCCCAATAACCGGATTCCAGCATCCACAAATCCTAATAGATCGATTTGTCCTGTAAGTGAAAGGACAGTGCCTGTGGGCATAGTAGCTTGTTTAAGAAGTTTCATTAGCTAAATGCCGATCGAGCATTAAACCTAAAAATTATTTGCTTGGGATCTAAATGAGACGTCTTGCGAACATAGAAAATATAGCGTATCGTTGCGCCACAAAACCAATACGGGCAAGACATTGCCGCTATTCATAACAGGGTTATTCTCGATCCGCGTTAAGTTTTGAATGACTTGTGAATGACTTGTATTGGGATGGTGGATTTACTAAGCTGATAGCGTTCCTTTTCTTGGCTGCTTGGAATTGGATAAAGGCGTCGCGCAGCAGCAGAAAAAGAATACGGAATAATTGCAGCACGGTTATCGCCACGTATACCGGGAGTGTTTCATATAACTAATCCCGGATGCTGGCTGAGAGGCGGGATGGGTATTCGTAGTAACATTTTTGGTCATACCGAATTCAGTAATCAAGTGGGGGAAATATGAGCAGTAAAGCAGTAGCAACCCTGTTGGGAACTCTGGCGATTGCCTCGTATTCAGGGATGGTGATGGCGGCAGCAGATCCCTATCAGTTGAATTTTCAAACGCCAAACAGCACTATCGCCCAGCAGACATACGATCAGCACATCATGTTGTTGTGGATATGCCTGGCTATTTTCATCGGTGTATTCGGTGTCATGCTCTACTCCTTGCTCAATCATCGCAAGTCAAAGGGCTACAAGGCCGCAAACTTTCATCACAGCACCACAGTCGAGATCATCTGGACGGTTATTCCGTTCATCATCCTGATCGCCATGGCATATCCTGCCACCAAGACCGTCATTGCCATGAAGGACACATCCAATCCGGACATCACGGTCAAAGTGACCGGGTACCAGTGGCAATGGGGCTATGATTATCTGGTGGGCGAAGGTGCGGGAATCAGTTTTATCAGCAGATCAGCTACCACACTGGATCAGCGCAACAATAAAGCCCCCAAGGATGAGTTTTACATGCTGAGGGCGGATAAACCGATGGTGGTGCCGGTAGGCAAAAGAGTGCGTGTACTCATTACTGCCAACGACGTGATTCACGCATGGTGGGTGCCCGCGTTCGGCGTCAAGCAGGATGCGATCCCTGGGTTCATACGTGATGCATGGTTCCAGGCTGACAGGGTTGGCACTTTCGTTGGTCAGTGCACGGAATTGTGCGGCAAGGATCATGGCTTCATGCCGATCGTGGTGGAAGTGATGGAGCCCGCACAATATACGCAATGGGTGGCGCAGCAGAAAGCGCAATCGGCCGCGGCAGTAGTTGATGTCAACAAGGTATTCACTTTGGATGAGCTGAAAACCGCAGGCGAGAAAGTGTATGCTGGCAATTGTGCTGCCTGCCATCAGGCTAACGGTCAGGGTATTCCTGGAACATTCGCTGCGCTGGATGGCTCCAAGATTGCCAACGGCCCCAAAGCCGAGCATATCAACATCGTGGTGAACGGCGGCAAAGCCGGTAGCGCAATGGCCGCTTTCAAACACCTGTCGGATGTGGAAATCGCAGCGGTAGTAACGTATGAACGCAATGCCTGGAGCAATATGACAGGTGACGTAGTACAGCCATCCGAAATTAACGCATTCAGAAAATAAGTAAGTACTAAGGAGAAGAACCATGGCAGCAGTACACGACGATCACGCACACGGCCACGGCCACGGACACGAGCACGGTCACGACGATCACGCGCACGGCCCCCCTAAAGGCATGATGCGCTGGTTGACGACGACCAACCACAAGGACATCGGTACCATGTACCTGTGGTTCTCTTTTTCCATGTTCATAGTTGGCGGGTTGATGGCATTTGGCATTCGGGCCGAATTATTTCAGCCCGGTATGCAGCTAATGACCCCGGAGTTTTTTAACTCGCTCACTACAAATCACGGTCTGATAATGGTGTTCGGCGCGATCATGCCGGCCTTTGTTGGTTTTGCCAATTGGCAGGTGCCGATGATGATCGGCGCTCCGGACATGGCCTTTGCCCGCATGAACAACTGGAGTTTCTGGCTGTTGCCGCCGGCGGCATTGCTGCTGGTAGCGGCATTTTTTGTACCGGGCGGTGCCGGTGCCGGTGGTTGGACGTTCTATCCGCCACTGTCGGTGCAGATGGGCATGGGTATGGACATGATGATTTTTGCGGTCCACATCCTGGGAGCCTCCTCCATCATGGGCTCGATCAACATCATCACCACCATCCTCAACATGCGCGCACCGGGAATGACGCTGATGAAAATGCCGCTGTTTGTCTGGACCTGGTTGATCACTGCTTACCTGCTGGTGCTGGTAATGCCGGTACTGGCAGGCACGGTCACCATGTTGCTGACCGACCGTCATTTCGGCACCAACTTCTTCAATGCGGCAGGCGGCGGGGATCCGATAATGTTCCAGCATATTTTCTGGTTCTTCGGGCACCCTGAAGTCTACATCATGATATTGCCGGCATTCGGCATCGTTTCGGAGATACTGCCAACCTTCTCGCGCAAGCCGTTGTTTGGTTACTCGTCGATGGTTTATGCCACTGCCTCAATCGCCATTCTGTCGTGCATCGTCTGGGCGCACCACATGTTTACGGTGGGGATGCCGGTGACAGCGCAGTTGTTTTTCATGTATGCCACCATGCTGATCGCGGTACCAACCGGGGTGAAAGTGTTCAACTGGACGGCTACCATGTGGCAGGGATCGATGAGCTTTGAGACGCCAATGCTGTTTGCCATTGGCTTCATTTTCCTGTTTACCATAGGTGGGTTCAGCGGCGTGGTGTGTGCGGTGATACCGGTGGATATCCAGGTACAGGAAACCTACTATGTGATTGCGCACTTTCATTATGTGCTGGTATCGGGATCGTTGTTTGCCCTGTTCGGTGGAGTCTACTACTGGCTGCCGAAATGGACCGGTCACATGTACGATGAATCACTGGGCAAATTGCATTTCTGGATGTCGATGGTTTTCTTTAATGTCACTTTCTTCGTGCAACACTTCTTGGGATTGGCGGGTATGCCGCGCCGTGTTCCCGATTATGCCTTGCAGTTCGCCGATTTCAATATGATCTCCAGCATCGGCGCATTCGGATTTGGCTTAAGTCAACTGATATTTCTCGCAGCAGTGGTGAAGTGTATCCGCGGTGGAAAGAAAGCAGAGGCCAAGCCTTGGGAAGGGGCTACCACGCTGGAGTGGGATTTGCCATCACCGGCGCCGTACCACAGTTGGGTGACACCCCCGGTCGTTAAGTAACGGGTACGGGATGCCACAGCACGCAGATGACAGGAAGCGCGGGAAACACAAAACACTGTTGATTTTGCTGGCGGTCGTGATCGGGATGTTTGTTTTGGCTATAATAAAAAAATTGTAAATGAGTGTAGCCCAGGCAAATACAGCAATAATGAAAAAGCTGCTGATCGTTTCAGTAGCAATGTTTGGCTTCGGTTTCGCGCTGGTACCGCTTTATGAAAAGATCTGTGAAGTTGCCGGAGTCAATAATCTGCTGAAGGCAGATGCGCTGACGGAGAATGTTCAGGTAGACACCAGTCGCTGGTTAACGGTTGAATTGGACGCCAATACACGCGGGTTACCATGGCAATTTAAACCCATGCAAGCGAGTGTTCGCATACATCCGGGCGAGTTGGTAGAAGTGATGTATGAGGTCAGGAACAATTCTGATCGTGAAGTCGCGGGCCAGGCGATACCGAGTTACAGTCCGCAACTGCTCGCACAGCATTTGAAGAAACTGGAGTGCTTTTGCTTTACCAGGCAGGTGTTGAAACCAAATGAGGTGCGGCAAATGCCGGTGCAATTCATGATTGAACCAAGTTTGCCGGACGATGTGAGAGTCATGACTATTTCATATACATTTTTTGAACTGAGTAGTGACCCGGTTGATGCGGGTGGCAAGGCGAAACCGATTTGAAGAACGAAAATAGGGTGCAACGCAAGGCATCGTTCTTCCAAGCCATGAAAGCAGTATCATGGGCTTTTTTCGGGATACGCAAAAAAAGTGATCACGATCATGATGCGGCAACGCTGACACTGGGGCAGGTGATTGTTGCGGGTATCGTTGGTGCGGCGATATTTGTGACCATCATACTAATGATGGTCAAGCTGGTAACAAGCTAGAGATTAATTAAACCATAGGCAGGAGAGAGGACATGAGCCACGAATCAAGTCAAACAGATAGCTATTACATTCCACCGCCATCGACTTACCCTATGATAGGGTCGATAGCGCTGTTCTTCCTGGGGTTTGGTGCAGCATTTAGCGTCAATAGTCTGCCAATCGGGAAAGGACTGCTGGCAATTGGTTTTTCCATCCTTTTCTACATGATTTTCGTCTGGTTCCGTACTGTTGCACGGGAAAGCGAAGCCGGCAAGTTCAACAAACAGGTGGATATGTCTTTCCGCTGGGGAATGAGCTGGTTTATTTTTACCGAAGTGATGTTTTTCGCCGCATTTTTTGGTGCGCTGTATTATATGCGAGCGCTGTCGGTTCCCTGGCTTGCCGACCTGGAGCATAAAATATTGTGGCCAAATTTTGTGGGCGGCTGGCCGACAGCTGGTCCCGGTGCAAGTGAGCAGTTTACTCCCATGGGTGCATGGGGGCTGCCGGCAATCAACACGGCACTGCTGCTGACCTCGGGCGTAACCTGTACCTGGGCGCATTGGGCACTCAAACTCAACAAGCGCGGCCAGCTAAATTTGTCACTGTTCCTGACGATAGCCTTGGGGATTACTTTCCTAGCCTGTCAAATCTATGAGTACGGCCATGCATACTCTGACCTCAACTTGAAGTTGACGAGCGGAGCCTATGGCGCGTCGTTTTTCATGTTGACCGGTTTCCATGGCTTCCATGTGACAGTGGGCACTATCATGCTGATAGTGATTTTGTGTCGCTGCCTATCCGGGCATTTCACACCTGAACACCATTTTGGCTTTGAAGGGGTGGCTTGGTACTGGCACTTCGTGGACGTGGTCTGGCTAGGATTGTTTATCTTCGTTTATCTAGTATAGCTATAGCTAGCCAGCGGTAGCCTGAAAATAGGTACCGCCGGTGCAGTAATAGCAGATGCCCGCTTCCTGGGTGTTTGATCTGGGATCAGGTGGCTGGGGTGTTGCTGAGATAGAACCCCAGCATCATCAGGGCGAACAGAACAACGGATAAACCGATGCGTAGCGTAAGAGCTTTGACTGCGCGTGTACTATGTCCCTTATCCTTGACTAGGTAGTACATCGCAGATGCCAGGCTGGCGAGTATGAAGAGAAAAAATAGGATCGCAACGATTTTCAAAATTAGTTCTTCTTTCGGGTACGGGGTCAGGTCGGGAGTTTAGCCGAGTTCAGCGTACTATCCAATGACTATTTCAGGCTGGCGGTTCCGACCCCGATTATGGTCCACAGTCGCTACAGTGTCGGTCATGGTGGTCATGCTGCTACTTGGCAACTGGCAGTTATCGCGGGCGCAGGAGAAAGAGGCGCGGCAGGAGCAGCTTGAGCGGTTATCGCAGCAATCTGCAGTTGCGATATCAACTATCCCAGCCAACTTGGAGGATCTTAAATTTCGCCGGGTTGAGGCGCGTGGCAGCTATGTTCCAGCGCACACGATTTACCTGGATAACAAGATATACCAAGGAATCGCAGGTTATCATATTATTACGCCGCTCCGGTTGGGTACAAGCTCCATGCATGTTCTGGTCAATCGTGGATGGATAGTAGCCGGTGGCGACCGCAGTAAATTGCCGGAAATTGTGACACCGACTGATCAGGTGGTTGTTTCAGGCGTTGCGATTTCGCCGACGCAAAGAACGCTGGAGCTTTCCACAGAAACGGTAGCGGGACAGGTCTGGGAAAATTTGCACCTGGAGCGCTACCGTGAGGCGACAGGGCTTGCGTTACAACCAGTGGTCATACTGCAACAGGACGATTTAAAAGATGGTCTGGTGCGCCAGTGGGATCGTCCAGATTCAGGCGCTGCCAGAAACTTGGGTTATGCGTTTCAATGGTATGCCATGGCGCTGACGATCATGATTATTTATTTGGTGTTGAGTGTCAAACGAGAGCGTTCCCAGAAGAAGCAAACGTAAGCTGCTGCTAATGTTAGTGCTGATGTGCGCGCCGGTCTTCATTTCCTACCTGCTGTATTTTTCGAAGGTACGGCCGGCGAGCGACAACTACGGTGAGCTGATTGAAGTCAAGCAATTGCAGGGTAGTGCACTGAATCAGGCCGATGACACGATATTCCGTATCCGTCAATTACGTGGCAAATGGGTGCTGCTGACGCTGGATTCGAGTACATGCGATGAGGGGTGTCGCAAAAAGCTGTATTACATGCGACAGGTGCGGGTGATGCAACACACTGAAAAGGATCGCATAGAACGGGTGTGGCTGATAGACGATGGTGGATTGCCCGAACCCGGTCTGGTAGAGGAATACAAGGGCATGTGGCTGATCAATGCGAAAGATAGCCAGTTACGCGAGGAATTTCCGGCACTAGCATCGCAACGCGATCATATTTACCTGATAGACCCGGTAGGAAACTTGATGATGCGCTTTCCCAAGGATCCCGATGCTGCCAAAATAGCCAAAGATATCAAAAAACTGCTCAAGGTTTCGCAGATTGAGCATGCGTTAGGGACAAAACACTGAGATGTGGCCTGAACAATATGCGTTGCGGGTTGATTTTAGGCTTAGAAATGAATTAGGAGACAATTGTCATGGCAACTAGTTTGGTTTGGCAGCATACCGCAACACGTATGCAGCAATTTTATCAATTGACCAAGCCACGGGTTGTTTCGCTCATCGTTTTCACCGCGATTATCGGCATGTTTCTTTCCGTGCCCGGCGCGGTTCCGTTGAATGCGCTGATTTTTGGTACTTTGGGAATTGCACTGGTGGCGGGCGCGGCTGCAGCCGTCAATTGTCTGGTGGAGCAGAAAATTGATGCAGTGATGGCACGCACGCGTGGCAGGCCTTTGCCTCAGGGAACGGTTACCTCACCGGAAACCTTTTTCTTCTTGGCATTGGTTGGTGGTACTGGACTCTACATACTCCACGAGTTGGTGAATCCCCTGACCATGTGGCTGACTCTGGCGACTTTCGTCGGTTATGCCATCATTTACACGGTGATACTGAAGCCGATGACGCCGCAGAATATAGTCATCGGCGGTGCTTCTGGCGCAATGCCACCAGTGCTTGGTTGGACGGCAGTGACCGGGGAGGTCTCCGCCGATGCATTGCTGCTGTTTCTCATCATTTTTGCATGGACACCACCTCATTTCTGGGCGCTCGCGCTCTATCGCAAGCTGGAGTACGCTAAAGTCGGCATGCCCATGCTGCCGGTGACACATGGCGACAAATATACCCGTCTGCATGTGCTGCTGTATACGCTGATACTTATCGCCGTGACGCTGATGCCCTATGTCACCAAGATGAGCGGGCTGATTTATCTCGCCGGGGCGGTAGTGCTGGACGCTGTTTTCCTGTATTACGCGGTAAAGATTTATCGCGATTACAGTGATCAGCTTGCACGCAAAGCCTTTCGTTATTCAATCATATACTTGGCGGCTCTGTTTGTCGTACTGCTGGTAGATCATTACATCCGCTTTTGAGCGGTTCCGTGAAATCTTTTAATGCGTTTCTGGTTGCTGCAGGGCTGGCGATAATTTCTCTGGTTGGCTGCGGCGGTGAGGCCAATCGCGGTGCAACTAAACCGGCATTCCTTGCCACAGATATTACCGGGGCCGCTTTTGGCCGAGACTTCAAGCTTGTCGATCATACCGGCAAGATACGTTCTCTGGCGGATTTCAAGGGCAAAGTGGTGGTGCTGTTTTTCGGCTATACTCATTGCCCCGACATATGTCCCGCGACCATGGGGGAGTTGGCCGCCGCCATGAAGAAACTGGGCAAGGATGTCGAGCAGGTGCAAGTGCTGTTTGTGACAATCGACCCGGAGCGCGATACTCCCGCGCTGCTGGCGCAATACGTGCCCGCATTTGATCCGACATTTCTGGGTCTCTCCGGTGATGCGCAGGCCACGCAAGAAATCGCCCAGGAATTTAAAGTCATTTATCAGCAACAGGCAGGAGTGGCCCCGGACCAACACATCGAGCATTCCACTGGAACCTATATTTTCGACACGGCAGGAAAGCTGCGGTTGTATGTGAGCAATGGCAAGGGCGGAGATGTATTTGCCCACGACATTGCTGAGTTGCTTAAGACGCGCTGACTGAAATATCGGAGCGGATACCGGGTCTAGGGAAACAACTTGCCCGGGTTAAGAATATTGTTCGGGTCAAACACCCGCTTGATGGATTTCATCAGGGCAAGCGTTGTCGCATCGACCTCCTTGCCAATGTAAGCGCGCTTCTCGCTGCCGATGCCGTGCTCGCCCGACAACGTGCCGTTAAGTTTTATCACCAGGTCGAATACCTCAGCTAGGCATTTCTCTGCTCGTTCCATTTCACCGCTATTGTCCGGGTTCACCAACAAATTGACGTGTATATTGCCGTTGCCGGCATGGCCAAAATTAACATTGGCAACCTGATATCTGCCGCTCAGTTGCTCTAGTCCATCCAGAAATTCCGGCAGTGCAGCAACCGGCACGACCACATCTTCGTTGATCTTTTTTGGTGCGATATCGCGCAGTAGTGGCGACAATGCCTTGCGGGCCTGCCACAGAGTGGCGGTATCTGGCACCCGCTCTGCACGAAGCAATCCGCCGTTATGGCAAGCAGAAAGAATTGCTTCGGTTGAATCCAAGACATCACGGGAAGATCCATCCACCTCGATCATCAGCATGGCGCAGGTGTCCGCTGGCAGCATTTCTGGGAAGCGTCCCCGTATCAGGTTTAATGAGCCTGCATCCAGAAACTCAAGAGCGCTGGGCACTTGAGGAAGCGCCATGATTGCAACTATCGCTGCAGCGCAACTTGCAGCATCGCGATAATGCGCAGTGAGGCCACCTTGGGCTGGCGGTAGAGGGGTAAGCTTGAGCGTTGCTTCGGTGATGATAGCCAGCGTTCCCTCGGAACCAATTAGAAGTCGTGTTAGGTCATATCCCACCACCCCCTTGGTGGTATAGCAGCCGGTCTTGATAATATCGCCTTTGCCTGTTACAGCTTTCAATCCCAGTACATGATCGCGGGTGGTGCCATATTTCACCGCGTGCGGGCCACCGGCGGAGGTGGCAAGATTACCCCCTATGCTGGAGTAAGCCGCGCTGGAAGGATCAGGTGGCCAGAAAAAACCGTAGGCTTTGGCCGCATCTTGCACTGACTGATTGAGCACGCCGGGTTCGGTTACGATAACGCGATTCGCGGCATCGACCGCGATGATGCGCAGCATGCGCTCCAGCGACAATGCCACACCGCCTTGCTCAGGAAGGCTGCCGCCTGCTGTGCCGGTACCGCGTCCACGCGGTGTAAGCGGGATATTGTGTCTATTGCACAACGCGACAATACTCAGTACTTCGTCTGATGTGAGTGGAAATGTGACGGCCTCTGGCGGGAAAATTCTTCGACTGTTGTCATAGGCATAGGCGTAGCACTCAACCGGATCGGTATAAAGCCGGTCAGAGGGAAGCAGAAACCGGAGTTGGGCGAGGAAATCAGGAGGGAGCATAGGCAGGGGATAAACAGTCAGGAAATCGGCAACCGAGTGCTGCGGTACATATCTGCGTCCAATCCTGCAACCAGGGGAAGTGATTGCAGCGGCATCAGAAGTGATACTCTGGCAGAGTCATCCGGGATTTGGAAATTAATCCAGATACTCGAATACTTTTACTACTTTCAATACCCCGCTAGTGGAACTGGCAATCTCCGATGCACTTTCGGCTTCTTGACGTTTAGCCAGCCCCAGCAAGTAGACAACACCATTTTCCGTCACCACTTTTACGTGATTTATCTGAAATCTACCGCCATCCAGGAAGCGACCTTTGACTTTTGTTGTGATTACCATGTCATTGCTTCTGGAAATGAGCGTGCTCGCATTAGCAACGGCGATTTCGTTGGTGACATTGCGCACGTTGCTTATGTCCTTGATCAGATTTTCGACTTCTTTTTTCATGGCTTCGGTAGGTGCCTCTCCGGTGAGCAGCACGTTACGGTTGAAGCTGGTGACATTGACATGCACATTGGCACCCAGTTTTTCTCTGACAAGCTTGGCACTCTTTATTTCAATTCCTTCATCTTCGACAAAGGTGCCGCTGGTACGTCGATCTTCGGATACCGCGAGACCGGTGCCAACACCGGTGATAATGCCGGTGGCAACGAATACCTCGCAGCCGGAGAGGGCCGACAACAGCAAGGTCAGCAGTAGCCAGTTTCGATTTATATTTTTCATTTATTCCACTCCTGCTATTTGCAGTGATCCTTGAGTCGGTCCGACAAAGGGTCAAAGGGGTGGTAAATACCACTCAAAACAAATAAACGGATCTGCTACTCGCCGAAAGCATTCTTGATCCACTCTACTTCCTGGCCATCGCTGCCGGACAATAACACAGCATCAAAGCGGCATGGTGGTACGGATTTTAACTTGGCAAGATAGTGCCGTGCTGTACGTAGCAGTTTCGCCTGCTTGGATAATGTGATGCTGGCTGCTGCGCCACCAAAAATCTGACTCGTGCGCATCCTTACCTCGACGAACACCAATGTCACACCATCACGCATGATGAGATCGATCTCGCCAAAGCGGCAGTGGTAATTCCTTTCCAGCAAAACAAGGCACCGCCGTTGCAGAAATTCTGCCGCATATTGTTCGGCCTCACCACCTTTCATTTCTGCGCACCTATATGGTTTCCAGCGTAACTTGGTATTGCACTACCCGTTGCATCGCCACTCAACATCAGCCACCTTCCTGGTTGGGTGGAAAATACTCACGAGCTGCCGTATAGTGCAGTGATCAATACTAGACAGAAAAAACCGGACGAAACGCAGCAGCACAACGCTATGCTACCAAAGAGTACATTATATGTGGTTGCCACTCCGATAGGGAATCTGCGCGACATCAGTCTGCGAGCGCTGGATGTCCTCGCAGCGGTGGACGTGATCGCTGCCGAGGATACGCGTACCACTGGGCATTTGCTGGCGTATCACTCGATAGCTGGGAAGATGATGGCTCTGCATCAGCACAACGAACGCACTGCTGCGGAGAAGATTGTTGCTTTGCTCGCAGCGGGGAAATCCGTCGCCCTGGTCACCGATGCCGGTACCCCAGGGATCTCCGATCCCGGGGCAATTCTGGTTAACCTGGTGCGTGAGCAGGGCTACAGGGTGACGCCAATACCCGGTGCAAATGCCGCGTTGTGTGCGTTGTCGGCGGGTGGAATCGCCGAACCGCATTTTCTGTTTTACGGATTTCTCCCAGCCAAGACCGGGGCACGGAAACGTGCACTGGAAGGATTAAAGTTACAACCCTATACTCTGGTTTTTTACGAGGCACCTCACCGCATTCTTGGATGTGTGGCGGATTTGGTTGCGGTGCTGGGAGCGCATCGCCAACTTACCGTTGCCAGAGAGCTGACGAAACTGTTCGAAACTATCCATACCTGTGCTCTGGGTGATGCCCTTGCGTGGTTGCAAGCCGACGCCAACCAGCAAAAAGGTGAATTTGTATTGCTCTTGTCTGGTGCGGAAACTCGGGATGAGGCTGAAATCAGCGATCAAGCCCGGCACGTACTGGAATTATTGCTGGAAAACTTGCCGCTGAAACAGGCAGTAAAGCTGGCAGCGGAAATCACCGGCGAAAACAGAAAGATGCTGTATGCACTAGCACTGTCGCTAAAGATGGGGAATTTAGCTTAGTAAAATCATACTGTGAACACGGCGACCCAATTTGAGTTATGATTCGCGGCGATATTATTTAACAGTTAACAATCAGTAGGATAAGATTGATCCCGGGTTTAAGCCCGACAAGCTGCTAGCGTGAGAATGCGGGTAACGATTATAATTACCCTGTCGCATGATCACAGTTTGTTGGTTTTTGCGAACGTGGGTAGCCCCCACTGACAACTAAAATTTTTGGAGATTTTTTATGAAAACACCTGCTATTTTTTATCATGCTGGTTGTCCCGTATGTGTTGAAGCCGAGCGCCAGATTGCTGATGCTTTGGATCCCGCCCGCTACGAAGTGGAACTCGTACATCTCGGCGAGCAACCGGCTCGAATCGCAGCCGCCGAAGCAGCCGGTGTTAAATCGGTACCAGCACTTGTAATTGGTGGAGCAGCTTTCCACATCAACTTTGGTGCCCCGATGTCTGCGCTGAAGAGCTAATTACGAAGAATGGCGGGTGGATATGCCCG
>Ga0209253_10001517_pt1 | contig 20395 bp, 13 predicted proteins | sample FrelakmetBRP12BR_FD_187145 | JGI IMG/M metagenome (GOLD analysis project Ga0209253, IMG submission 187145) | Freshwater lake sediment microbial communities from the University of Notre Dame, USA, for methane emissions studies - BRP12 BR (SPAdes)... | ecosystem: Environmental > Aquatic >...
CGTGATCAAAGACCCGTCCGGGATCTTTCTGGTGGAGTATTCGGTCGAGCCCAAGAGAATTTCGGTGGATTCCTACGGCGGCAAGTACGGCGTCAACTTCGAGCTCGACGGCCGGGTTTCCGACGCCAAGGGAAACACCGTTTATCAATATGTCAAGGAGTTTCCGTTGAGCTTCAGCAGCGCCGAGCTCGAGGACCTGCGCTCCAAGTCGCTGGCCATCCAGGACCTCTTTCCGCTCGTTCCGGGAAACTACAAGTTTGACCTCCTGCTCAAGAATACGGTCTCCAAAGAATTCACCTCCTTCGCCGGCTCGATAGACATCCCGGAGGCTGCCGGCGGCGCTCCAGTCATAAGCGCGTTGGTCCTTGGCTACCAGCTGGACAAAGCGGCCTCCGCGGACAGGGATTTTGTTCCTTTTAAGACGGCCGTCGGCCAGCTCATCTGCCAGGCGCACAAGACATTTTCCCAGAAAGATAACCTCTACGTCTTTTTTCAGGCCTTCGGCCTGAGCCCCGAGCTCCGGTCGCAGGCGAAAATCAATGTGACCGTTCTTAAAAAAGACGCCGAATTCCTGACCCGGTCGAAAGGGATAAGTGAATACGGCTCCGGTCCCGGCGCCGATTTCCTTGAGGAATTCGCCTTGGCCAACTTCGCGCCTGACTATTATAACGTCAAAGTTTCCCTCGTTGACGGGAGCGGAAAAGAAGTCCTTTCGGCGGATGAGGATTTTGAGGTGTCGATGGCGGCGAATTTGCCCAGGCCGCTCATCGTCTCCAAGGTCATGCCGGCTTCGCGCGCCGAGGAATATGATTATATCCTGGGACTCCAGATGTTGAGTCTCGGGAGGCCCAAAGAGGCCTATGCTTCATTGGAGAAGGCGTACCGGAAAGACCCCGGCCAACTGAAATACGCGCTTGGGTTTTGCCAGGTCCTTTTCGAGCTCAATGAATTCCAGAAGGTCAAAGACATCCTGACTCCTTTTGCTGCCGGCGAGCAGGGTCTCGACCAGGTCTATTATTTCCTCGGGAAATCATCCTTCGGCCTGGGACAGTATGCCGAAGCCGTGCCCTATTTCAGGGATTATCTGACTCGGTTCGGCGCCAACCTGGAGGTCTTAAACTTGCTGGGGCTGACCTATTACAAGTTGGGCGATACCGCCGAAGCGCTAACGGCCTGGCGGAAATCGCTTGAGATCAACCCCAACCAGGAAGACGTCAAGAAGCTCGTGGATTCTTTGCCGAAGAAATAAGCAAATTAGAAGCGCGGGATTTTTTCCTGTATAAGCCCTTGAAACGAAGCCTCGGAAGACGGGTCAAAGATATCTTCGTCAGGGCGATCTGGGGAAACCGCACTTATCATGCCCTGCTCAAGCCACTCGACCGCTATAAGGTAGAAGTCAACCCCTCCGCGTCTTTCGGACTCGAATTTTCCCTGAATAAACTCTGCCGGGTCGCGGACAGCGGGAATTCGTTGTGGAACAAGGGGGCGAGCGACCTCCTCTTTCCTTCGGGACGCGAGCTCTTTCACCGGAAGGTCTGGGAATTCTGCCAGGTCCTCTATGGGCTGAGAAAGCTCCGGCGCTTGTGCCCCAAGGCCGTGGCCCTGGGAATCGGGTGCGGTCATGAAGAGCTGATGTATTTCCTGGCCAACAGGGTCAAGGAGGTCTACGCCACCGACCTCTATGAGAAGCGGTACCTCGGCGGGGAGAGCTCCGAGGACGTGCTTGTCCATCCGGAAAAGTACGCCCCTTTCCATTACCGCCAGGACCATCTCCGGGTCCTGAAGATGGATGCGGGGGAGCTTAAATATGAGGATAGCGCCTTTGATTTTGTATTTTGCCTTTCTTCGCTCGAGCATTTCGGGGGCAGGCGGCGTCAATTGAAAGCTTTGCGGGAAATGTTCAGGGTCCTCAAGCCGGGCGGAGTGGCCGCGCTGACAACCGAGCTCATCCTCAACCGCCTGGGCAGGTCGAGAAAGGGATATTTCAGTTTTGATGAATTGAGTGCGCTCGTCCGTAAATCAGGATTCGTTTTGACGGAACCCGTTGACCTCGCCATCGAAGAAGAATATGCCCATCCGCCTTTGGCCCTGCCGATGGAATTTCAAAGGACCCCGCACGTCATCCTCAGGAATTTCAACATCATTTACACCTCTATTTCATTGTTCCTCCGCAAGCCGGAGAGCGCGGAGAAGTCAAAGAATGCGGTAACGGGGCTGGAAGAGGAGGCTCCGACCAAGCCGTTCCGCTGGAGCGCCCGGATCGAGATCCTCGATGGCGTGGAGAGGGTGGAGGCTGAAGAGAGCTTCAGGCTCCGGCTGAGGGTCGAGAACACGGGGGATGCGCCCTGGTTCAGGAATTCCTCCCAGAGTCATATGGTCAGGGTTGGGGCAAGCTGGGTTGATTCAGACGGGAATGATCTGGGCCCAGACATCCCGCATTTCGAGCTGCCCTGTGATGTCCGGCCGGGCGAGTCGGTCGAAGCGGCATTACTGATCCCTGCTGTCAGAAAGAAGGGCTCCCTTTATCTTCAGATCGACCTGGTCAAGGAGCTGTGCTTCTGGTTCAGAGAAAAAGGCTCAGACGCCAAACAGCTTCCCCTGACTTCTTATTGAAATTGGGGACACAATATCAATTTCCTAATTTTGTATCGCCTTATTTTTTGGGGAAAATCGGAAATTGATATTGTGTCCCCCTATTTCTGCCCCTTTCGGTGCTGACAAATAGTTGAGAACCTGGATCATAGGTGATAAAATTCGGAAATTGATATTGTGTCCCCAAATTAAAGGAGCAACCCGATGCTCGAGCTTCAGCATGTTTCCAAGAGTTACAACAAGGGCAAGGTCAAAGCGGTGGACGACCTCAGCCTTGTCGTCCAGCCCGGCGAGATCTTCGGCTTCCTGGGCCCGAACGGCGCGGGCAAGACGACCACGATCAAGATGATCGTCGGGCTGCTCAAGCCAGACACTGGGACAATCGGCCTCAACGGTCTCGACACGCAAAAGGACGCCCTGAAATGTAAATCGATCACGACCTATGTTCCCGACTATCCGGCCATCTACGAGCGCTTGACGGGCATGGAATATCTGAATTTCATCGGCGACGTCTACGGCGTTATGAAAAAAGACAGGCTGGAGCGGATCGAAAAGTGGCTGGAGATCTTTGAGCTCGCCCAAGCCGTCGCGAGCCCCATCCAGAGCTACTCCCACGGCATGAAGCAGAAGATCGTGCTCATCGCGGCGCTGCTCCCCGCTCCCCAGGTCATGGTGCTGGACGAGCCGATGGTCGGCCTCGACCCCCGCGCCTCCCATCATCTCAAGGAGCTCATGCGGGAGCACTGCGACCAGGGCAAAACCCTCTTTTTTTCCACTCATATCATGGAAGTGGCCGAGAAGCTCTGCGACCGTATCGGGATCATCAATAAGGGGAAGCTCATCGCCTGCGGGACGATGGAAGAGCTTAGGAAACTCGACAAAGAACAGTCGCTCGAGCATATCTTTCTCGACCTGACCGAAAAATGAAGAAGCTTCTGACCCTCATCCGCGTCGCCCTCAAGGTCAATTTCGGCCTGTCCCTCCTTTACCACCGCGTCATTAGACAAAAGAAAGACATCTGGGTTGTTCCGGTCGCAGTCCTTGTCCTCGTCAGCATCATCCCCATGATCTACGGCTATGTTAAGTTGCTCGCCGCCATGTACGGCGCCCTCCGCCAAGTGGGACAGGAGCAGGCCCTCCTGACCTTCGCCCTTCTGGCCGGGCAGTTCCTGATCCTGGTCTTCGGATTCTACTACGTCATTTCCGCCTTCTATTTCTCCCGCGACCTGGAGATGCTCATCCCGCTGCCGCTCAGGCCTTTCGAGGTCATGCTGTCAAAGTTCAGCGTAATCCTGGTCAACGAATATCTAACCGTTCTGGTCATCGTCGCTCCGCCCATCGTCTATTACGGAATCCAGTCCCGGGCCGGATTTGCCTTTTGGACGAACGCGCTTATTCTTTATCTGCTTCTTCCCGTTATCCCCCTGGCGATTGTCTCGATCCTCGTTGTCGGCATGATGCGCGTCGTCAACCTCAGCCGCAAAAAAGACGCCCTCATCATCGTCGGAAGCCTGGTTCTGATCTCCGCGGCCCTGGGTCTCCAATTTGTCTTTGCCCGGTCCGGCAGGTCGGAGCTGGACGGGCAGGCGATGGTCAAGTTCTTTGCCTCGCCGGACAGCCTCCTAAAACAAATCGGCGCGGGCTTTCCCCCGAGCATCTGGGCGACCAAGGCCCTGGCCGGCGGATTTTCCGGGTCCGGACTTCTCCACCTGATCATCTTCGCCGGGGTGTCGCTCGTCCTTTTCTACGGGATGCTGGTCGCGGCCGAGAACCTTTTCTATCGCGGCCTCGTCGGCATCGGCGAAATCTCCGGCCGGCGCAAAATCCTCTCCCAAGCCGAGATGTCGCGTCGCGTTTCGTCAGGCCGCCGTCCCGTCCAAGCCATCTTCTGGCGCGAATGGCGGATCATGAACCGCACTCCGATTTTCCTCCTCAACGGCGTCCTGACCGCGTTCCTCTTGCCCGTGATTTTCGTCATTATGGCGAAAGCGGGCAGTGGCGATAACACTTTTATCTTGATGCTGGCCATGACTTCGCCGAAACCCGTGTATGTCATCTTGGGCTCGGCCTGCATCCTCCTCGTTTGCGGCTGCCTCAACGGGACCTCCTCCTCGACCTTTTCGCGCGAAGGCGGCCAGTTCTGGATGTCCAAAGTCATTCCCGTCTCTCCGCGGGAACAGGTGACGGCCAAGTTTGCCCATTCCTATATCATCGCTCTGCTGGGCATCATCGCCGGCGCCGTCATGCTCATCTTTGGCCTTCATCTCAAGCTGGCCCCCTGCGCGGCGGCCATCCTGTTTGCTCTTGTGGGCGCAGTCGGAATGACCGCCGTGGGGATGATCATCGACCTGGCCCGTCCGCTCCTCGAATGGACCAACCCGCAGAAGGCCATCAAGCAGAACATGAATGTCGTTTTCTCGTTGCTCGCCAACATGGGCGCTTTAGCCATCCTGGGATTCTTCAGCTATTTCCTTCTTAAGGCCGGAGTCCCTGGCAATACCATCCTTGTCCTTGTCTTTGCGGCGCTGCTTCTCTTTTCCTGGATAAGCAGCTTGTTTCTCCTGCGGTTCTCTGATAAAAAATACATGGAGATCGAGGTCTAAAAAAATGGGGACACCGAAAAAATGGGGACACAATACAAAATTCCGTATTTGCAGAACGTCCCCAATTTTTAGAAACTAAAATAGGCGGTGGCACGTATATAATAATGGGAAATATTATCGCCGCTTTAGGTAGGACAAAATGAACGTCCCTTGTCCGCAGTGCCAGACCGAAAACAGCGAAGACAGCCGCTTTTGCAGAAAGTGCGCCACACCGCTCCCGGGCCGTGCTGCCATGGACCTGGCCAATGCGCCCACGCTGGTCATGCCTGCTCCTCCTCAAGAAGACCTGACTCCGGGCACCACGTTCGCCGGTAGATACCTGGTCATCGAGATGCTCGGCAAAGGCGGGATGGGGAAGGTCTACAAAGTCCTGGACAAGGAGATCAACGAAAAAGTCTCGCTCAAGCTCATCCGGCCCGAGATTTCCCTCGATCAGAAGACGGTCGAGCGTTTCCAGAACGAAATGAAGATCACGCGGAAGATCACCCACAGGAACGTCTGCCGGATCTATCATCTCGAGAAGGAAAAGGACACCTACTACATTGCGATGGAATATATCGCCGGCCAGGATCTCAAGCGCGTCATCCGGATGACAAAGGAACTGAGCGTCGAGTCGGCGCTGGATATCGCCCAGCAAACCTGCCGGGGTTTGTCCGAGGCGCATCGCCTCGGCATCGTCCACCGCGACCTCAAGCCCCAGAATATCATGATCGACGAAGAGGGGACGGTCCGGATTATGGATTTCGGGATCGCCAGCTCTCTCGAGACCAAAGGGGCCACCATCCCCGGGATGATAATGGGCACGCCCGAATACATGAGTCCCGAGCAGGTCAGCGGTGAAGAGGTCGACGCGCGCTCGGATATCTATTCCCTGGGGATCATCCTTTTTGAGATGTTGACAGGGCGGCCTCCTTTTGAAGGCGACACGGCCTTAAGCGTCGCTTACAAACACAGGAACGAGCTCCCGCCCGACCCGCGCGAATTCAAACCCGAGATTCCGGACACTCTCTGCCGGGTCATTTTTAAGTGCTTGGAGAAACGCGCCGAAAATCGATATCAGACTGCCGAGGAGCTTCAGGCCGGCTTGAAGGAAATCCAGGAAGCGCACACGCTGGCCACAACCCAAATGAGAAAGGAGCATCTCTCGACAGCCCGCAGGCGGTTGCTCAAATCTCGGGGCAAGAAAGTTGCGGCGTGGACGGCTGCAGCCTTGGTCTTCATCGGGTTGGGCCTGGTCATGGGAAAATGGGTTATTCGAAAAGCCGCCCCTCCCGCCCCCCGGGACGTCTACAAGGTCGCCGTGATCACGTTCGAAAACCAGACCGGCGAAAAAGCCTACGATTATCTCCAGGAGGCGATCCCGAACCTCTTAATCACCAGCCTCGAGCAGTCCAAGGCGATCCGCGTCACGAGCTGGGAGAGATTGCGCGACCTCATCAAGCAGCTCGGGAAAGAGGACCAAAAAGTCATCGACCGCGACCTGGGGTTTGAGCTATGCCGCATGGACGGCATTCAGGCCATCGTCCTCGGAAGTTTTATCAAAGGAGGCGACGTCTTTGTCACGGATGCCAAGGTCTTGGACGTCAGCACGAAAAATCTTATCAAAACCATAAGCTCGAGAGGAGACGGGGTCGAAAGCATTCTCAGGAAGCAGATCGATGAGCTGAGCCGGGGTATCGCCAGAGGAATTGGCCCCGAGGAAAAGGTCGCTAAGGCCATATCTTCGCCGATCAGCGAAGCGACGACACGATCGCTGGATGCATATAACTATTTCCTAAAAGGGCGCGAGGAATACGAAAAGTTCTATTGGCCCGAATCCCGCGCGCTCCTGGAGAAGGCGGTCGAGTTGGACCCCGAATTTGCCATGGCTTATTCCTACCTGATGAGAGTTTATGACCGTTTGGGAAATGCCGATGCGGTCCGTGCCACCCTCGAGAAGCTGAAAAAATACGGAGACCGGGTCTCGGGGAAAGAAGGGCTTTACATCAAGTCTTTGCTCGCCTTGTATGGCGAGAGGAAGCAGGAAAAATATACTGACGTCCTCAAAATAATAATCCAGGAGTATCCGGAAGAAAAAAGGGCCCGGGTGGAACTGGCCGCAATATATACAAACAATGGAAAATATAGCGAAGCCGAGCAAGAACTCCAACAGGCCCTCAAGCTGGATCCTCACTACGGCTTCGCCATGAACCTGCTGGCCTACATGTATAGCTATCAGAATAAATTTGATGAAGCGATCAAGTATTTTAAGCTCTATGCCTCCGTATCTCCCGGCGACGCCAACCCGTATGACTCGTTGGGTGACCTGTATTTCCGGATGGGCCGGCTGCAGGACGCTCTGGAACAATACAAGGAGGCGCTAAGGATCAAGCCGGACTTTGGTTCGGGCACCCGGATCTCCTACATTTATGCCCTGGCCGAAAATTATGATGAGGCCTTGAAATGGGTTGATCAATTCATTGCCGCGGCTCCGTCCGGGGGCCACAAAGCTGTCGGCTATCAGCTTAAGGCCCTCTATCATTATCTCTTCGGCAATCTCGATTTGGCCTTTGGAGAGTTAGACGAAGCCCAGGAACTCGCGGCCGCGACCAACGATTACGGGACGATCAACACCATTTACAGGGCCAAGACCTGGATCAGCTATGACTGGGGAAAATACGACCTCTTTCTTAAGTATGCCAAGCAACGCTTTGATCATCGCGCCGAGCACAAGATCCAGTCCGAATTGCTGAATTCTTCCCTTCTCCTTTTCTACCAGGGGCTCGTCGACGTCAAACAGGGCCGGCTCGACCTGGCCAAGGCCAAACTGGCTGAAATCGACAAGGCCAGGTCCGCAGAGAAAGACAGTTCCTCCCTCTTCTGGATTGAGAATTGTTATCATATGCTCCTGATAGAGGTCAGCCTTAGCGAGGGCCGGGCAAGCGACGCCGTGGCTGCCAATAGCAAGATGAACCAAACGCCTCTCTCCATCGGGGAAATTTACACGCAGCTCCAGAACAATATTCCTATTTCGAAAGATGTCCCGGCCCGCGCCTACGCCGTTGAGGGCAAGCGAGACCTGGCCATCGTTGAATATGAACGCCTGACCTCGGCCGATCCAAAAGCGCGCGACTACATGCTCATTCATCCCTTCTGCCGTCTCCGTCTGGCCAGGCTATATGAGGCAATCGGCGACCGCACCAAGGCCCTCGCCCAATATGAGAAGCTTGCCGGGATCTGGAAGAACGCGGATCAGGGCCTCTCCGAAGTCCGGGAAGTCAACGAACGGCTGGCCGCCTTGAAAGGTCAGTAGGACGACGTTGGCGGGGCCGAGATTGAGCCAAAGAATTTTTATTCTATCCCTGTTTATTCTTGGTCTGGCCTTCTGCGCGACATCGCAGCAAGAAATTGCCCGGAGCAAGGAAAAGGACGCCCAGAATGAATATGAAAAGGCCCTCATCGCCAGGAACTATGAACTGCCTGATGAGGCCGTTAGGTATTTGAACCGGGCCCTGGCCTTAGACCCCCGGCATTATCAATCCTTGAACCTTCTCGGGATCATTTATATCGAGAAAAAGAATTATGCCGAGGCGGTTTCCGCCTTGGAAAATTGCGCGGCCATCAACCCGGATTTTCCCGATGCCCATAACAACCTCGGCACGGCCTATCTGGAGATGGGACTTAAGGACAAGGCCCTGACCGAATACCTGAAAGCGTTCTCCCTCGACGGGAATCCCTATGCCGGGTTCAAACTGGCCAACCTTTACTTCGATATGAAAGAACTCCCAATGGCCTTGGATTACATCGAAAAGGCAGTTCAGAAATCACCCGCCGAAGCGCGCGTCCATAATCTTAAGGGCGTCATTTTAAATGAAATGGGGCGATACCGGGAGGCCATCGAGAGCTTCGAAACCAGCTGGTCCCTCAACCCCGCCGACGTGAACATCGGCGTCAACCTGGGCATCGGTTACATGAATGACAAGCAGCTGGACAAGGCCCGGGAAGTGTTCGAAAAAGTCCTGCCTTCAGTAACTGACCCGGCGCTGAAAGACAGGATCTCTGGATATATTAAATCGATCCAGGAAGCCGCGAAATAAATAGAGAAATAGAGGGACGTTCCCTAAGGGGACACATCATGAGGAGACCCGTCCCCTTGGGGAGCGTCCCCAAGGTTTGCAAGGTTTAATCAGCCGGTAAAATATATCAGCGTGAAGGCCACAACCGCCAGCACGACGAGCGACAAAAGGACCTCTTTGTAGCCCCAGCTCGCCCGGGACGCCGCCTTGTCCGCCGCCACAGTTGTCCCGTAGGTCAGCCCCTGGATCCTTTCATAGGACGGCTTGGCTGTGAGCAGGCTGACAGCGATGAGCACCGCAACGCATCCCAGAAATGAGAAGATGCAAAAATACAGGAAGTTGACTGTGGCGAACCAGTGGAGCCAGCCCGTGAGCGCTCCCTTGTTCAACTCGGCGACGAGCCGGATCATGCCGATTGAAAACCCGGCCACGAGCGTGGTCATCGCTCCTTTGGCGTTTATCCGCTTGTAAAATATCCCCAGCAGGAAGACCGCGGCGATGGGCGGAGCGATATACGCCTGGACGCTCTGAAGGTAATGATACAGTTCTCCTGAAATGAGCTTCATCAGGGGAATCCAGACGACACCCGTAACCACGACAACTCCGGTTGCGATCCGTCCCACCAGGACGAGTTTGTTCTCCGGCGTCTGCGGCCTGATTTTTTTATAGATGTCCATGGTGAACAGAGTTGAACAGGAATTAAAGACGGCTGCGAGCGAGCTCATCAGGGCCGCCAGCAGGCCTCCAGCCACCAGCCCTTTGAACCCGGTCGGGATGAGGGCCATGACCATGCGGGGGAAAGCCTGGTCGGCGCTGGGCAGGTCGAGCTGGCCGGCATTGGCCAGGGCAAAAGCCATGACTCCGGGAATGATAAAAATATAGAAGGGGAGGAGCTTCAGCCACGACGCGAAAATACTTCCCCGCCGGGCCTGCCGTTCATCCCTGGCCGCGAGCGCGCGCTGGACGATGTACTGGTCGGTGCACCAGTACCAGAGGCCGACGATCGGCGGGGCGAAGATCATGCCCGGCCAGGGGAACTCGGGATGGTTGGCCGGAAGGAAAAGGTTGAAGTGATCGCCCCCGGCAATGGAATAGAGGTTGTGCCACCCGCCGATCTTGATCAACCCGGCGATCGTAACGGTGACCGACCCCAGGATGAGAACGATGGTCTGGAGGGCTTCAGTGTAAACAACGGCCCGCAGCCCGCCGAGGACTGTGTAAAGGCCGGTGAAAATCAAGATGAACAGCGCGCCCGTCCAGAAATCGATGCCCATGAGAACCTGGAAGACGACCGCGCCGGCATAAACATTCACGCAGACTTTTGTCACCACATAACTGATCAAAGTGATCAGCGACAGGAACCAGCGCGCTTTCGGCGAATAGCGGAGCTCCAGGAATTCGGGCATGGTGAAAACCTTGCTGCGCATGTAGAAAGGAACAAAAACCCAGCCCAGGACAAGCACCAGCCAGGAATGGAGCTCGTAGTGGCCCATGACGACGCCGGTCTTGGCCGCTGTGCCGGCAAGCCCGACGATGTGTTCAGCTCCGATGTTCGAAGCGAAGATGGAAGCGCCGATGACGAACCAGCCGATATGACGGCTGGCCAGGAAATAGTCGGCCGTGGTGCGCTGTTTCTGCCTCATCGACCACCAGGCAATGCCGAGGAGGACGAGGAAATAGATGCCGACAACGACCCAGTCGACAGTTTGGAAACTCATTCCTTCGAGCTTATATCACAAGGAAATCAGCCGGTCAACGGAACCCCTCGGGACCCCTCGGGAATAGCATTTCCGTTTCCGTGATCGTCCTGGTTTGGAATAGGGTCCTGTCGCGGCATCCCCCCGACGAGGCTCGGGAGATGTGGCTCGAAGTCACGCTGCAATTTCCCCGGCGAGGAAATCTTGCTCGATTCGCTCCTCGCTCATACGGACTTCTCACCACATCATCCCTCGCCTCATCCCCCGGGCGGTGAGAAGCCGCGCCACTCTCTCCGGATTTTCGCCCGAATCACGGAACCAAAACTGGCGTTTGCAAAAGGCACATACGCCGGGACCATTCAGGCCGCCGATCGAAGCAGGGAGCCAAACCCTTCTCAAAGACCTCCTAATACAAAATTCGGGATGCTCACGTACTAGAACTTTTTGGTGACATATACGTCTTTATGGGTGAGATGCACTTAAGGTAACATCTCTGTTTAGGATGAAGGAGAGCGAAGCGACCGGAGACCCGGCATGACGTCAACCGCAGAGTTCGACGAGGTTTACGATAGATACAAGGACGATGTCTACCGTTTGGCCCTTTACCTGACCCGGGACCGAGGCGAGGCGGAGGATATGTTTCAGGAGGTTTGGCTGCGTGTTGTCAGGCACCTGCCCGAGAACGCTCGGAGGGAGGACCTGAAACCCTGGTTGGTGGTGATTATCATGAATTTTCACCGGGATATGCTTCGAAAAAAGCGCGTCAGGCGGATGTTCCTCCTGGGCAGGACAAAGAACGAAGTAGCCGAGGCCGCCGCGGCCGACGAGACGGCAGTGTCCACCTACGACCCGGCCGGGAGAGCGGAGAAGGCGGTGACACGGAAAGACATCGACCGGGCCCTGGCCCGGCTGCCGGAGAAGCAGCGCCGGGTTTTCGTGCTTAAAGAAATCGAAGGGCTTGAGCAGACGGAAATCGCGACTGCCCTGCGAATCCCGGTCGGGACGGTGAAATCCCTGATGTACCGGGCCATCAGAAGGCTGCAAAGGGAGCTTGCCTCCTACCATCCTAAAGGGGAGAAGATAAAATGCGGTGCCAGGATTTTGAGCGTTTGATCCTTGAAGCCGGCGAAAGGAAGCTGAGCCCGGAGGAGCGGCTCGCTTCGGAACGGCATCTGGTTCAGTGCCCGGCCTGCGCGGGGTTTAGAGATTCATGGGAAGATCTTCATCTCTCCCTCCAGAAAGCCGCATCCCCTCTCCCGCCGGCGCTTGAGCGGAAAGTCCGGCTCGCCTGCCACGAAGAACTCGGCGCCGGATCGTTGCAGCGGGCACGGTCCCGGCGCGCTCGAGCAGGCGTTCATGTTCCCTGGCCGATCTGGGTTGCGCTGGCCGTTCTCACCGCCTTGACCGCCGCTTTTCTTGTCCCGGGCGTCGGGGAATTTCTCCGCGATCAAAAGTTTACGCTGGAGGCCGTCTTGGTTCTGGGCATTATCCTTCAGAACGCTTTGATGCTCTTTTTTGCTCCCGTCATCCTGCGTCGGCGCCGCCTTTCCGGGCCGCATCAGGCGAACATGAACTATTCTCTGTTTGAATAAACGAGGAGGTTTATCATGGCCGCTTTATCAGGAAAAATGACCGCGCTTCTGATATTTGTTTTACTCCTGCTTTTCGTGGGTTTCATCCTGACTCCGCTGGTGCTTGCCCCGTTTGGAATCTTCGCCGGGCTGGCCAGGGGAGTGCATCATGTCTCCCTCAACGGCTGGCACCTTGGTCCCTGGTTTCCCCTTGTCCCGCTTTGGTCCTTTTCTCTTCTCCTCTTCATCCTCTGGATCGTGGTGATTATCTGGGTCTACCGGGATGCCGAAGAGCGGAGGATGAACGGAGTCCTGTGGGCGCTTCTGGTCTTCATCGGCAATTTAGTCGGGCTGCTGATCTATCTCATCGTGCGCCAAGACCACCCTCTGCCGGCTCCAGGAAAGTCAACGGCAAGCGCTCCCCCTGCATCTCCGCCGGCGAAAGCGCCGACGCCGGCCTGCCCTTCCTGCCAGAAACCGGTGGAGAAGGGTTTCACCTATTGTCCCCATTGCGGGGCGCCACTCCAGCAGGTCTGCAAGAACTGCGGCAAGCCCGTTGAATCTGCCTGGAAGGCCTGCCCGCACTGCGGCGCCACGCTCAAAACAGAATAGCCCACCTCACCTGAATTGGGCCGCAGGAGCGTTTATCTAGGAGATTTTCGCGGACTCACGGTATAGAGGGACGTTCCCTAAGGGGACACATCACGGGGAGACCCGTCCACTTGGGGAGCGTCCCCAGAGTTTTAGGAGATTTTCGCGGACTCACGCAAAACGCCCGTAGCAGTGGGGTGAAGCAAAATTCTCACCGCCTTCGGCAAAACAGTGTAATGAAGGTCCTGGCCCTGCGCTTCTTCGCCGTCGAAATCCAGGCCGAGCGGCCCGTCCTCGGAATGAACACGGACTTCAGCGGCACGGGTTGAATGAACATCCTTTCGCTCAAGATGCTTGCCGCTAAAAACGGTCCGCAGGGCGAGCAGGATCTGAATCCGGGGCATGCCCTCCACAAGGATGATATCGAACAGGCCATCGTCGGCCAGAGCGTTGGGCGCGACCCACATCCCCCTGCCGAAAAATTGGCCGTTGGCTATTGCGAGGAGGTAACTCGGGCCCTCGTAAAAACGGACCCCGTCGCATTCCACGATGACCCGCTGAGGCCTATACCGGAACAGCGTGCTGATGGTTGCGTGAAGAAAACTTAAGGCCGTGCGCCGCCGGAGGCTGTTCACCCTCGCCACGATCTCGCCGCTGACGCCGGCGCTGGCGATATTGAGAAAGAAGCGCCTCGAAGGCAAACCGCCGCGGCTGACATCAATATACTCCGCCTTTCCCAAATCGCAGGGGACAGGCTTGGCCTGCGCCAGCCAATCTACCGCTGCCAGAGGATCTGAAGGGATCCCCAGCGCCCGCGCCCAGTCGGTCCCCGTGCCCACGGGAAGGATGCCAAAAGAGATCGAAAGCTCGGGCCGCCCGGCCAGGGCATTGACCACCGAGTGGTTGGTTCCGTCGCCGCCGACGGCAATCACAAGATTGACGCCGGCTGCGGCTGCCGCATCGAGATGCCCGGCCACTTCCTCCGGTTCGTTGCTGACAGCGACCGTGAATTCACCCATGACCTTCGCCATCCGCCCCTCGATGCTCCTGAAAACCGCCTCGGCCTTGCCGCCGCCAGCGTTTGCGTTAATAATGACCAGTGTGCGCATTTCACCATTCCTTTGGCAAGCCGCAGGCTATCGACCAGATGCGGCGATAGCGCTCAGCCTCCTCATCCCAACGTTCATCTTCCCATCCCAGATGCTTTTTAAGCAGCGGCTCCAGGGCAGGCAGCAGACTCTGCCCTCCGTCGGGGAGCAATATGCCGAGCCGGAAACGCCGTAGAAGCAGATCATCGAGGTGACTGACCGCCTCATGGCCCGCCGCCCAGGCCAGCTCAGCCCAGAGATAAGGGGTTTCCGGAATGAGCGAAATGGAGTCAGAAAATGAAGCGGCCGCGCGGGGCGCTGCTGCTCCATACCGGCCCCAGAGACGTCTCGCGGCCTCCGCATCCTCGACTCCCTCTATCTTCTGTGCCGGGTCAAATGTTTCGAGCACCTTGGCCTCCGAATCCGGCTTCGGGATATCCGGGTTTATTTCGTGGGCTTCCCTAAGCGCGTCGATCGCGTGGAGCCGAAAAGTCGTCAGTTTTCCGCCGGTCACGGTCAAGAGCCCGTGCTCTTGCCAAATCGCATAGTCGCGGCTTTCGGCTGAAGGATCGGCCTTGCCCGTATCGACAACCGGACGAATCCCGGCCTGAGCGGTGTGCGCATCCCTTTTTTCGAGGCCAAGCTCAGGGAAATGAGACTCGACGGCCCGCAGCAGATATTCGGCCTCCTCGACAGAGATCGATGTCTCCGCTTCCATCGGCAGATTGTGATCGACGTCCGTCGTCCCAACCAGGGCCACCCCTTCCCAAGGATAGACAAAGACGGGCCGGCCGTCGTCAGGATGACTGAAGGCAACAGCCTGATAGACAGGGAACCGGTCCAGGCCGAAGTAAAGATGGCTGCCCCGAAGCGGCCGCAGGCGCCGCGCCTCGCCGACCTCCTGGCGCAGCTCATCGGCCCAGGCGCCCGTGGCGTTGATCACGAGGCGCGCTCGCGCTTCGGCGGTCTCACCCGTCATCTCATCCCGCACTGCCACTCCTGTGATCTGCTCTCCGTTTTTCAACAGCCCGATGACGGCCGCATAATTCAAGGCCACCGCCTTTTGGTTCCTGCCAGCGAGCAGCCCGTCGTGAAGCACCCTTATCACAAGCCGGGCATCGTCCGTCTGCGCATCCATGTAATGATAGCCTCGCTCCAGGTTGCGCGTCTTCAGCCCTGGCGCCATCATCCCGATGTCAACTTCATCGAGGCGCTGGTAATCGCCGGCATCCGGGGCGAGACGAGTATAAATGCCCAGCCCGACTCCCATGACCCAGGGACTGGGGCGTTCGCCTTCATAAATGGGATAGATAAACCCAAGAGGCTCGACAAGGCCCGGAGCCGCGTCGAGCAGCCGCTGGCGTTCTCGGACGCTTTCCCGGGTTAGCTTAATTTGCATATGCCTGAGGTAGCGAAGTCCGCCGTGCACCATCTTCGAAGAGCGGCTGGACGTGCCGGAGGCGAAATCCGCCTTCTCCAGGAGCAGCGTTCGCACTCCGCTCCGGGCCGCCAAAGCCAGGATGCCTGCACCAGTGATGCCTCCGCCGATAATGATCAGATCCCACGGTTTCTTGAGCTTCGCCCAGGCCTCTTCACGCCAGCCCGGCTCCCAGGGTGAACGACACTCCTCGCGGCCCACGATTATCCCCGCTCCCCGCCTCCGATGAGCTTCCCGGGATTCATGATGCCCGCCGGGTCAAAAGCTTGGGTCAGGCCGCCGAGCGCCTGCACGCCCAGCCGTCCCTTCTCGCCTTCGAGCCAGGGTTGATGGTCCAACCCGACGCCGTGCTGATGGGAGATCGTACCGCCATGAGAAACGATAGCGCGGCTGGCGGCTTCCTTGAGCGTCCTCCACCGAGCCAATGTTTCTTCGGCGCTCCCAGCCAGGCGGAAAAGATAGGTTACATAAATGCTGGCACCTGTCATGTAGACATGAGAAACATGGGCAAAAGCGAGAACGAGCTCCCCGCTATCCTTGAGCCCCTCGTGCAGTGCCTTCAAAATCGCTTCACTCGCCGGGCGGAGTTTTTTCCAGGTGAGAGCAGTTTCGAGCGTGTCCACGGCGTAGCCCAGGTCCCAGAGCGTGTTGCGCAGGTAGGGCGTCTTGAAGCGGCTCTTTCTCCATTCGTTCCCCATCCTGCGGCCGACATGAACGCCTCCGTGGTCGCGCGCGATGTCCAAGGCTGTGTGCCTCGTCCTTTTGGCCATGCCTTCTTCTCTGGTGATGCCCATGAAAAGGACGCATTTTTCGTCCTTGATCCCGCGCACGCGCAGCAGCCCGTTGAGCAGGCGGATCAGCCGTTCATTTGCGACCAGGACCAGGCTGGTGTTTGTCTCGATGCCGTCGCTCAGGCGGAGCATTGAAACCCGAAGCCGCGCCCGGACGATCTCCTTCACGGCGGCGATGCCCTGGCCCCATTCCGGGAAAAAGATGCCGTGAAATTTTTCCAGTTGAGGCAGGGGACTCACACGCACAAAAGCCCTGGTGATGATTCCAAGCCGGCCCTCTGAGCCGAGGACTGCCTGCCTCAGGTCCGGCCCGGCGGCACTTGCCGGGAAAGGCGGCATCTCCAGCTTTCCCGCGGGGGCAATCATCCTTCCGCCGGCAAAAAGATCCTCGATGCGGCCATAGTAGAGAGATTGCTGCCCGCTTGACCGGGTGGCGATCCATCCGCCCAGGGTCGAGTATTCGAAGGATTGGGGAAAATGGCCGAGAGTGTAGCCGTGAGCCCGCAGCTGGGCTTCAAGGTGCGGACCCGTCACTCCAGCCTCAAACGTGGCGATGCGGCTGTCTTTGTCCAGCCTGGACATCCGGCGCATCCTTTCCATGTCGACGGTCAGGACAGGATTCTCCGAAGGAAGCGGGTTGATGTGTCCGACGACGCTTGTCCCTCCGCCATAGGGAATCAGCCAGGTTCCCGTTTCCCCGGCAAAGGCGATGAGCTTTTCTACGTCCTCTTCGGAAGAAGGCCGGGCCACGCCGTCGGGAAAGCGGTCGATCGCGCCGAACCGGAGGGCGATCCAATCAGGAAGTGATTGTCCGCGGGCATGGCGGAGCCGCGCAGCCGGGTCGCGGTCGACGAGCGGATGATCGGGCAAGCGGCTGGCAGGTATCCGCCGGACGATATCTTCAAAACGCGCCGAAGGCCCGGGTTGGGCCGGCCCGATGACTTCGGCGAGATAGGCCTGGGCGGAAGCAGGCACAGGATGGTCGATTTCGTCGCTTCCCCAGCCGTTCCATCGTCTCATACGCTGTCCTCCTTCACTCTACCCATCAGCCTAAGACTAAAATACATGCTGTCCAAAGCAAGGTCAAGAACGGAAAACTCTTTTTTGTGTGAGAGCAGGGCTTTGAGAAGGGCTCGAGCGACCATCACGCGGAGATCAGCCTGAAAGTCCGTCTTGCGAGGGGCAGCCGCAGGCCTCCTTCGGACCAAGGCTCCGAGGATGGGTTTCTGGCTCGATTTTGGAGATAAAATAATAAGTCTCCAAAATAAGAAGATTAAACCTGGAGCCTTGGGTCGGAGGAGCCGAGGAAGACGGCCTTTCAGGCCGCCGATCGGAGCGGGGGGAGCGGAGTCCTTTTCAGAGCCCGTATCCATATAGCACAAAAAACGGGATGCTTTCCGTAAAGAGCTTTAAAAATGTTGAAAAAATGTGCGTTCTGAGGCAATATATATCTTCAATTTTTGATTCTTCTTGCAAGGAGCCATCAATGATGAGAAAAACAACCGTCCTATTGCTTGTCCTGGCGCTGAGCTTTTTCGCCTGCGCTAAAAAGGAAGCGCCGGCGCCTGCCGCCGCGCCCGGGACGAATCCATTTTTCACGGCCTGGACGACGCCGTTCGAGACGCCGCCTTTCCCCGAAATAAAGGAAGCTCATTTTATGCCCGCCTTCGCGGAAGGCATGGCGCAGGATACAAAAGAGGTCGAAGCTATCGCCAATAGCACGGAGGCGCCGACCTTTGCCAATACGCTCGAGGCTTTGGACCGCACGGGCGACCTGCTCACTAAGGTCAGCGCCGTTTTCTTCTCCCTGACGGAAGCCAACACCAACGACGAGCTCCAGAAAATCCAGAACGAGGTCGCGCCGCTCCTGGCCAAGCACGCCGACGACATAGTTCTCAACCAAAAGCTCTTCGGGCGGATCAAGGCCGTCTGGGAGGCGAAGGGCACTCTTGCTCTCACGCCCGAGCAGGCCCGCCTCCTCGATAAAGCTTATAAATTTTTCGTCCGCAACGGCGCTGCGCTCGACGAGACGAAGAAAGCTGAGCTCCGAAAGATCAACGAGGAGCTCGCGGTGTTGACAACAAAGTTCGGCGAGAACGTCCTCAAGGAGGACAATAACTTCTTCCTGACCCTGGAGAAGCAGGAGGACCTTGCCGGCCTGCCCCCGGATGTCGTCACGGCTGCCGCCGAAGCGGCCAAAGCCAAAGGCCTTGAGGGCAAGTGGATTTTCACGCTCCACAAGCCGAGCTGCATTCCGTTCTTCCAGTATTCGGCCAAGCGGGATCTGCGCGAAAAACTCTTCCAGGCGTTCATCCACCGCGGCGACAACAACAACGAATTCGACAACAAGGCCGTCCTGCAGAAGATCGCCGCCCTCCGAGTGAAGCGCGCCAACCTGCTCGGCTACAAGACGCACGCCGATTATGTCCTCGAAGAATGCATGGCTAAGACTCCTGCCGGCGTCTACAAGCTCCTTGACCAGCTCTGGGTCCCGGCCCTAACCATGGGCAAGACAGAGGCCAAGGAACTCCAGGCCTTGATCGATAAGGAGGCCGGGGGACTTAAGCTCGAGCCCTGGGATTGGTGGTATTACGCTGAAAAGCTCAAGAAGGCGAAATACGACCTCAATGATGAGGCGTTAAAACCGTACTTTGAGCTCGAGGCCGTCCGCCAGGGCGCCTTCGCCGTGGCCGGGAAACTCTGGGGCCTCCGGTTCGAGAAACGCACTGACATCCCGGTCTATTATCCTGAAGTTGAAGTTTACGAGGTCAAGGAAGCCGACGGTACGCATATCGGGATCCTCTATACGGACTATTTCCCGCGGGCTGCCAAGCGCGGCGGCGCCTGGTCCGGCGCTTTCCGGCAGCAGTACGTCCGCGACGGCAAGAAAATTACGCCGGTCATTTTCAACGTCGGCAACTTCACCAAACCTACAGCGGAGAAACCCTCTCTCCTGACCTTCGAAGAAGCAGAAACCCTTTTCCACGAGTTCGGCCATGCTCTTCATGACCTGCTCTCTAACGTCACCTACAGGAACTTGTCCGGGACAAATGTCGCGCGCGACTTCGTCGAGCTCGGCTCTCAGATCATGGAGAATTGGGCCGGCGATCCCGAGGTCATCAAATCTTATGCCAAGCACTACCAGACAGGCGAGCCCATCCCGCAGGAACTTGTGGACAAGATCAAGAAGGCGGACCTTTTCAATCAGGGCTTCGCCACTGTTGAATATCTGGCGGCCTCATACCTGGATATGAACTGGCACACGCTGACCGAGGCGGTCGAGCAGCCCTCTAACCCCTTCGAGGACGCTTCCATGAAAAAGATCGGGCTGATGCCGCAGATCGTCGTTCGCTACCGCTCCCCCTATTTCCAGCACATTTTCAGCGGAGGATACTCGGCAGGATATTATAGCTATATCTGGAGCGAGGTCCTCGACGCGGACGCCTTTGAGGCCTTCAAAGAAACGAGCCTTTATGACCAGGCCACGGCCAAGAGCTTCCGGGAGAATATCTTTGCGAAGGGAGGCTCTGAGGATGAAATGGCCCTGTATGTGAGCTTCCGCGGCCGCGAGCCCAAGGTCGAACCGCTGCTCAAGCGCCGAGGCTTTCTGCAGTAAGCAGATACCAGCGTCGAGGAGTTCCCCAGAGGAGGGGTTTCTTTCTCTGTGATTACTGGATATGGTCTTTGAAAGGGCTCGGCTCCCCGCTCCGATCGGCGGCCTGAAAGCCCCTCTTTCTCGGCTCCTCCTGACCAAGGCTCCAGGTTTGATCTTTCTTATTTTGGAGACCCAATAGTCCGTTTCCAAAATCGAACCGGAAACCCATCCTCGGAGCCTTGGCCTGAAGGAGGCCTTCGGCTGCCCTCGGAAGACGGGCTTTCAGGCTGATCTCCGCGTGATGGGCGCCCGAGCCCTTTTCAAAGCCCTGCTCGGACATAATCAGAGACGCTCCCATAACGCCTGACTGGCCT
>Ga0209253_10001518_pt1 | contig 20394 bp, 18 predicted proteins | sample FrelakmetBRP12BR_FD_187145 | JGI IMG/M metagenome (GOLD analysis project Ga0209253, IMG submission 187145) | Freshwater lake sediment microbial communities from the University of Notre Dame, USA, for methane emissions studies - BRP12 BR (SPAdes)... | ecosystem: Environmental > Aquatic >...
GATGTTCACTCCCTCATAAAGGTTCTGGGCAACGCCCATGGTGTACTGGGCGGTGAAGTTGAGCTGGTTGGCCGCAGCCTGCTGAAGGGTGCTGGTGATAAATGGCGCGTAGGGGCGACTCTTTGTTCTTTTGGTCTGAATCGATTTTACTTCCCACCGGGGCCCGGCTTCCAGGTGCCCGATGAGGTGCACCAGGCGATTGGCAGGCGCCTTGGCGCCGGGATTCTCCGCGATGTGCTGATCATCAACGTGAAAACCCGCACGCCTGGCTGCTTCCAGAACCTTCTCGAAACGGCGGGACTCAATCTTGGCGCCGTCCACTTCCATCAGTTCCGCTGAAAAACTCGCGTGCCCCGCCAGCCAATCGTTTTTCTCCGCCACGGTTCTGCCGTTGGACTTGCGACCGTTTTTCTTCTCTCCCGCCTCTGAAAGCCACCGGAGCCATTGTGCCGAGAGGGCAGGGGCGTGTTGCGGGTCAGAGGTGAAGGTTCCGGTCACCTTCCAGTACTCTTCAGGAACAAAGGCCTCGATCTCCCGCTCCCTCTCCACGACCAGGCGAACGGCCACGGACTGCACCCGGCCGGCGCTCAATCCGCCTGCGACTTTTCGCCACAGCAGCGGTGAAACCTGGTAACCCACAATGCGGTCCAGAACACGCCTTGCCTGCTGGGCATTGACCTTGCCCATATCGATCTTGCGAGGGCTTCGAAAGGCTTTCTCGATTTCGCTTCTTGTGATGGCATTGAAGACAACCCGCTTGGCGTCTTCCGGATTGACCTGGAGAGCCTCAACCAGATGCCACGCAATGGCCTCTCCTTCCCGGTCAAGGTCGGTGGCCAGCCATATTCCTGCCGCCTTCTTGGAGGCGCGTTTCAATGCGGTCACCGTGGATTCCTTGCCGTGGATGATGTCATAGCTGGGCTTGAAACCGTTCTTAAGATCCACTCCGGGCACAGGGTCTTTGACTCCCTTCGGGTTTCTGTCAGGGAGATCTCTTACATGCCCTACCGAGGCCATCACCACGTAGTCGGGACCCAGATATTTGTTCAGCGTTTGGGCCTTGGCCGGTGACTCGACAATCACCAGTTGTTTGCCCGATGTGTCAGGCGCTTGAGAGCCTCGTTTTTTCTTAAACGTTTTGCTTTTCTCTGCCATGTCTCGTGGTTGCCTCACAGACCCGCACCCAAAGAAGGGAAGACCTAGCGAACGAACAGCTTGCCGGGAAGCTGCCTGACAATCCCTTTGAGTTCCATTCTCATGAGGACAGCGGATGCAGTGCCTGGTTCCAGATTTCCCTCTCTCACAATGTCGTCGATATGCACAGGGTAATCCCCTATCAGATCGTAAACCCTTTTCTCATTATCCTCCAGCGGGGGCAGGGCGGGCTCTGTATAAGAGTCTTTCTTGGCCGCGTGGGTGTAATTCAGCCCGAGTTCGTCCAGGACGTCATCTGCGTTTTCAACGAGCTTGGCTCCCTGTTTGATCAGGAAATGGCATCCCGTGCTCTTGAAGGAGTGGACGCTCCCCGGGACAGCGAAGACCTCGCGGCTCTGTTCCAGAGCCACAGAGGCTGTGATCAAAGAACCGCTCTTCATCGTGGCTTCCACGACGATCACGCCTCTGCTCAAACCGCTGATCAGGCGATTTCGGATGGGAAAATTCTTCGGTTCCGGCGGCGTTTTCAAGGGAAACTCCGTGATCACCGCGCCCTTTTCAACCATCGCGTCAAAGAGCTTTTTGTTGGACTGGGGATAGACCCCGTCGATCCCGGTCCCCAGGACTCCAACGCTGAAACCCCGGCCTGCAAGACAGCCCCAGTGCGCAGCAGAATCGATTCCACGCGCCAAACCGCTCACGACACCGAGCCCCCTTCTCGCCAGGCCCTGGGCCAGGTTTTCAGCGGTCTTGAGTCCATAAGGGGTCGAATTCCTGGAACCCACAATGGCCACAAACGTGGATTTGCAGGGTATCTCCAGGCCCTTGATGTAGAGCACCATGGGCGGATCATGGATCTCTCTCAGAGGCTCGGGATAGGTCGGATCTGAGAAGGTCACCATCCTGGCGCCAATTTTTTCGAGATCCCTGAGCACATTCAGGGGGTCCAGGGAAAATTCTCGCTGCACAATCCTCTGTGCAACCTGCTTGCGGAGCCCTTCCACCTGAGCCAGGTCCGTCAGGCTTGCCCGGAAGACCTCAACCGGGTCGCCGAAGCGGTCCAGCAGTTTCTTGAAGGCCACGTTTCCAAGGCCCGGAACCAAATGCAGGGCAAGCCAGTCCGCTCTGTTTTCAGAGGGGATGCTCTTCATGATCCAGCTCTTGTGTCCAATAGAAAGGGGCAGGGCACACTCTGCCCAAGTGCTTGATTTGCCGACCGAAGCACTAAGGATGGCGGGGATTTAAAACAGAGGACCTCTGAATAGTCAAGCTTTTTCTTTTACTCCAAGGGACAAGAGGGGAGTTTCGCCAGGAATTCAGGAGGCTCTGACCATGAGTATCCTTTAATGAAGGCTCCATTGAAAAAATTATCAGTTGAGGAGAGGATAACGGCTGTCGAGGAAACCGGTCGGGACTCCACGATCATGAGTTTCCCCACAGGGAATTCATACAGTTTCTTGCCTTCGAAGAGCTTATTCCATAAGTCAGCCAAATATTCCTCTTTCGAAACAGCGGCGGAGACTTCGGCAAGGTTTTCCTGAAAGGTGTTTTGTTTCACATTCACGTAAGGGATCTTGCTGATTCTGATCACGTCGAATACCTGTCCCCGCTGAATGCCGTCTTTGAAACCGGCATCGAGATACACCACTGAACCCCCGCCAATGATTCTTCTGTCGTCCTTGACGGCGACAATGTTGCCGTAAAGTTTCGGATCCGTTGCCATGGGCTGCACGCATTTGGACATTGGCTCAAAGGGAAGAACCATGGCCCCAATCCCAAACTCCATGGTCACGTCCGTGACCTCTGCAAGAAAGAAGTCCTGCTGGAGGTGCTCTTTTACCACCACTGCGCCACGGAAATTGATGATTTCTCCCATCAGTCGGTCCGTGAGAGGGTGTCGGACAGTGATGGGCCTGGCTACTCTGAATTCATCCCCCGGCTTCACGCCCGCTCGATTCATGAAATTGATGAAGATCTTGTCGCCCTTCTCTGCGCCAAGCTCTGATCTTGTGCTTCCGGAGATTACACCCCAGGGTTCTACCTTGGTGAGAGAAAGGTATCCCATGGTGGAAGGAGTGGTGAGGCCACTCAGATCAATGCCTTTGATCTTCGGGGCAACCTTTGCGACTTCTTTGGAAGGTTTCTCCGAAGGGGCCTTTTTCTTTAGCATGTCTTCTTTTTCGATCAGTGTGATCATGTCTCCGGGTTTCAGAAGGTGTGGGTTGGTCACAAAAGGATTCATTTCCCACAATTTAGGCCAGAGAGTAGAATCACCGTAATATTTTTCGCAAATTGACCAAAGCGTATCGCCTGATTGAACCTTGTGCGTTGAGGGCTGTGCTCTGATGTCGGTTGGGACTGCAATGAGAAGCAAACTCAAAATCATGAAAACCGAAGCAATCACCGCACCTTTTGTCTTCACTCTGTCGATCATGGCTTGTCACCCGATAAATTAGAATGCATATAAACTACAGATTTTATTCACATTTGTCAAGCTTTTTATTAAGGTTCAATGATTGGCCGCTAAAAGGACAAAGGCGGATGGTCCTGCTACGATTCTCAATCCGTTGTCGAGGGAAATCAGGTAGAGCTCAAATTTCGAATCCGTTTTCAATGCGATAGTGCCTTCAGCACCGCGGTACCCTTTGGTCATTCTGACGCGAGTTCCTTCAGCGAGCATACCCGTTCATTCCTTTCCAGTATGAAAAGATCCTTTCACTCACATCACGCAGCAAAACCTGATCCCCTTGTCCAGGGGCCAGGCTCTCTTTGACTCTTTAAAAGCATATGCCCTATCCGGCGGCCTTCTTGGTCTTCTGCTTTTTTTTGGGGCTTTCTTCCTTCTTTGGCGGCTCCTCAACGGGCACTGGCTTTGGTTCTGCTTTCCGTGCCTTCCGAGTGGCCGCCAAAAGCCTTTTCCGGTAACGACTGAGTTCTGCCTTGAGATGCCGCAGAAGAGGATCTTTTTCCATCGCAGAGTGTTCTGTGCCTTTCTCCTTCAAGGAAGCATATCGCTTAGCGACGGCATCCCCGTAAGAAGCAATTTGATATTCTCTGACGCTCTTGTCTTTGATTGCCATGATTTCGGCCTCCGTTGTTCAGCTCTCGTCTCTATCCTTTGCTCACCGCTGTGTTCTTCGAAAAAAGTTGATGCTCTTGTAAACCCTCATCACCGGATTTCGGTCACCCCACGTATGAAAATGTAGGGGCGCACTTTGCGTGCGCCCGCAACGGGCGGGGATTAACCCCGACCCTACGAGCGTATTTTCACGGCAAGCTTTTACCCCACAATCAGGCCTCGCTCCTCTTGTGTTTGCGTTCCCATCGAGACCTCAGAATAAGAAGCACAACCACCGATCCGACGAGAATGAGCGTGGCGAGAAGCTGAGTGGCGCTCATTTCAGTGCCCTGGATGAGGCCGCGCTCATCTCCTCTGAAACGCTCCACAAAGAGGCGAGCCGTGCTGTGCAGAATCAGATACCACAGAAAGACCTGTCCTTCGAACTTCTTTTTCCCGTGGAGAAAGATCAGGGCCAGGAAAACGGCAAATCCGCTGACCGCTTCAAACATCTGAGTCGGGTAGAGAGGAATGTTCAGAGGGGCAAGGGTTTGCGGGTGGGTGAACACCACACCCCATGACGACCCGGTGGGTCGGCCATAGCAGCAGCCGGCCATGAAACACCCAAAGCGACCGATCGCCTGCCCAAGTGCAAGAGACGGCGCCCAGAGATCGCCCGTGGACCAGAAAGAGAGGCGGTGGCGCCTCAGATACCACCACATGGCAGCGGCGGTTGCTACCAGCCCGCCGGAGAAAACGAGTCCCCCTTGCCAGATCTTGATGATATCTAGGGGGTGAGCCTTGTAGTAAGAGAAATTGATGAGCACATAGAACAGGCGTGATCCGATGATGGCCCAGACGATCATCACAAAGGCCATGTCCATCACTTGCTGCGAAGGGACTCCTTGGGTTTTTCCGACCTTAACCGCGGTCAGAATCCCCACAGCGAAACCAACGGCGACAAAGAAACCGTAGGTATGAATAGTGAAAGGTCCTATGGAAATCAGATCAGGAAACATTGCGCCTAAGTCTTTTTCTCCTTTGGTGCAGAGTGAAAGAGGAGAATCACAGCCAGCCAGAGGGTCCCCACGGTGATCGCGGAATCCGCGACATTGAAAGCAGGCCAGTGGTAAGGACCTATGTGGAAATCGAGAAAATCGATCACCTCTCCCATTCGCACCCGATCGAAAAGGTTCCCGGTCGCTCCTCCCAGGATCAGGGAGAGAGGGAGGACCATGCCCCGGTCCTCTGATTTCAGTCTGTAGAACCAGAACAGCAAAAGAGCGACCGCTCCGAGGGTTGCACCAAGGAGAATATAGAAACCCCAGTCCGCCCCGGGACGGTTCATGATGCCGAAAGCCATGCCCCTGTTTCGAACGTGAACCAGATTGAAGAAGCCGCTGATGAGAGGCTGGCTATCATGCAACGGAAACCGGCTCGCAATAAGATGCTTCGTGATCTGATCCAGAAGGAGGACGGCAAGAGCAGGCCACAAAAGCAGCATTTTCTTCACCAGCAGTCTACCCCACTTCCGCCATAGCGTCGAGACATCTTTTGCAAACTCCGGGGTGGTCTTTGTCCGCCCCTACCGTGGGGTCGTGAACCCAGCAGCGTTCGCAGCGCGGATTCTTGCTCATTTCGACTTTGACCCTGATCCCTTCAACTTCGTATCCGCCTTCCACCTCATCAAACGGAAGGGTCGAGACGGAGGAAACGATGAAAATGAAGGGCAAGGCATCGCGATAAGGCTCAAGGTGCGCGACCAGGTCGGCAGGCAAGCCGAGAGTGACGGACGCTTCGAGAGAGTGACCGATGGTCTTGTTCTTTCTCTCCAGTTCGATCGCCCTGGTCACCTCTTTCCGAATCTTCAGAACATGCTCCCACCGTTCGGCAAGAGCCGCATTCTTGTGTTCCTCTTTAAGAGGAAGGAACGTTTCCATGTGAACGCTCGGGCTCCGGCGTTGCCCGCGCATGGATTGCCAGATCTCATCGGCTGTAAAGGAAAGGATCGGCGCCATGAGCCTTACCAGGACTTCCAGGATTTCCTGAAGAGCGGTCTGTGCCGACCTTCTCGCCTTTGACTCAGCCGGTGACACGTAAAGGCGATCCTTAAGGATGTCGAGATAAAAGGCGGAAAGATCCAGCACACAGAAATTGTGGAGATTGTGGAAGACCGGGTGAAACTCAAAAGACTCATAGGCTTTGAAGACCCGCTCCGCAAGCTCATGGAGGCGATGGAGAACCCACTGATCCAGTTCCTCCATTTGATCGTAAGGCACCTGATCCTTCGAGGGATCGAAATCATAGAGATTCCCCAGAATAAATCGGCAGGTGTTTCGAATCCGGCGATAGGCCTCTACCAGTCTCTGGAGGATCTCTTCGGAGAGGCGGATGTTGTCTCGAAAGTCTTCGCCGGCCACCCAGAGCCGGATGATCTCGGCCCCGTATTTCTTGATCAGGTCTTCGGGTGCAATCACATTCCCTGCTGATTTGTGCATGGCCTTGCCGGTGCCGTCGACAACAAAACCGTGGGTGAGGACGCTCCGGTAGGGCGCATGGCCCCTGGTTCCCACAGAGCAAAGGAGGGAACTGTGGAACCACCCCCGATGCTGGTCACTGCCCTCCAGGTAGAGATCAGAGGGGCTTTCCAGATACCCTCTGGCTTCCATCACCGCAGCGTAGCTCACACCCGAATCGAACCAGACATCCAGAATATCCGTCTCTTTCTTGAACCGGGTGGAACTGCAGTGCTCGCAACGGGTGCCGGCCGGCATCAGTTTCTCCTCCGGCTCGATGAACCAGATGTCGGCTCCGGATTTCTCAACAAGGCCGACAAGGTGATCCAGGATCTTCTTTGAAAAAAGGGGTTTTTCACATTCGAGGCAGGTAAACAGGGTGATGGGGACTCCCCACACTCTCTGGCGGGAGATGCACCAGTCCGGCCTGTTTTCGATAAGACCGTAAATGCGGTCCCGGCCCCAGCCCGGAATCCAGGAAACTTCCTGAATGGCCTTGAGAGCGTTTTTCCTGAGCCCATTCTTTTCCATCGAAATGAACCACTGCTCGGTGGACCGAAAAATCACGGGGTTCTTGCATCGCCAGCAATGAGGGTATTCGTGGGAGAGCGCTTGCTCTTTGAGAAGAGCCCCTGCTTCCCTCAGCTTCTTGTTCACAACGGCATTCGCTTCAAAGACCTGAAGACCTGAGAAGAACTGGACGTCTTTCGTGAAACGGCCCTCGTCGTCCACCGGGGAATAGACGTCCAGACCGTATTGCAGCCCGGTTTCGTAGTCCTCTCTTCCATGACCGGGAGCCGTGTGGACGCATCCCGTCCCTGCCTCCAGGGTCACGTAAGGGGCAAGGACGATCAAGGATTCCCTTTCGTAGAGGGGGTGCCTGGCTTTGAGGTTTTCCAGACGATGGGGGTCCAGTTCCGCCAACACCCGGTAATCCCGGATTCCAAAGGTGTCCATGCAAATGTCCATCAGCCCCTTGGCGAGGATCATGACCTGGTCGTTGCCCGTGTCCACGGCCACGTAGTCGAGATCCGGATGGAGCGCAATGGCGAGATTCGCAGGGAGGGTCCAGGGCGTGGTGGTCCAGATCACCACGAAAACCTTCTTTCCTTTGAGGGCCGGAATTTCTTTTGTGAGATCCGAGATCATCGGGAATTTGACGAAGATGGAAGGGGAGGAATGAGCCTCGTACTCCACTTCCGCCTCTGCCAGAGCGGTCTTGCATGAGATGCACCAGTAAATCGGTTTCTTGCTCTTGTACACGCTGTCGTTAAGATAGAACCTTCCTAATTCCCGGACAATGACGGCCTCGTAAGGGAAAGCCATCGTGAGATAGGGGTTGTCCCATTCCCCGAAAACACCGAGTCGCTTGAATTCGCTCCGCTGAATGTCGATCCATTTCTCCGCGTATTTGCGGCAGGTCTGCCTGACCTCCGCCTGGGACATCCCGATCTTCCTGGATCCCAGTTCAGTGTCCACCTTGTGTTCGATAGGAAGCCCATGACAATCCCAGCCGGGAACGTAGGGGGCGTCAAAACCCGCCATCTGCCTGGATTTGACGATCAGGTCCTTGAGGATCTTGTTAAAGGCCGTCCCCATGTGAATATGGCCGTTGGCATAAGGGGGGCCGTCATGGAGGGTATACCGTTTTCTACCTTTGGAAGACTGGCGTATCCGGTCATAGAGTTTCTCTCTTTCCCATCGCTCGATCATCTCCGGTTCCTTCTTGACCAGATTGGCTTTCATGGGGAAGTCCGTTTTGGGCAAGTTAAGCGTTTCCTTGTAATCCATGAACAAAGCCTCCATCCGCAAAAGTGATGTTTGATTAACAGATTAGCAGAGTCAAGTCAATGATCAGGAACTGCTCGTAGAAGTATTTGAGCCCGGGCCGGGGGGTGTGGTCTCTTTAGAGCGGATGAGTTCTGGTCGGAAGTACGCGGTAAGAAGCAGGCAGTAATCGGTTCTGCATACTCCTTACTGCATACTGCTTACTCATGGCCTTGCACTCTGAGGCCTACATGACGCGGTGGATTCGGCAGGAGTTTCAGGTTCTGATGGAGAGCTCTTGGAGCATCTCGTTGACCCACTCGATGACGAAATGCACCTGCTGAGGTGAGCAATAATCCTGGCAGGGGCATCTCATATCTCTCAGAGTACGGAGGTAGAGTTCCGCCTTTGCGAACTTTTGTCCTGTTTCAAAGGCAAAGACATGGGGCTGGCAGGGGATGTGCTCCTGCTGGAGGGGAGTCAGAAGAGAGGTTGGAACCTTCACCCAGAAGAGAGTTTCCACGCCGGAGGGAATTGCCTTCCCACTCAGGAATTCGTGAATCCGCTTGAGGTCCGCGACTCCGATTTCGTCGATCAGATAAGACTTCACTTGGCCTTCGCCCCAACCGACCGTTCTGATTGGAAAGCCACCCAGAAAGCGTCCACGACGGAGTAGACCCAGACGATAGCGAAAGCGCCCGCGATCCCTGCCATGAAAAGCAGATCTCCTCCGCTGAGCTGCGCCAGGTGGGAAGTTTCCGCGAGATCGAGTGGACTTGTCATGGACTTGATGATGAACGCGAGTTTCACGACCCCGGCGACGAACAGGACAAAGACCAGTCCCAGAAGGATCAGGCCCTTCCTGATTTGCTGGTTCAGAATCTGGCCCAGTCCCGGTGTCACCAGGCCTGAACACAGAGGAGCGGTGATGAATTTTTTCATCGTCCGTGGTTTCCGCGAAGAGAAGCTAGCGCGACTCTATAGGAAACCTGTTTCCGTGTCAAACCAGCGAGAAGAGGGAGGCCTCTTTCCCGTTGAAATTCCGACCTGCATCGGATAATCTCACGGGCAGTCGGAGGAGGGGATGAAAGAGAAAGGGCCCGTCAAATCGAAAGAAGATGCGTCTGTTCAAAAACCGGATCCCGTGGCGCTCGGCGTCCCTCCTCTCATGGAACATCCTTTTCCGAAATCGACCCCGGTCGCCGAAAAGCTCAAGAGACTTCTTGACCTCGTTCAGCCTGAAGACACGGTGGGGATCCTGATCACTGCGGATCCTGACGCCATGGCCAGCGCCCTGGCTCTTCAGAGGCTTTTCTGGCGCCGGGTGAAGAAGACGTCGGTCTATCGCACCAATGTGATTAAGAGAGCGGACAACCTGGCGATGATCAAATTGCTCAACTTCAAGCAGCAGCACATTCGAAAGCTGAATCCCGCTGGAATAAACAAATGGGTGATCGTGGATTCGCAGCCCCATCATAACGAGCAGTTGGCCAGGTTTCGTTTTGATATCATCATCGACCACCATCCCCTGTCCCCCGGTTCTGTTGCGGCTTTTGTGGACATTCGGGAGGATTACGGTGCAACCTCCACCATGATGACCGAATACCTGAGAGCGGCAAAGATCAAACCCTCCCCAAGGCTTGCGACGGCCCTCTTTTACGGGATCAAAACAGATACGGACAACTTTGTCCGAGCTTCTATCCCGAATGACATCAACGCGTTCAGGTATCTGTACCCATTTGCCAATATCCACATCGTCAAGATGATCGAATCCTCGGAGATGACGAGAAAAACCTTGACCAGTTTTAGAGCGGCTCTGGAAAACCTGGTGTTCTTTAAAGACAAGGCGTGGATCCACATGGGAAAAGTGAAGGACCCGGACATTCTGGTCATCCTGGCCGACTTCTTTCTGAAGCTGGTGGAATCCGCATGGTGCATCGTCTCCGGAGTCTATGGCCAAAAACTGATTGTCATCTTCAGACATGCAGGCTTTCGCTTGGACGCCGGGAAGGTGGCCCAGAAGCTCTTCGGGCAATGGGGCCCTGCCGGCGGGCACAAGAGCGCTGCCCGTGCCGAAATTTCTGTCGATGAGCTTCCGGCCCCTTCTCAGAAGGAACCGGAGCTGAAACAGTTTATTTTGAACCAGATCAAAGGAATGTAAAGGCCGGCCCTGAGCCTACCAGCCGCAATCTTCTGTTTGGATCTGCTAGGGGGGGGCGGGCGGGAAGTAGACGGTAAAGATCGTGCCTCCGGATTGATGGCAGTCCTCTGTCTTGGAGCAGATAGGGCAAGCGCTGATCTTGCCGGGGCACACGTCGCTTTCCTTGGGGAGGTGCTTGCACCGGGTGGAGGCCATGTGGATCTGGAAGTGGTATCTTTCTGAGAAGATCTTCATCCGGAGCAGGTCGGCGCCTTTGCCTCCTGCATTGAAGTCAAAAGGCCTTTTGGACGAGTAGGCCATCGTATCCCTTGTCGTGAAAAAGCCTTCAAAGATCCTCTTCTGCGCCTCTTTCGGTATTCCGACGCCGTAATCTTGGACGATCAGCAAAGCCCCATGTCCTTTTTTCTGGACCGCCACCTCGATCTTCCCTTGATCCGGGGTGTTCTCAATCGCGTTCCGGATGAGGCCGTCAACGACTTTCTGCAAGACCTCCGGAGGCACAAGAATCGTGGGGGCCGGTTCGAGCTGTGTCAGGACAGCCACGTCGCGGTGGGAGAAGAGGGGATTCAGGGAATCGAGTCTCCCTCGCACCTCTTGGTTCAGATGGAGTACCTTGGGTTCCGCCTCCTTGGGGCCGAAGCTCTTGTCCAGGTGGTCTTTGATACGCTGGAACAGCGGCTCCCGGCCGGTCTCTTCCGCGACAAGGCTGGAGAGTTCTTCCACGCATTGATCGAGCAGCAGAATCAGGAGGCCGTAAGTCCTCTGCTGCTTATCCTCCATGATGTCATCCACCTCGTACTGGATTTCCAGGATGCGGTCGAGATTGCGCTTGATCCTTTCCAGGGTGGGCTTCCATGTCTCGTCCGGAAGATCGGCCATTCTCTTGGCAAGCAGGTTCAGAGAACTCGAGAGGATGGCGACAGGGGTCTTGAGTTCATGGGAGAGATGGTTGATCGCTTTATCCTTGGCCCTGTTGAGGCTGGTCACTTCCTGGTAGGCCTTTCTCAGTTCTTCAGACACCTTGGCATTTTCAATCGAAAGGGCCACCGTCCCTGTGATCGTGTTCAGGGACTCCAGGTCGGTCTGCTCAAAGCCGCCATTCTTCTTGTTGATGGCGCACAGAACGCCGGTGATGCGCTGACGGGTTCTAAGGGGAACCAGGGCGAGGTTTTTTGTTTTGTATCCCAGCTTCTTGTCTCTTTCTTCGTGAATGCGGCTATCCACAGAGGTATCCGAGACAATCATGGGCTCTCCAGTCTTGATGACCTTGCCGGCAATGAGCTGGTCGATGGGAAACCGGATCTCCTTGATTCGTTTTTCCGTCTCCGTGGCATCGTATGCGGCGCCCAGGACAAGAAACTCCTGTTTCTTTTCGTCCAGGAGCAGAACGACGGAACCCTCTGCATCGACGAGCCGCTTCACTTCATCATTCACATAGTCGATAAGGTCTTCGAGCGCTGGATGCTTGGGAAGGGCCAAGCTGATTCTGAGGAGGGCCTCGTTATTGCGGAGGGATTTCTTGAGGTCTTCAGAAAACCTCGCATTCTCAATGGACAGGGCCACGGTTCCCGCCACCATGTTGAGCAGTTCCAGATCCGTCTCTTCAAAGGATCCCGCCTTCTTGTTAATGGCACAGAGGGCGCCGATGATCCGGTCGCTGCTCTTCAGGGGAACCTGGGCCAGGTTCCTGGTCCTGTATCCCAGCCGTTTGTCTCTCTCCTCGTGAAGTTCGAGGTCTGCTGAAGTATCCGAAAGGATAACCGGCTCTCCGGTTCTGATCACGCGGCCGGCGATCAGCTGATCCATGGAAAAGCGGATCTCTTCAATCCTTTTCTGGGTGTCCCGGTCGTCATAGGCGGCGCCCAGAACAAACAGGTCCCCTTTGATTTCGTCGTGGAGCACGGCCATGGCTCCTTCGGTTCCCAGAAGGACTTTGACTTCGCTGTTCACATAGTAGAGAAGATCTCCCAGATCCGGATACTCGGGAAGAGCCATGCTGATCCTGAGCATCGCCTCATTGTTTCGTGCGATCCTCTTCTCCTGAGTCACGTCCCTGAGGATCACGATAATGCCCGCAGGCTCATCCTTGGATTCAAAAAAGACGGCTGCCCGAATGACCACGTCCAGAATTCGGCCTTCCTTGGTCATCCGCTGCGTTTCAAAATGCAGGATGACCCGCTCCGCATACAATCTCTTGATGCCCTCTCGCGTTTCCTGCTCAAGCCCTGCCGGGACAAAGGGAATCCTTTTGCCCTCGAGCTCATCGAGGGTCCAGCCGAAGGTTTCGGTGAAGGCCGGATTCAGGTAGGACACTCGGCCGTCAAGACTGAACACGACAATGGGGTAGGGCTCAAAATTGAGGAGGGCCCTTTGCCGTCTTTCGGAAATGCGCAGAGCTTCTTCAGACCTTTTTCTGTCGCTGATGTCCTGAAGGGTTTCAATCGCTCCGACGACTTTGCCCTCCTCGTCGATCAGGGGAGCTGCCGTGAAGAAAAGCCATTTTCCTCCGCCCTTGAGATTCGGGAAGAAATCCTCTGCTTCGTAAGCTCCCTCGATGAGCGATGACTTCTTGTATTTGCCCGCGTAGTAGGTGGCAAGCTCCTTTTCAGAAGTGCCATGAACAATGAGATCCGCCAGGATAGGTCTTTGGCTGGGATAAAAGGTCTTCCACTGATTCTGCGTTCCCACGAGGACTTCCGCGGAAAAACCCGTCAGATTCTCAAAGGCCTTGTTGCAGTGGGTGATGACGTGATTCTCATCAATGACAAAGGCTGCGATGGAAAGCCCCTGGACGATCTGGCTGAGACGCTTCTTGCTTTCCTTCAGGGAGGGTTGTCCTCTTGCTCCTTTGAGAGGTTTTCTTTCTGGCTTGGATTTCGGGTTTTGAGGGGAAAGTCTCTTGCTCATGAGGAATCCCTGAAAGCGCTATCTCCTAAATGAGGGAGGATAGTACAGGCGTGTTGAAATCTCAAGGCTCTTCTGCTATTTGTTCGCCTATCCCTGGACGATAACCACGGAACTCCGTGGTAAAGGAGAGTTATGGATCGATTCATGAACCCCAAAAGCGTCGCGGTCATTGGAGCCTCGGAAGATCCGCGCAAAGGGGGCTATGCCCTTGTCGGCAATCTGAAGGAGAAGATTCCTGAGCACCTGTATCCGATTAATCCCGGATCTTCAGAGATCTGCGGCCTTCCTGCATTCAAGAGCGTCAAAGATCTTCCCGGGCCTGTGGATCTCGCGATCATTTTTATCCCCCCGCGCGCGGTGCCGGAGGTGATGGAAGAGTGCGGGGAAAAGGGGATCTCCAGGATCATGATTCAGAGCGCCGGTTTTGCTGAAACAGGCCCACAGGGCCTTGCCCTTCAAGAGGCCTGCGTGCTCACGGCCAGGAAATACGGCATGCGTGTCTGGGGACCCAACTGCATGGGCATCGTCAACGGCGGGACAGGCATGGTGGCCTCTTTTATGAGGCCTGATATTTGGAGAGGCCATCTCAAGCCGGGAAAGGTTTCTCTTATTGTCCAGAGCGGGATGCTCTCGGCCGGGTTTCTTATCCAGATTTTGAAAGAAGGGTTTTTTGGCCTGAGCAAAGCCTGTTCCATCGGAAACCGGTGCGATGTCAATGAAAGCGACCTTCTGGAGTACTTTGCTGAAGATTCTCAAACAGAAGTCATCGCCATGTACCTGGAATCCATCGTCGATGTTCCTCGCTTTCGCAAAGCCATTGCCCGGTTGAAAAAGCCCGTTGTTCTCCTGAAAGGGGGAACAAGCACCGAGGGAGCCAGGGCGGCTCAAAGCCACACCGGCAGCCTTGCAGGCGATGCGCGGCTCACGGAAGGGTTCCTGCGCCAGATGAAGATTCACAGGGCCATGGATTTTTTTGAGATGGTTGACATGACTCGAGGTCTGAGCCTCTGGCAGGGGAGAGGAAGGGGAAGTCGAGTGGGGATCGTCACGTTCAGCGGGGCCTCCGGCATCGTGGCTGCCGACCATTTCGCCGGCCTGGGGATCACCCTTGCGCCTCTTTCTCCGGAGACCATCCGAGCCTTGCAGACGGTTTTTCCCCCATGGATGAACCCTCAGAATCCCGTGGATGTGTGGCCCGCCATTGAACGAGTCGGGCAAAAGGCTTTTGAAGTTGCCATAAAGGCGATCCTGGCAGACCCTCAGGTCGATGCGCTCTACCTTAATCTTTATATGGACTGGAAAATTCTTGAGCAAGGAGTCGGGTTCTTGGACAGCCTGAAAGGCTCAAAGAAGCCGACGGCCATTTGGCTGATTGGAGACCCCCAGTGCTTCCGCAAGGTTCGCGATATCGTGGAGCCTTTTGGCACTCCTGTCTTCGCAGAACTGGCCCGCGGTGCCAGAGTCCTCAGTATCGGGCTGGCCTCTGCATAAGACCGATTTCATTCAGAGCCTAAACGAAAACACTCTAAAGCGCGTCACTATAATCTTAACCTGCACTTCTTCGCAAGCTACGGGGAGGTTTTCTGTGACCGACCACCCGCTGGGGGCAGCCACAGGAACCCAAAGATCAATCGGTGGAAGAGGGAAATGCGCTAAGATGCGCTAAGACAGGTATCGCAAGATCCCGGTCGAGTCGATTTCGTTCTTGTCAATCCCCAGCGTCTTTCCATCAATTCCCAATGCAAGCCCAATCAACTGGGTATAGAGAATAGAGGGCAGGGTCTCCTTGGTACCTCTCCGGGAATGAAGAATTCTCTGAACCCTATCAAATTGGAGTTGGCAAAAGGGACATGCCACGCAGAGGAAGTCTGCTCCAGAGCGCTTTGCATCCAAAATCTTTCTCTCCGTGAGATCGAGGGATAACTCGTCATTGATGCCCCAAAGCGGAGACCCGCAACATTCGAGCTTTTCAGGCCACGAAATGCTCTTAGCGCCAGTCACTTCCACTAGGTCGTCAAATTTCGCGGGAGCAGCAGGGTTGTCAAATTGGGCCACCTGCCTGGGTCGCAGCAGATGGCATCCATAGTGGGTGGCGATTTTAAGACCACCGAGCTCTTTCCTGATTTTTTTTCTGATGCCTTCAATGCCGATCTCCGTAAAGAGGATGTCCAGGACGTGTCGGACCGTGACACCGCCGGCGTATTCCAGGCCTTCCCTATTCAGGACGATGTTGATCTCTTTTCTCTCGGAGGGATGGTCTTTCATGATCTGGTCTGCATGCTTCAGGCTGCCGTAACAGCAGTTACACATGGTCATGATATTGAGATGTTCTTTTTCAGCCAAGGCCAGGTTACGGGCCGAAGAAAGGAGGTATGCCCTGTAACGGAAGTTCTTGAGGGGATATCCGCAGCAGCTGAATTGTTTGATGTCAACGATCTCCACACCGAGCGCCTTGAGCACGGCGTCTGTGGAGGACTCATATTGCTTGAGATAAATCGATGTGCCGCAACAGCGCTGTAATGCGAGTTTCATGAACGAGTTTCCGCCAAGCTTTTGATTTTCAGGCGCTCCATGGCCATATTCTTGATCTGATAGAGGACGTCGGTGACGCGCACTCCCTGAGGGCACGCCTCCTGGCACTGATAACAGCCCAAACAAGACCAGAGCATGTTCGATTTGAAAATGGGATCGCTAAAACCTAAAAGAGCGGCATGGATGATCTGGTGAGGGGTGAGCCCCAGGGCTGCAGGAGGATTTGGATAGTGCCGCACCACAGGGCATGCTGCGGAGCAGGTCGTGCAGGTGAAGCAGAAGGAGGAACTCTCGCTCCAGTCGGAGAGTCCGAGGTCCTTCTTAAAGCACTTGTCAGCTTTTTGAATGTCTAACAGGCTGGCCTGAAGGTCGACCCCTGTGCAGGCGTCCTCAAGCGCCCTCCGTATTACCGAGAGCGGCTTTTCATAAATTTTTCCTTCCAAGTCTTCGCGTCTTAAGCCACGATAGAAGGAAAGGGGGGAGAGGAGGAGCGCCTCTGGGATACCTCTCCCGAGTAAGGCCTCTCTCCCCTTGAACCACAATTCCTGAAGGTTGATCCCCACGGGACAAACCCCTGTACAGCGATAGCAGTTGCTGCATAGGTAGAGGCCTTCCTGAAGGTTTCTGATCTTTTCTTCACCCAGATTTTTTGCACGGGCAAAGGCCATGAGCGGACCGAGTTTTTCGGACGGCAGAATCTTCAAGTTCGGGATTTCTTCTGCCCAGATTCTGACCGCGCATCGGCTGGTGCAGGTACCGCAATGGGTGCACGCATCCAGTTCCATGATCTGTTTGGTCATGAGATTAGCCGGATCGGATTCCTTTGAGTCCATGACCGCATTGGCAAGAAGGCTCAAAGGGCTTGCGATGAGATGAAACATTCTGCTGAACGGGAGATAGGCCAGCCCGACAAAACAGGCGAGGAAATGGACGTACCAAAGGATCAAGGGAAATCGTACCCTGTCCAGCAGCCCCCCCAAGGGTTTCAGTCCCTTTGCCAGACTGTAACTGATGAAGGCCCATTGGGGTCTCGAATGGCAGCTTGCACAGGCGACTTCATGGACCTCCCTCCCTTGCGCCAGGATTTCCCGGTCAAAAGGACCTCTCACGCGAGAAGAGACAACCCCGAATTTCTCAACCCAGTAGCTTTCCAGAACGCTGAGCTCTTTTTCATTGGCGGTAACCGCGTACTCCTCCACCATCGACTGGTAAGCCGTGTGAGACCCGATTTTTACCCCCTCCAGGAAAAAGCCGGAGAGCATGACCAGGGCTAGAATAAAGAGGGCATACCGATCCATGCGGTTCGTGAAAAGGGGCACTTTGAGGAAAAAGCGTCGGTAGATTGAAATTCCGACTCCTACCATCACCATGAGCCCGAATAGATTTCTCAGGAACAGAAATGGATTCAGGGTGGGGGAGTAGTCCTTAAACAGAGAATAGGAAATGTATTTTTCCAGAGCATGCATCAGGAAAAGCAGCAGGAATCCCCAGAAGAGGCACCCGTGCATCACCCACCGAAGCAAGCTCTCCCGCAGAATTCTTGACTGGAAAAGGACGTCGAAGAAGAAGGTCTTCACCAACTTCAAAATCTTCCTGCTGAAAAGGGTGAAGAGGATCCCTTTCAGAGACGCTGAAACCCGTTTGCCGGGTCTAAGCGCTTCGATTTCTCCGTCGAGAGTCAACCGAAACCAGGAGGACACCTTGTAGATCAGGCCGAATAGGAAAATACCTAGAGAGATATAGAGGCTGGCTGTAAAGAACATACGGAATCTCTATCCCTGTAATCAGGCGGCTCTGAGTCGCATACCTTACGCTTTTCTTGTCGTATTTCAAGCAAAATCATCCCGGAACACGCATTACACGGAATCGACCCACTCCTTCCATGTGAAGCGGGGTGGCCATTCCACTGCAAAACGGCCGTCTTCTTTGACGATGACACGATTGCACTTTCTCCTTGCCTCCCCGCGCTATATCGGTTATGTAAGTGACGGGCGCTTTTAGGGGCGCTCCGGAGGCCTCACCCGTTCCATCAAGCCGGACAGAGAATCCAAGAAATGGCTCCTACCATGAAGAAGGGGGATGCTCTCAGTGGACAGAAGCAGGACAGAGGCAAAGGGAAAAAGGACTCTTCTGGAAATGGGCACGGGGAAGGTGAAATTCGAAGCCTTCGGGGAAGAGATGCTTGAAAAAAAGGTTAGCCTCAGCGGAAACAGCGGAAGAATTTATCTTCCGCCCGACTGGGTCGGCCATCACGTCAAAATTATTCGAATTGACTGATTCTTTGAGCGAAAGGGGTGGTACGGTGGGTAAAGATAAGATCCTCATCAGACGCATGAAAAAAGCGGATGCCGAGGCCATAGGCAAGATCGATGCAGCCATCACAAAGGCGCCTTCACAACTTGACTTCAAGCAGATCGTGTCGGAAGAAATCAAGAGGGCTGTGGATACAAGTTATGTTGCTGAGATCAAAGGCAAGGTCGTAGGATTCATGATCAGCTACATGACCTACGGCAATTTCGGGGCAGACCGGTGCGCCTGGATTGCCATGTTCGGTGTGGACCCCAAGTGGATGGGGCAGGGGATTGGGAAAAGACTTGCTGAGGAAATATTCAAGGTCTACAAGGAAAAGGGCGTTACCGAAGTCTTCACTTCGGTGAGATGGGATGCAACCGATATTCTCTCCTTTTTCAAAACCCTCGGCTTTGAAAGAAGCAACTTCATCAATCTTTGGAAGAAGGTTGAATGAGAAGGACAGGGCCTTTACGGGCCCAGGTCCCAGCTCGTTTGCCCGGCAAAACCCGGCGCCCTGAAGCGGCCCGGAGAATGTATTCCCTGAACGAGAAAGGAAGGGTCATGATCTATATAGGGAACTTTCTTCATACTACCAATCAGGAGAAGCAAAAGGAGATGGACAGAAGGCATGGAGAATTCACCCTGATCGTGGAGACGGACGATGCAGAGACAGCGCTCCACCTGTTCAGAGAAAAGATCCTCGCCTACAGAAGAGTCAGAGATTTTTTCGAGGGGGAGTGCTCTGTTTTTCTGACCCAGTTCTACGAATTGAAGACTTTTCCAAGAAAAGAAGCTCTCATGTTGAACTACAGTTCCTACGCCGGAGACCCGGCCATGCCTTTCATCGGTTGCACACTCCCGTCGGCCATGTCGGATGAATGCAGAATCTATGAGTGGAACGAGAACGAACCGCAAATCAACGGGATGAAAGGCAAACCCTTTATGGAGTTCCAGTCATAAAATCTTCGTGAAAAGCCCTTCTTTGCGAGGGAGTGGCATCTCTGTTCAAATGCTCTTTCTGCCGTGTAGAACAAATCCATGTACTTCTCTGCGATTCTGCTCCACCACTCCATCCCTTTTCTCCCTTGAGGGAGAGAGGAAAAGGGTGGGCAGGAGCACTCTAGGAGTCAACGGTGACGCGCTTTTACAAGTATCACGCCCTGGGAAATGATTACCTTGTCCTCAATCCTTCGGATCTTGAAGGGGAGTTGGACTCTTTTCAAATCCAGCGGATCTGCCACCGCAATTTTGGCGTAGGCTCAGACGGCATTCTCCTGGGCCCTCTGGAGACAAAGGAGGGTGACTTCGGGCTTCGCATTTTCAACCCCGACGGCAGTGAGGCGGAAAAAAGCGGAAATGGGCTTCGCATCTTTTCCCGGTATCTGTGGGATCAGGGTCTTGTCAAAGACAAACCCTTTACCGTCATGACCCCGGGCGGGATGGTCGAATCGAGAGTCCAGGACAGAGGCCGAAGCGTCACGGTCCAGATGGGACAAGTCCGCTTCGACAGCACGCTGATCCCGGTAAAGGGAAAACCCCGGGAGGTGCTGAACGAAACCATGGTCCTGGATGGGAAAGAACTTCGCTTCTGCGCGGCCACGGTAGGCAACCCTCACTGTGTGGTGCTCAAAGACGAAGTGTCCGAAGAAGAAGCAAGACAATTGGGTCCCCTGATCGAGAGAGACCCGAGGTTTCCAAACCGGACAAACGTTCAGTTCATGAAAGTGCTCGATCATTCAAATATTCAGATAGAGATCTGGGAACGGGGAGCGGGTTACACTCTTGCTTCCGGAAGCAGCAGCAGCGCCGCTGCGGCTGTGGCTCACCGGCTCGGGCTTTGCGAGGGTCACATCACGGTCCACATGCCGGGAGGGGAGCTCGACATCCGCATTGCGGAGGATTTTTCCGTGCGGATGACAGGCCCGGTGACGAAAATCGCTGAAGGGATCCTGTCTCACGAAATGTTCGATTCATGATTTCCCGAAACCTGGATTCCCAGGAGCTCC
>Ga0209253_10001519_pt1 | contig 20388 bp, 17 predicted proteins | sample FrelakmetBRP12BR_FD_187145 | JGI IMG/M metagenome (GOLD analysis project Ga0209253, IMG submission 187145) | Freshwater lake sediment microbial communities from the University of Notre Dame, USA, for methane emissions studies - BRP12 BR (SPAdes)... | ecosystem: Environmental > Aquatic >...
CGAACTCGATGCCGCCGCTGGCCGGCACCGCGCTCAGGGCCATCTGGATCAGATCGCGCAAGCGCACCTCGCGTTTCGCTTGCCGTTTCCGGAGGTCGATGGCGGCCTGGATCTCCTCTGCGCTCAGCTGCACCCACTGGCCGCGAATCCTCACCAGTGGCACCTTGACCCGGGCGAGCTGCTCGAGCTCCTTCAGCGTGAGCGGGATATTCCCGACGGCGATCTCCCAGTTGAAGCGCAGCAACGCGTCGAGGCTGAGGCCGTTCCCGCCTTGCATCTTTGGGCTCTTCACGGCTGCGCGGGCGGCCAGGCGGAGCTTGGTGCCCTTGCTTGTCCACCATGCTGGAAGCATGATACCGAAGCCCGCCTGCTCCAACGCCCACGCCTTCTCGGTCAGGAATTCGTGGGCAGCGATCGTGTCTAGCTGGTAGCCGCCGGGTGCGGGGCTCTGCAGGCTGGCCTGGATGCGCGGACACAGGCCACTCGCCTGACCCAGCGCGGAGAGCAGATACTCCCGGATCTTGAACGCTTCGCAGTGCAGCGCCGAAAGCTCCTTCGAATGCCCTTTCCAAACTTCGCGCGCCTCGATCAGCAGGCTTGGATCATTCGCCGACTGGAGGAGAAAGCGAACGTGCCAGGGCGCCGAGGCGGTTTCCACGCCGGTTGCCGGTCGTCTGGTCGCTCGGCGGGTCGCGGGTGCTCGAGAGGCGGTGATGCTACCGGGCTCTTCGAGACGAAAACACAGTTTGACCGGTGCCGCAAGGGTAAGAGCGATGGGTCGCCGCCACTCGCGGATCTGCTCGGCCAGCGCGGCGAGCGCCTCGGCTCTGCCGTCCATTGCGCCGTCGGGTGCGCGCAGTGCGTAAAGCCATTGATCATGGAGGCTGTCGAAGAGCGCCTCGTCTCGCTTGGATGGGTGTGCCGAACCGTTCGGTCCAGACTCCAGACGCACCAAGTGGTCGACCAAGGCGTCGACCATTCGGGTGAGAACCGTAGCGGCAGGTAGGGTGGGTGACCGTGCAGCATCCTCCGACAGCGCGCGGCAAGCGTGCGGCATAGCCAGTGCGAGTTTTCCCAATCGGTCCGCGTCGATACCGGTATACGACGCCTCCCAGCAGGCGCGCCAATGCCCGTCATGGATGACAAGCCCAGGGAGCATCTGCTGTCGCGCGACGAGCGCTGAGGCGAAGCGCAGCGACGCGGCCCAGAAAGCGAGGTCGCGACCCACCATAATTCCGGGCGCAGGAGCGTGGCGGTCGAGGGCTGTGGCGAGCAGATCGACGAGCACCGTCCCAGGCAGCCGAAAAACTGCGACGCTATACGGGTCGAGCGTCAACATTTCGCCTGGCTCTGGCGCCGGTGCGATGAGCGCGGTGGATGCAACGGGTCCACCTCGTGCGCTTGGGGCCCAAAGGACTCGCGTGTCCCAATCCTCGTCGCTGACCCTCCGATCAGGCAGCAACCGCGCGAGCGCCCCCATGAGAGCTTCGTGGCCTGCGCCGAAGGGATACAGCGCAAGTGCCGCCGTTGCCAAGTCGCCTCGGGGACGACGGACCTCTGCGGGGGCACCCGTTTCGCCCCAGACGAAGAATTCGCGCCCTATCGCTGCTCCATGCAGGACGATCATGGACGACCTCCGCCTCGAGCGCACGCGTCTCGCACAAGTGCTTGGCATGGCGCGAATTCGTCGTCAGTCAACATCGCGTCTGGCTCTTCATGCGTTCCACATCGAGGCCGAAAGGAAAAGCGATTTCCGCTTGCCTATGTGCCCAGTTCTTCCGGTAACACCAGCGGGCAACCTCGATGGCGCGCTGCGCTGTGCCGCCCGGGCCGTTGCTCGCCATGTCAGTTATCGTGACCAAACGGAACCGGCGAGAAGGCGGTTCGAAGGTCTATATGGCGGGCGCAACTGCTGGATTCGTTTGCCAGCTTAGGGCTCCGAGGTCACGGTTGCGAGCGGGAGAGCATCGGGCCAGCCAAAACGCATCGGCAGGGCTGGGTGACAACGCCTCGATCCGCGACAGCAGGAGCTAAGACAATAGTGCCCCTTTTTTCGGGTGGGGTCCATTGAGCCCTGCCGGGAGCCGTGATACGGTTGTAGCGACATATCGGCGTGCGTCGCAGATGCCGGCAAGGGCGCGTGGCATGCGATCCAGTAACTGCGGGGGACCGCGTGGTCCACCCATTCGTGCCGAGTCCCGCTGCACCCGCCTGCGCGGCCACTGGACACTCGAGGATCCGGTGCGCGACGCTTAACACCCGGAGAGTCCGATGCGTGCTTTGCTGCTTCCCTTCACGCCGCGGTTCGTGCTCTACACGATGTCGATCGTTACGACCGCGGTGCTTGTGGCGCTGGTCTGGCGCGAGCCAGGCCGGCTGCCTTACCTGGGGATCCTCATCGCGGTCTTCGGGGGGCTCGCGCTGCTCGGAACCGCCGACCTGATCCAGACCCGGCACGCAATCCTGCGCAACTACCCGATCTCGGCGCACCTGCGGTTCTTGCTCGAACACATTCGGCCGGAAATGCGTCAGTATTTCTTCGAGGACGAGAAGCACGGGCTGCCCTTTAGCCGCGACAAGCGGGCCGTCGTCTATCAGCGCGCCAAGCGCCAGTTCGACAAGCGGCCGTTCGGTACGCAGTACGACGTCTACGCAGACGGCTTCGAGTGGCTATGCCATTCCATCGCGCCGCGGCCGCCCGGGCACTCGTCATTCCGCGTCACCATCGGCGGGCCGGACTGTGCGAGGCCCTATTCGGCTTCCGTGTTCAATATTTCAGCGATGAGTTTCGGCGCGCTGAGCCCGAATGCGATCCGCGCGCTGAACGGCGGAGCGAGAAAGGGCGGCTTTGCCCATGACACCGGCGAGGGCGGGGTGAGCCGCTATCACCGCGAGATGGGCGGCGACCTGATCTGGGAGATCGGGTCAGGCTATTTCGGTTGCCGCCGACCGGACGGCGGCTTCTGCGCCGATACGTTCGCGCGGACCGCGGCGGACGACCAGGTCAAGATGGTGGAGCTGAAGTTGAGCCAGGGCGCAAAACCGGGCCTCGGCGGCGTGCTGCCGGCGGCCAAGGTCACCGCCGAGATTGCGCAAGCGCGCGGCGTGCCGATGGGGAAGGACTGCATTTCGCCCGCCCGGCACACGAGCTTTTCAACCCCGATCGAGCTCCTGCGCTTCGTCGCCGAGCTGCGCCGCCTGTCCGGCGGCAAGCCGGCGGGATTCAAGCTTTGCGTTGGGCATCCGTGGGAGTTCCTCGCCATCTGCAAGGCGATGCTCGAGACTGACCTCTATCCCGACTTCATCGTGGTCGACGGCAAGGAGGGGGGCACCGGCGCCGCGCCGCTCGAATTCGCCGATCACCTCGGCATGCCGCTCAAGGAGGGGCTGGCTTTCGTACACAACGCGCTGGTGGGAATCGGCGCGCGCGAACGCATCAAGATCGGTGCAAGCGGTAAGATCGTCTCGGCCTTTGATATTGCCCGCGCCATGGCGCTCGGGGCCGACTGGTGCAACGCCGCCCGCGGCTTCATGTTCGCGCTTGGCTGCATCCAGTCGCAAAGCTGCCACACCGATCGGTGCCCCACCGGCGTCGCTACCCAAGACCCGCTGCTCCAGCGTGCCCTGGCAGTGCCCGATAAGATCGAGCGCGTGGCGAACTTCCACGCCTCGACGATGCATTCGCTGATCGAAGTGACCGCTGCCGCCGGGCTGGATCATCCGAGCGAGTTCAAACCGCACCATTTCTCGCGGCGCGTCTCGGCGAGGGAAGTGATGACCTTTGCGCAGCTTTACCCGCCACTTTCGCCGGGCGAACTGCTCGACGGTACGAGCGATCCGCGGTTCATTGAAGCTTGGCGCAAGGCGAGCGCGCGTGACTTTCGTCCGCTTGCCGCGTGAGGCGCGCTGGGTCAGCTCGCTGGAGATGTCTGGCCGCCTCTGCCGCCACCCGCACCGGTTCATCTCAGCCGGGATGTTGCTCCTGCTCGCGGCGTGCGCCGCCTTCGTCGTCCCGCGCGACGATGTGCCGTTGCGCGCGCCGGATGGCTACTTCCCGGGGCAGGTCTGGCGGACTTCGCTTCCAGAATCCCAGGGCCTAGATTCGCACGCCCTGGCCGATCTCTTCGACGCGGTCGAGTCCCAGCGACTGGCGATCCATAGCCTGCAGATCGTGCGGTATGGATACCTCGTTGTCGACGCGTATTTCTATCCCTTTGCGGCGGGTCGCCGACACGACGTGGCGTCCGTGACGAAGTCGGTTACGACCACATTGATCGGCCAGGCGCTGGAGCAAGGCGCTTTTCCGGGGCTGGATGCGCCGGTGGTGCCGCTGCTCACCTCCGTCGCGCCGGACGATCCCCGCAAGCAGCGCATCACCCTCCGCCACCTGCTCACCACCTCCAGCGGGCTGGACTGCGGCCATGCGCCGTACGAGCGCGAGATGCTCGAAATGACAGGTACCTCGCACTGGATCGACTACGCGCTCGCGCTGCCCATGCGCGAGGAGCCGGGGCAGCGCTTCGTTTACTGCAGCCCCGGCTTCCATCTGCTGTCGGCCCTGCTCACGCGGCAAACCGGCCGCAGCGCGGGAGCCTTCGCCGGTACCCACCTGTTCGGGCCGCTCGGCATCAACGACGTCGTGTGGCCGCGGGATCCGGACGGCTTCAACCAGGGCGCAGGCGATCTGCAGATGCACCCGCCCGACATGGCCAGGATCGGCTATCTGTACTTGCGGCAGGGCGAGTGGGCCGGGCAACAGGTCGTGCCCATGCGCTGGGTGGAGCAGGCCACACAACGCCAGGTGAGTACGCCTTCAGCGCAGAGCTACGGTTACGGGTGGTGGATTTCCCAAGACATTCCGGGCCTGTACCAAGCGGTGGGTCGCGGCGGACAGCGCATCATCGTCTGGCCGAACAAGGACATCGTCGTTGTCACGACCGGCGGCGGCCTCGACCCGGGCGCCTTGGCGCCCTATCTTCTGCGCGCGTTGAAGAGCAATGCCGAGCTGCCGCCAAACCCGTCCGGCGTTGCACGCTTGCAGGAACGCATCGCCGCTGCGGCAAGACCGCACGCACTAGCGCCGGCCGAGACATCGGCACCAGGGCGGGCCGCGGCGGTCAGCGGCGTCGAATACCAGCTCGACGCCAATCCGCTGGGCGTACGTGCGATTCAGCTCAACTTGCTAGACGCAGCGCAAGCCGAGGCGGAAATCGCACTGCGCGACGGTCAACTCACCGTTCCGGTTGGTCTGAACGGGGCGTTTCGGCTCGGTGCCGATGGTAGAACGGGTGAGCTGATCGCGGGCCGGGGCGGCTGGGTAGCTGCGGACGAGTTTCTGCTCGAGATCGACACCATCGGACGCATCAACTTTTTCTCGGTGCGGCTCAGATTCCAAGGTGAGACGGTCCGAATCCGGCTCACGGAACGGAGCGGGCTGATCGCCACCGAACTGACCGGCCAGGCCGTGCGTTGACTATGCTTCAAGCCCCGGGCCAGCAAGCATGGCGGCGGCAAATGGCGCACGAAGAAGGGAATGATTAGACTCGATGGACTTGCCGGAGCTCCTTGCCCCAACCAAGCTCACAGAAAAGCACGCATATGAAGCACCCATGTCGGATCCCACCCGAGACAGGCGATGCACTCGTTATCGTCGATGTGCAGAACGATTTTCTTCCTGGGGGCAGTCTGGGCGTCCCGCACGGCGACGAGGTCGTGCCGGCGGTCAATGCCATGATCGCCGAGTTTCAGGCAGCAGGATTGCCGATCTTCGCCACGCGTGACTTGCACCCCGCTCACCACTGCTCGTTCAAAGCGCAGGGGGGGCCCTGGCCCGCACACTGCGTTGCAGGCACGCCGGGCGCGGACTTCGCGCCTGGGCTAGCGCTGCCGCCCGATGTCAAAATCATTTCCAAGGCGACCCAGGCGGATGCGGACGCGTACTCGGGCTTTGCCGGCACCGAACTGAACGAGCGCCTGCGGGCTGCGGGTGTGCGCCGGATCTTCGTTTGCGGCCTGGCGACCGACTACTGCGTGCTGAATACCGTTAAGGATGCGCTATCGGCCGGGTATGAAGTCGTGCTGATGCTCGATGCCATCCGTGCCGTCGAGGTCAACCCCGGTGACGGCGAGCGGGCGATCAGCGAGATGAAGCGCCTCGGCGCACTCACCGCATAGTGCGCATACTGACGCGGGAGCGTATCGATGAATCCTGGCCTGCTGCTTACCGATCTATATCAGCTCACCATGCTGCAGACGTACTGCGAGCAGGGCATGCAGGGCACGGCCGTCTTCGAATTCTTCGTGCGCAAGATGCCGCCGACGCGCAATTTCCTCATGGCGGCCGGGCTGGAGCAGGCCCTGGAGTTCCTGGAAAACGCCTTGTTCACGCAAGATGAGCTGGAGTGGCTCGAGCGCACCGGGCGGTTCAATCAGGGCTTTGTCGACTGGCTGGCACAGTGGCGCTTCGCGGGCGAGGTGCACGCGGTGCCGGAGGGCACACTCTTCTTCCCCGACGAGCCCATCTTGCGCATTGTGGCGCCCCTGCCGCAGGCTCAGTTGGTCGAGACGCGCCTTATCAATTTGCTGCAGCTCCAGGTGCTGGTGGCCTCCAAGGCTGCGCGCTGTGTACTCGCCGCGCCGGAGAAGCTTCTCGTAGACTTCGGCCTGCGCCGCGCGCATGGGGGTGAAGCCGGGCTGCTCTCGGCACGGGCGAGCTACATCGCCGGGTTCGGGGGCACCTCGAATGTACTGGCTGGCAGGCTCTGGGACATCCCCCTTTTTGGCACCATGGCGCACTCCTACATCCAGGCGCATGAGCACGAGAGCGACGCCTTCGAGAACTTTGCCCGCTCGCATCCGCGTGCCAACACGATGCTCATCGACACCTACGATACGGAACGGGCGGCAGCGAGGCTGATCCCGCTGGCGGCCAAGCTCGCAGGCGAAAGCATTTCGATCCAGGCGGTGCGCATCGATAGCGGTGATCTCGCCGCGCACGCGCGGCGGGTTCGGACAATACTGGACGCTGGCGGGCTCGCGGGCGTGACGATCTTCGCCAGCGGGAATCTGGACGAATACCGGCTGCGCGATCTGCTCGGAGGCGGAGCGCCGATCGACGGATTCGGTGTGGGCACGCGCATGAACACCTCCGCCGACGCGCCCTATCTGGACTGCGCGTATAAGTTGCAGGAATACGGCGGCCAGGCGCGGCGCAAGCGCTCAGAGGGCAAGGCCACCTGGCCAGGACGAAAGCAGGTGTTTCGCTCCTATGACGCGAACGGGTGCTTCGCCTTTGACACGCTCACCCTTGCCGACGACCTTCAATCGGGCGAAGCCCTGCTGCAACTCGTCATGAAAGGGGGCAAGCGTACCGCTGCACCCGTGCCGCTCAGCGCCATCCGCAGTCATGCCGCCTCCCAGCTTGAGCGCCTCCCGCCGCCCCTGCGGGCCCTCGAACCCGCACCGCCCTATGAGGTTGCCATATCGGCGCCGCTGCGCGCGCTGGCTCGGGAGGTCGACTCGCGCGAAACGTGAGACAGCGCCCAGGCGCAGATGCCGCGGAGCCAGGCCATGCACACCTCTTGTTTCCCGATCGATCGTGCCGATCCATAATGCCGACATCGCCGCGATCTTTGAGGAGATCGCGGATCTGCTGGAGATCGAGGGGGCCAACCCCTTCCGGATTCGCGCCTACCGCAATGCCACGCGCGTCATCGGTGAGCTGGGACGCGACGTGCGGAGCATGGTCGAGGCAGGCGAGGAGCTCAAGTCGTTGCCCGGAATTGGTGAGGATCTGGCGAGCAAGATCAAGGAGATTGTCACCACTGGCAAGTGCGGTCAGCTCGAAAAGCTGCGCGCCAAGATGCCACCGGCGATCACCGAGCTGCTCCACATTCCCGGTCTCGGCCCGAAACGCGTCAAGGCGCTCTATCACGAGCTGGATGTGCAGACGCTCGAGCAGCTCTACCGCGCCGCGCGCGACGGGCGTATCCGATCGCTTCCCGGCTTCGGCGAGAAGACCGAGCTCAATATCCTGCAGGCGGTGCAAGATCGGGTATCGCAGGCACGGCGCTTCAAGCTGGCGACCGCGGCCCAGTATGCCGACTCGCTCGTCGCCTACCTGAGCCGGGTGCCCGGCGTCGAGAAGGTCGTCGTGGCCGGTAGCTTCCGCAGGATGCGCGAGACGGTCGGGGACCTTGACATCCTCATCACGGCGGCGCCTGACAGTGACGTGATGCAGCGCTTCGTGCACTACGACGAGGTGGCAGACGTTCTCTCCAGCGGCGGCACGCGCTCCAGTGTGATCCTCAGATGCGGACTCCAGGTGGACGTGCGCGTGGTGGCGGAGGCGAGCTTCGGTGCCGCACTGTGCTACTTCACCGGTTCGAAGGCGCACAACATTGTCCTGCGGCGCCTGGCGCAGGAGCGCGGCCTCAAGCTGAACGAGTACGGCGTCTTTCGGGGCGAGGAACGCATTGCGGGCGATGACGAGGCGTCGGTGTTCGCGTCGGTGGGTCTGCCATGGATCCCGCCCGAGCTGCGAGAAGACCGCGGCGAGATCGGGGCAGCTGGCGCCCGCCGCTTACCCAAGCTGGTGGAGCTCGCCGACCTCAAGGGCGATCTGCACGTCCACACGAAGGCGACCGACGGCCACGATACCCTGCGCGAGATGGCGCAGGCAGCGAAGAAGCTGGGCTTCGAGTACATCGCCATCACCGAGCATTCGCGCCGGCTGACCGTTGCGCACGGTCTCGATCCGCAACGCCTGCTGAGCCAATGCGATGAGATCGACCGACTGAATGCGCAGATGCCAGGGGTCGTCATCCTCAAAGGCATCGAAGTGGATATCCTCGAGGACGGCACGCTCGATCTCCCCGATTCCGCCCTATGCCAGCTCGATCTGGTCGTCGGTGCGGTGCACAGCAAGTTCGACCTGCCGCGGGCAAAACAGACCGAGCGCATCCTGCGGGCGATGGACAACCGCTACTTCACGCTGCTCGCCCATCCCACTGGCCGCATGATCGAGCAGCGCGAACCCTACGATGTGGACATGCTGCGCATCATCCGCCACGCACGCGGCCGCGGCTGTGCTCTGGAGTTAAACGCCCATCCCGAGCGGCTCGACCTGCTGGACAGCTACTGCCTGATGGCGAAGCAGGAGGGCGTGTTGGTAGCAATCAACTCCGACGCACATAGCGTGCACGACTTTCAGAATCTGCGGTTCGGGGTCGGGCAGGCGCGGCGCGGCTGGCTCGAGGCGGGCGACGTGCTCAACACCCTTTCGCTGGCGGCCCTTCGGCCTTTGCTTCGACCTGCGCGCTGAGTTGGATGCTCTTGATAAGCCAGCGGGAAGTGGTCGAGGTTCTGCTGCACCGATATGGACAGTTGTACTCCGACACGCTGGGACTCGACTTACGATTGGGAACGCCGTCTGTCCTCTTCCAGTGGCTATGCGCCGCCCTCCTTCTTGGCGGTCGGATCCGCTCGACGGCTGCGCAGCAGGCCGCGGAAGCCCTGCTCCGGCAGGGCTGGAGCACGGCTGAGAAGCTGGCGGCGTCGACCTGGGAAGAGCGCACGCGAGTCCTCAACCGCTCCGGCTATGCCCGATATGATGAAAGCACATCGAGAAGGCTGGGGGAACTGGCGCAGCGAATGCTCGACTGCTATCAGGGCGATCTGCGCAGACTGCGCGAGGCGGCTCATCGCAACCCTGCGGAAGAGCGGCGGCTGCTCCAGGAGTTCAAAGGCATCGGCGAGGTCCGCGCCGACATCTTCTCGCGCGAGGTGCAGATCGTTTGGGAGGAACTCTATCCCTTCGCCGACCGACGGGCATTGAATGCGGCCGCGCAGCTCGGCCTCGGCAACCAAACGCGGTCACTGGTGCACCTCGTCGATCGCAGCGAGTTCGCAAGACTGGTGGCAGCTCTGGTCCGCGTCGATCTCGGCAAGCACGCTCCCGACATCCTGAGCGAGGCCGGCAGGCCGTGAAGCCGGAACTCGGTGCAGATCACCAAGTGCTCCTCAGTCACCGCGGCCATCATGTCGATGATTCCCCGGGGGACGTTCCCCCAGCGCTACCAGGGTCCGCGGCGGCTGACATCAGGTACCGAACCGCCCCGTCTAGTGAAGATAGCTTTGGGTAATCCGCTTGCGGGATCGTGATGCCGAGATGCGTTTCAAGCTTCAGCATGAGGTTCACGAAGTCGATCGAATCGAATTCGTATTGATCACGAAAGTTCCGGGCGGGATCCAGCGTTTCGACTTCCACTTCGGGTGCTACGGCCACAAGAACGGCAATGACCTCCGACTGGATCTTCTTGGCGTCCATGTTCGTCGTCAAAGATTGGGATCAAGGGAGGACAGGTCGCCCTGCGGCAGGCCGAGCTCCTGCGCTCTCAACAGGCGCCGCATGATCTTTCCGGAAAGCGTCTTCGGCAGCCGGTCGCGAAAAGCGATGTCGCGGGGCGCAATGGCGGGTCCCAGTATTCGGCGCGCATGCGCATGCAGTTCACGCCGGAGTGCCTCGTCCGCCACGGTGCCCAGCTTCGGAACCACGACCGCCTTGACCGCCTCGTGGATGATCGGGTCGGGGACGCCGAAGACGCCCGCGTCCGCAACCGAGGGGTGAGCGAGCAACACGCGTTCGATTTCGGTGGGACCGATCAAGTGTCCGGCGGACTTGATGGCATCGTCGGCGCGCCCGACGAACCAGTACCAACCATCGGCGTCTCGCGTCACCATATCGCCGCTCAGATACCAGCCCCCGGCAAAGCAGCGGTCGTATCGCTCCCGATCATTGAGATAACCCTGAAACATCGACGGCCAGCCGACGCGCAAGGCCAGTTCACCCCGCCGCCCGGGCGTATCCAGAATCTCAATGCCGCCCTTAGGCTTACGCTCAACCACCGCTGCCTCGATACCCGGCAGAGGCTTTCCCATCGAACCGGGCCTAGGCGGCATGTGCGCCTGGTTCGCGATCATGATGGCGCCGGTTTCCGTCTGCCACCAATTGTCATGCAAGGGTGTCCCGAAAACCTGTTCGCCCCAGGTCACCGCCTCGGCGTTGAGCGGCTCTCCCACACTGGCGATGAAGCGCAAGCGACGATAGTCGTGACCGCGAATCACCTCATCTCCAAGACGCATCATCATCCGAATCGCCGTGGGCGAGGTATACCAGACCGTTACCTCGTGATCCTGCAGGAGGCGACACCAGCGCTCCGCGTCAAATTCCGCGCTGTCTGCGAGCAGGGTGGCTCCCATGACGAGGGGGGCAATGATGCCGTAGCAGGTTCCGGTGATCCAGCCCGGGTGAGCGGTGCACCAGAACATGTCATCCGGACCAAGATCGAGGGCGTGCACGGCCGACGCATAGTGCGCCACGACTGCGTCATGCGTGTGAATGACACCCTTGGGGATGCCGGTCGTCCCGCTGGTAAAGTGGAGGAGAGCCGGGGTTTCCCGCGTGGTCGCGGCGACGGGACAGACATCACTCGCGGCATCGAGCAATGACCAAAAGGGCTCGGTGCCGGGCGGGGCGCCACGGTCTTCGTCGGTAATCAACACATGCGCCAGCCCGGCTAGCGACGGGTGCATCGGGGCGATCTTGCGTTCGTATTGCCGCCGGGAGGTGACCAGGACACGGGCTTCGCCGGCCGCCATCCGGCTCTTGATCGGTTCCGGACCGAACACGGAAAAGAGCGGGCAGAATACGGCCCCGAGCTTGAGCGCTCCCAGGGCAGTGACGTAGAGCGCGGGCTCGCGTCCCAGCAGGGTGAAGACCTTGTCACCCATGCCGACGCCAAGGTGCCGCAGGACATTGGCGAACCGATTGGTTGACGCACCCAGTTGGCGGTAGGTGAGATCGGTGGGCGCACCGCTGGGGGCTATGCACCGAATCGCCACATGGTCGCGGCGCACACCCTCGGCGTGGCGATCCACCGCCTCATGGGCGATATTCAGCCCATTGCCGGGCAGCCCGGCCAGTGCTGCTCGGGCCTTCTCAAAGCCGAGGTCGCAGCCCTGCCTGTCATGCGGGCTGTGCGGCACGTCGTGTCGGAGCATTGGCGGCGGACTCATCAAGTTTGAGGGTGACCCGGACAACCTCGAATTCCCCCGCAATCCGGGATCGTGCAAAACCCAAAACGTCGCAAAGTTTCAACATCGGCTGGTTTTCCGCCAGCACTTCGCCATATAGCTCGCCGATTCCTCGGCTGCGAGCATAGTCGATAATTCGCCGCATGAGAAACATGCCAAGCCCCAATCCGGTCATGGCATGGTGCACGATTAGCGCGAATTCGGCGTTTTCGTTGTCGGGGTCGGCGATGATGCGCACGACGCCCCAGATGTTCGTCTTGTCGGGAATGCCGTGCTCGGTCAACACGAGCGCCATCTCTCTGTCGTAGTCTATCTGCGTGAAACGGGCGGCGCGCACGTGCGTCAAGACCTTCAGAGGGACCAGGAAGCGCATGTAGATTTCTTCGTTGGTCAGGGTGGCGAACGCACGCTGAAGAGACGGCTCGTCTTCCGGAACGATAGGGCGCAGGAACAACATCCGCCCATCGCCCAACGCAACTTCCTCCTCAAGCTCTTTCGGATAGGGGCGAATGGCGAGCCGCTGCTGAGCTGGTTCGGTACTTGGCGCAATTCTGATGCGAGCATCCAGTGCGATCACACCGCTTGCGTCCGCGAGCAGCGGGTTGATGTCCAGTTCCACCACTTCATCGAGATCCACGACCAGTTGTGACAGTCGCACCAGACTCAGGGCGACTGCGTCCAGGTCCGCGGGAGGACGGTCGCGAACACCTTGCAGCAGCCGCCAGACACGCGTGCGCTTCATGATTTCGTGGGCAAGGTGCATGTTGAGCGGAGGCAGGCCGAGTGCCTTGTCATCGATGGCCTCGACGGCTGTTCCGCCCTGACCAAACATCAGCACCGGGCCGAACTGTCTGTCCACAATGACACCCAGGATGAGTTCCACGCTACCCGGCCGTCGCGCCATCGGCTGCACCGTAAACCCCTGAACCTGGGCCTCCGGTCGAACGGTCTGTATGCGCTTGAGCATGCCCCGCGCCGCCTCGCGCACGCCGGCTTCCCCTTCCAGATCCAGCGCCACGCCGCCTACATCGGACTTGTGGGTGATATCCGGCGACAGGATCTTGAGGGCGACCGGACCCCCGATGCGTTCCGCCGCCCGCCCAGCGGCCTCCGGCGAGTCGGCGACCAAAGTGGCGACAGAGGCGATTCCATAGGCGGACAGAACCGCTTTGGCTTCGGGCTCCGTGAGCCAGTGCCGCTGCTCTTGCAAGGCGCGAAGAACGATCTCTTTCGCTGTCGAGGTATCGGGGCTGAATGCTTCTGGCACCGACGGGGGTGTTTGCATCAGCAGTTCCTGATTGCGCTGGTACTCGACGCGCTGCATGAGCGTGGCGACGGCCTCTTCGGGGGTGTCGTAGGTGGGGATGCCATTTTCCATAAAAAGGCGGCGGGCGGGCTGAGCCGCGGCGTCTCCCACCCAGCTAGTGACCATACGGGCGCCCCCGTGCGCTCTTGCGGTATCGATCACTGCCTGCGCCGCTTCGGTCCCGGAGGCGACGGCAGTCGGGCAGTGCAGGACCAGCGTAGCGTCGACATTTGGGTCTTCCAAAAGCACACTGAGTGCGGAGGCATACCGGCTGCCTGGCGCATCACCGATGATGTCGACTGGATTGGTGTGCGACCAGCTGGACGGCAGCACCGAATCGAGCCTCGTCACGGTTTCCGCCGTAAGCTGCGCCAGGTGACCGCCGTGCTCGATCAAGGCGTCCGTGGCCAGGACCCCCAATCCACCTCCATTTGTCAGGATCGCAAGTCGGCCACTCGGGGGCCAGTTACCGACGGCTACCGACTCGACGGCGTCGAATAGTTCCGTCAGCGTATTGACGCGCAGCATGCCAGCTCGGCGGATGGCGACATCATAGACCGCGTCCACCCCGGTCATGGCGCCCGTATGGGAGGCAACAGCGCGTGCTCCCTCAGAAAAACGCCCGGCCTTGACCACGATGACCGGTTTCGACCGCGCCGCGGCGCGCGCCGCGGACATAAATTTGCGAGCGTTCGTAACGGCCTCGATGTAGAGCAATATCGCTTGCGCGCGCAGATCGTTCGCAAGGTAGTCGAGCATGTCCCCGAAATCGACGTCGGCCATGTTGCCCAGCGAGACCAAGTGGGAAAAGCCGATGCCTCGCGATTTCGCCCAATCCAGCACCGAGGTGACGATGGCCCCAGACTGTGCGACGAACGCGATACGGCCCTGCAGCGGTTCGGTGTGCGCAAAGCTGGCATTCAAGCCCAGCCGGGGCACCAGGATGCCGATGCAGTTGGGGCCGATTATGCGAAACAGGTGGGGGCGAGCCGCATTCAGCATTGCCTGCACGAGCGCTGCGCCCTCCGGCCCGGGTAGCTCGCCGAAGCCCGCTGTGATGACTACCGCAGCCCGCGTACCGCCCTGCGCGAGCCGGGCGATGATTCCCGGCACGGTTGCGGGCGGCGTCGCAATGATTGCAAGCTCGGCCGGGCTGGGTAGATCGCCGATATCATTGTGAACCGTAACGCCATCAATGCACTGGTAATTTGGGTTGACCAGGTAAAGCTGTCCGTGGAAGCCGCCGGACAGAAGGTTCTTGGCGAGAACGTTCCCTACAGAGTGCGCCCTAGGACTCGCGCCGATCAGGACGACCGAACGTGGCTTGAATAGGAAATCGAGATTCCGAATGGTCATGGGATCTAGCGCTTGATGCTCGCACGAGTGCCCCGTAGGGCCGCATCTTGGGCAGGTCACGTGAGCGCAGGACGGCCGCTTGCGGCTGCTGCGACTGCTGTCGAGGAAGCCGAAAGCTCAGGCGTTGCCGCGTGCGCTTGATCCTGTCGATGCCTTCATAGCGGCTCGAAATCGAGCGGCCAATCCCGTGCCAAGCGCGCGATGACGTTCATGTCAATCCCGGGCGTATGATAGGTCCACACAGCCGCGCCCTTGTCGAGCTTGCCGAGCCTCCGGTGCCGCAACCACACCTCCGAGATTGCCAGCTCGTCGGCGGCGTATGCGTCATGCTCCGTTGCGGCAGCCGGATCCCCGGGAAAGCACAACCATTCGGCGGCGAAGGCCGCCTGCAGGCGATCGAGCTCATGACACAACGTCTCATCCACGGGCCACGGCCGGCCGAACACGTTGCCCGGCCACGACAGGTCCCGCACCCAGCCGCCGTAGAGATCGTCACCGCGAGTTACCAAGAAGTGGCCCTCGCGGGCCGAGAAGTAATCTTCGAGCATAAAGTACGTGCTCTGGTACTCGGAGTCGGCACAGCCGATCCACCAGCCGCAGATGTCGGGATCGCGCGGAAAGTAAAAGAGAGCGCACAAGAGCCCGGCGCCGCGTGGGGCGTAGGCGAAGTAGGTAAATGGTTCTACCATGGCCTGTGCATTGAGCTGCGGTACCCGCCTCGCTGGATGAAAGCCCGCGCGCTGCTCGACCCGCGGCCAGTACGGGCGGCACAACGTGGCGGACTGGATCCCAGCTCTGTCCGCCACATCGCAGCCGCTGCCAGCGAGGTCGGGACCGAGTTCGACGCTACTCGATCGCTATCTTCTTGCGCTTCGAAGACGCGGTCTTCGGGAGCGTCACTTCCAGCACCCCGTCCTTGAACGCAGCCTTCGCCGCATCGGAATCGACCTCTGCGGGTAACCACAGCGAACGAGAAAACGCACTGGAGCTGATCTCGCGCCGCTGGTAGTCCCCCTTCTCCTCCTTTTCTTCCTTCCTGGTCTGGCCCTGGATGGTTATCGAATCCGCGGTGAGCGAGATCGAAAGGTCCTCTTTGTTGATACCCGGCAGCTCCGCGCGCACCAGGATCTCGTTCTCGCGATCGATCAGATCCATGGCCGGCGCCCGAAATTCGGGCAGCTCGATCAACGATGGCCATTCGCGTTCGAACATGCGCATCCAGCGGCTCGGGAAGAAACCCCCCATCATGCGCTCCATGAGACGTTCCATCTGTTCGAAGCGCTCTTCGAGACTCTTGAACGGGGCGAGCGCGCCACGCTGAACCGGCACCGGCTTCCCCCCTTTCTCTTCCTTCACTTCCGATTTGCTTTCCTTCTCAGTCATGGCAATCTCCCTCTATGCCCGCCGACACCAGCGAGCACGATGCGTTATCGCGATACCTAGCGTGTGAGCCCTGAGATGATGCATGCCCGGGGACGTTCTGGCGACTGGTCTTCTGACCCAGAATTTCCAGGACCTCCCTTTCGTAGCCCCTCTCGCGCAGCCACGGGACTTCGGCATCCGAAGTCCCCCCCGATGAGGATCCGTATTGCAAGTATAGGCCACCCCGGAACGGAATGCCCAGGCAACGCGCGCACTGCGTGAAGGAGGTATCGAGCAAGGCGCCGAAGCCCAGAGACGTCCCTTTAGCAGATGCAAGATAGCGAGTGCGTCGTTTTCCTGCAATGGGCGCTGCCACAGATGCGCCTACATTGGCCGGGCTTCCGCAAGGTCCGCCAGCAGGTATGCAAGCGCATCGACCGCAGGCGGCGCGCCCTGGGTCTCGCTGATAGCGCCGCCTATCAGGGTTACCTTGAGGCGCACCCAGCGGAATGGGGGGCGCTGCGAGTCCTGTGCTCGATCTCTATCTCGCGGTTCTACCGCGATCGGCGTGTGTTTGCCTGCCTCGAGCGCAGCGTCCTCCCTCGGTTGGCCGCAATCGCCGCAGAGCGGCCGGCTCCCGCACTGGCGTGCTGGAGTGCGGGTTGCGCTTCGGGGGAGGAAGCTTATACCCTTTCAATCCTTTGGTGGCTGGGGTTGGCGAAGCGCTATCCCGGGCTCGCCTTCCGAGTGTTCGCGACCGATACGGATCCGGTGGCGATTGAGCGCGCGAAGGCTGCCTGCTACGGGGCGAGCAGCCTCAAGGAGCTGCCCGACGAATGGCGCCTGCAAGCTTTCGAGCGCCGCAACGATGAATACCGCCTAGCCGAGCGCTTCCGGGCATCGGTCGAGTTCGCGCAACAGGACATTCGCGCTGCCGTTCCCGATCGGCGCTTCGATCTGATCCTCTGCCGCAATCTCGTGCTGACGTACTTCGAGCCCCAACTGCAGCGGGAAACGATGCAACGAATCGTCGCCACACTGCGGCCCGGCGGTGCCCTGGTGGTCGGCATCCACGAATGCCTGCCGGAGGCCGTCGAGGGGCTTGCTCCATGGCCGACGTCCAACGCAGTTTTCCGCAAGCACCAAGACGCAGGCGATTGATCGAGCGCGAGCTACTGCGCCCAGAGCGAGTACCGATGCGCGCCGGGTTTCAGACTCGGCACGCGGCGGGCAGCATCCAGCATTACACGTGCGGCAAAGGTGCGTGTATCGAACCGGCCTTCGAGCAGGAGATTCTGGTGCGCGCCACTGCGGGCAACTCCACGCCGCTCCAGCAGGATGCCATGGCCCTCTTCCTCGAGCGCGGCGATGCTCTCGACTGGAAACACGAGCGTCTCTTCCCCTGCGAAGAGAGGATCGGCCGCCAGTGCGGCGCGAACGCTCTCGAGTTCGGTGCCCTTCAGCAGCTCCACATAGACGTAGCGCGTGAGCCGCCCGTCTGCATCACGGTATTCGGTCGCGAGTGCTCCCTTCACACCCAGGATGTTCTGCGCCGCTTCGGTATGGTGGAGAGCCGCACCGGGCCGCTGAGTCACGCTGCTGTGCCCTTTCGGAACCAGCACTTCAAATGAGCGCTGCAGCAGCGGCAGCATTCCCGGGTTCCAGCCCGCCCCGATGACGGCCGCCGCCCGGTGCAGGCGGGCCGCGTCGGCGATTGCCTCGTCATGGGCTTCGAGTGCGCGGCCGTCGAGCATCGCGCATTCGACGATCGGTAGCCGCTGCTGCAGCAGCTCGCGCGCGGCGCCAGCGACGAGCATCGCCGGCACGCATAGCAACACCGCATGGACTGACTGCAGATCGCGGACGTGGAAGACAACGGGCGCATGCTGTGAGGGGGGCAGCAGGACCTCCTCCGAACCGCTGCGGCGAACGACGCCGGCAAGCTCGAAGTCGTGGGATTCAGCGATCGCCTCGGCGCAGGCGCGCCCAAGCCGCCCGTAGCCAACGATCGCGACTCGCTGTCGCTTCATCTCCACGCTCCGTGCCTCCTCGCGGTCGCCGGTGACCAGCAGTATAGATCACCGAAGAGGCGCGTTGCTCACGGTCGGGTGGAATGCGTGATGCGCCGGGGTAGCCCCGGAGATGGACGTTGATTTTTATCAAAGTCGCCCGGAAGCAGATGCGCTATTCTTAATCTCAAACCATCCTGAACGGAGGACCGTATGGCAATCTACGTCATGCTGACACGCGTGGCATCTGCCGCGCTCAAGACGCCGCAGTCTCTCCAAGAGCTTGAGCGTAGTGCAATGGACGCAATCCGAGAGCAGTGCCCCGCAGTGAAGTGGCTGGCCAGTTACGCGGTCCTGGGCCCCTACGATTACGTAGATGTGTTCGATGCACCCGATGGTGAGACCGCGGCGAAGGTGTCGACGCTGATTCGCACGAACGGACACGCGCATTCCGAGATCTGGCCAGCGATTGAATGGTCGAGATTCAAGGAGCTGTTGCATGAGCTCGAGGATTGACCAACCTGATCGTGCAGCGGCGGCCCGGTACCAGCCGCCAGACAGCGGGGATGCGAGATGGCACTGACACAGGACGAACTGGCCGAGGTGACAAATAGGCTCGAGGGTCGGTACTCATCATTGCTCGAGGAGGTGCGCAACGAGCTTGAGCAGGGGGAGAACCAACAATATGTCGAACTACTCGGCCGTGTACCTGGCGACATCGGCGACGAATCGGTCGCCGATGCCCTCGCCGACCTCAACCTCGGGCTCATCGACCGGCACATTCGCGAACTGCGCGACATCGAGGCCGCGCGGGTTCGTATCCGGGATGGGCGGTTCAACCTCTGTACCGACTGCGGTCAAGAGATCGGATTCGAGCGCCTTCGGGCCTATCCCACTGCGACGCGGTGTATCACGTGCCAGAGCCAGCGTGAGGCGATCCGAGCGCACGAAGGTACCCCCTCCCTGTAGACGCGACTATCAGCGTCGTCGAAGGCCGCTCGCAGGGGTGCAGTGATCGCGCCCGCGCTGCAACAGCCCCGATAGTCTTCGAATCAGATTTGGTGACTGCGGGCTGATAGCAATAACAACTGGCGGGCCATGATCAGGGCGCGCGCTCTCCGCTGCGAACCCAGACGCCTCGGTTCGAACACCGCAGTACCTCACTGCCGCTCAGCACGTACTGACCGAGCGGATAGGCCACATTATTGAAGTAGCAAACGCCGGTCTCTAGTTCCAAGTCGAGCGAGGGCTCCTCATCCTCATCGACAATGGGAGAGTTCTTTAGCTCGGGATCGGGGGCACCCAACTGGGGCAGGTGATCGCTCATCACTGGTTTCTCGCGGGTTCAATGATAGTCAATCGCCATCGACGGACATCACGGCCATTTGAACCGCGCCCTTACCTCGGCTTCTGCGTCCAACCAGTCTTCAAGCTCATGTCCAGGCGCGAAGTCACGTTTCTCGGCGCGAAAATAGGCGGCTTCTGCGATCATCCGCTCCCGCTCGGCGGGCGTTACTGGCGGCCGCAACTGCTCGGCAAGCTCCGCCACTTCTTCTTCGAGGATTTGCGCGGCTTCGCGTCCCCGGTGCAGGACCGTCTTGCTGTGCTCGATGACAGCCATTGATTACCTCCCGGACTTTGACAACTTCAAGTTTACACGCTGACACTTGATCCCGGTCAATGAGAACGCCGCCATCAATCCCGGGGCGTGAACATTTGCCCTTCCTCCAGGCACCCACACAAGGTGCGGTAGACGGCCCGCAGACGCTCGTTCGAGAAGTCCGGACCCAGCGCGCGGAGGATGCGGCGCGCCAGCGGTCCTTGCTCCAAAATGACGCCAAGCTGCGTGTCCCACGCGGCGTCAAGCCTCGAGTCGCGCCCGCATCCCTCCTGGATGACGTGTCGCCAGAGTTCGCAAGCCTCACAGCGCCGCCCGGGGAATCCCAGCAGCCTCAAGTACGCGGCATCGTCGATTACGGCTCGATCAGCATCGCGAATGCAGGCGAACAGGATCCGCGCCAGCGCATCCGTTTCGATCGTCTGCTGCGCTCCTGACGATTCAAGCGAGTCGTCGTAAAGGCGCTTGGCAACCGCAACCGTCGTTGCAGCAATCGCGAGATCGGCCTGCGGGCACTCCTGCAAGTCGATCACGCGGATTTCGAGCGCATTGCGATCGAAGCGCGCAATCGCGCCGCGGCAGTTCAGCCATTCGTGCCGTAACACGCCGTCGGGATCCAGCGGCGCGATGTCGCCGTACATCCG
>Ga0209253_10001520_pt1 | contig 20386 bp, 17 predicted proteins | sample FrelakmetBRP12BR_FD_187145 | JGI IMG/M metagenome (GOLD analysis project Ga0209253, IMG submission 187145) | Freshwater lake sediment microbial communities from the University of Notre Dame, USA, for methane emissions studies - BRP12 BR (SPAdes)... | ecosystem: Environmental > Aquatic >...
AGTGGTATACCATTTTCTCTTGCCACCTTGACTCCATAATCTTCAGTAATAATCCACTCAACTAATCGTGCCCTTACCCGATTTCTTTTCTCAAAATCTTCCTGGTGGGGTTTTTCATTTTTCACCATCTCGAGAATGTCTCGATATGCAGTAAGCAATCTTCTAATCAGATCATCTGCAAAAAGCATATCCTTTTCTTCCAGAAAACAAAGAAGACCACATTCTCCCGCACTGCCCCCTAAAAGGTTCCGGCCTTGTAGAAAGGCATGGTATTCTTCATAGTTGTGCCCGTGCTTACTACAGATGTTGCGTGCAGTATCGGAAAAAAGTTTTTTTTCCTTCTCGTGTGCATTTCCATCCTGAATGATGAGGTCAAGATAGGAGACCAGGATTTTTCCCATACCTTTGGTTTCATTCATATTAGTCATGATAATAAACCCTGGAATTCTAGGGTTAGCAGGATAGGCGAGTGTCTGGAAGAGGGTGACACTCGCAGGAATCTCGTTGATGGTTCCCCCGCAGACATGGAGTATACAGAAGCCTGCCTTTTCCAGTACTTTCCCTCTGGAACAGTTAACCGCTGCTGACCACTTTTGAGATTCCCAGTTTTTTTCGTCTTGAAAGAGCTCCAGGCCATTTATGTCGGCATAGGTATCCTTGAGAAATTGAGCATATTCTTCCTTTGGGTAGGGGAAATTATTTTTTATGGTCAAAGCAACACCTCTTTTAAATAAGGTTGCATTAATTGCTTAATTATAATGATTTTACCAGCACCAATCTACCCCTCCATCGGCACTTACCACTTGGGCAGTGATATATGATGCATCCTCTGAGGCGAGGAAAGCAACCGCAGCGGCTATTTCCTCCGGTTCACCCTTTCTAGGAATGAGAAGTTGCCCACTGGCAACAGACGCTTCAGCTAACCATTCTGCAAAGCTACCCTTTTCCATCATCATTTCTTTTTCCACATGACTGTAGATATCAGTTGCTACCACTCCCGGCGCTACACAGTTTACCCTAATGCCCATGGGAGCAAGGCACTTCGCAAGTGTCTTGGTGAACATAATAATTGCTGCTTTGGAAGATGCATAGGCACCGGTCATACCTTTTGCGCTTCTTGCCACTACTGATGATATAGTCACTATCGAACCTTTTATAGTATTATCTATCATATTTTGGGCACAGGTTCTGCAAAAGAAAAATGAACCTCTCACGTTTGTATCGTATACGCGATCCCACTCTGAAACTGTGATATCAAGTGCCGTGGATTGGGTTTCACTGATACCGGCATTAGATACAGCAATTTCTACCGGACCAAATAAGTCAACCGCATTTTTAATAAGTTCGTGTATAGACTCTATTTGTGAAACATCTACGGGAATGTAGTGTGCAATACCTCCGCTACCTCTAATCTCCTGAACCACCTTTTCTCCGTTCTGGCGATTCCTATTAGCAACTACTACCCGTGCTCCTTCAGAAGCGAAACGGCGGGCAATCGCACGCCCAATGCCAGTTCCTGCGCCGGTGACGATCACATGTTTACTAAGAAATCTTTTGGTACTATTTTCCATGGTTTTCCCACCTTATTATAAGATACATTACCAGGGGTACATTTGAGTATAACGAAGCCCTCTTGTGATAAGAGGGCTTGGTAGTGAATGCAATAATGAAAACATCTCGCTAGTATCCCACTTGCTGCAGATTCTGAATGGGCCCAAAAATCATTGGGAATAGTTTGCACGTATTTCTTAATGGTGTCCAGCATTTCAAGAATGCTTCAGCAGAAATACCCATTAAAAAACCGTATCAAATACCTTTTTGGTGTTGCTTTCACCAAAGATATTGATCATAAAAGGATAGCCGGGGTCATTCTCCCTCATCAATTTTCTGGTTGCCTTTTTCTTCCGAAGGTAAAAATCATGTGCTTCACCTGGCACAAGAGCTTCTGATTTGCTCCAACATTCTCTATAGGTAGTCACGTAATCACTCACCGCCTGGGGAACCATGGCTACCCCTTCATCTGTCAGCATGAGTAGTAGCTTGTAAGGGGAAAGGGCGTAGGCAACAAGAGAATGCAGTTCAAATGCCTTATCGGTAATGGTATCTTTGAACCTGTCGACTACCTTACTCCTTACTTCACTTAGCGGTGCCATATAGTACTCCCCATAACCGGGCCACACCACGATATCCATGAGAGGAATAAGATCGAAGATTAAAATGTTCATTCCCGGCATCTGGGTGAGATTCAACCAGAGAATAGGTAAGTTGTGGGTATCGGCGGGCCAGACTATTACAGATTCTTCCGAGACCGAAGCAGAGTCAATTTTTATAATTGAAAAAACAATTTTTTCTATTTTATCAGCTTTAAAGACCGAAAGGTCTACAGATCCACCCTCGGATGCAATTCTCTTGAGATCTCCTGGGAGAGTGATTTCTTTAAGAGTTAGTTTTGCTAAACTCTCTTGAGCTGCGCCAATAAAGTCTTTTGTGGTCTCCATCGGAGTAATCCTCCTTGGTAAGGTGAGTGAACTTTTATACTACATTTATGGTTCAATGACCGCAATGGCTTTCTCAGCCTTTTCCTTGCCTAAAAACTTTTTTAGGGGACCAGCTCCGGGGTCATTTTGTCGATAGTACTCCCTGATTGCTTTTCTCCTCTCGTGGATAAGTTTCATGTAGGGAGAATGTGGATCCTTTGGTGTTGCCTTTCTATAAAGTTCGATCCATGTTTTGAGATAGTCCATTGCACAGTTATAGATTTGCTCTACATTTTTTTGGGAACTTTTATCGATAGTGCCGGTAATGATATAGGGGGAGTGTATTGCTCGTACCCAGTGAAAGACGCTGTTTTTTAAACCTGGAATTTCACAATAGGTTTGATAAAGGTTTTCGAGTGGCTCAAAAAGGTAGGTATTGAGATAGTCTGAGTTTCTTCCCGGGTCATCGCTGGGCATCAGGTCGGCTATAAAAAAGATATGACCTTCTGACTCATCCCAGTCCATCACATAGTAGGGGATATCATACTCCATGCTGGGGGTTATGATCATGACATCAGCAGTCATCTTTCCAAAAAAATTCATACTGGAAACGCTTATCTTTTCAACTTTTTCAGTTTTATAGACATGGCTGTAGCATTTTTGGCCTTCAAGTTCAAACTCATTGAGGTCAGTGATGTCAAGCCCTTCATATTCATAGACACGCGCAGGCTTAAGTTCTTTAAGAATGAGCGCAGTCACTTCTTTTAATATCGGTGTAAACTCAATTGTATTAGGCATATAGGAATCCTCTTTTTGTGTAAGTTATTCTGTTGATAGATAGGCGTAGGTAAGCTACTCTTTAGTAGTTCCCATTTCATCAAGACCTTCAATGATGATTGCGTGTTCAGGGCACACGCGCATGCAGGATCCGCACTCAAGGCAGATATGTGTTTTGGTCATTACACAGACGCCATCTTGTAGCTCAAGGATGCCCATTGGACAGGCATCAATACACTGCCCGCATGCGATGCAGCGTTCTGGGTCAACACTAAAATGGGTGCCGTCTGATTTCTCGTTCACTAAGATTCCCTTTCATGTATACAGGTGCATATACAATTTGAGCATAGTCTATTAAATAGCTACTTACAACAATAAAATGGCTGCAAAATTTGTGAAAGAAAAATTCTTAGCTTATAGCCTGTAAGAATCTATTAGTCTTAAGTGAGACATTAAGTGTTGGCGATGACCGTTGCCATCGCAGGTCCACCTCCCGCGCAGAGTGAGGCACAGCCAAACTGTGCACCAAGTCTCTTCATTTCATGTATCAGTGTGACTATAATCCTCAAACCAGAACAGCCGACGGGATGTCCAAGGGATATGCCAGAACCGTTTCTATTTACTAGTTCCATATCGAGCATAACGTTATGCTCTTTTTGTAATAGTCGTTGTACACCGATAAACTGAGCAGCAAACGCCTCATTAATTTCCCAGTAGTTAATGTCTTTGAATGTGATGCCTGCCAGTTGAAGCGCACGTGGAATAGCGAGGGCAGGGCCAAGTCCCATGAAGGCAGGATCGACACCAACACTTGCGGTACTAAGAACTCTCGCCAGAGGAGAAATCCCTAGCTGACGTGCTCTTGGTGCTGACATTAAAACCACTGCAGCAGCCCCATCGTTAATGCCAGATGCGTTTCCCGCAGTGATAGTTCCCTCCTTTTTAAACACAGGCTTGAGGTTTGAGAGGATTTCTTCGGTTGTGTCTTCACGAGGATGCTCATCGGTATCAAAGATAGTACGCTGCTTTTTCTGTACTATTTCAACCGGTACAATTTCATCCTTAAATATACCGTTCTTGATTGCAGCAGCAGCACGATGCTGGCTGAGCAGGGCAAGACGATCCTGCTCCTGCCTAGAGATATTGTATTTTTCAGCAATGTTTTCTGCAGTCATTCCCATATGGTATCCTTTAATGGAGCAGTTGAGCGCATCCATGAGCATAGCGTCCTCAAGTGTTCCAGGGCCCATCCGGTAACCTGTTCTTCCTTGGGGAATGAGATAGGGCGCCATAGACATATTCTCAACACCAATTACAAGACATAGTTCTGTTTTTCCTAGGATGATGTTATGACATCCGATTTCGAGTGCCCGCATTGATGAAGTGCAGAGCTGATTTACGGTGCATGCAGGGGATTGCCAGGGTATGCCAATTGCACCCTGAATTTGACGGGAAATATTGCCTCCCACACCCGCCTGAATAACATTACCACACACGATTTCATCAACGTTATCGGGCGTTATCCCAATCCTGCGAATGGCTTCTTGTCCTACAATCCTTCCTAGTTCCTTGACAGGGGTGTTCTTGAGTGTTCCCAGAAAACTACCTATAGGTGTTCTACAGGCACTTGCTATAATAACGTCTTGCATGATACTACCTCTCCCTAAAGTGACAGATGAATAAAAAATAAAGAAAGCCCACCTTGACAGATCTGCTAAAGAGCCCTTTCAACTAATTCTATCAGGCTGAAAAGCTGCAGTGTGCCTTTCCCAGATGCTATCGCATCAGCAAAATTGGATTCACACCAGGGGCAGGAGGTAATCAGCGCATCTGCGCCCGTTGCCTCTGCCTCGTTGATACGTTCCTGTGCTGATTCCAGGGCAAAGTCAGGAAAGGCAGACTTTACCCCGCCTCCTGCCCCACAGCACCAAGAAAACTCCCGTATTCGCTCCATCTCGACCAGCGTGATGCCAGGAAGTGCATGGAGTATATCTCTCGGTGCATCAAAGACTCCCTGTGAACCATAATTTCTTTTTCGGGGAGGATCAGAGAGTCCCCACTTGATTCTGGTTCCTTCCCATAAATCCTGTTTTTCTCCGCCTCTTCCAAGGTGACAGGGGTCATGCCAGGTGACCTTGATATGTTGAGGTGTAGTGAATTTTAGTTTTCCTTTCTGGATGAGTTGATTCAAAAGTTCTACACTATGTACCACTTCAAAGTTCATCTTTCCTACTGCAGGATACTGGCTCTGAAAAACTCCATAACATCCCGCACAGGAGGTGATAACCTTTTTTACCTTGAGTGCATTAAAACTTTGAATATTCTTAGTAGCAATCTCATGGAAACGGTCTGCCATACCTACCTTTAATACAGGGCTTGCACAGCAACTCTCATTACTGCCAAGGATTCCTATGTCCACACCTGCTGCCTGTAATATGCGTACGGTTGACTGGGCAACTTTCTGCAAGTTTGCATTATAGGAGTAGGTGCATCCTGCGAAATAGAGTGCCTCTGCATTTTCTTTATTCAGGTCTTTCACTTTCAGTTTTCGTGCCCAGTGACCACGCCTGGAAGATGGTTGTAACCAGGGGTTATTATTCTTTTGGATGCTGTCGACCGCAGGCATGTGCCCTGGAAGCGGGCCTTTTTTGCGTTCGACCACATACTTGCGCAACTCGTGAAGTATTTCAAGCGGCTCCATGTCACGAGTAAACTTACAAGTGGTATCACATGCACCGCAGAGGGTGCAGGTATAGATTACCTCAATTGCTTTGGGAGTAAGTTCTATTTCATTTTCAAGGAGCGCCCTTGCAAGGTCGAATCGCCCCTGGGCAGAATAGGCATCATACCTATATTTTTTCAATGAGGGGCACACCATTGCCCGTTCTTTACTCTTGATACTCCAGGGATGGACCCATTTGCACATGGAACAGCGTTCACAGTTAACTAAATCCCAGCGGTATTTTTCAAGACTCATTAATTTACCCCCTTTAGTTACCATTCATTTGTTTGCATTATGCCGTTAGCGCTTAGATGCTTCCCAAATCTGTTTTCGGTGCACGGCCCTGCCCACGATCTGGACTCCCAGGGGATCAAGGAAATACTTCATGTCATTTCGTGCCCGGACATACACCATGGATGCCTTTGGGTTGGCTGCAATATGAAACAGCTTTTCGGTTTGCTTTTTCGATGATGCCGATAGCATACTATTGTTAAGCGTCGTGGGTAAAAACCGTTCTGTCCAGATTTACAACTGTTCCGGGTACAAGCCGGTAAGGGAAGCATACGAGACTCTCCTCATCCTTCAGTCGCATATGCATTCGACCACCGTGATCACCACACGAAAAAACCGGTCTGTTCTCCAGGAAAGGAATAGTAACCGTTGCCAGGCAGGTGCCGCCGCCGGCGTTGCCTGCAATTATCTCTCCGGTTTCAAACGCATAGGCGGTGGACAGCATGCACATCTGTTTTCCGTTTACCGGGATGAGTATGATATCAGGCATTTTCATCTGGGATAGTGAAGCAATGACCAGCCCTCCGTATACCCTGGGAAATTTGGGAAAAAGCACTCTTGGTTTTGTAAACAAATCATTAGAGGTAAAGTATCCTCCATTACCTGTAACGACTTCTATCATAGCAAGAACATCATCCCTGTTAACGCTTCGGACCCCAAGGCCAAGTGCTGAGGAACCTCCGCACACACTGTTCTTCGCGGTGAAGAACACGGGGTCTTCATGTCCCTCAAAGATATCCCCGCAGATATGACACCAGAAATTGAGTCCGTCTTCTTCGCGAACCCCTTCAGGGGCTTGGTCAGCAAACTTCATGGCGACAATGTTTCTGGTTAATAACAGCTTTTCTTTTAACGCCTTGTCCTGCCTAATGTTATCGAACTCCGTTTTCGTCTTCCCCTTAACGATTGCGTCCAAACCGCAGTGTCGTATGCAGATCCCGCAGTCACTGCACATACCCGTAATAATTACTTCTGCTCCTTTGCGGATAATTGCCCGGTTGGGACAATTACCGATACAGGAACCACACCCAACGCATTGACTTTGATTAATTGTGAACGGCATCATTTCCTCCCCTTGATGATGATTTAACCAAAAGTAAACGGCAAAACCTCAAGTGGCGATGTTCAGGTTCTTACAATCCGTATTTGCTGAACAGATCGCGGCTGCAGTAATCATCAGAGTTCATGCGCTCATTTACTTTTTCGTCAGTAAGCCAGTTGATTTCAGTGCCGTTCTTGTCATTACTCAGAATACTTTCCACTAAAAATGGCGTAACAGTCTCAACCGTATCGGCAAGACAATTATAGAGGGCTTTAACAGTTTCAAGCTGGTTCTGTGGCATTGTGCGCATGTCACTAATTAAAAAATCCGTCACCACGATTCCGGGGCTGATCGAACACACCTTGACCGGCGTGTCTTCGGCATCCTGAATCAGTGCTTCGTTGAAATACCTCACTGCCCGCTTGGTAGTGCCATACACATGAAGACCGGATACTTTGCTGTCATTACTGCCATGTCCATAGAGATTATAGATCTGGCCGAAGCCTTGGTCGGTCATTCCTTTGAATGCTATTAAAGAACCGTAAATAAGGCCGGTTATGTTTGTGCTTACCACCGGAAAAACCTCAGTGATGTCAAGCTCAAGCAGACTTTTCATGCTGTTGGTAATGCCTGCGTTATTGATCCAGATATCAACAGTGCCGAACTTTTCTTTTGTACCGTTCCACAGCGCTTGTATCTGATCGCTTTGCGTGACATCACAGGCAAGGCCATGAACTCTCTCTTCACCGAATGCCCTGCGCAGGTTTTTAAGCTCCTCTGCAAGATTGCTCCTGCTGCGCGAGCTTATAGTGACCCTGCAATGTCTTTTTAAAAATTCTTTTGCCATACCAAGGCCGATGCCACGGGTACTACCGGTAATCACTACTGTCTTCATGGTGTTTCCTCATCACTATATATAACTTTATTTAACAAATGACTCGTGGCATCTTCAAGATCAGGCTTTTGCAGTGTTTCTTTTTTCAAAAGCCCTCACCGTACTTCCCCTCCGAGAAGGTCGTAGTAGTCATTCATCAATAGTTCAACCTGTTCACGGTCAACCGCTTTGCTTTTATGGGATGTTAACTCGTCTCTTTTACCGGGCAGCAGGGCTAAGGTATTTTTTAGTTGTGGATTAAGATAATTACTCTGTTCTTTCCCATCGTTGGACATTTCTAAAGCCATCTTTCATAAAGGCTTTGTTGACGACCGTAATGCGGTCAATAGTGACCTTGGACATTAAAAACCTTTTTTTAAAGACCTGGTCCCTGAAATTTTTCAGGGTTTGTTCGCGCTGTTCAGGGGTGGGATTCTTAGGCATCATCCTCTGTGCGGCATCTTCGTACGGCGCAAAATTAATTAATACCTTCTCAAATTCAGGGTTGTCCCCATCAATCAGCTCGCAACGTCCCTTGATCTGGCAACAACGATAAAGCCCTTCTATGCCCGTAAATTCATCATGCCAGTTAAGGCTGACCCAGGGGTTGTTTTTGATATGCACCAGTTTCTCAGTTCCTTTCTCGTGAACCCCATAGAGCACTTTCTTTTCCGGATCAAGTGTCCACTCTGCGGTAGTTGACAGTGGCCTATTGTTCATGCAGGTTGCAAGCACATATGTTTTTGAATCGTTTTTTATGCCTCCAATCATTTTGACTATCTCGTTCCACAGTTGCTCTCTGGGCATGACGCCTTCGCCGTTTGCTTTGCCTAAGTATTCCCCATAAAGCCATACCTGGGTGGCCGTCGTTTTGGCATCAAGTTTCATTTCATGACAATCGCTGCAGGAAGTTCCCTCCGGGATCTCCGGATGTTCACTGCTCACCTCTGCTGAAGCATCAATTGCGTGCGCCTTGGCATCAATGCTTTTGGCTTCAGTTTTTTTTGCCTCCTTTTCCAGAGGTGGTTTGTCCGCCGCATTAAGACTGATGCATAACCCTACAGTGAAACAGAGAATTAAAAACAGTACATGAACTTTTCTTATTTTTTGCATGATCTCCTCCTGTTAAAATGGTCACTCACCCGACAACAACTGCCTCTTGCTGAAAAAAATGTCAATCCTTATTGAAATAAGGAGGTATAAACCTTTAAAGACCCTGTTTTCCTGGATTCATGATGTTGTGGGGGTCAAGTGTTTCCTTAATAAGCTTTGCGGTCTGGTACTGCAGGGCATTTCTGCCGTACACCATTTCAGCCCAACTCCCATATCCCCTGGTGAAGAGAGCGCCCAGTGTGTACATCCTCTCACTCGCAGAGCGATGAAAGTTTTTAACCAGTGCGCGTTCATCGGTGTCCTTTGGATTATAGGGTATGGTGAATTCAAGGTGTGCTGCCCTGCCATTTTCTATGGGTTGCAGGTACACACCAACGTCTTCTGGAGCATAGTGGTAGTGAGTTGCCTCTTCCTTCAATGCAGATATAAAAGTGGAAGCCTTTTCCATGGTGGTGAGGAAAAAGATATCGGCACTTGCACCCTTGTAAGCATCCTTCCAGTATACCTCCTTGCCCCAGCAACGTCGCAGGTAGTGAGAAAAGAATGTAGTTGCCTGAGGTACTTCAGGCAGGGTGAGCTGCGGGCGTACCCCGCACTCCTGCGCCACCTTAAGGAAGTCAGCTTCCTGGTACGCAATCCGCTCTTCAGGGAATCGCTTCAGTCCGGCGATGCAGAAAAGCTGAACGTATTCAGGAAGTTTTCTTTTAAGGTGTACATATTCGTCAGGCATGGTATCTGAGAGGATAATCGCAAGATTCATACGATTGAGTACAAAGCACTCATAGCCAATCCACATTCTTTGAACACGATAGGTGAATGAAACGAGGTCATCGATCGTTTCGGAGGGAGTAAAATAAATTTTTTGCATGGAGGGTAGGGGCTCTGCCATAATGTTTGCCCAGGTGACGACACCCAGCGTTCCCTGGGCCCGGGTATAGAGCCTGTTCCAATCGAAGCCCGGACCCCACGGACCAACCATATCAGTGTTAATTGTCTCAGGGGGTGCCGGTGCTGCAGAACCTGTTCTGAATAGTTCACCGGAGGGCATGACTATCCCCGCAGTATAGAGAGGCTCACTATAATTGAATTCGGGAATCAACATAGGGTGAGCTTCCAGATGGGCAGTGAGTACAGATTGGTCTTTGCGAGGCAGAAGAGGGGTGAGCGCCCTCAATCCTTCTTTTTCGAGTGCATCCTGGAGCTGGTCGTAGGTGACGCCCGGCTCTATTCTCACCGCCCGGTTTCTATAATCAATTTTATGTATCTTTTTCCATCCTGAGAGATCAATGACCATGCCTCCCATACGAGGGATTGTACATCCATAGTTATGGGTACCTGAACTCACCGGAATGACAGGTAGTAGTACATCATTTGCATATTTTACCAGTGCACATACCTGCTCAGTATTTTGGGGATACACCACGAAAGATGGTCTGCCTGGTGGTTCCATACTCAAATCTTTTGAGTATGGTGTGATGACTTCTGGATCATCTGTGACGTACTCTTTACCTACAATGCCATTGAGTACATTTTTTATTTCTACCCGGTATTTTTCTTTATCAGCAGCGACTTCAACGTAAGGTATATCCTTTAGTGGCTTCAGGTAGTCGACTTTTGCAAGAATCTTTTCAGTCATAGCGCATCTCCAAAGGTATCGTTGGATGGGCGATGTGCGATTAATAAATATTTTATCTCACATCTTATGTTTTAAACCACACATCTCCTATCTCTCATCTCAGATCCTTTTTTTATTTTGGTGGCTCTGGTGGCAGCGGATAGTTGGGATTTGAAGTCAATCTGGGATCAAGTGTTTTCTTTATTTTTAACACCAGCTCGTGATAGTTACACATATGGGGACCGGTGAGGTAGGTCATGGGTCCCAGGGGCCAGGTGGGTGTCATTTTTCTCTTAACTGCCTCGGTGATGGTTTGAATATACCCATTAATAAAGGTGGCTCCTGCATCTAAGTCATGTTCAAAGTAGATAAGCGGTTCAGTTTCAGAAAAATGTCCTAGCTGATACGAATTGAGCCAGTCATTGTGGGTATCGTCTTCTATAAAATGTCCTTTCTGTTGCCCTTCTTCAATCAGTGGCCACATATATGCTTCACTCATCTTGTAGCTTTGGTCGATGGAATCAAATCCGAAGCCGCCCATGACAAAAAAGTCACCGGCAATTCTAAAGAGCCTGTTAGAGAAACCGGTCCTGATCTGTTCCCCTAGATTTTCACCTGCAATCTTCCACAGTTCAGAGCCCTCATCAATGTAGGTACCCCCACGTTCTCTTACAATTGCGTCAAGTACCTTCTGTTCGTACTCAACCTGTCGTGGAGAGGAAAAACCGATGAGGGTAACCGAGAGCACATTTCTCCACTCTTTCATAAATTGTGGCCACCTTTCCCAAAAGTACTCAACCGAAGGGGAGGCATAGGAGAGGATCATACTTGCAGGTTCCTCGTGCACTGCCGCAGCGATTTCAGCGTGGCCAATTTCATACATCGCGTCTATTAAGTCCTTTCTTGTGGGAAACTTTATGAGATTCAGTTTAAATCTGTCCTTTGGGAACTCACAGGAAAAAGTGGGATTAGCACCTTTTACCGGAAAAAACGTGGGACCGGGATAAGGGAAGAGTTTTACCGACATGGTAGTCACCATTCCCAGCCCTCCGCAGTGGCCTGAATCGGCACGAAGCAATCCCTTGAGATTGAGCCCTGCACAGTCTCCCCAGAACCAGCCGGCGTTGGGGTTCCCCCGAGAGCCAATTTTTAAAAGCTCTCCAGTTGGTAAAACCCAGTCACAGGCAAGCATTCCTCTGTTGTAACCAAACTTGTGGCCAGTTCCCCCCATCCCCTGAAACATATTATTGGCGAGGACGGAAACCTGTGCACCTGCTTCTGCCACGGTGAGGGTGAGACCTAGCCTCATGGTTTCAGCCTGGAGCTGCGCATAGGTGACGTAGGGCTCCACCACCGCGAACATATTCTTCTCATCGATTTCGACTATCTTGTCCATTCGCTTAGGATCAATGATAATTGTATCAGGGCGGGTAGGAATGGTAGGAGGTAAAAGGTTGGTGCCCACAGGGATGTAGTTAAACTTATAGCGGTTGGCAATCTTTATAATAGTCTGGACATCTTCGGTACTGCCTGGGAGCACTACTGCTGCGGGACGGTATCTCCCTGATTGGGCATGGGTGCTATGGAGCAGCCACATATAACTGTAGGCAGAGGTTACCGCAGGATCGTCACACACATTCTCAGTTCCCAGCGCATCTTCCAGTGCCTGATAGGCACCTTTTGGTAAACTCATTTTTTAACCTCCTCCGAATTGTCTTTCATTATGTTCATTGAGTGGAATGACAATAATATATAAGTGCTCATTATCCTACGTCCCTTCAATAGCCGTTATTTAGCTGTTTTCCTTGTCCAACGCTGCCATGGCCTGTAGCCCGCTTTTCTGAACTCCATATTGGTAATCATTGCCTCATCAATAGTAATCTTGGTGATGAGCATCATTTGCTTTGACATAGCACGGGCCTGATCCAGGGTAATCTTGCGTGCTTGTGCACTCTTCTCATAGGGCATACAGTCTATCATGATCTTTTCGAATTCAGGATCTGTTCCCTCAATAAGTTCTGCATGGCCTATAAACTGAATGCAGAGGGTCACTCCTGCCCAGTCGGTAAACTCCTTGTGCCAGTTAAGGCTGATACGAGGATTCTGTTTTATTTGCAACAACTTGGCGGTTCCTTTCTCGTGCATTCCATGAAGTATCATAGTGTCCGGATTCAGTGTGAATTCAGCAGTCGTAGTAAGTGGCGTATTGTTAATACAGGTACCTAGCACACAGGTTCTACTCGCCTTTTTACCGCCCATTGCTTTTACAATTTCTTCTTTGACCTTTTCATTTGCTAATGCACCTTCATTTTTTGCAAACCCAAGATACTCTCCTGTAAGCCATATTTGAGTTGCGGTAGTCTTGGCATCAAGCTTCACCTCATGGCAATCATTGCAGGTCATTCCCTCTTCTACCGCAGGGTGTTGATCAGTAATGGCTGCATCTGGTGAAATCGGTTTAGCCTCGGAGGTAACAGACTTCTTCTCTTCCTTACTGTATCCTTTTGTGGTACCAGCTACGATACCCATCATTAGTAAACCAATGACTAGAAGAGTTTTTACATGGCGAAGCATTTTCATAACCAGTTCCTCCTTTCTTGGTAGTTAGATTATGTAGTATTACGATTCAATTGCCTTTTAGCCCCTTCGAGAGCTTTCATTAGTAGTTTGGCGCAATTTCCATTAATCCGAGGGCTTCCCACAAAACCAAGTATCAGCATAATAAATCAGCAGTTCGTTTTTTTTATGTCTTTGAGAATGTTATTGATCTGAAAGGTATGCTGCTCAACAAGGTCAAAATCAACATTTACTGAGTAGTAGGTAAAGAAGACCCCCATAAATAAAAAGTAGACGGCACGAGCGGTTTTATCAGCATCAATAGCTCTAAATTTTCCTTCTTTGATACCTTCTTCAATGAGATGTTTGAAAGTATTTATTGAATCTTTGTAGAAGATGGTCATTACTTTTCTGATTTCTCGCTCGCGCACGCCCATGGAAAGGAATTCCAAACAGAATTTAAAGAAATCCTCATTTTGCTTAAGAATTTGGCTCGATTTATAAATGAACATCAGCAGACGCGTTTCGGGGTTGTCTTCTTCTTTGATATATGCCTTTATTTGATCGAAGTATTTATTTACGCGGTAGTGAAAGAGTTCAAGGAAGAGGTCTTTTTTTGAATTGAAGTGGTAGTAGACACCACCCTTGCTTATCTTTGCTTTGGCTGCAATAGTATCGATGGTAGTTTCGTGGTACCCCTTCTCATTAAAACAGCTAACCGCGGCATCAAAAATAGTTTCTTTACGGTTTTCTTTTACTTCCCTTTTTGCCATACACTCTAAATACTTTCTTGAAGAGTAGTGGAGCGGATATTCCTAATTTTTCCAAGGAGATCTGGTCGCTCTCGCTTTATTTTTTCAGGATCACGCAGGATGGTATCCCAGATCAATTTAGGCGATTTGTACTGGCTCCAGCTTCCCTGCAGCATCACGTCTTCACAAAGTGAAAAGAGGTAATCAATTTCATCATCAGTATACGCGGGTATCAAGGCATATCCCTGCTGCACCCGCATCATCCCCTCTGAGTTGAACTCGAAAGAGTCAACCCACCACTTAGTGTAGTCCTCAAAACCATTTTTACCCTCAAGTTCCTTGACCACTGCCTCCGCCGCTTTTAAACCACAACTCAGTGCACCCTGAGCCTGTACCTCTACAAAGGCTGCTGCATCTCCAATAATCAGCACATTTCCCTTATAGGGTTTTTTGATAGGGGTATAGGCTTTTACTGAACAGCAGTGTCGTTTTTCAATTTTTGCATCAGCAAAATTATCTGCGAGAGGCCCCTTGGTGGTAAAAAACTCAAATACTTTTTCTGGAGGGTCTTTTGGGCTGCCGATGATAATCATGTCTGCCCACTCGTCAAAGTGTCCTGCGGGACCGGTGCCCATCAGCGGTGCGAGATTCGATCCGTAACAGCGTCCCCACCATCCCCTCCATTCAGAAGGGTTATAGTCTTTAACCCCTGACATATACACTGCCAGACAGAGGGCAAAACCCATATAGGCACGATCTTTATTAAACCCCATCGCCTGACCAACGCGGGTATTTACCCCATCAGAGATGATCATTTTTTTTGCTTTTATCCGTGACTTGACACCTTTAGATACACATTTGATTTCAACGCATTGAGTTGAATCGATCGCATCATAGGCGCTGGTTTCGTTTTGAAATGTTACCCCCAAGGATAGACAGTCATTAAGAATTGTCTCTAAAAGTACTCCTTTATCATATTTATAGGCAAAGGGCTTTTTATCAGGCCAGGCAAAGTGGATCGCATGACGGGATGGCGAGTAATAATATTTATCAGTAACAGGACAGAATCCACCTTTATAGTTCACTTCCCACCCATTAGCGATGGAAATAATCTTCCCGTTCTTTTCGTCAACTTTAATGGTATCTCCATTATAGTTCTCATCAAGAATAATGTGTTCACTACAGTAGCGGGTGATTTTTGAGATATCTTTTCGCTTTTCAATCAAAATAACCTTGAGCCCTTTCTTTGCTGCCCACATGGCAGCATAAAGGCCACCGGGACCTGCTCCTATAATGGCAAGATCATAGGTCATAACTTTTTCTCCTTGATTTAATTAGCATTTCTCAGCATAACTATACTGACTAGTCGGTAAAGCTTATTGCATAAGAACGCAGTAGTTGTCAAGGTGATTTTGATGTCACTTTGAGATTTTTTATATCACCTCTATGCGATGGTTAAAAGCGTAACCATCGGGTGAAGTTTCTTCTGAAGTGCGGGTGGGTTGCAAGCTCAAGAGGTAGTATGCAGGAAGCAATCTGGGTAGCCCTTTCCCTATAGGTTGGTGAAACGGTCGCGAGTATCGCTCCTGTTACTGCTGCGTTGCCTAAAATTCTGAAGGTATTGCGATCGAGCAATGGAAAGATACCGATACGCATCAAGCTCTCAATAGTGTGGTGCTGGCTAAATCCTCCGGTAAGCGTAATCTCATCTAGATCTCCCCACCCTATTTGTGCTTCGGCAAGAAGGGTTTCGATACCAGCTCGGATAGCGGATTTGGCAAGCTGGACTTCCTGAATATCCTTCTGGGTAAAAGTGATGGGTTCTCCCGTTCCACTTTTTTCGGCAGGGACCAAAATAAATTTTCTTGTGTTGCCATTGCCAGAAGTTCCGGGTAGAGCGGTGAGGAGTCCATGTGGGTCAACCAATCCATTCTTCAGAAGCTCAGAAATGGCAGCGAGAACCCCTGAGCCGCACAAACCAAGGGGAGGAACATTACCTATGGTATGCACCGATGCCATAGCGTTATCTATGCTCACCTGGTCAATTGCTCCACTGAGGGCAGACATCCCATGTCGTATATGACCCCCCTCGAAAGCGGGACCTGAGGCACATGAAGCAGATCTTAGTACTCCGTGGTGTGCCAGTACTATCTCTGTATTGGTGCCGATATCGAGGCCAATCATGGTCTTTTCTGTTTTATCAATCCCGGTTGCGAGAATCATAGCGACATGGTCAGAACCAATGAAGCCTCCTACAAGCGGAAGGAGATGAACGCAGGCATCACCGGCTGCGTGGAGTCCTACTTTCTTTGCCTCAATGGTGAGGTGTTCTTTTTGAACAGGGGTATAAGGATAGGCACCAAGTTGACTTACCGGTAGGCCGAGTAGTAGGTGGTGCATAGCAGAGTTACCGACAATAGTGATTTCGGTGACCTTTCGTGCATCTGGAATGAGTCTTTTTATTATATAATTAAGGGTGAGGAGGATACTTTCCTGTAATTTTGAACCTCCCTGCTCGAGGGCATAGCTTATTCGGCTCATGATATCTGAGCCATAAACAACTTGGGGGTTGAACGTACTCAGGGCACCCATGGTCCTGGCACTTGCCAGGTCTACTAACAGTGCGGTAATGGTAGTTGTTCCAAGATCGATGGCAATACCCAGAGGTCCGGAGTCAGATAGGGGGAAAGGGGATAGCTCCGTACCAATGTTATTCAAGGTAACTTCAGCACATTCTTGCAGAAAGGGAAAAGAGACTATACTATTGCTTAGCATTTTTGTCTGACACGCGAAGCGAATACCTTTTGAAATCTCTAAGCTGGTAAGTTGAGCTTGTTCTACCGCTGTAACTGGCGAGGTCTCTCCCTCAATGATTTGAACGCGACACTTTCCACATATCCCCCTCCCACCGCACTCTACTCTCACCAACAATCCAGAGTGCTGGGCATTTTTCTGCAAGGACAGCTGGGAGTCACATAACAGTCTCCATTTCATTGGTACACATTCTACGTAGTACTGCATAGCCTATCTGCTAGTTTTTAAATATTGTATACAGGGGATGATTTTTAGTTGCTGCTTTAATGCCGCTAAACCTTCCCGCATAAGCCATCATCGCATCAATGGCAGCACATGCTGGATATACCCAGGGGGCTAAGCGTAGGGGACCATAGAAGATGAAATCAGCGCCTTGAAGCTGAGTCATGACAAAAAGCGCTACCGCAGCTGAGTGAAAGGCTTCTGTTCCCTGCTTCTTTATCTTTTCCCAGGTGAACAGGGCATTGGCAGGGGCACACCCTGCGGGAAAACCGAACTCGCGTTTGACTTCGTAGATGGTTCTTGCAGCCCAGCTTATGCTGGGGACGTCAAGGACGCCGGTATCAATCAGGAGGTGTTCAATACCGGCACGCTCAGCAGCAGGCAGTAGTGTCTCGCGAAGCAGGGTGAGCCGATCTTTAGGGAGTAATGCGCTTTTGCTAAATGCTAAAATGACCGCGCTCTTGATGCCACATTCTCTGATGCACAAGAGCTCTTCTTCAGTAAAATCTTCTGCGATGGAATTGTAAATCAATCGTGGGGTGAGGGAGCTCCCCTTAAAATATCTGAGAGTTTCCATGCGTACCTGCTGGTAAGGTGAGTCGATGAGGAGGGGGGCATCAGTTTGTTCTGAGAGAAATTGAACATAACGGATGAGTGCCTCAGTGGTTTCTCCTATGGGATCAATGAATCGTGGATTAGAGGAGAAATCCGAACATTGTTTCTCACTTTGAAGCTGGGCTTTTGCCTTGTCGTGATCAAAGATTCCTTTCAGTGGATCAGAAACAATCTGATGTTTTCCAAAGAAAATGCTCCCTATGAGCACGGTGGGGCGTTCCCCTGGTTGCCCTCCTATCTCCACATTGCCGATTTTGTATACCTTCTGCTCTTTGTTAAAGGTAATCATGTCATTTCTCCTGATGAGCATACTAGGTTGTGGATAATCGTTCTTTTTCAACTGCCTTCAATAGTTCACTCATCTCCCTTTCAACTTCGGAGGGAAGAGGTACCGGCGTGTGATTTTTAACTATCTCCTCTGCCCGCTCGCTCGCTCTAGTAACAATATCTTTTGCTCCTGCTTTCTCCCAGGTTTGGTAGGTGAGCCTGGTACTAAGAGGAGGAAAGAAGTGTTCTTGTTTAAAACAGCTGCGCGTGTGAGGGTGCTTTAAAAAGTTGCCCCTCTCTCTTCCTACCTCTTTGATAGCATTAACTGCAAGTGTCTCTCCGTTTACCGCAATCCCTTTGAGAAAACGTTTCACCATTCCATAGATGTCGTTATCGATCATAAGCTGTTCGAAGGACAGTGACGATTCATTATGTACTCCTCCCCCTCCTGACATAAAATTGATTCCAGCAAGTGCCATAATTAACGCCTGCATCCCTTTTTCATACCCTACCTGCTGATCAGGTACTAGGGAACTGCTCATCGGGAAAAGAGAAAAATTCTGTAATCCTAAGTAGTGTGAGATTTGAGCCTGAGCAGTATGAAAAAGTGCCACCTCAATACTTCCCCAGGCAAGATTGCCGACTTTCATATCGAGCGGGGCGGTTTCGGTTAAACAGAACACCCCGGTCCCTGGGCAGAAGGACTGTACCAGTACCACTCCTGCGAGTGCTTCGGCGAACTGTTGCACTAAGCTGCCGGCGAGGGTTACCGGACCCGTTCCACCCATGGCGATGCCAGATCCCACGGTGACGGGGTGACCTGCCTTTGCATAAAGGAGAAGGGCATTGGTGTCCTGTGTTGGATAGTAGAGGGGAGGGGTACATGAGGTAATGCCAATGATTTGTACTCCTACTATTTCAGCCATTTTAATAATCCACTTGGGACAATCCCTGAAGGAGGGACCAACGGTTGTTTTTTCCGTTTTTCTGAACGTCTCAGCAAAAACCCACTCAGGTCCTATTTCAGCAGGCTTGTCCGAAAGTTCACCGGTTACCGTGAGCAGCACATCTATATTTTCAAGATTGTCTACCAGGGTAATCATTTTGCTCACGTCAGCGAGTGAGGGCTTTCTTAATTTCCCGGTGTGGACATCTAAAATGCTGGGTGCAGAGTGAGAGGCAAAGTATACCGATGTCCCATTAAAGAGGAGATCATACTTTGGGTTTCGTGCCTTCACTTTGAACTCGCGGGGACACTTTGTAAGTGATTCTTCAATGAGCGGGGAAGGGATTTTTATCCGTTGGGTGTGCTCACACACAGTGCATCCATGTTCCCGAAGAGCGATAGCGATATCCTTATCTTCGAATAAGATTCCCACCTCTTCTAAAATATCAACACTTCCCTGATAGATATTTTTAACTTCACCATCTGTTAACACCTTGAGGGGGAAAGTACCATTTAGTCCTGACATCTCTTTCTCCTATGCGTTGAGTAGCAGGTGAGTTCCTTTTTCAACAGCTTCTCGGGCATCACCACCATAGGCGTCTGCACCGATTTCTAATGCCCACTGTTCGGTAATTGCTCCTCCTCCCACCATAACTTTCACCTCAGAGCGAACGCCAGAAGCTCTGAGCATTTCAACGACTGATTTCTGTTCACGTGCACCGGTTGTTAAGAGAGAGGAGAGACCAAGTAAGTCAGGCTTGTACTGTTTAACTGCTTCAATAAATGTTTCATTAGGAACGTCTACTCCTAAATCAATCACCATGAAACCAGCAGCCTTAAAGAGCGTTGACACTAGAGTTTTTCCGATATCATGGATATCACCTTTTACCGTTCCAATAACCAGTGTTCCCACGGTTGCGCTGTAAGACTTTCCAGATTTTTTCAACTCCTCCTCGAGGATATCTGAGGCGCTTTTCATTGCTTCACTGCTCAGAATGAGATCCGGCAGAAATATCTCCCCGTTTCCGAATTGATCACCCACCTTTTTAATGCTTTTTATGAGCCCATTATTAAGTATAGTTAAAATATCGAGATTATTTTCAATGGCTTTGACAGCCCATTTTTTTGATTCTTCTACCTCTCCGTTAATAACCGCATTCTCCACATTTTGGATTAGTTCATTTAAATCCATGTTCATTACCTCCCAATGAATTCCTAACCAAAGATATTTAAAATTTTAATATATGTTACAACTATCCTGACCATATACTTCCTCTCTCCTTCGGGGGAGAGGATTGAGGTG
>Ga0209253_10001521_pt1 | contig 20367 bp, 16 predicted proteins | sample FrelakmetBRP12BR_FD_187145 | JGI IMG/M metagenome (GOLD analysis project Ga0209253, IMG submission 187145) | Freshwater lake sediment microbial communities from the University of Notre Dame, USA, for methane emissions studies - BRP12 BR (SPAdes)... | ecosystem: Environmental > Aquatic >...
GGAATTTGGCCGGAATCCAATCGCCACGAGCGCTTGCTCTGCCTGTATGTTTACTTCGCCAGCTTCCCCAACGGCCTTAAGGGTGACACCTGATTCATTCGCTTCCAAGGCTTCCACCCGATGGCTGACCAGGATTTTGATCTTGCGCCTGGCAAGCGCTTTTGCCAGTTCAGCGCTCACTTCTTCATCTTCCAATGGAACCACGCGGGGCAACATTTCTACAATGGTTACTGGAACCCCATATGAGCTCCAAATTGTGGCAAACTCAACACCAATCGCCCCGGCTCCGATGATAATCACAGATCCAGGCAGCGAAGGTTGTAGGATGGCTTCCAAATAAGTGAGAATACGCTTCCCATCAACCTTCCATGTTGGTGGAACCATTGTGGTTGCACCTGATGCAATGACGATATTTTTAGTCTTTAATTCAGAAGACTTTCCATCGGAATCTGTGACCGTTAATGTATCCTGGGAGGATATCTTTGCAGTTCCCATGAAGACAGGGATATTATTTTTCTTCATCAAAAATCCAACGCCCTTGGTTAACCTATCGGATACCTGGCGGCTACGTTTGACAGCAACTCCATAATCGATGTTGAGGTTATCGAAGGAGAAGCCGAATTCCTTGCTGCGCTCGCGCAGGATATGAGCAACTTCAGCATTCCTTAGCAGAGCCTTGGAAGGGATACAACCAACATTCAGACAAACGCCCCCCAACCATTGTTTATCGATAATCGCAGTTTTCAAACCCAATTGAGCAGACCGTATGGCACAAACATACCCAGCAGGACCTGCACCTATAACAACAACATCATAAATATCCATGGTGACTCCTTTAATATTGATTACTCTTTGTCCATGCCATTATACAATACGGATCACACCTGGATGGTTCCAGATATTTTTACGACCAATTCTTTAAGCTATCAACAACCCTGGCAAGGAAGTAATCTGCGATCGCCCCGTCAATAATGCGATGATCGAAGGTTAACGAAAGGTACATCATTGGGCGGATTGCCAACAAATCTCCCATCGTTGGATCAGAGATCACAACCGGGCGTTTTTGAATCACCCCAACTCCCAGGATAGCACACTGAGGCTGGTTGATGATGGGTGTGGCAAAAAGGGAACCAGTTACGCCGTGGTTGGTGATCGTAAATGTTCCACCCTTTACTTCTTCGGGTTGAAGTTTATGGGCACGCGCGCGAATAGATAAGTCGTTAACCAGGCGGGCAATCCCAAGCAGAGATAGATTCTCTGCATGCTTGATCACCGGGACGATCAATCCTTCCTCACCCAAAGCAGTTGCCATGCCGATGTTGATCGAGTTGAAAATTCGCACCCCCTCCTCTGACCAGGACGAGTTGACGATGGGGTAGGCCTTTAATGCGGTGACCGATGCTGACACGAAATAAGCAGTGAAGGTTAAATTTACACCTTCAGAGGCAAAGTTTTCCTTATTGGCATAGCGATGGGTTGTTACCCGGGTCATATCGACTTCCATGATTGTCGATACGTGTGGAGCGGTATGCTCGCTCAATACCATATGCTCAGCGATCGCTTTGCGGATCGTGGTTTGAGGGCGTATCGTGAAAGCACTCTCTGATGGGTATACTTCTGACCGTACAGATGTTGAATCAGGAGATGGAAAAGTAATTGGAGTAGAAGATATCGGGGATGGCTTTTGAACTTCCAAGAATTTCTCGATATCTTTTTTAGTGATCCGACCGCCCATCCCAGTGCCATGAATTTTAGACAAGTCAACATTATGCTCGGAGGCAATTTTAGCAACCACCGGAGAGATAAAACCAAGCTCACGATGAAGTGTGGGTTGTAATAGATCAGTTTCAGCAGGTTGGGGAAGGGAGGTCGTTACCTGTGGAAGTTCTCCCTGCTGCTCCAGGCTATTTTCCCCTGGAACAGCTTCACCTGGTTGACCGATCCAGCCCAACAAAGTGCCTACTTTTATTACCTCACCTTCTTTTGCAAATTCTGCAAGGATCACGCCTGATGAAGGGCTGGGGATTTCTGTATCGACCTTATCAGTATTCACCTCCAGAATGGGATCATACTGCTCTACTTTATCACCAATAGATCTGAGCCACTTGACTACTGTGGCATCCGTCACAGCTTCGCCCAACAGGGGCATAATCAATTTCGTAGGCATGGCGCCTCCTTATCAGTTAAAAATAATTCTAATCCCGAATGGCTTAGTAAAACATTGGATAGTCTTTTGGTGACACTTCATGCATTAAATCATATACTGCTTCAAAAATAGTTTCAGCATTGGGCTTTGACCAATAATCACCATCCGAGCCATACGCTGGGCGATGAGCTGCTCCGGGTAAGGTGCGAGGGGGGGAATCCAGCCAGTAATAACCCCCTTGCTTTTCGATAACCTCCTGAAGCATATAGGCTGTTGTTCCTCCGGGAACGTCTTCATCTACAAATAATACATGGCCGGTCTTTTGAAGAGAACCTAAAATTTTGCCATGGATATCAAAAGGAAGTAGGGTCTGAACATCAATAATCTCCGTTGAGATGCCCACCTTACTAAGTTTATCGGCTGATTCCATGGCAATCTGGCAACAGGCTCCATAAGTCACCAGCGTGATATCCCTTCCTTCTCGAATGATTTCCGGGATTCCCAGTGGAACGCTTATCTCACCGATATTATCCGGCAGGCGTTCCTTTTGCCGGTAGCCATTGAGTACTTCGATGATCAGGGCAGGTTCATCTGAACGCAGGATTGTATTATAGAAACCTGCTGCCTGGGTAAAATTGCGGGGAACTAATATATTTATTCCTCTTAATAGATGTATAAGACCTGCCATAAGCGAGCCTGAGTGCCACACACCTTCCAGTCGATGACCACGCGTGCGGATAATCAGCGGTGCTTTTTGCCCTCCCTTTGTACGCCAGTGCAAGGTTGCCAGCTCATCAGACATGAGCTGTAAAGCATAAAGGACATAATCCAGGTACTGAATCTCAGCAATCGGACGTAAGCCACGCATAGCCATACCAATAGCCTGACCGATAATTGTTGCTTCACGGATACCTGTATCAGCAATTCGCAACTCGCTAAATTTCTCTTGAAGTCCGCGCATGCCCTGGTTGACATCTCCCATTCGGCCGACATCTTGTCCAAATGCGATCAAACGGGGTTCTTGAGCAAACGCCGATGTGAAATATGCATTGATAATCTCAAAACCATTCAGGGTGGGCGAGTTCGCAGAATATACAGGCTTTACCTCGGGAACAAGTAAAGCAGATTCTACAGATTGGCTGTGCAGGTGAGAACCGTAGCGATCCTGATTTATTCCATCTTGAGAATTTTTCCAATCTATAAGTAAATGCTTGGCGTGAATTTCCTCATCCCGTACCTCGAACAATACATCTTTTAGGGTCGACATAATATCCCGCCGAAATGGACCTGGGATATTGATCAACTTATCCTTGATCTGGCCGAGTTCTGTCTTATGAGCTGAATTGGATATGATCTGGTCAATGATGCCAACTACGGTGGAGCGTTCAAGAAGAATGGGATTGATATATGCATCCCAGGCGCATTTTTGATCCTCCTGCACTGCTTGAAGATCTTCTTTTTCGATTTGATCCAGCTCATTTGGAGTGATGTAATGCTGCGTTAATATCCATTGACGGAATTTCTTGATGCAATCATATTCCTCTTCCCATTCCAACCTTTCTTTGGATTTGTAGCGCTCATGGCTGCCGGAGGTGGAGTGACCCTGAGGTTGAGTTAATTCATTGACATGTACAATCGAAGGCATGTGTTCATCTCTAGCTACCTTAATTGCTTTTTGGTATGCAACGAGTAGGGAGGGGTAATCCCATCCGCTTACGGTGTAGATGTCAAATCCATCGCAGCATTCTCCTGGAGGGCGGCGAAATCCCATCAGGAGCTCGGAGATATTTTCCTTGGCGATCTGGGATTCATTGGCAACAGAGATTCCGTAACCATCATCGTAAATCGTTAAGATTACTGGACAACGCAATACACCAATGGCATTTACTGCCTCCCAAAATAAACCTTCAGCACAGGATGCATTCCCAATGGTAGCAAATGCTACCTCGTTACCATTTTTTGAAAATTGGGAGAATTGCTGAAGAGCAGGGATCTGGCGGTAGAGTTTGGATGCATATGCCAGACCCACCACCCTGGGCATTTGTGAAGCTGTAGGTGATACATCGCCAGCAGAGTTGGGTTGTTTGGTCAGGTCTTTCCACGATCCATCAGAATTCAGGCTACGGGTGGCGAAATGGGCATTCATCAGCCGGCCACCACTGGATGGTTCAGATCCCAGGTCTGGATTTGCGTACAATTGGGCGAAAAATTCCTTCACATTTGACATCCCTGTCGCAAACATAAAGGTTTGATCGCGATAGTATCCAGAACGAAAATCACCATTATTAAATACGTGTGCGATGGCTAACTGCGGCAACTCCTTGCCATCTCCAAATATTCCAAATTTGGCTTTACCGCTCAGCACTTCACGACGACCGATATAACTAGCCTGCCGACTTTTATATGCCAGGCGGTAATCCTGGATAATCTTTTCGACACCGGGTAGGGATAAATTTTCTTCCATGGATTACTCCAATCTGCTTGCGACAAGCTCGGCGATGTCGAGCACTTGCATCTCAGAGGACGCGGTTTTTCTGGCGTCGGTAAGCATGATCATACAGAAAGGACAACCGACCGCGAGCACATCCGCTCCGGTTGATTCTGCTTCTTTGAAACGGTTCATATTTATGCGTTCCAGTCCATGCTCTTCCTCTTTCCACATCTGAGCGCCTCCAGCACCACAACAGAAGGATTTCAGACCATGACGAGGTAGCTCAGTGAGTGGCAGCCCAAGCAGTTCAATATCTGTACGGGGATCATCAATGATGTGATTGTGCCGGCTCAGGTAGCAGGGATCGTGATAGGTAATTCTTGAAGAATTATCACCATCAAATTGTCGATTGAGTTCAAGTTTACCGCCTGCGATCAGCTCAGATATCAATTGAGAGTGATGGATGACCTTGTAGTTGCCACCAAAGGCAGGGTATTCGTTTTTTAAGGTATGCAGACAATGTGGACATGTGGTCACGATACGGTCAGGTTTTAGTGAATTGAGTGTATCAATGTTGGCTGTTGCCAACTCATTAAAAAGGTATTCATTGCCTGCGCGCCGGGCAGAATCTCCGGTGCATTGCTCACTCTTTCCAAGAACAGCATAATTGACCTGTGCTTTATTCAATATGGTGGCGAAAGCACGGGCAGCTTTTTGTGCCCGCACATCCGTCGCTGGGGCACAGCCAACCCACCATAATATATCAGGGGTGGGATTCTCATCTATCGTGGGTACGACTATATCCTCGGCCCATTTCAGTCGTTCGGTGGGAGGAATATTCCATGGATTGACATTCCGTTCCATCCCACGGAAGGCAGCTTGTATTTGTTGGGGAAATGCATTCTCATTCAGGACCAAGGCTCTGCGGATATCTAGAATGTCGCGCATGGGCTCATTATTCACCGGGCAAATGTCGATACATGCTCCACAGGCGGTGCAAGCCCAAATTGCTTCGGGTGGGATGGCAAATTCAACCAGGGATTGAGGGCTATTCTCCCCTCTGGCAATGTCCTTACCATAATAATTTAAAAAGTATCGCTTGTTTATTTCCAAGGCTGCAGGAGACAGTACTTTGCCTGTATTATATGCCGGGCATACCTGCTGGCAGCGATAACACATTATGCAAGCATACGAATCGACAAGCTGTTCCCATCCCAAATCCTCCAAACGGGATACACCGAAAGTTTCAACATTCTCATCAGAAAAATCTAGACGACTTAACTCACCAATTGATCTACGGTAAGGTTTAAGCAGAAAATTGATTGGGGCAAAAAAAATATGTATGTGTTTCGAGTACAAGAAATAGGGTAAAAAGGCAAGGATCAATCCAATCGAAACCCAAAATGTGAGATGTTCGCCAATCGTCAATACAGCGGTATTCCAATCAAGCCAGAGTTTCGATAGCGCAGATGCAAAAGGCTGCCATGGATCAAGTTCATGTTGTGCCAACTTGAAGGATTCTCCAACGAATCGAGAACCCACATGAAAGGTTATAAAAATCCCTACAATCGCTGAATCGCGCATGATCCCAAAGCGTGCCTTTGGATGCAGCAGTACATCCGATCGTGCTGAAAGAGTGGCAGGACGGATGATAAATCTCCGAAAAATCAAGGCAGCCATACCGATTAAAATTGTGACGCTAAAGAAATCCGCACCAAGTCTATATAGGCCACCGATTTTTGTTTCCCAAAGAAATTGGTAATTTGGTATAAACGCCTGCAATACATCTCCAATATTGACAAAGATAAAAAATAGAAAACTCCATCCAACCATCGCATGGAAAAAGCTAGGTAGTAATCGAAACCTGAATACTGGTTGAAAGCTAATTAGCCTAATAGGGGTAGTAAATAAACGCTGCTGGAGGATTTTCCAATCAGGCTGGCCATGTCCCCGTTGAAGGATGAGGAGAATTCGCCTGGCAGCTTTGAAGGTAAGTAAGAGTGAGAGAATAACCAGAAGTGTAAATATAATCCTCTCAGGAAATGTAAGCACGATTGAAAATCTCCAAAAGAAAAATCTTAGTGTTCAGAAAAGTATCGTACTGCAGCAGACACAGCGGGGTCGTTTTCCAAAGAAAATTGGTCAAAATCTCCGGATACCAATAAATCAGGGATGATGCCGGTTTTTTCCCAGTTCTGATCGGGATGGTTCAGCGGTCGAAAGGTTTCATTAGCCAACCATATTTTTGAACCATCCTCCAGATCATATCCCCATAATATTTCTACATTACCATCTGTGGTCTTTCCAATCAAATATGCACGCCCGACATCCTGCAAAACACCGGCAAAAATCTCACCAAAACTTGCAGTTTCAGATCCGACAAGGACCACTAAAGGCAGTTGTGAAGAACCGTTGATATCATTTATATCAATCTGGAGGGCGTGTTCTTCAGCCCTATTTACGAAGTATCCAAGATCTCCACCCACAAAATAACTCAGCACTGGCTCGAGTACAGTGCTTGAGCCGCCACCATTCATCCGGTTATCCAGGATCAACCCATCCAGTGGAGCTTCAATCGTCATCTGACGAAGCGCAGATTTAACTTGTTCAATGACAGTACTGTCATCAAATGTAACTAATAGGATGTAACCTATTCTTTTTCCTTCTGGACTGATGATCACCTTGGAAATCACTGGAATTTCACCTGTGATGCGATGGCGAGTCACTTGTATCTTCCGTGGTTCTTCGCCTGGAGTTTGGATTTCCATGTTAATAGATGTACCTTCGGGTCCACGTACAATATCACGTAAAAAGCCATCTTCATCTATTATGGAGATGCCATCTACTGAGATAATACTATCGCGAGGCTGTAATCCAGCTGCTTCAGCCGGGCTGGCTGTAAACACAGATAGAATGACACCCCTTTGCCTCTCAGGTACAGCACTAACCACGACCCCGATACCCACATAATCATAATTTCCCTGATACTCAGATTCCTGTTCAGCAACATCATGCGGAGTAAGGAATTGGGAATGATCATCACCGAGACTGGAAATCAACTCGCTCAGTGCTATGTAAAACTGTGGATTTGTTAGACCTGCAGATATTTTTTGGGTATATTCCTGGCGGATTGCTTCCCAATCTAAACCATTAAAATCTGGATAGACATATGTATCATTAACAATTGACCAAAGGTTCTCGAAAATCCGAAGCTGGAAATCCAACGGGATAAGTGTTGGTTCCGGGGTTGATGTGGGTATCAGGTTTACTGTGGGACTTGGAAGAGAAACTGTTTGCGTTGGAATCGCAGTAGGAAATGGAGTGTAAGTAGCTTGGGAAATGACGGTTGGTTTCCGAGCTATTTGATTGTTTTCTTGTGATGGTAATGGTTCCCGCTGTATTACGGGGATGATGGATGAACATGCCAGGATGGCGAGTAATACTGGCAGGCAAATGAGGAGGCGGGCTTTTGAGATCATACGAAGAAGCAGGTTTTTCTATTATTGATATATTTGCTTTCCTGTCCCGTTACTATATAAAAACACCCTAGAATTACTTATGCACCACCATCACCATAATAGCCTGGATCCGTTGGAGTATTTCCAGATGGATCCCAGACATAGACCCAATCTCCTATGTTTGCCCAATCATACAACCAATGGGCATCGGGTGGAGCTAGATTAATGCACCCATGTGATTGGGGAAATCCAAAGGCAGTACGCCAGTAAGCACCATGGAGAGCGCGGGCATGGTCGTAGTACATTGTCCAGGGTACATCTTCCAAATAATAAAAATCCGAACGGTCTTCAGTAAATGACCCTGACATAGGAGTCGAATCCAATTTTCGTTCCACCTGGAATAATCCAGGTTTGGTAAAAAATGGGTCCAACCCCGATGCAATTAAAGTAGCATATACTAATTTACCCTGATCATATACGACGAGAGTTTGCTCTTCCAAGTTTACTTCAATCCATCTTCCATTTGTTACACTTTCGGGAGGGGTATTAACTGGAATTACCCGACCAATAAATCGCCCCTCGATCCATTCATCTGGAGCAACCAGATACCATTCAGTATCATCAACAACCTTGGTCGAATAGACAGGAACAATTTCATATTGATTCACGATATGACCCGTATAATCATCTGGACTATACCCAGGTGATCGTTTAGTTTCCAGGCTCGGAGCGAATGGTAGTATCCAGCCAAAAGAATGATTTGGGGTTTTGGAAAATTCTATCCCGCCGGGAAAACTACGAGGAACAGAGACACGACTGGAAACACGTACCCAGGTCCCATCGTGGAGTTTGAAAAACCGTCCATTTTCGGTATCGGAAAATTCTGTATAGGAAACATAACGTAGTCCGCCTGCTTCAATCGAACGGACCTCATTTTTTCCAGCGACCGCATCTTCCAAGGAAGCATATGCGGGTGTTGGGCCATCACCAAGGAGTGCATATGAAAACGGTAACTCCCCTAACGATCCATTGATCGGATAATAGGGAATAGGTTGTATGGGAAATTCAATACCGACGGATGCCATTTGAGTGAGATATGTGGAAGGTCCCAGTGGCATACAATCCTGAGGGTCTGTCATATAAATACCAGGCAGGCATAATGTGGCACCGCGGGTATCCATCGCGGATGATTGCATATCTGCGTTTGAGATGGCAGGTGAAAACCCTTGAACAATTATTAATATGGATATGATGAGTGATAACATTTTCTTTTGCGCAAAGATTATACCAGCGGAAAAGGATCAAACCATATCCATTGGATAAATGTATGATGAGCCTTTTCTCCCTTCAGTATTAGCCTTATACTATAAGCATGGACATGCAACAAATGATCATAAGCATTGGATGCCATGTAGGACTTAATTTGCTTGATCGAGCTGGCAAGAAGGATCGATTGGAAATTGATATTGTGGCGGATGAGTCAGCCGATTTTTCGCAGGGTTTCTTAGGTGAAAGCACACCCCTTGCCAAAGTATTAATGGGAGAGAAGGCAGGCAATGTAATCCCTTATCTGAAAGATGATATTCTCGCCATTGAGATTCTGACCGTTGTTCCTTCGACAGTTGAGCCACCTGTTGATGTTCAGGAAAAACGTCGATCCATGATGAATAAGGCAATTCGAGAGGTGGAACACACGAATGCAGTTGTTTTTGCTTCATCATTCAGTGGAAAATGGGGGGATTATGACCCGGATAGCTTACCAACAGATGAAAAACCAGAAGATGATATATCAGATGGGTGATCAAATAGTTCACTGATTGCAGTTCATTTTTTTGGTCTCTGAATCGAATTTGGTACTATTATTGCACTCTCTCCGTGGAATTCATATATTGCAACCTCGAATTCACCAGGATTAGTGAATATACTGTAATTAACCCTCGTATATTAAAACGAGAAAATAGGGAGTATTAAATTGACAAAATCACGTTCCCAACTCATTGTTGAACACTTAAGGGATATGCAGGCATCATCCCCAGATATTGAAGCATCAGTGGTGGTAAGCGTAGACGGACTAACAATTGCATCAGCCCTACCGCAGGGTGTGGAAGAAGATAGGGTAGCGGCCATGTCAGCTGCGATGCTCTCACTGGGCGAAAGGATTGCATCGGAATTAGGCCGGGGATCACTAGAACAGGTATATATCAAAGGATCAAGTGGATATGTACTATTGATGTCCGTCGCAGATGATGCGGTGTTGACTGCACTTGCGCGTGAGAATGCAAAATTAGGTTTACTCTTACTGGATATGTGCCGCGCAACAGAAGCACTCACTAAACTAATCTAGTAATCTGGCAAATCTGATTCTAACCTTTCGATTTCAATGGCCTGTGTTTGAAAATACAGAAAATTTTTGTTCTCCAAATTCGGTAATTCCTTTTCTTTTTCCATATTAATCATATCGTTGCACTATAATTATTTGAATATTAAAAAATTCTTCACGGCAGAGATTTTTATTAGGTAGCAAGTCGGATAAGAGAATAACAATTCTATCGGGATCGTCAACCAGAGAAAGGGTGAAGATGGAAATTAAAGTTAAGGATGTCACAATTTATTATGAAGAATATGGAAATGGTCATCCACTCCTGTTATTACATGGCTGGCCAGGTGATCATCGCTTGAATTGGAATGATTTCGAACCCCTTTTTTCTGATCGACTAGGCTGGAGACGCATCTATCCAGACTTGCCAGGTATGGGTAAAACCCGAGCTGCAGATTGGATCACCAACCAAGATCATATTCTCGAAATCATACTTGGGTTCATGGATGCGATTGCGCCAGGTGAAAACTTTACGATAGCAGGGGGGTCATATGGCGGTTACTTGGCTCGCGGCATCGTTCACCATCGAGGCTCACTGCTAAATGGGATGATGCTCAATGTTCCTGTTGTCGAACTCGATCATGAAAAAATGCATCTACCTGAACATCAGGTGATACATGAGGATGCTACATTTTTAGCCGCCTTAACACCTGAGGAACAGTTCATTTCTGAGGTACTAACAGCCCAAAGCATGGAAACGCTTCAGATAGTTAGAGAATTTTTACTTCCAGCATTCGCAATTGCAGATCACGAGTTTCTTGTGCGCCTTCGAAAAAACTACGGGTTCTCGTTTGATGTAGATTCGCTTTCTGAACCATTCAACGCTCCTGCATTGATCCTGACCGGACGATTTGACCACTGGTGTGGTTACCGTGAAGCGTATAAACTTCTGGATAACTATCCAAGGGCAACGTTTGGCATACTGGATCGTGCTGGGCACGCCCTGGCTACGGAACAAAAATCATTATTCCAGGCTTTAACCAGCGAATGGCTGGACCGGGTTGAGGAATATATATCCAGATAAGTGGTAGATACTTATAAGGCTATATTTATCTGAAACTTTCCGAATTGTTTGAACGATGATCGAGTGAAGTTTTTAAAGGGAAATTTAAATGAAATATTCTCTTTTCTAACCGATAACTACCAAGAGAAGAAGAATATTCTTGCGATTAAAACCTAATTATGATATTTGACATACTACTAGGTGAATTTAAGAAATTGATTACGAATAAGGTTTACCAATCATTTGTTGACCTTTGATGGACTTCATCCCAGAGGTGTTGATCATTTTTTATCACGAAAGATCAATCAGAAAAATTTTTACACTTACCAGAGTAACAAGACAGGTTGAGAGTATAATTGAAGATAGAAAATTTCACCTATAGCGGAGAACCTAGTATGGTTGGTCTCCGCTATTTTTCTAAAAATGACCACTGAAATTCTACACGGACCCGATCCAATATTGAAGTGGAATCTACGCCAGTTATATTGGGATGTTTTCTGGTTTGGGATCCTCGCTGGAAGCACAATCGCTTTCCAGGCTGTATATGCTGTGCGTCTTGGCGCTACAGGATTTCAAATTGGATTACTGACAGCCGGACCAGCGATTGTTAGTTTAATATTTACAATGCCTTCAGGGCATTGGATGGAAGGCAAATCCCTGATAAAGGTATCTTTTCGTTCAGCAATCTGGCAGCGCCTTGGATATGTTTTCCTGGTGGCACTACCTTGGGCGTTTACTTCTTCAGAAGGGCAGATATGGGGTCTGATATGGACTACGCTGGTCATGTCGATTGCTGGGACTGTGCTGGCCATCAGCTTCAATGCTTTGTTTGCTGAGGTGTTACCACCCGAGTGGAGAGCACATGTGGTGGGGAGAAGAAATATCCTATTGGCCATCAGCATAACCCTGGCGACCGTGGTGAGTGGTCTGATCCTGGACAGGGTGGTGTTTCCAGGTAATTACCAGATCGTTTTTCTAATTGGCGCGATTGGGGCAATGTTAAGCAGCTTCCATATCGGGAGACTCCGCAAATCAGAGATGGTTGCCCAGCCGATTATTGAGACTGGATTGGATACCAGTAAAATAAAAGCGCAGACAAAAAAAGGTTCATTTTGGCGAGTAGATTTACTTAGAGGCCCTTTTGGAATATTCATGCTGGCATACTTGATATTTTATGCATTCCAGTATTTCCCCATCCCGCTGTTTCCAATCGCTTATGTAGACCAACTACACCTGACCGATGGGATGATCGGTATTGGTAACGCATTATTCTACGGTACGATGATGGTTGCCTCATTCAGGCTAAGTTATATCAGCAACCGTTACGGGCATCGAAAAGTATTACTCATTAGCTCAGCTCTATTTCCCGTCTTTCCATTGTTATTAACGATAGCGGAGGGACCAGGGCTTTATTATCTTGCCTGTTTTATCGGCGGTGCGGTATATGCCTTACTGACTGGCGCCCTTATCAATCGATTAATGGAACGGGTACCGGCAGACGACCGCCCGGCACACATGGCAATTCATAACCTGTCTTTAAATATTGGCATATTAGCAGGTTCATTATTGGGGCCAGTTTCAGCTGAATTGATTGGACTTCAAGCGTCATTATTCCTCGGGGCAGGGCTCCGTTTGCTGGCTGCAGGCTTTCTTTGGCTGTGGGGGTGATTCAATCAACGACAGGGTGAACCTGGTCGATAAAATTAAGTGTTAATCTGTTCCACTCTGCGATATCCAGGGTTTCAGCGCGTCGCATCGGGTCGATATCTGAGGCTTTAAGCATGGATTCAACTTCCGAGGGATGTAAATGCAGACCACCAGAAAGTGCATTACGTAAAGTCTTACGCCTTTGACTGAATCCGGCTTTTATCAACTTGAAGAATTCATTCAAATCAGAGATTGCGATAAGCGGGGTGGAGAAAAGATCAATACGAAGCACGCTTGAATCAACTTTTGGTGGGGGATAGAAAGAATCAGGGGGGATGTGAGTAATAATCTCCGGTTGACCATATACCTGCACACTCAAAGCCAATAGACTCATCTCCCCGGGTGTGGCACAGATACGCTTAGCAACCTCACGCTGTAAGGTCAGGACCATGCGCCTGGGAGGGATGCGAGCCTCCAGAAGATGCCGCATAAGTGCGGAGGTGATGTAATAGGGGATGTTGGCGACCACGACATACTCCTGTTGATCTACAAGCATAACAGGATCCAACGCCAGGATATCCCCCTGGACTACCCGGACATTCGGGTATTGGCTAACAACCTGGACAAGTGGTGGGATGAGATTGTGATCCAGCTCGACTGCAATAACACAACGGGAATACAAAGCAAGATATCGAGTGAGACTACCTAACCCAGGGCCAATTTCCAGCACAACTTCATCGGTGGAAAGTTGAGCAGCTGTGATTATCTGCTGGAGAGCGGAATCATCCAGCAGGAAATTCTGGCCTAACGATTTTTCGGGGTGAAGCCCATATTGACGCAACAACCCGGTAATATCTAGCTTAGAAAGATTCACGGGATGACCCAGACGATATTTTCAGGAGGAGGCCAGAGGAAGTAAACTGTGACCCATTGGTGCCACGGGACATAATCGTCATCACTATAGCCGAGATCAATCATTCGACCAGCGACGCCACCGCCAATATCCGCGGCAACAACCTCACCGTAACCCGGAACATACATCTGGGTGTAGAAGGGGATAAGGCTGGTGTCCACTGCAGCAACACCTTTTTTAAGAGGTAAACCAGATGCAGTGGTACTGCCTGTGTTGGATGGGTGGTAGGATACGGCATACATATTAAGCGCACGCCAGTATTGGATAGGAATACCATCAACGACTGCAGACTGCATAACAACTGAGGTCCCATAGCCCAGGATACGTGGCTTAGGTTGACGAGCCACCCACTGGCTTTCCACTTCCCGTGAAACTTCCTGGCCGTCGTCATACCGCACACGCACGCGCTCAGCAGATAGCCCATATTCACCGCTTTGGATGATCGATTGATTATCGATTTCAAGGGTTGGGTCAGGTTGGAAACTGGTCTCAAATGGCAATGGCGACTGCTCAACCAATACCTCCTCCGTCACACGAACCAGACGGATTTCTCCATTGGCTGGAATAGTTGCTTCTGGATTGGGAATGCTGTAATCCAAACCCTGAGTAGAAAGGCCAGCATCCATTAAGGCTTCACCAACTGTCTGCGCAGTGGTGCGAGTGGACACATCTGCATCCTGAGTATGTACGGTGACCTGGCGTGAAGGAATGATCGTGGCAGAGAGACCGGAGGTGAGTGGTGTAGAAGTGGGAGGGTCCATTTTATCGGCTGCGAAGAATGAATACCCACCGGCCCATAAGGCGGATCCGAGGGTCTTTGCAGTAGATGCCAAATCCGTTTTAATTCCACCTTTCATGAGTGAATAATTGACCAATGGGATGATTTGAAGAGATAATGATTTGGCATTTGCGCGGAAAGGCAGGGTGGAATCGATTACCTGACCATTTGAAAGCAGCTTGTCTCCATTTTGTATATTTACACCTGCTTCCTTAAGCAGTCTCGAAGGATTTCGCTCAGCACTATAGAGTGATCGAAGCTGTCCACCTGCAAGAATCTGGACGGGGATGGAGTGAATCAGCGTGATTTGTGCGCCATTTTTTAGCCAGCTATCTTGGGAAGGAGATAAATCATCCAGAGGTGAAAGCGGTATATCGAGTGAATGCAATAAATTGCCCACGGTCAAGGCATAAGTGGTGACTGTTCGTGATTGACCGTCAATGTCAATCGTAACGGTCTTACGGAGACCAACCACAATGGAAAAGCCCACCAAAATGACAAATAGAAGAACGATCCCTACTTTGCGGGGTGGAGATGTGACAGGCATAATTTTCTAATTCGTAATTTTTACGTATAATTAATTAATCAACCAGTAATTTCCGGGCGATAACCATCCGCTGGACTTCGCTGGTTCCCTCACCAATTGTCATCAGGCGAGCGTCACGATAAGCCAATTCGACGGGATATTCACGGCTGTATCCATAACCACCGTGAATCTGAATGGCATTCCGGCATACGCGCTCAGCCATCTCTGTAGCAAATAGTTTTCCCATAGATGCCTCCTTGGTGAATGGACGCTTCTGGTCTTTCAACCAGGCGGCATAGTATATCATTAATCGTGCAGCCTGGATTTCAGTAGCAGCATCCGCCAGCATCCATTGGATAGCCTGGTGCTCAGCGATGGGCTTTCCAAAAGTCTGGCGCTCCTTGGCATAGCGAACGGCATCTTCCAAGGCTGATTGGGCAAGACCCACTGACAAAGCACCAATGCTGATGCGGCCGCCATCCAAAACAGCCAGGGTTTGCTGTAAACCATGACCTGCAGGTCCAAGCAAGTTGTTATGGGGAAGGCGGACCTCTTCATAGGTTACTGCATGGGTGGGAGAACCTTTCAAACCCATTTTCTTCTCTGCGGGGGCGATATGTAGTCCGGGTGTATCTGTCGGTACAATTATCATGCTCAGGGAGTGAGGTCCTCCTAAGGGATCGGTACGCACAAGGGTGATAATGTAATCGGCAATGGACGCATTGGTGCACCAAGCCTTGGAGCCATTGATGATCCATTCATCACCGATGAGCTCGGCATGCGTGCGAACGCCACCCTGAATATCTGAGCCAGCTCCAGGTTCGGTAAGTGCCAGAGCGGCTAGCTTGCTCTTTCCTGAAGCTGCCTTTGGAAGATAAAAATTTTTTTGGTCCTCATTTCCGAAAAGGACGATTGGAGTGGTGCCCAAACCATTGTGAGCAGCAATCGCCAATGCGGTGCTGCCACAACCCCATCCCAGCTCTTCAATGGCGATGGCCGCACTGATCGCATCCACACCAGCTCCACCATATTGCTCGGGAATATTCAAACCGAGCAAGCCCAGGGGACCCATCTTGCGCATAGCAGGCCAATTAAATTCTGCAGTTTCATCCACTTCATGAGCTTTAGGTTTTATTTCTTGGGAAACAAAATTATGTACAACGTTTCGCCACATGCGCTGTTCATCCGTTAATTCAAAGTTCATGGTCGGCATCTCCTTTAATTGTGGATCAGATCATCTTATTTAAAACAACCAGACAATCAATAAGACGATACCAATAATGATGAGCAGAGGTAGCAATACATATCCCAGGATGGTAAGGGTTTGCCAGACGATATCCTGACAGGTAAATTCATCCTTGTCCTTCGTGGGCATGCGATGATCGCAGATAAGGCATTTTTCAAGCCCAGGCGGTAATTGAGCATTGCATTTTAGACAGTATTCAACCTCGATTATCTTTATCAGCCAGGAACAGGCTGATCATCATTATTGTACAACTGAATTGAGAAATCATCAAAAAGGCTCAGGACAGGATAATTAAGATTTAAGGATTTGCACCAAAATAATAAGCCGGCAGGATTAGGAAGATATAGCTGGCGAGATTGGCAAGAAATGCAAACAGGAGGTTCTGGCGGAAGGCATCGCGTTTGAAATAGGTCATCACAAAGACTTCAATGATGATCGCCAGCAGAAAGGAGATCGGCAACCAGGTAAACGGAGAATGTTGGAGCAGGACCAGCAAGATGCCATTGACGAACCCAGAGATGATACTCATGATGAAGGAGACAGTTATGGAAATGCGGAAAGGATTCCAGTTAAGTAGGGTGAGGGTAACACCTTCGACTAGTGCAATCAACAGATTTACAACAAGGAGGGCAAGGATACCAAATATCAGCAGCAGATATGGAGCAGCGGGTCCGGTAATGTCGGGCATTCAGGTTAGCACGTTTACATCTTGGAACGTTTGAACGTTACCCAGGAAAATAGTGGAAATTGTGACGGAAAGAGTATACCGCGAAGTGAGGAGTAAACAGCACAAATAAGTATCCGGTTCTTGAATATATGAGAATTGAATCAAAAAAATGATATGAATCGATATTAAAACAAAAGACCCTGGTGGTAGGCAGCTTCACCAGGGTACTCCTTATTCAGATCATCACAATTGTTCTAGTTTATCAGAGAAAAATACGATCAGATTGATTATTATTTCCAGCGTTTTTTGCCATCCATCTGGCGACGCAGGAGGAGGGGACCCAGGCGGTCGATCAACCAGCCAAAGGTATGTTCAACGAGTGGGGTGAGTGCCAACCAGGAAGGCACGTAAACAACGCGGCGGGGGTGTTCAAGAAGGTTCCAGACTTGATTGGCAACCGTTTCGGCTGTCACGCCGATACGCTCGGTAGGTAGATGCATGCCACCCTGTTGATTGGCAGCTGTATCGCAGAACTCAGTTCGGACGGGACCAGCACGAACCACGCTGACATGCAGGCGAGTGCCGGAGAGCTCGCGATACAGGGAAGTAGTGAAATTATCCATGAAGGACTTGGAGGCGCCATACACGGCAACCCCCTGGCTGGGTAGGCTACCAGAAATGGAACCGATGTTAATAATGTGCCCTGAGCCTATCGAACGCATCTTCTGCAGGAAGAGCAAGGTGAAATGAACGGCTGCTGCTACGTTCACCTGCAAGATTTCAGAGGCAGTTATCCAGGGCATATCGGTGCCAAAACCATACCAGCCTAATCCAGCATTGTTGACCAGTACATCAGCCTGACCAAATTGAGCCTCCACTTGTTCATAAACACTTTGCCTTTCGGTTTCATCGGACAAGTCGGCTGGGATGATCTCAGCCTTGCCCTTGGAGAGGCGAATCTCGTCAGCTAACTGTTCAAGGCGTTCCTTTCGGCGTGCAACCAGTATAACTTGCAAACCCTGACTGGCAAACTTACGTGCAGTGGCAGCGCCGATGCCACTCGAGGCACCGGTGACCACAGCAACTTTGCCGTACCATTTCGACGTATCATTTATCACAGGCGGCTACTTATAAGAACAGGATGTATTAACCATTCGGATTTTTCCATAGGTATTTATATTTAATGAACCATTTAACGGTATCGGATAAGGATTCTCGCAGAGGGCGGGGTATATATCCCAATTCGAGATGAGCCTTGGCATGGCTAATCACCGAGTTCGATGCAATGGTGGCAAGAGAATAGGGGGTGAAACGAGGTTTACCATGCGTCAGCCGGTAATACAAGGGGGTGATATTGGCAGTAAGATTTGCCAGCTGCAAGGGAATCTTCAGGCTAAAGATACGCTCTCCCAGGATTTCTTGAACGAGCTTGATAATATTCGGGACTTCTATACGCTCACCGGAAAGGATATAACTCTCACCACAACGGCCTTTATCGCCTGCAAGGATCAAACCTTCAGCAACATCGCGAACATCGACAAAATCATAGGCACCGTCCACGTAGAGCATCGGCTTATGCTCTACACAATCCAAGATGAGCTGACCCATCTCGGAACGGTGGAAATCGTATGGACCAATCACACCGGTGGGGCAGACAATGACAGCATCCAGGCCATGATGTACCGCATCCAGAACTTCAAGCGAGGCGGTGGCCTTGGAGGAATCATAGCTGCTGATAGCATGCTCAGGATCATAGGGAACATTTTCATCGATCAGAATCCCGTGTGGTACACGCTTGAGAGCATGGATGGAACTGGTGTACACAAGGCGGCGTACGCCCATTTCATGGGCGGCCTGGATGACATTGCGGGTCCCGAGCACATTCACCGCTTGCACCAGAGGCTGTCTGCCAGGCAGGATAGAGATAATCCCAGCAAGATGATAGACCACATCCATGTGTTCGAAGGCTTTGAGGAGTGACTGATAGTCGAGTACATCAGCTGAAACGATCTCGACATTCAGATCTTGTAATGGGGTGGGGTCTTCGCCTGGCATAATCATGGCGCGAACCCCTTCACCTCGGTCCAGTAGCAGGCGAACGAGAACATTCCCGATGTGCCCGGTGGCACCCGTTACTAAATTCATGTTTTACTCCTTGCCATACCATTCAATAGTAATTCCAGGCTTTGCCTGGTTTCATTCTTCCAATCGGTAACCTGGGGGTTAAAGAGCGATTCCATCAGCAGACCAACTGCGAGAGAGACCAATACCCGGGCTGCTTGATGGGCATCCACTGGCTCGAGAGAGCCAGCTGTGATACCTTCTTGGATCATCTCGGCGAAATAAGATTGGTAACGATGAAATGGGGCGACGGTTGCTTCCCAAACCTGCGGGTCATGGTTAGCCTGCGACCAAAATTCCAGGAAGATGGGTAAATGGATGTCAGCAGTCTGGAAAAGTGAGCCTACCATTTCTGCCATCTGAAGAATAGCCTGGGGGACATCATGTATCTCCTGGCGCATCAGGTTGAAACCAATCTCGATGCCGTTCATGTAGGAGTTCAGGAGCTCCATGAAAACAGCCTGTTTGGTGGGGAAGTGGTGGTAGAACGCGCCCTTACTCACCCCAGCAGCCTGGCAGATCTCAGCTACGCCAGTAGCATCGTAGCCAGATTTTGAAAATAAGTGTGTCGCGGCGGTTAGTATACGATTATGTGTTTCTTCACTGCGTTGTTGCATTAAAATTTCCTTTGATGACGAATTAATACCGACCGGTCGGTATGATTTTAATATATATCGTAATCTATGTCAATAGAAAGGTGGGATTTACGATATAAAGAGAAAGAATCACCTCGCTGCTATTTCCATTAAATCTGGATCCTTGGATTTGATCGAGGAATCCATGTATTTACAAATGAAGTAAGGTTACAGCATGTGGTGGAAAGTATAAGGATTCATTTATATCTTAAATCACCTGATTGCATTAATAGGCGGTAACTTGTGGTTATGGATACCTGCCCAACCTTAAGTATGGATTGGTGTGTTTAGTAGAGTGGGATAAGAAAAAAGGGCTGCTCGATATGATTTGAGCAGCCCCAAATGAAAAATGGTGATTAAGGTTTAGTCAGCAACGGCAGATAGAATTGATCAACCTGAAAGGCGATTTTAATATCCGG
>Ga0209253_10001523_pt1 | contig 20355 bp, 17 predicted proteins | sample FrelakmetBRP12BR_FD_187145 | JGI IMG/M metagenome (GOLD analysis project Ga0209253, IMG submission 187145) | Freshwater lake sediment microbial communities from the University of Notre Dame, USA, for methane emissions studies - BRP12 BR (SPAdes)... | ecosystem: Environmental > Aquatic >...
CGGGTTCGGCGCCGCGGTCCTCGTCGGGCGCGACGTGGTGTCCGGGATCGCGCCGGGCGGCAACATGGCGGCCCCGCTGCTGGCGGAGCTGCTGGGCGGCCAGGCCTTCCTGGGCTTCATCTCCGCGGTGGCCTTCGCCACCATCCTGGCGGTGGTGTCCGGCCTCACGCTGGCCGGCGCCTCGGCCTTCTCCCACGACATCTACGTGAGCGTCGTCAAGCGCGGCCGGGCCAGCGAGGAGGACCAGCTCAAGGTCGCCCGCATCGCCACCCTCGTGTTCGGCATCTGCGCCATCGGGCTGGGCATCGCCTTCAAGGGACAGAACGTGGCCTTCATGGTGGGGCTGGCCTTCGCCATCGCGGCCAGCGCCAACTTCCCGGCCCTCCTCATGGCCATCGTCTGGAAGAAGTTCAGCTCCCAGGGGGCGGTGTGGTCGATCCTGGTGGGTGCCTTCGGCTCGCTGGCGATGATCATGCTCTCCCCCACGGTGTGGGTGGCCGTCTTCAAGTTCGAGAAGGCGATCTTCCCCATGAGGAACCCGGCCATCTGGTCCATGGCCGCCGCGTTCGCGGTGGGCATCGTGGTCTCCCTGCTCACGCCCGAGAAGGAGTCGCAGGAGAAGTTCGCGGACCAGACGCTCCGCACCTACCTCGGCGTCGGCGCGGAGTAGCGAGTGCTAGCCCAGCTCGGGGACGTGGCGGGAGAGGATCTCCCGCAGCGTTCCCAGGTCGCGGCGGCGCGCCAGCGCCTCGCGCACGTAGCGGAGCGACGCCGGGATGGAGGGGAGGAAGCCCGGATTCCCCTTCACCCGGTCGATGAAGACGAAGCGCCCGGCGTCCTTCAGCTTCCGCTGCACGGTGAGCAGGTCGAAGGTGGAGCGGAAGGCGACCGGGTCGAGGCGCGGGCCGCCCTCGGCCTCGAGGCGGGCCAGGTATCGGAGCAGCATCCGGTCGACGAGCTCCGGCGGCAGCTCCACGTAGCTGTCCCGGAGCAGCGCCACCAGGTCGTACTGGCGCGGGCCGAGCAGCGCGTCCTGGAAGTCGATGACCGCCTGCCCGCCGCCCGGCAGCACCATGAGGTTTCGCGACTGGTAGTCGCGATGGGTGAACCCGAGCGGCTCGGCGGCCAGCGCCTCGGAGATCTCGTCGAAGTGGCTCTCCACCACCGGGCGCTCGGCCGGCGAGAGCGCAGCGCCCTTCCAGGCCTCGAGGAGCCACTCCCGGAAGTGATCCAGCTCCCAGCGGTAGAGGGCCCGGTCGAAGCGGCGCTGGAAGGCCACGCATCCCGGGTCGGGGTCGCGCTCGGCGCGGGCGCGCAGCCGGGCCAGCGCGTCCACCGCCACCTCGTAGAGCGGCCCGGCAGGGTCGCCGGCGACAACGCGGGTCTCCAGCATCTCGTCGCCCAGGTCCTCGAGGACCATGAGCCCCTCCGGCTCGAAGAAGGCGTGGATGGCGGGGACGCGAACGCCGGCGCGCGTCAGGTAGCGCTGCACGTCCACGAAGGGGTTCTCGGCCGGGGCGGCGCCACTCGTCGCCTCCTCGGGGCGGGCGTCGGGCGGCAGCACCATCACCACCCGCGAGTCGGGAGGGCTGCCCACCCGCCAGTAGCTGCGCAGCGAGGCGTGGCCGGCCAGCCGCCGCACCGGCCAGCCGCCCGCGTCCCTCCCGGTGGCCCGGGAGACCGCCCCGCGCACTCTCGAGGCCACGTCGCTCGAGCGATCGGTCACCGCCGCCTCCTCCCCGCCGGACCGTCTTCCCGGCGCGTTGACACCCCGTCGGAACGGGTCCTATAAGGCTCGAACCCCCGCCAATCCTGGCATTCCGGGAGATCCCGCATGGCCTTCCACGCCGACGTCCTGTCCGCCATCGGCCGCACACCCCTGGTGAAGCTCGGCAAGACGGTCCCCCCGGGAGCCGCCACCGTGCTCGTCAAGCTCGAGTACATGAATCCGGGGGGCTCCATCAAGGACCGCATGGCCGTCCACATCCTGGAGAAGGCCGAGAGGGCCGGGCTGCTCAGGAAGGGCGGGACCATCGTCGAGAACACCAGCGGCAACACCGGCGTGGGCCTGGCCATCGCCGCCGCCGTGAAGGGCTACCGCTGCATCTTCACCATCCCGGACAAGATGTCGAAGGAGAAGCAGGACACGCTGAAGGCCTTCGGCGCCCAGGTGGTGGTGACCCCGACCAACGTCCCGGCCGACGCGCCGGAGAGCTACTACTCGGTGGCCAAGCGCATCGCCGCCGAGACCCCCAACAGCTTCTACGTGAACCAGTACCACAACCCCGACAACGTCGAGGCCCACTACCTCTCCACCGCGCCGGAGATCTGGGAGCAGACCGGCGGCCGCCTCGACGCCTTCGTGGCCGGGATCGGCACCGGCGGCACGATGTCGGGCTGCGGACGCTTCTTCAAGGAGAAGAACCCGGGGATCCGCAACGTCGGGGTCGACCCGGTGGGCTCCATCTACCACTCGATGTGGAAGACCGGGAAGATGTCCGAGCCGCGGGTCTACAAGGTGGAGGGCATCGGCGAGGACATGATGTGCGGCGCCATGGACCTCGCGGTTCTCGACGACGTGCGGCAGGTCAACGACGCCCAGGCCTTCGCCATGGCGCGCCGGCTGGCCCGGGAGGAGGGGATCTTCGCCGGCGGGAGCTCGGGGGCGGCGGTCCACGTGGCGGCGCAGGTGGCCCGGGAGATGGGACCGGGCAAGGTGATCGTGGTGCCGCTTCCCGACACCGGCCGGGCCTACATCTCCAAGTTCTTCTCCGACGAGTGGATGCGCGACAACGGGTTCCCGATCGAGAGCGGCGACTCGGTGGCCGGCGCCACCGTGGCCGACGTCCTGGGCACTCGCCGCGGCGGCGTCATCCACGCGCGGCGCACCGACAAGGTCGAGGCGGTGGTGAAGATGATGCGCGAGAACGACATCTCCCAGATGCCGGTGGTGGACGACGAGGGGCGCACGGTGGGCATGATCCACGAGTACGACCTCCTCAACTTCCTCATCGAGGGGAAGCACCGGCTCACCGAGGTGGTCGAGCCGCTCGTGCAGCCGCTGCAGGGAATGGTGTCGCTCGACACGCCCATCGCCCGGCTTCGCGCCATCTTCAACGACGACAACGTGGCGGTGGTGAAGGAGGGGGACAAGGTGACCGGCATCCTCACCAAGATCGACCTCATCGAGTTCCTCGGCGAGCGGTTGAAGTAGGTTCGGGAGCAGGGGCCACGGCGTGAAACTCGCGCTCTTCGCCGACGTCCACTCGAACCTGGAGGCGCTGCAGGCCTGCCTGGAGCACGCCCGCCTGGGCGGCGCCGAGGAGTACGCGTTCCTCGGGGACCTGGTGGGCTACGGGGCCGATCCGGAGGCGGTGCTGGAGATCGTCGAGGGCCACGCCCGCGGTGGGGCCGTGGTGGTGCGCGGGAACCACGACGAGGCCGCGGTCGACGAACGGAAGGCCGAGGGCATGAACGCCGCGGCCGACGCCGCCGCCGCCTGGACGCGCCGCCGGCTCTCCGCCCGGCAGCGCGACTTCCTCGCCGGACTCCCGTTCACCGTCCGCCGGGACGAGGTGCTCTTCGTCCACGGGAGTGCGGCGTCGCCCGACCAGTTCGCCTACGTCACCGATCCGCGCGCGGCGGGCATCTCGCTCCAGGCCGCCGGCGGCGCGAGCTACGTCTTCTGCGGTCACGTCCACGAACCGGTGCTCTACTACCTGGGCGCGGCGTCGCGCCCCTTGCCCTTCCGGCCCGTGCCCGGTGTGGCCATCCCGGTGCCGCGTCACCGCCGCTGGCTGGCCATCGTCGGGTCGGTGGGGCAACCCCGGGACGGGAACACGGCCGCCGCCTACGCGATGGCCGACCTCGAGCGGCGCACCCTGACCTTCCACCGCGTTCCCTACGACTGGTCCGGGGCAGCCGGCAAGATCCTCGCCGCCGGGCTCCCGGAGCGGCTGGCCGTCCGGCTCCGGAAGGGGGAGTGACGGGATGGCTTCCTTCCCCCAGGTGGGCGAGCGGATCGACGGGTACCTCATCGAGGAGCGGATCCACAGCGGTGGCATGGGGGTGATCTACCGCGTCACCCCCGACGTCGACCCCGGCTTCCCGGTCGCGATGAAGATCCCCCGGCTCGGCTACGGCGAGCCGGGCGAGACCATCACCACCTACGAGCAGGAGCAGACGGTGATGTCCGTGCTGCACGGGCCCCACGCGCCTCGCTACGTAGGCGCGGGGGACCTGGCGACCCAGCCGTACCTGGCACTGGAGTACGTCGAGGGGACCTTGCTCAGGGAGTGGGTCGCCCGGGCCCCCGTCGCGCCGGAGGAGGTGGCGCGGCTGGGAGCCGCGCTCGCCACCGCGCTCCACGGCCTCCACCAGCAGGAGGTGATCCACCTCGACGTGAAGCCGTCGAACGTGATCATCCGGCCCGGGGGGGAGGCGGTCCTCATCGACTTCGGCCTCGCCAACCACGCCCACTACCCGGACCTGCTCGCCGAGGAGATCCAGCGCCCGGTGGGCTCGGCGCCCTACATCTCGCCGGAGCAGGTCCTGGGGATCCGCACCGACCCGCGCAGCGACATCTTCTCCCTCGGGGTGGTCCTCTACGAGCTGGCCACCGGCGGGCTGCCCTTCGGCTCGCCGACCTCCCCGTCGGGGCTGCGGCGGCGCCTCCACCAGGAGCCCATCCCGCCGCGGGCGCGGAATCCCGCGGTCCCGGAGTGGCTCCAGGAGGTCATCCTCCGCTGCCTCGAGCCCGACGCCGAGCGCCGGTACGGCTCCGCCGCGCAGGTGGCCTTCGACCTCTCCCACCCCGACCAGGTGACGGTGACCGATCGGGGCCGGCGCCTGCGGCGCGCCGGCATGGCCACGCGCTTTCGACGATGGGTGAAGGCGGCCGGGATGGAGCCGTCGAGCCGGGTCCGCCCCTCCGCGCACCTCGCCAGCGCCCCCATCGTGCTCGCCGCCGTGGCCACGCGCCACGGCAACGAGAGGCTGTTCCAGCTCCAGCGCGACGTGATCGGGAAGCTCATGGCCGGGGACTCACAGGTCCGGCTGGCCGTGGTCACCGTCATCCCTCCCTCGTCCATCGCCGGGGCGGAATCGGAGGAGGACATCGCCACCACCCAGCGCATCAAGCACCTCGTCCTCCTGAAGCACTGGGCCGAGCCGCTGCAGCTCCCGCTCGGGAAGGTCTCCTTCCACGTCCTGGAGGGCAGCGACGCCGCCGCCACCCTGGTCGACTACGCCCGCGTCAACGGGGTGGACCACATCGTCACCGGCTCGGCGCCGCCGGGCCTGCCGCTGGCGACGGTCTGGGGAACCTTCGCCACCAAGCTGGTGGGGGAGGCGCCCTGCACGGTGACGCTGATCCGCCCCTCCGCGGCCCAGGTGGCGAGCGCCTCCGCGGCTGACCCCGGCCCCGCCGGCCACCCCCCCGATGACGACCTGTCCCCGGGTGTGGTCTAGTACGCGCCCAACCACTTCCCGCCAGGGGGTCCGCCTTGCCGACGCTCCGTGACGCGCTCGCCGTGCTCCTGCAGGCGACGCCCGAGATCGCCCCGCCCGGTGGCCCGACGGTGCTGGGCATCCCGGTCGAGTTCTTCCTGTTCGCCCTGACGCTGCTCGGCGTGGCGCTCTTCCACGCCCACACCCTGCGTGTGGCGCTCACCGGGCTGGTCGCCATCTCGCTCTTCAAGATCGCCTTCGCCGCCTTCAAGACCGGGCCGGGCGTGATGGGCTTCGTCGCCCACCTGGGACACGAGTGGGTCACGCTCGCCAACCTCTTCGGCCTGCTCATGGGGTTCGCGCTCCTCTCGCGCCACTTCGAGAAGAGCCACGTCCCGGTGATCCTCCCCAAGTACCTGCCCGACGACTGGAAGGGCGCGTTCGTGATGCTGGTGATGGTGTTCGTGCTGTCGAGCTTCCTCGACAACATCGCCGCCGCGCTCATCGGCGGCGCCATGGCCCACCAGCTCTTCCGGGCCAAGGTGCACATCGGATACCTGGCCGCCATCGTGGCCGCCTCCAACGCGGGCGGGGCGGGGAGCGTGGTGGGGGACACCACCACCACCATGATGTGGATCGCCGGGGTGTCCCCGGGCCAGGTGCTCGACGCCTACGTGGCGTCCGCCGGGGCGGTCGTGGTCTGCGGGATCCCGGCCTCGATCTGGCAACACAGGTACTCCCCCATCCTGAAGGACGCCCACGCCCACACCCACGTGGACTGGCGGCGCATCTTCATCGTGGGGCTGATCCTGGTCTTCGCCATCGTCACCAACGTGGTGCTGAACCTCCGCTTCCCGCTCGCCGCCGACCACTTCCCCTTCATCGGGGCCGCAGTCTGGGTCGCGCTGCTCCTCACCGTGAAGGTGAGGCGACACGACTGGGAGGTGATGCCCGAGACCTTCAAGGGCTCGCTGTTCCTGCTCTCGCTGGTGGTCTGCGCCTCGATGATGCCGGTGGAGAAGCTGCCGGTCGCCTCCTGGCCGACCACCTTCGGCCTGGGCTTCCTCTCGTCGGTCTTCGACAACATCCCGCTCACCGCGCTCGCCATCAAGCAGGGCGGGTACGACTGGGGAATGCTCGCCTACGCGGTGGGCTTCGGCGGCTCCATGATCTGGTTCGGCTCGTCGGCCGGCGTCGCGCTCTCCAACATGTACCCGGAGGCGAAGTCGGTGGCGAAGTGGGTCCGCCACGGCTGGCCGGTCATCGTGGCCTACGTGGTCGGGTTCGGTCTCATCCTGACCTTCGTGGGGTGGCACCCGGAACCCCTGCGACGGGCCGTCCCGCCGCCCGAGGCGGCGAGCGGGCGCATCATGCGCTGAGCGGATGCCGCGACATCCGAGCGCCTGACTCAGCAGCCTCCGGTCCGGTCTTCCTTGTCGGTCGACCCATCACGGGGTCGCGGGGGAGCCATTCAGGTCTGGACGCCGAAGCGCGGAAGGATCCACCGCTGAAGGACGTACATGCCCACGAAGAAGAGGAGGACCGGCAGGGCGTCGCGCATGGGGGTACGAGCCTAGCGAGCCCTCCGGGGATTCGCAATGCGCGGTCGATTCTCCCTCTTGCACCCGGAGCGCGTTGTCGGATACTCCGCCCGCATGGCAGAGACGAGACGGGACGACGGGGCGGAAAAGCCGGAACGGCCATGGGCCTTCGGCGGCGGGATCGTGCTCCTGGGCCTCATGACCTCCATCATCGCCAACGCGGTCAGCATCCAGGACAAGGGCAACCCCAGCACGCGCGCGATCACGCTGGTGTTCTATGGCGCGGGGGTGCTCATCTCCGGCGCCGGGATGTACCGGCTGCTCTGGTTCGCCCCGTCGCGCCGGCCGGCGTGGCTCCGCGTCCTCCTCACGGCCGTGCTCACCGTGCCGGTGTTCGCCCTGCTCGGCGTGCTCCTGAGCTTCCTCTTCCTCATGATGTTCTACCGCTTCGGATAGCGCCGGACCCCCGCTCCCTGCGTGCTATCGTTCACCGCGATGGCCGCCCTCGACCCGGTCGCGTTCCTCCGCTCCACGCCTCCCTTCGACGGCCTCCCGAAGGAGCTCTTCGACGGCGCCGCCAAGAGCCTGGAGATCGTCTACTACCCGGCCGGCACGAAGCTCGTGACCGTCGGCGAGGAGCCGCTCCAGCACCTCTACGCGATCCGCAAGGGGGCGGTCCGCCTCGAGCGCGGCGGCCAGACGCTGCAGGTGCTCGAGGAGGGGGAGACCTTCGGCTACACCTCGCTCATCACCGGCAAGGCGACGCTCGACGGGGTGGTCGAGGACGACCTGCTCGCCTACCGGATCCCCGGCGCGGAGTTCCACCGCCTGCTCGGCGACGCGCGCTTCGCCGGGCACTTCGCCGCCGGGCTCGCCACCCGGCTCGAGTCGAGCCTGGAGCAGTCGCCGGTCGCCACCTTCCGCGTCGACCTGGCCGCGCCCGTCGAGAGCCTGGTGCGGCGCCCCGCCGTCTGGGTGGACGCGGGCGCGACGGTCGGCGACGCTGCCCGGGTCATGACCGAGGCGCGGATCTCGTCGGTGCTGGTCCGCGGCGAGCCGCCGGGCATCGTCACCGACCGGGACTTCCGCGCCCGGGTGCTGGCCCAGGGGCTCGGGCCGAGCACGCCGCTCGAGAGCATCCTCTCGGGGCCGCTCACGCGAGTGGACGCCGCCATGCCCGTCCACGAGGCCTGGGGCGTCCTGCTCGAGGCCAACGTCCACCACCTGCCGGTGGTCCGGGACGAGCAGATCGTGGGCGTCGTCACCGACACCGACCTGCTCAAGCACACTTCGCAGGGGCCGGTGGCGGTGCTGCGGCGCGTGGAGAAGCTGCCGAACCGCGAGAGCCTTCCGGGCTATTCACGGAAGGTGACCGAGATGGTCGCGGCGCTGCTCGCCGGGGGGCTGCGGCCGGCGGTCATCGCCGGGTTCGTGGCCCAGCTGAACGATGCGCTCATGAAGCGCATCCTCCACTGGGCCGAGCGGGACCTGGGCGAGCCGCCTGCGCCCTACGCCTGGCTCGCGCTCGGCTCGGAGGGGCGGAAGGAGCAGACGCTGCTCACCGACCAGGACAACGCGCTGGTCTTCGCCGACGAGGGGGCCTCCTCGCGCGACTACTACGCGGCGCTCGCCGACCGGGCCAACAGCGACCTCGCCGCGGCGGGCTTCCCCCGGTGCCCGGGCGGATACATGGCCCGGAACCACTCCGGGACGGTCACCGAGTGGCGCGACCGCTTCGCCGGCTGGGTGGACGACCCCACCGCCCAGAGCGTCCTCGAGGCGGCCATCTTCTTCGACTTCCGGCGGGTGGCCGGGACGCTCTCGCTCGAGCCGCTCCAGGAGGTGCTCGACGGCATTCCCCGGCGGGAGGCCTTCCTCCGCAGCCTGGTGCGACAGGCGCTCGAGTTCCGGCCACCGCCCCTTCTGGTGCTGCGGCTGCGCGGCGGCGCCACCGAGCTGGATCTCAAGAGACAGGGGATCGCCCCCGTCGTCTTCCTGGCCCGCTGCTACGCGCTGGCGGTCGGGAGCCATGCCCGCAACACGCTGGAGCGGCTCCAGGCGGCGACCCGCGCGGGGCTCATGGGCGCCGACGCGAGCGCCACCGTCCTGGAGGCCTACGGGTTCCTGCTCGGGCTGCGGCTGCGCGTGCAGCTGAAGATGCTCTCGGAGGGGAAGACGCCCACCAACGCCGTCTCCCTCTCGCAGCTCTCCGCCATCGAGCGGAGCCGGCTCAAGGACTCGCTGCGGGCCATCGCCTCCTGGCAGGACAAGGCCGCCTACCGGTACCAGGTGGTGTGAGCGGTCGGGGCCCCGCGTGCTCTTCGGATCGCCACGGTGGGACGTTCCGGTCTACTGGGCGCTCGACCTCGAGACGGGCGGGCTCGACGCGCGCCAGGACCCGATCATCTCGGTGGGCATGGTGCCGGTGCGCGGCGGCGTCATCCGGCTGGGGGAGGCCTTCGGGACGCTGATTCGCCCGGACCCGGGGCGCCCCATCCGTCCCGAATCGGTGCGCGCCCACCAGCTCCTCGCCGGCGACCTGCGCCAGGCGCCGGGGCTCGGCGCCGTGCTCCAGGAGGTGGACCGGCGGCTGGCGGACGGGGTCCTCCTCGTCCACAACCGCGGCATCGACCTTCCCTTCCTGGAGCGCGGCCACGCCCGGACCGGGCTCAGGTGGACGAAGCCGCAGGTCGTGGACACGGTCGATCTCATCGTCAAGGCGGCGGTGCGCCGGCGTTTCCTGCGCCCGGCCAGCGGGGACGAGATGCCGTCGCTCGACCTCTCCGAGGCCCGCCGCGCCCACGGCCTGCCCGACTACGAGGCCCACGACGCCCTCATCGACGCGGTGGCGACGGCGGAGCTGTTCCTGGTCCTGCGCCAGGCGATAGGGGCGAAGACGCTCCGGGACCTGCGCTGAGCAGCGTCGGCGGCAGGGCGAGGAGCGCCGCGAGCGCGAGCAGCTCCACCCCGCTCGCCCAGGCGAAGAGCGGCCCGACGCCGTGCCACCGGTCGTAGCCGAGCCCGGAGAGCTGGTAGCCGACCGCGTTGCCGAGGCCGAACACCACCGCGGCGAAGATGGCCTGGCCGGTGGCCCGCAGCCGCGACGGCACGAGCCGTGACATCGCCTCCACCGCCGCGCCCCAGAACAGGCCGAAGGTGAAGGCGTGGAGGAGCTGCAGGAGCACGAGCGGCAGGGCGCCGGTGGCACGGGACAGGAGGAGCCAGCGGGCGGCGCTCGCGCCGAAGGAGGCCGCCAGCAGCGTGCGCAGCGAGAAGCGCGCCGCCAGGCGCGGGAAGGCGAGCAGCGCCAGGACCTCCGCGCCGACGCCCGCCGACATCCCCAGCCCGGCGACGCCCGCCGGGAGCCCGACGTCGTGGACGTAGAGGCCGAAGAGGATGTGGAAGGGCGCGGTCGCGCCCCAGTGCACCGCGCAGATGCCGAGCAGGAGCAGCAGGGGGCGGTTCCCGAGCAGCGCCAGCATCTCGCGGAACCGGGGCCCGGCCGCGGGACGGGGAGGGGAAGGCAGCCCCCGCGCGATCAGCGCGTAGGCGGCGACGCAGCCCACCACCGCCAGCGGGACCAGCCGGTCGGCGGGACGGTCCCCGCGCAGCGTGAGCGCCAGGCCCAGGGCCTGCGCCAGCGCGATGTAGCCGAGCGACCCGAAGAGCCGGATGCGCGCGTAGGAGCGGCCCGGGCCCTGGTGGGTCCACTCCACCGTCACCGCGTCCACCAGCGGCACGACGGCGCTGGCGCCGAGGGCGTTGGCGAGCAGCACCGCCGCCACCGCCAGCGGGGAGCGCGCCCAGGGCAGGAAGAGCATCGCCGCCATCGCCCAGGCGGTCGCGAGCCCGAGCGCCCGGGCCGGTGCGCCGAGCCGGTCGGCGGTGGTGGCCCAGGCGAGGGCGGCCGGCGCCGCCACCAGCGGGCCCACCATCTGCACGGTTCCGATCTGCTCGCCGCTGAACCCGAGGCCGCGCAGGTACGGCGCGAAGTAGGGGAGGAAGGAGCCGATGGCCCCGTAGTAGGCGAAGTAGAAGAGGCGCAGTCGCGTGGCTTCGGACATCGGCTATGCTGCGGTCTAGCATGAAATCGGCGGGCGACCTGGTGGGGATGGTGCTCGCCGCCGGGCTGGGGACGCGGCTCCGCCCCCTGACCGACTGGCTGCCCAAGCCGGCGGTTCCGGTGTGCGGGCTGCCGCTCGTCCGCTACGCCTTCGCCCGGCTGGCCGCGGCTGGCGCCCGGCGCACCGTGCTGAACACGCACCATCTCGCGGCGGTGATGGGGCGCGTGGCGCAGGAGTCGGCCGCGGCCACCGGGCTCGACCTGGCCCTCTCGCACGAGCCGGACATCGCCGGCACCGGGGGGGCGCTGCGCCAGGCCGCGGTGCACCTCGCCGGCGCCGAGGCCATCGTCCTGTGGAACGGCGACGTGCTCTTCGACCTCGACCTGGCCCCGGTGGTGGCCGGCCACCTCGCGAGCCGGGCGCTGGCGACCATGGTGCTGGCGCCCATGCCGGAGAACGCCGGCTACGCCGCGGTCGAGGTGGACGACGCGCGGCTGGTGCGCCGCATCGCCGGGCACGGCCCGGGCGGCCCGGGCCTCGAGCCGCTCCACTTCACGGGGGTCCACGTCCTCTCCCCGGCGCTCCTCGACGAGGTGCCGGCATCCCCCTTCGCCTGCGACGTGAACCGCCACGTCTACCCGCCGCTGCTGGGGGCGGGGCTCGTGCGCGGGGTCGTGGCCGGCGGCTACTGGAACGACCTGGGCACGCCGGAGCGCTACCTCCAGGCGAACCTCGACCTGCTCGCCGGACGGGTCCCGCTGGTGCGCCTGCACGGTGCCGACCCGTTCGCGGGGCTCTCGCCCTTCGGCCGTCCCGGCGCCTGGGTCGCGCCGGGTGCGCACCTCTCGGAGGGCGCAGCGCTGGAGGCCCCGGCGGTCCTCGGCCGCGGCGCGCGGGTCGAGGCGGGCGCCACCGTCGGGCCGGGCGCAGTGGTCGGCGCCGGCGCGCGGATCGGCCCGGGTGCGACGGTACGGCGCGCGGTCGTCTGGGAGAACACCGAGGTGCTGCCCGGGGAGCAGGTCGTGGACGCGGTGGCGGCCGGCCCGGTGCGGGTCCCCGCGCGCGAGCCCTGAGGGCCAGGACGGCGGCCGAGCGCCCCCGCCCGCCCGGGAGGCCCCGTCGCCGTCAGCTCGCCAGCACCTGGACCAGGAGCGAGGTGATGTTGTCGCCGCCGCCGGCCTGGTTGGCCGCGTCGATGAGGGCCTGGTTGGCGCGGCGCAGGTCGCCGCGGCTCTGGCGCAGCAGGTCGGCGATGGCGGCGTCGGAGAGCATGCCGGAGAGCCCGTCGCAGCAGAGGAGCAGGACGTCCCCCTCCCGCGCCGGCTCCTGCACCAGGTCGACCTCCACCGTCTCGCGCATCCCCAGCGCGCGCACGATGACGTTCTTGTGCGGGAAGGCCTGGATCTCGGCGGCGCTGGGGTTCGACTGGCGGATGTAGTCGGCCAGCAGCGAGTGGTCCTCGGTGAGCTGGCGCAGCTCGCCCCGGCGGAAGAGGTAGGCGCGACTGTCGCCGACGTTGCCCACCAGCAGCCGGCCGCCGCGCGGCACGTGAGCGCACACCAGCGTCGTGCCCATCCCCGCCAGCCGCTCGTCGGAGCGGGCCCGCTCGTGGATGCGGAGGTTCGCGAGCCTCATCGCCACCGCCAGCCGGTTCTCGTCGTAGCTGCGGGAACGGTCCTCCCGGAACGGCCAGGTGGCCTCCTCGTCGCGGCCGGTGAGGCGGAAGAACTCCGCCATCTCCTCCACCGCGATCCGGCTCGCCACCTCGCCGCTCTGGTGGCCACCCATGCCGTCCGCCACGCAGTAGAGGTGCTCCTCCTGGAGCACCAGGAAGGCGTCCTCGTTGTGGGTGCGCTTGCGTCCGACGTCGGTGGCTCCGATGGCGGCGAGGCGCATGGGGTGAAACGAGGTTAGCCCGCGTCGGGAGGTTGCGCCAGGGCCGGGCCTCCGCGAGCATGGCGGAGCGCCATGACCCACCTCACCCCACCTGCGCCGCCCCTCCAGGTGGTGCTGGTCGCTCCCCGGATCCCGCCCAACACCGGCAACGTGGCCCGCACCTGCGCGGTGACCGGGTGCCGGCTGCATCTCGTCGGGCCGCTCGGCTTCTCCATCGACGACAAGGACCTGCGGCGGGCCGGCCTCGACTACTGGGAGGACGTTGCGCCCGAGGTCTACGCGGACTGGCCCGACTTCGCGGCGCGGGCGCTCGGTGGCCCGGCCGGCCGGCTCCACCTCTTCACCGCCCGCGCCGGGCGCAGCCTCTGGGAGGCCTCGTTCGCCCCGGGCGACTTCCTGGTCTTCGGCCAGGAGCAGCTCGGGCTGCCGCCGGCGCTCCTCGGCGCCTGGCCGGAGCGCTGCCTCTCCATCCCGATGCGGGACGGGAAGCGCAGCCTGAACCTGGCGGTGGCGGTGGGGGTGGGCGTGTACGAGGCGCTGCGCGGCCTCTCACGGTAGGATGGCGCCGATGTCCTTCCTCCGCGAGCCCGGCGACCTCAGGACCACGCCGCTGGCCGCCATCCTGCTCGAGGTCTGGAACCTGCGCCTCTCCGGGGCGCTGACGGTCGATCAGGGTGGCGGCTCCTCGCGGCTCTACTTCCGCGATGGCGTGCCGGTGGGCGCCCAGGTCTTCGCCGGCTTCCGGCCGCTCGGCCACTTCCTGCTGGCGAAGGGGATCATCGACATCGGCATCCTCGACCGCTGCCTGGTGGAGATGGCGCGGGCGCACCGCCCCCAGGGCGAGATCCTGGTGGAGATGGGCGCCATCGACCGCGACACCCTCGATCAGGTGCTCTCGGAGCAGCAGACGGGCTACCTGGCGCTCATCGCCGCCCTGCAGGATGGCGGCTACCGCTTCGACCCGGCGGAGCCGGTGCCGGAGTGGACGCGAGGCATCCGCATCCAGCCGCTCCGCGCCATCGTCGACGCGCTGGCGGCCCCTCAGGCCGGAGCGCTCGTCTCCTCGGCGATCGGCCAGGTCGGCGGTGCCGTGGCGGTCGGCCCCGGGTACGCCGATCTCGCCGCCTCGTTCGGCTGGAGCGAGGCCGAGGACGGCCTCGTCGCCAGGATGGCCCACCCCGCGGCGCCGGAAGCGCAGCTCCTGGGCAGCCCGCTTCCCTCCGAGCGGAGCCGGGCGGTGCTCGCGGCGCTCGTGCTCCTGGGGCTCGCCGACTCGACCGCCGCCGCCGAGGGCGGCGCGCGGGCCGAGGAGGGCGAAGGCGTGGTGGACCTCGCCGACATCGCGGTCGCCGGGCCGCCGATCCTGGTGCCGGTCGTCCTTGCGCCCTCGCCGCCGCCCGAGCGGCCGCCGGTCGCAGCCGCCCCGACCGCCCCAGTACACGGCGCGTCGGTGCCCGTCGCCGCGCCGCAGCCGGCGCCGTCTCCAGCGCCCGCCGCGGGCGCCGGGCCCACGCCCGCGCCGATCGGCAAGCGCAGCGATCCCGACGAGGCCCGGGCCCGCCGGCAGCGCCTCCTCGCCCGCGCCATGCAGAACATGGGCGTTGGCCCGCTGGCCTCGCCCCAGCCGACCCGCCCCGGCGCCTCCTCCTCCGGACCGGTGCGCTCCGGCGAGGCGCGGGGCGGGTCGCACGCCGGAGACCCGGCCGAGGCCGCCCTGCGCCGCGCGCTCGAGTTCGTGGCCCCTCGGGCCAGGGAGAAGGACCTCTTCGCGCGGCTGGGGCTGCCCAAGACCGCCGGCGTCGACGACGTGAAGGCCGCCTATCACCAGATGGTGCGGCAGTTCCACCCGGACAAGTACGCCGCCCCCAGCCTCGCTGACCTCCAGCCGGCGCTGCAGGAGCTGCTCTCGACGGTGAACGAGGCCTACACCACCCTCTCCGACAAGACCCGCCGCAGCGAGTACCTGGCACGGACGGCCGCCGGCGGCGGCGCCGCCAGCCAGGCGGATGCCGACACGGCACGGGTCGACGCCCAGAAGGCCGAGGCCTGCTACCGGACGCGCGACTACGGCAAGGCGCGGCTCTTCTTCGAGGCCGCCATCCGCGGGGACCCGCGGGCCGAGTACCACGCCGCGCTCGCTGCCGTCCTCATCGCCGACCCGAAGGCGCCCGACCGCGCGCGCGTGAAGGAGCTGCTCGCCGAGGCGACCAAGGACCCGGGCTGCGACCGCGGCTTCTTCCTCGCCGGGCTCGTCGCCCGGCAGGACGGGGAGGAGGCCCGCGCCGAGAAGATGTTCCGGGCGGCGCTGAAGGCCAACCCTCGCAACGCCGATGCCGCCCGGGAGCTGAAGCTCCTCGAGGGCCGTCGTCGCGAGGCCGCCGAGGAGCGGGGCGCCACCAAGAAGTGAAGTGCGCCAAGGTGCGCCTGGCCCTTCCTTGACGGACCCCCCGAGGAGGGGGACGATCGCCGGGGCGCCGCCGCGCGCCGATCCGGGAAATCTCGCTTGGCCCGCCAGCACCTCCTCCTCGTCGACGGCGACCCCGAGTCGCTGCGCCTGACCGAGATCAGCCTGAAGAAGGCTGGCTTCTCGGTGACGGCGGCGGCGAACGGCCGCGACGCCATCGAGAAGTGCCTCATCTCCCCCCCGGACCTGGTGGTCTCCGAGACCCGGATGCCGGAGATGGACGGCTTCGAGCTCTGCCAGCGGATGCGCGAGGACGACCGCTTCCGCGCCATCCCCTTCGTCTTCCTCACCGGGCAGAAGTCGGTGGAGGACAAGGTCCGCGGGCTGGAACTCGGCGTCGAGGACTACCTGACGAAGCCCATCTACGTGAAGGAGATCGTCACCCGGGTGCGCATGCTGCTGCAGCGGCGCGAGCGGGAGCGGCTGGAGCGCAAGGAAGGGCGGGCCGGGTTCAACGGGGCGCTCTCCGAGATGGGGATCGTCGACCTGGTCCAGACGCTGGAGCTCGGACGGAAGAGCGCCGCCCTGCGCGTGGCCGGCCCGGGCGGGCGCCAGGCCACCGTCTGGTTCCGCGACGGGCGCATCGTGGATTGCCAGGCCGGCGGCCTGTCGGGGGAGGCCGCCTTCTTCCGGATGCTCCACTGGAGCGAAGGGGACTTCGCCGTGGAGTTCGGCGCGGTGGAGCGGGAGCCGAGCATCGCGGCCTCCACCCGGGCCCTGCTCCTCGAGGGCATGCGGCGGCTCGACGAGTTCGGCCGCCTGGCGGAGCAGATGCCGCCGCCGGCCTCCGTCCTGGAGGTGGATGGCGAGGCGCTCTCGAGGCGGCTCGGCGAGATCCCCGACGACCTGAACCCGGTGCTGCGTCTCTTCGACGGCCGGCGCACGCTGGAGCAGGTGGTCGACGCCTCGGGGCGCGACGACCTCGGTGCGGCGGCGGTCGTGTCCCGGCTCTACTTCGAGGGCATCATCCGGGAGGCCGGGCCGCGGAGCAGGCCGGCCGCGGCGGGCGCGCCCGACGCGGTGGGCGGGACCCCCGACATGAGCGATGCCGGGCCGGGCCCGACGCCGGAGCCCGCCGGCGCCGAGTGGTTCGCGGGGCCGGCGGATGGGGAGGCCGGGCCCGCGGCGCAGGCACCCCGTCCGCCGCCGGCACCCGACTCGATCCCGGCCGCGCCGGCCCCGCCGCCGCCGGCCCCGACCTCGCCCGGCGCGCCGGCCCGTGCCGCGCCCGGGCTCGCCTCGCCGGTCCCCCCCCCGGCGTCCGGTGACGCGGCTCCTCAGGCAACCCGGCCGGCCTCGCCTCGCGCCGCCCGGTCCGGCGCCCGGAACCCGCCGGTCCGCGTCCACAGCGCCAACCGCCCTGCGCCGCCGCGCGCCCCACGCGCCCGGCTGGCGATCCTCCTCCTGGCCCTGGTCGCGAGCGCGGTGGGCGCCGGATGGCTGACCCTGCGCCGCCAGCCGGCCGCCGAGCCACCGCCCGTGCCGGGCGGCGCCGCCACGCCCGCGATCGAGGCTGCGGCCGCCGTCCCGGAAACGACGCCGGCCACGCCACCGTCCGAGCCCGCATCGCCGGCGCCCTCCACCGGCGCAGTCGCGCCCGAGCCCGTGGCCGCCACGCCGCCGACGGAGGTGGCGCGTCCCTTGCCCGAGGCGGCGCGGGCGGACGACGCTCCACCGATCGGCCCGGCGGCGCCCGCGACGCGGGATGACGAGGCCGCCTATCGCGCAGCCATGGAGGCCGGCCAGCAGAGGTACCGCGCCCGGGCCTACCCCGCGGCCGCCGCCGAGTACCAGCGCGCGGTGGACCTCCGCGAGACCGGCGAGGCGCTCGCCGCGCTGGGGCGCGCCCTCTACGACGGCCGCCGGACGGGAGAGGCCCGCCAGGCGCTGCGCCGCGCCGTGGCGCTCGACCCGTCGAGCGCCGCGGCCTGGCTCGCCCTGGGGGAGGTGCACCTCGCCCTCCGGGAGCCCGCCGACGCCCGTGCCGCCTACGAGCGCTACCTGGACCTCGAGCCCCGGGGCCGCTACGCCGACGACGTGCGCCAGGTACTGGCGCGGCTCGGCGCACGCTGACCCTGCGCGCGCCGGCCCTCTCGGATAGAACACGGCCCCCACCAGCCGACGAGGCGCGCAGGACGTGAAGGTCCTCGGCATCGAGACCAGCTGTGACGAGACCGCCGCCGCGGTGGTGGAGGACGGCCGCCGTGCGCTCTCCGATGTCATCGCCACGCAGATCGAGATCCACCGCCGCTGGGGAGGGGTCGTCCCGGAGCTCGCGAGCCGGAACCACGTGGTCCAGGTGATGCCGGTGGTGGACGAGGCGCTGGCCCGCGCCGGCGTCGCGCCGGAGGCGCTCGACGGGATCGCCGTGACCTCCGGACCGGGGCTCGTCGGCGCCCTGCTCGTCGGGGTCCAGGTCGCGAAGGCCCTGGCCCTCGCCTGGGAAAGGCCGCTCGCCCGGGTGAACCACCTCGAGGGACATCTCCTCGCCGGCTTCCTGGGCGAGGAGCCCCCGGCGTTTCCGTACCTTGGGCTGGTGGTCTCCGGGGGCCACACCTCGCTCTACGTCGCCGAGGGCTTCGGCCGCTACCGGCTGCTCGGCCAGACCCGCGACGACGCCGCCGGCGAGGCCTTCGACAAGGGGGCGAAGCTGCTCGGGCTGCCCTACCCCGGGGGCGTGGCCATCGACCAGCTGGCGCGCGACGGCGATCCGCGAGCGGTCCGCTTCCCGAAGGCCATCGTGAAGGGGGGGCCGCTCGAGTTCAGCTTCTCCGGGCTCAAGACGGCGCTCCTCCACCATGTCCGCAAGCACGGCCTGCCCCAGGGGCAGGCGCTCCACGACCTCTGCGCCAGCTACCAGGAGGCCATCGTCTCGGCGCTGGTGCAGAAGCTCTTCCGCGCGGCGCGCGACCTTCAGCTCGACCGGGTGGTGCTGGCCGGCGGGGTCGCCGCCAACAGCCGGCTGCGGGCGGCGGTGGCGGAGCGGGCGGCAGCCTACGACGACATGCAGGTCATCCTTCCACCCCCGCGACTCTGCACCGACAACGCGGCCATGATCGCCGTGGCCGGGACCCACGCGCTGGAGCGCGGCGAGCGGCAGGGGATGGCGCTGAACGCGGACCCCGCCTGGCGGCTCTGATGCCCCACCCGTCGCCGCGTGAGCTGCTCGACCGCTACGGGCTGCGCGCCAAGAAGAGCTGGGGACAGAACTTCCTCGGGGACGAGGGGATCCTGGACTCCATCGCCGCGCTCGCCGTGCGGCAGCCCGGCGAGACGGTCATCGAGCTCGGTGCGGGCCTCGGCCACCTGACCGCCCGGCTGCTGGCCCGCGGGGCCAGGGTCGTCGGCGTGGAGCGGGACCGCGACATGGCCCGGGTGCTGCGCGGCGAGTTCGGCGACCGGATCCGGCTGGAGGAGGCGGATGCCGCGCGCATCGACGTCCGTGCGCTGGCGCGCCTCGTGGTTCCGGACGTTGCCGAGCCCCCTGGAGGTCCACCCGCCCTGGCCGGGGACGCCGCGCCGCCCGCCACGCCTCCGCAGGACGCGGCGCGCACCGCCGTCGTCGGCAACATCCCCTACCACCTGACGAGCCCCATCCTCTTCACGCTCCTCGACCAGGCGGCGGCGGTGTCGCGGGCGGTGCTGCTCGTCCAGCGGGAGGTGGCCGAGCGGCTCGCGGCCTCTCCGGGAGTGAAGGACTGGGGCATCCTCTCGGTGCTGCTCCAGCAGTGCGCCTCGGTGCGCGTCGCCCGCATCGTGCCCCGAGGGGCCTTCCATCCCCGGCCCAAGGTGGACAGCGCGGTCGTGGTGGTCGAGTTCGGTGCGCGCCGATCCCAAGCGCCGGATGCCGCGCGGTTCCGGCGGCTCGTGAAGGCCGGCTTCGCCCAGCGGCGAAAGACGCTGCGCAACGCGCTCGAGGCGGCGCACATCGCGCCGCGCGCGGAGCTGGAGCGCGCGCTCGCGGCAGCCCGCATCGACCCGTCGCGCCGGGGCGAGACCCTCACCGTCGAGGAGTGGGAGGGGCTCGACGGCGCGCTCGGGGCCTCGCCGGAGCCGGTGGGCCCTCCGCTCGGGCCTTGAGCCGCCGAGGCGCCGCTCCCGGCGAGGGCGACCGCCCCGAACGGGACCCGGAGCACATCCGCCCGGCGCCGCTCGCCGGGGCAGGGCGCTCCTCTCTGCGACAAGAAGTGTAGTCACATCAACCACTTGAAGCCAGGCAAGGCCGTGTCCGGCACTGTGCCGGGCGCGTGCGACCGGGGAGTGGAGGATGGCCCGGCCGGGGCACGCCCCTCACCGATCGGGGTGGGTCATTCCCGACATCGGGAATCGAGCCCGGGGCACCTCGGCAACTCGGGCCGGCCCTTCCCCGGCGACCGGGCCCGCTCGCGACGGGTGGTCCGACCCTCCGATCGCCGGTGATTGCCATGGGTGAAATGGGGCACGCCGCCCCCCCCGGCCCCGGACTCATTCCACGCCAACTGGGGAACCCTCCCAATATCGGCGAGCCGCTGGATGCGAGATATTCCGTGGCGAAGAGAGACACGAAAGGTTCTCAACCCCAACGAAGCAACGAAGGAGACACACCATGACGACCATGAACGGCGGAAGCAGCGTGAAGGGCGGCTACTACCTCTCCAAGTCGAGCTGGGAGATCTTCCCGGTCGAGCACGACGGCGAGCAGCTCCCTGGCGGGCGCGCCGAGCAGTACGTGAAGGTCCCCCTCGCCGCGGTGTTCTTCCTGATGCCGGTGCTGGGCGGCCTGATGGTCGTGTTCCTCCCCTTTATCGGCCTGGCGCTGACCGCCAAGGCGGCCGTGAAGCCCATCGTCGCCCTCTTCCACCGCTCGGCGCAGGACCTGGCCGCCACCGTCACCCCCGGCTGGCAGCCCGGCGAGGCGCACTTCACCGGCAAGCGGTCGGAGGAAGGGGCCGAGGAGTCGAAG
>Ga0209253_10001524_pt1 | contig 20353 bp, 16 predicted proteins | sample FrelakmetBRP12BR_FD_187145 | JGI IMG/M metagenome (GOLD analysis project Ga0209253, IMG submission 187145) | Freshwater lake sediment microbial communities from the University of Notre Dame, USA, for methane emissions studies - BRP12 BR (SPAdes)... | ecosystem: Environmental > Aquatic >...
GGATTGTCGGCCGCCTGAGCAAGGTTGAGCATCCGGTCGTGCGCGACCTGTGCCTTGCAGCCTGGCAGGCCTTCGCCGACCTGGACCTGTCCGACGCGAAGTCCCGCGATTTCCGCAGCATGCACGCCTGCTTCACGCGACAACTGCGCGAAGGTGCGCGGCCGCCGGACCCGCGGCCCGCGGTGCTGGCCAGTCCGAGTGACGGTATCGTGGGTGGTTGCGGGACGATCGACGGCCAGACTTTGCTGCAGGCGAAGGGATCGACCTACGGCCTGGTCGATCTCCTGGCCGGCGACGGAGAACTCGCGGACTCGTTCGAGGGGGGAACCTACGTCACGCTGCGACTGACTTCAGCGATGTATCACCGGTTCCACTCGCCGCACGACTGCCAGGTCGCGCGGGTCACTTACGTTGCCGGCGACGCGTTCAACGTCAATCCGGCGACGCTCGCCCGGATCCCCCGGCTGTTCTGTCGCAACGAGCGGGCCATCGTTCGCTGCCGTCTCGACAACAGCGGCGCCGTGATTGCGCTGGTACCTGTCGCGGCCATCCTGGTTGCCAGCATCCGGTTGAGCTTCCTGGACGTGACCTTGCACCTGCGCTACCGGGGACCGAACGAAATCACGTGCGCTGCCCGCCTGGCCAAGGGAGAAGAGATGGGCTGGTTCGAACACGGGTCGACGATCATCGTCCTCGCACCGGCGTCGTACCGGCTGGCCGACGGTGTCCAGCCGGGCCAGCGGCTGCGGGCAGGGCAGGCGTTGCTGGCGAAAGCGTGAATTGGTGTCATCGAACGTTCAAGAAACCGTCATATTCATTGCATACATTGCAAGGCTTTAGCTGCGGCGGACCGGGTCTCGCCAAGGCACGAGCACGGGCAGGATGGGGGAGAGCTGGATAATGACAAGCAACGGCAGCAACTGGAACGCGATCATGCAGTACTCATTCCTGCATGTGTTTGCCAACGACGGGTTGATCGATCGCGACGAGCTGCAAATGCTCGAGCGCCTCGCATTGCAGGACGGCGCCGTGGACGACAGGGAGCGGGACGTGCTCACCCGCGTTTTCGCCCGGGTGAATCCGCAGACCGTCGATCCGGTCGTGTGGGAAGAACTGCAGCGCTTCAAGGCACAGTTCGACATTCCCTGACCGGCGAAGGTCCGCCGCGACTCAAAGTTCAGACACAGAGAGCCGGCGCAACAGCGCCATCCGCTTGTCCTGGTGTTCCGCCATGCGCTCGAGCACATTGGCGAGGAACGAAACCGTCTCCACGATCCGCGGGCCTTTATTGAGCATCACGCACTCCGCCCTGCTGCTCATCACGGCATCGCTCACCTCGGCGCGGGACGGGGCGCCGGCCTTGGCGAGCCCCTCCAGCACCTGCGTGGCCCACACCACGGGCACGTGAGCGGCCTCGCAGACCCACAGGATTTCTTCCTGCAGTTCCGACAGCCGTTCAAAGCCGACTTCGACGGCCAGGTCGCCGCGGGCAACCATGATGCCGATCGGGGGGCCGTTCAACGCTGCCAGGAGGATTCGCGGCAGGTTGCGGAAGGCCAGGGCATTCTCGATCTTGAGCAGGATGCCGAGTTGCCCGGCTTCCAACCTGCGCATTTCGTCCTGCAGCCGCTGCACGTCCTGCTCGGTCCGCAGGAACGACAGCGCAACGATGTCGGCGTAGCGCACGACTTCGCGCAGGTCGACCAGGTCCTTGTCGGTCATCGCCCCGAGTCCAAGGTCGGTATCGGGGAAATTGATGCCTTTTTCCTCGCGCAGTTTGGCGCCGCCTGGCGGCGCATGCGTGACGCCGATTTCGATCGTGTCGCCGTGATTGCGCCGGACGAAGCCGCCGATCTTGCCGTCGTCGAGCCAGACACGCTGTCCGGGTTGGGCGTGTTCGAACGCGGCCGCCAGCGTGCAGTGAATTCTCGCCGGTACGATCAAGCCGGTCGTCGGGTCCACGGTCTCCGCTGTGCCGGGCCGATTCTCGCGCGTAAGCACGAGCGTGTCGCCGATGTTGAGCCGGATCGGGACCACGAACGGCGGCAGGCGACCGACGCTGAAATGACCCGCCGGGCCTTCGGCATCCTCGATGTCCAGCCGCGAGTCTTCGCCGATGTGCGCGCTGCGCTCCAGCTCGGCCAGCAACGAGCGGTCCGACGTGTCCAGCACGCGCAACAAGCGGCTGCGACCGCGCAGGTCGGTCATCCGCAGCATCCGGCCGCGCCTCCACGCGCCGTGTGCCGCTGCGATCGGCACCGTGGTGGCACCCGCTGGAGCTGGCTCGGGATCTGTTTCCGGCGTGAACCAGAGACGGGCGGGTTCCAGCAATCGCCCGAGCGCATCGCAGCGAGGCTTGATGCGCAGCAGGTGGCCGGCCGGTTCCAGCGCGCCGGTGCGCAACTTGGGCCCCGCCAGGTCGGCCTGGACGCGACAGCTTCTGCCGACGCTGCGCTCTGCCAGGCGCAGATTGGCGACCATGCGCTGCCATTCTGCAGGACCGTCGTGCGCGCAGTTGATGCGCATGATGTCCATGCCTTCGCGCAGCAGGTCGAGCAACAGCCCCGGGTCGTCCGCCGCCTCGCGCGGCATGGTAACCATGATGCGAGTCGACCGGGACGGTGGCATGGGCCCGAGCAGCCGCCGCGAATGCTCCCGCAGCAGCAGGGGGCCGGTGGTGAAGTCGGCGGGCGGCGCAGGAACCTCCGACTCGGGCGCGCCCGCCAGCGCCTCGAGGCAGGTGATCACCGCGTTCAACGACGCGAGCACGTGGGACTCGAGCACGCCGAGCGTCGACAGGCCGAGCGACTGCAGGTCCTGCTGCAACGGGCGGATGTCACGTTGCCTGAGGCTGAGGTAGTGCAGCAGGTTCCTCGCGCTGGCCCGGTTCCTGGGAGCAACGTTGGCCAGCACTGCTGCGTATTCGGCCTCGAATTCCAGCGCACCCGTGCGGATCGACTCGAGCGCGACCAGCGTGCGCTGGATCAGCCTGTCTTTGACCATGCCGCAACCCCCAAGTTGATCGCTCAGGGTGGCGCACGCAGGTTACAGGCGGATTGCAGGTTACGGCTCCGCCGCGAGCACTGTGCTTGTGGGTCGTTCCAGGTCGGTGGCTGACGCCCGATCAGTGACTTCCTGCCTGCACGAACTTCGCAAAGCGGCGCGCGGCTTCGTCGCAGTCGTCGAGACTGGCAACCAGCGAGATACGAATGCGGCCCAGCCCGGGATTGCCGGATCCGGTCTCACGCGCGAGGTACCGGCCCGGCAGCACGGTCACGTGCTGCTGCGCAAACAGGCCGCGCGTGAAGGCCTCGTCATCACCCACGCGAGGCCAGAGATAGAATCCGCCCGCGGGGACGGCAATGTCCTGCTGCAGGGCTGCCGCAATCACGGGCGTGACGCGCGCGAACTTCTCGCGGTACAGGCGACGGTTCTCCACGACGTGCGCTTCGTCGTTCCAGGCCGGCAGGCTCGCGAGCTGGGTGTGGGCCGGCACGGCGCAGCCATGATAGGTGCGATAGAGCCGGTAGCGTGCGAGGATCCCCGCGTCGCCGGCGACGAACCCCGAACGCAGGCCCGGCACGCTCGAGCGCTTCGACAGGCTGTGGAACACGACGCAGCGCTCGAACTGTGTGTTGCCCGCGCGAAATGCAGCCTGCAGCAGCCCCGTGGGCGGTGACGCTTCATCGAAATACAATTCCGAGTAGCACTCGTCCGCTGCGATCACGAAGCCGTGGCGGGACGAGAGTTCCAGCGCGAGCTGCAGGTAGGCGTCCGGCATGACGGCGCCCGTCGGGTTGCCGGGAGTGCAAAGGAACAGCACCTGGCAGCGGCTCCAGGTCGCCGCGTCGATCGCGTCCAGGTCGGGCAGATATGCATTGCCTTCGGTGCAGTCGAGGAAGCGCGGTTCGGCGCCCGCGAGCAGCGCCGCACCCTCATAGATCTGATAGAACGGGTTCGGCATCAGCACGAGCGGTCGCGAGCCACGCCCAGCGGATTCAGCGTCGACCGCCGCCTGTACGAACGAGAACAGCGCCTCGCGCGTGCCGTTGACCGGCAGCACCATGTCATCCGCGCGCACGATCTGCGCAGGCAGGCCGAACCGCCGCTCGAGCCAGCGCGCGATGGCCTCGCGCAGTTGTGGCAGGCCGAGCGCCACCGGGTAACTGCCGAGCGACTCGCCGAGTGCGCGAACCAGGGCTGCAGCCACGAAGGCCGGAGGCGTGTGCCTGGGTTCGCCGATGGAAAGCGGGATCGGGCGCAGCGATGACGGCGGCACCGCACCCGCGAGCAGCGCGCGCAGTCGCTCGAACGGGTAGGGCTGCAGCAGGTCGAGTCGGGGATTCACGGCGGCCAGCTCCGGCGTTCGATCACGTCAAGCCGGGCGCAGTGTCTGGTCGCGCCGATCGAGCGCCTGACCGATGCGTTCGCGCAATCGATCGCAGGCTGCAACCGTCAATGGGCCGCCCTGCGCGTCGGTGATGTAGAAGACGTCCTCCGCGCGTTCACCGATGGTCATGATCTTGGCGGTGTTGACGTCGATCTGTTCGGCGAGGAACACCCTGCCGATCTCGGACAGCAAGCCGGGCCGGTCGCCGGCGATGATCTCGAGCACGGTGCGGTTCTGCAGCGGGTCCTCGGTGAAGGTGATCTGCGTCGGGGTCGTGAACATCCGCACCTGGCGCGGTGCGCGACGCGTCACGACCGGCAGGTCGGCTTCGGGGCTGAGCAAGACCCGGCGCAACTGCTGCTCGATCTGATGGGCGCGTTGCCTGTCGGCGATCGGCAAGCCCGTATCCTCGAGCACCAGGTAGGTGTCCAGCCCCAAGCCGCCATCGAGCGGCGTGATGCGTGCGTCGACGATGTTGAGTCCCATCTGGTCGAGCAGCGCGGTCGTGCGCGCGAAATTCTCCTGCCGGTGCGGCCCGCAGGTGAGCACGGCGTTGCCGCCGCGCTCGACCGCCGTACGCACGGCCACGAGCAGCGAGACGTCCTCGGGCTCGGTGTCGGCAAGCAACGTCGTGTGCCACGCAACTTCGGCCGGGGTATAGCGCAGGAAGTAGATGTCGTTCATGCGCGCCCAGATCGTCGCGGCGCGTTCGGGTTGCACGTGTTCGTGCGCCAGCAGTTCGAGCGCCTTGGCCTTGGTCTCGGCCACGAGCTCGACACGGTCGACCGGCGATTCGATGCCGCGGCGCAACGCGCGGCGCACGCGCTCGTAGAAATCGTGGAACAGCGACGCCTTCCACGAATTCCAGAGCTTCGGGTTGGTGCCGCGCACGTCGGCGACGGTCAGCAGGTACAGGTAATCGAGGTGGGTCTGGTCGCCGACGATCCGCGCGAAATCCTGGATGACCTTGGGATCGGAGATGTCCTTCTTCTGCGCCGTCACCGAGAACAGCAGGTGGTTGCGCACGAGCCAGGACACCAGGCGCGAGTCGTAGCGCGTGAGTCCCTGCTCGAGACAGAACGCCTCGGCATCGACCGAGCCCAGGTCGGAGTGGTCGCCGCCGCGGCCCTTGGCGATGTCGTGAAACAGCGCGGCGAGGTACGCGAGTTCCGGCCGCTGCAGCGTGGCGAACAGGCGTGACATCTCGGGCAGTTCGTGCTCGAAGCGCGGCAGCGCCATGCGGCGCAGGTTGCGCAGCACGAAGAGGATGTGCGCGTCGACCGTGTAGGCGTGGAACAGGTCGTACTGCATGCGGCCGACGACGCGGCCGAATGCCGGGATGTAGCGGCCGAGCACGCCGTACAGGTTCATGCGGCGCAGCTCGTGCGTGACGCCCGCCGCTGCGCGCAGCAGTTCGAGGAACAGGCGGTGATGCCGCGGGTTCTGCCGGAACTCTTCATCGATCAGCCACAGGTGCCGGCCGAGCAGGCGGATGGTCGTGGCGCGCACGCCGCGGATGTCCGGGTTCTCCTGCAGCAGCCGGAACAGTTCGAGGATGGCCGAAGGGTTGCGGACGAACGTGTCGTCGCCCGTCACCTCGAGGTAATCGTTGCGGATCTGGAAGCGCGGGTTGAGCGGGACGATCGTGTTCTCGCCCTCGTTCAGGATCGCCTCGCGGAACAGCTGCAGCAACATCTCGTTGAGCAGGCTGACGTCCATCACGGTGCGGTAATACCGCTGCATGAACTGCTCGACCGCGAGCGTGTAGGTCGCGTCCTCGTAGCCGAACTGCTTCGCGATGCGGATCTGGTGATCGAACAGCAGCCGGTCTTCGCGCCGGCCGGTGATCGTGTGCAGCGCGAAGCGCACCTTCCACAGGAACGCCTGCGCCTGCCGCAGCTTGCGCAATTCGGCGTCCGTGAGAAAGCCGTGGCCGATCAATTCATCGAGCGTCTCGGCGCCGAAATGCCGCTTGGCGACCCAGCCGATCGTCTGGATGTCGCGCAAGCCGCCCGGGCTGGCCTTCACGTTCGGTTCGAGGTTGTAACCGGTGTCGTGGTAGCGGTGATGGCGTGACTGCTGTTCGGCGACCTTCGCTTCGAAGAACGCCTTCGACGACCACACCTTGTCCTGCGCGAGTGCCCGGCGCATCGACTGGAACAGGTGATCGGGTCCGGCGAGCAGGCGTGCTTCGATGAACGTGGTGGCCACGCTGACGTCCGCTGCGCTTTCGCGCTGGCAGTCGTCGATCGTGCGCACCGAGTGACCGACCTCGAGGCCGATGTCCCACAGGAACGCCAGGAAGCGCTCGATCCCGGCTTCGGCTGCGACGATTTCACTCTTCGGCAGCAGGATCAGGACGTCGATGTCGGAGCAGGGGTGCAGTTCGCCGCGGCCATAGCCACCGACGCCGATCAGGTTCACCTCGTTTGCGTGCGCGCCGACGTGCAGTTGCCAGGCGCTGCGCAGCACGATGTCGACCATGCGCGCGCGATCGCGCACGAGGCCTTCCACCGGCTCGTCGTCGGCAAACCGCAACTTGAGGCTGGCATCGCCATCGGCCAGCGCCTTGCGAAAGGCAGCGATCGGGTCGTGCGAGGCTGCCAGCGCGGTGGGCAACGTGGCCAGGAACGGCCACGCAGCAGGTGCAAAGGCAATCGGGCCCAGGTCCTGTTCGTCGATCGGAGCCAGCGGTGTGCTCACGCCGGGGGCTGCTCGCTGGCACCGAGCGTCAGGACTTCATGGCCGGTCGGGGTCACGAGGATCGTGTGCTCCCACTGCGCCGAAAGCGAATGGTCGCGCGTGATCACTGTCCAGCCATCGGGCAGCAGGCGCACGTCACGCCGGCCCGCGTTGACCATCGGCTCGATGGTGAAGGTCATGCCGGCCTCCAGTTCGAGTCCGGTGCCTGCCGTGCCGTAATGCAGCACCTGCGGGTCCTCGTGGAAGCCGCGGCCGATGCCGTGGCCGCAGTATTCGCGCACCACCGAGCAATGGTTCGCCTCGACGAACTTCTGGATCGTCGCGCCGATGTCGCCGAGACGCGCGCCGGGCCGCACGGTGCGGATACCGAGCCACATCGCCCGGTAGGTGAGGTCGCAGAGGCGAACCGCGTGCGGCAGCGGCTTGCCGACGTGGAACATGCGGCTGGTGTCACCGTGGAATCCGCCCTTGATCACGGTGATGTCGATGTTGACGATGTCGCCGTGCTTCAGTTTCTTGTCGCCCGGAATGCCGTGACAGACGACGTGGTTCACCGAGGTGCAGATCGACTTCGGGAACCCACGGTAGTCGAGCGGGGCGGGTACTGCCTGTTGCTGGCCCACGATGTAGTCGTGGCAGATCTGGTTCAGCTCGTCCGTCGTGACGCCCGGGACGACCTGCGGCCCGATCATGTCGAGCACGTCGGCGGCGAGGCGGCCCGCGACGCGCATGGCGGCCTGGTCCGCCGGACCCTTGATCAGCACATGCCCGGTGGCGTCCTTGGACGAAGCGGGCGCCGGAGTCGGGGAATACTGCATTTAGTGCGGGTCCTCGCGCCCCGGATCCCCCCGGGCCTTGCCTGCGCCCGCCGAGGCGGGAGAGGGCGGGCAGGGACGAAGCGCGTAAGTAATTGAAAATCCGAGGCCGCGATGGTATAAAGCGCGGCCTTTTTTGACAACGAAATCCGCACACACACCGTCACGTGTGGCTGGGTGCCCGGCAGGTCGTGAGACTTTCCTGGGTTGCCGCATGGGGTGTGTGGAGGTTCAACCCTTCAAGGAGTTTTCTATGACCGGCATGTCCATGCGACAGATGCTGGAGGCGGGTGTTCATTTTGGACACCAGACCCGCTTCTGGAACCCGAAGATGTCCCAGTTCATCTTCGGCGAACGTAACCGAATCCACATCATCAACCTCGAGCACTCGCTGCCGCTCTACAACGAGGCTGCAGGGTTCATCCGCAACGTCGTCGCCGACGGCGGCAAGGTGCTTTTCGTCGGCACCAAGCGCTCCGCACGCGAACCGATTGCCCAGGAGGCCGCCCGCTGCGGCATGCCCTACGTCAGCCACCGCTGGCTCGGCGGCATGCTCACCAATTTCAAGACGATCAAGCAGTCGATCCGCCGTCTCGCCGAAATCGACGAGATGCAGGCGAACGGCACGCTCGACCAGCGCAGCAAGCGCGAAGCGCAGATGGTGCGCCGCGAGCGCGAAAAGCTCGACCGCAGCCTCGGCGGCATCAAGGACATGGACGGCCTGCCGGACGTCATGTTCGTCATCGACGTCGGGCATGAGAAAATCGCGATCCACGAAGCGCAGAAGCTCGGCATCCCGGTCGTCGCGGTGGTCGACACAAACTGCTCGCCGGAAGGCATCAGCTACGTGATCCCCGGCAACGACGACGCCATGCGCGCGATCCAGCTCTACAGCGCGGGCATCGCCGATGCCGTCATCGAAGGCCGTTCGACGGTCCTCGAAATGCCGGTCGGTGAAGACGAATTCGTCGAACTCGACGAGGAAGGCAAGCCGCGTTCGCGCACGGGCGCGCCGAAGCCGTCCCGCAGGGCCCCGGCCCGCAAGAAGACCGCCGCCAGTCCCAAGCGCAAGCCGGCCGACGACACCGCGGCCGCCGAGCAGCGCGCCGAAGAACTGATCGAGGCCGATCCGGAAGAGAGCGCCGAGGCGTTCATGGCCCGTCGTGAGGCTGCCCGCAAGAAGCCGGCCGCTGCGGCTGCTGCTCCTGCTGTTGCTGCCGCTGGCGCCGCTGAAGTTGCCCCGACTCCGACCGAAGGCGCCTGATCATGGCCGTTACCGCAGAAGCAGTGAAGGCGCTGCGTGAGCGCACCGGCGCCGGCATGATGGAGTGCAAGAAGGCGCTGGTCGAGACGAACGGCGACCTCGAAGCCGCCGCCGAGATCATGCGGAAGTCGGGCCTCGCCAAGGCGGACAAGAAGGCCGGCCGCGTGGCCGCCGAAGGGGTGGTCGTCGTCGAGCGTTCTGCCGACGGCAAGCAGGCCGCGGTCGTCGAGGTCAACTCGGAAACAGACTTCGTCGCGCGCGAGAAGGACTTCCAGGGCTTCGCGGCCGACGTCGCCAGGGCTGCGCTCGCCGCGCAGCCGGCCGACCTGGACGCGCTGCTGGCCACGAAGCTGGCGTCGGGCAAGACCATCGAAGAGACCCGCCGTGAACTGATCGCCCGCATCGGCGAGAACATCGGCGTGCGCCGCTTCGAGATCGTCCGGTCGGATGTTCCGCTTGCCACCTATAGCCACGGCACCCGCATCGGCGTGGTGGTGGTCCTGCAGGGCGGCGACGACGCGCTCGGCCGTGACCTGGCGATGCACGTCGCCGCGATCAACCCGATGTACCTGTCGGCCGACGACGTGCCGGCTGACCAGGTCGCCAAGGAGAAGGAAATCTTCGTCGCCCAGGTGGCACAGGACCCGAAGGCCGCTGGCAAGCCGGCAGAAATCGTGGTCAAGATGGTCGACGGCAAGATCCGCAAGTTCCTTGGTGAAATCACGCTGCTCGGCCAGCCGTTCGTGAAGGACGACAAGCAGGCGGTCGGCGATGTCCTGAAGAAGGCCAACGCCAGGGTCGCGCGCTTCGTGCGCTTCGAAGTCGGCGCCGGCATCGAAAAGAAGCAGGAAAATTTCGCCGAGGAAGTGGCCGCCGCGGTTCGGGGCTCCTGAGTCCCGGGCGCGCCCGGTGTGTTCGACCTCCCCGGAACCCCGCACGAGCGGGGTTCCTTATAATGGCAGCCTGGTAATGGCAGCCTGCAACCGGGCTGCTGGCGAGGGACGATGGAACCGAAAGCAGAATCGCAACGGCGCAACCGCCGCATCCTCGTCAAGCTGTCGGGCGAGGCCCTCATGGGGGACTCGGACTACGGCATCGACCCGGCCTTCCTCCGTCGTCTCGCCAGCGAGATCCGCAGCGTCCAGGAAACGGGCACCGAAATCGGCGTGGTGGTGGGCGGCGGCAACCTGTTCCGCGGCGCCGGTCTCGCGCGTGCAGGCATGGATCGCGTCACCGGCGATCACATGGGAATGCTCGCCACGGTCATGAACTCGCTGGCCCTGCAGGACGCGCTCGAATCCATGGGCGTGGCCACCCGCGTCATGTCCGCCGTGCGCATCAACCAGGTGTGCGAGGACTACATCCGTCGCCGCGCCGTGCGCCATCTCGAGAAGGGGCGCGTGATCATTTTCGCCGCCGGCACGGGCAACCCGTTCTTCACGACCGACACGGCGGCGAGCCTGCGCGCCATCGAGATCGAGGCCGACCTGCTGCTGAAGGCCACCAAGGTGGATGGCATCTACGACGCCGACCCGATGCTCAATCCGTCGGCAAAGCGGTACGATCGCCTGACGTACGACCAGGTTCTCGACCAGCGGCTCAACGTGATGGACCAGACGTCGATCGTCCTGTGCCGCGACCACCACCTGCCGCTGCGTGTTTTCAACCTGAACGATCCGGGCGCCCTCGTGCGTGCTGCCACTGGCAGTGACGTGGGCACGCTGGTCACGAACTGAGACGGCCCGAGCCGTTCGACCGGGAGATTCCATGCTCGAAGAAGTGAAAAAAGACGCCGCCGAACGCATGGCCAAGTGCGTTGCTGCCTACCGGCACGAACTGAAGCGCCTGCGCACGGGGCGGGCCAGCGCCAGCCTGGTCGACCACATCCGGGTCGACTACTACGGCGCCGAATCGCCGCTGAACCAGGTGGCGAACGTCGCGGTCGAGGACGCGCGCACGCTCACGATCGTGCCGTACGACAAGCAGATGGTCGCGGTGATCGAGAAGGCCATCATGAAGTCCGACCTCGGCATCACGCCGAACACGGCCGGCAGCGTCATCCGCGTGCCGATGCCCGCGCTCACCGAAGAACGCCGCCGCGACCTGACCAAGGTCGTGAAGCACGAAGCCGAGAACGCGCGCGTCGCGATCCGCAACGTGCGCCGTGACGTAATGCAGGACCTGAAGGAAATGCTGAAGGAAAAGCTCGTCTCCGAGGACGACGACCGTCGCGCCCAGGAGGACGTGCAGAAACTCACCGACAAGTTCGTCGCCGAGGTCGATGTGGTCCTGCACGAGAAGGAAAAGGAACTGATGCAGGTCTGACGCCGTGTCGCAAGCCGCAGCGGGCGCGTCCGGCCTCCCACGCCACGTCGCCGTCATCATGGATGGCAACGGGCGCTGGGCCCAGCGCCGTGCATTGCCGCGCCACCTCGGTCACCGGGCGGGCGCGAAGGCCGTGCGTGCGACCGTCGAAGGTTGCGCGCGGCGCGGCGTCGAGGCACTCACTATCTTCGCGTTCTCCAGCGAGAACTGGCAGCGGCCGCAGGACGAAGTCACGCGGCTCATGGAGCTGTTCATCGAATCGATCGACAAGGAAGTCGATGAGCTGCACCGCAACGGCATCCGCATTCGCTTCATCGGCGAGCTGGCGCGGTTGCGCGCCGGGCTCGGAGCGAAGATTGCGGCCGCCGAGGCGCGCACCGCGGCCAATCAGCGCATGACCCTGTTCATCGCAATCTCGTACGGTGGACGCTGGGACATCGTCGAGGCCGCGCGCAGGCTGGCGATTCGCGCCGTCGCCGGCGAGATCAGGCCCGAAGCGATCGACGAAGCCCTGTTCGCGGATCAGTTGCAGCTGGCGGGTGCGCCCGAACCGGACCTGTTCATCCGCACCGGCGGCGAGCAGCGCATCAGCAACTTCCTGCTCTGGAACCTCGCGTACTCGGAACTCTATTTCTGCGACACGCTCTGGCCCGACTTCGACGATGCAGCGCTCGACGCCGCGTTGCGTTTCTACGCCAGCCGGCAGCGACGCTTCGGCTTGACCGACGCACAGGCCGCACGATGAACGCCGCCCTGCGAGCGCGCATAGTGACCGCGTTGCTGCTCGCAGCCCTGGTCATCGTCGTTCTGGTCTGGCTGCCGCCCGAGGTGGCGGTGGCAATGATCGCGGTCGCAATCTTCGCTGGCGGTTACGAGTGGGCTGGGTTCGCGCGGCTGCAATCCGTGCCGGCCCGGCTCGCGTACGCTGCCGCCATCCTGCTGGCGCTGACGGGCGCCGAGATGCTCGCAGCCGACCCGCGCTGGCTCCGGGATATCCTGCGCATCGCCGCCGGCTGGTGGCTGCTCGCGTTTGTCTGGCTGGCGCTGCGGGCGCGGGCGGGTGGACGGCTCGCGGCCGCCGTGGCCGGTTTCCTGGTGCTGGTGCCTGCAGGCATCGGCCTGTCCCACCTCGTCACGCTGCAGCCGCACGGTCAGGAACTGCTGCTTTACCTGCTGGTGCTGATCGCCGCGGCCGACGTCGGCGCGTACTTCGGCGGCCGCACGTTCGGGCGCCGCAAACTCGCGCCGCACGTGAGCCCGGGCAAGACCTGGGAAGGTTTCGCGGCCGGCATGCTGGCCGCAGCCGCTGTGGCCGTTGCCGGCGCGTTCATGTTCCACATGCCATTCTGGCCGTGGCTGTTCATCTGTGAACTGGTCGCGCTGGTGTCGGTAGTCGGCGACCTGACCGAAAGCATGTTCAAGCGTCACGTCGGCCTGAAGGACAGCGGCCGGCTGCTGCCCGGTCACGGCGGTATCCTCGACCGCATCGACAGCCTCACCGCGGCGGCGCCGACGTTCCTGCTCGGGCTGCTGGCGCTGGGCCTGGTCCCGTGAAGCGGGTCGCGGTCCTCGGCAGCACCGGCAGCATCGGTGTCAGCACGCTCGACGTGCTCGCGCGCCATCCCGATCGTTACCTGGTCACCGCGCTGGCCGCTGCTTCGAACCGGACGGTGCTGTTCGACCAGTGCGTGCGATTCCGGCCGGCGGTCGCGGTCCTGCAGGATCCCGCGGCCGCGCGAATGCTCGCGCTCGACCTGCGTGCGGCCGGGTGCCCGACGGCAGTGGCCAGCGGTGTCGAGGCGCTGAACGCGGTCGCGGCCAGTCCCGAGGTGGACGTGGTGATGGCAGCCATCGTCGGCGCTGCCGGGTTGCCGTCCACGCTCGCGGCGGCATGTGCAGGGAAGCACGTCCTGGTCGCGAACAAGGAATCGCTGGTCATGGCGGGCGCGTTGCTCGTCGAGGCTGCACGCCGCAGTGGTGCGGTGCTGATCCCGATCGACAGCGAGCACAACGCGATCTTCCAGTGCATGCCACCCTCGCTGCTGACGGGCGAGGCACCCCGAGGCGTGCACCGCATCCTGCTCACCGCGTCGGGCGGGCCGTTCCTGCGCGCCCCGCGCGAGCAGATGGCAGTCGTCACTCCGGAGCAGGCCTGCGCCCATCCGCGCTGGCGCATGGGCCGCAAGATTTCGGTGGATTCGGCGACCCTGATGAACAAGGGGCTCGAACTGATCGAGGCCTGCGTGCTGTTCGGGATGGAACCGTCGCGCGTCAGCGTGGTCGTACATCCGCAGAGCATCGTGCATTCGATGGTGGAATACGTGGATGGATCGATCCTGGCGCAGCTCGGCAACCCGGACATGCGCACCCCGATCGCCCACGCCCTCGGTTGGCCGGAGCGGATAGGCTCCGGTGTAGAATCACTGGATCTGGTGGCCGCCGCGCGGCTCGATTTCGAGGCTCCGGACCTGGCGCGGTTTCCCGCGCTGGTCCTGGCGCGTGCCGCCGCAGAGGCGGGCGGGACGGCACCGGCGGCGCTCAACGCGGCCAACGAGGTGGCGGTGTCGGCGTTCCTGGAGGGCCGGCTCGACTTCCTCGGCATTCCGGCGCTGATCGATGGCGTGATGTGCGCGCATCACAACGCGCCTGCGAACGACATTGGGGACATTCTGGCGGCAGATCGATGGGCCCGTGACCTCGCGCAGGCGAGGCTGGGACAGGCTGCCCGGGCAGGAACATGACGATACTGACTTACATCCTGGCGTTCCTCGTGGCCATCGGCATCCTGGTCGCGGTGCACGAGTACGGCCATTTCTGGATGGCCCGGCGCATGGGGATCAAGGTCATGCGCTTCTCGATCGGTTTCGGCCGCGTGCTCTGGTCGCGGCGCGGCGCGGATGATACCGAGTATGCATTTTCTGCAATCCCATTAGGGGGTTACGTCAAGCTTCTCGACGAACGCGAAGGTCCGGTCGATCCGGCAATGGCGAGCCAGGCCTATAACCGCAAGCCGGTCTGGCGCCGCATCCTGGTGCTGTTGGCCGGTCCTTTCGCCAATTTCCTGTTTGCCGCGGTCGCCTACTGGATCCTGCTGGTCGTTGGCACCTCGGCACTCAGGCCAGTCATCGGGGACGTGACTGCCGATTCGATCGCGTCCCGCGCCGGGTTGCAGTCGGGCGACGCCATCGTCGGCGTGGCCGGCAAGCCGGTCACGACGCGTGAAGGCGCGGTGCTCGCGATTCTCGATCGCCTGATGGACGGCACGCCGATCGAACTCGAAGTGCAGGGAGACGAAGGTGCGGGCAGCCGCCGCAACCTCGACCTCGTGATCGAAAGCGACCGTCGGGCACTCACCGAGCCCGGCGCGCTGATGTCTGGACTTGGCTTCGATTTCTGGTACCCGACCATCCCGACTGAGATCGGCAAGATCGTGCCGGGGAGCCCGGCGGAGAGGGTCGGCCTGCGGGTTGGCGATCGCATCGTGGCCGTGGCGGGCCAGCCGGTGGCCGATTTCCAGGCGATGGTGCAGATCGTCCAGCCGAGCCCGGGCAAGACGCTCACGTTCGCGATCGATCGCAAGGGCGAGCGGCTCGAAGTCCCGATCGAAGTCGAGGCGCAGCGCGACGGTGACCGCATGATCGGCCGCATCGGCATTCAGCCGGCCGCGGGCCTGCCCGTGCCGGCGAGCATGCGGACCATCGAACGGTTCGGGCCGGTCAGCGCCGTCGGGCATGCCATCGAAAAGACCTGGGACATGTCGTTGCTGACGGTCCGTATGATCTGGAATGTGGCCACCGGCGACGTCTCGGTCAAGAACCTGAGCGGCCCGATCAACATCGCGGAGTACGCCGGTTTCTCCGCGCGACAGGGCATACTGTCGTTCCTTTCCTTCCTCGCGGTCGTGAGCGTGAGCCTGTTCGTGCTGAATCTGCTGCCCATCCCGATCCTCGATGGCGGCCAGGTGGTCTACCAGCTGGCCGAAGTCGTGAAGGGCAGCCCGCTCTCGGAGCGCGCGCAGGCGGTGGGCCAGCAGATCGGCATCCTGCTGTTGCTGATGCTCATGAGTTTCGCGTTCTACAACGACCTCTCGCGGTTGTTCAGCTGAGTTTCCCCTAAAACAATGCGACTGAAGTTTGCGGCCGTCCTGCCGGCCTTCCTGCTTGCCGTACCTGCCGTTCTCGCCCAGACCGAGAGCGCGGAATTCACCGTCGGCGACATCCGGATCGAAGGCCTGCAGCGCATCACGGAAGGCACGGTTTACAACTACCTGCCGGTGAACATCGGCGACCGGCTCGACAACCGCCGCGTCGACGAAGCGCTGCGCGCGCTGTACGCAACCGGCTTCTTCCGTGACGTCGAGATCCGCCGCGACGGCGGCACGCTCGTGGTGGCCGTGCTCGAGCGCCCGTCGATCGAGAGCTTCACGATCACGGGCAACAAGGACATCAAGACCGAAGACCTCGAGAAATCGCTGCGCAACGTGGGTCTCTCGCGCGGCAAGACGTTCAACCAGTCCACGCTCGACGAAGTGGAGCGGTTCCTCACCGACCAGTACTTCTCGCGCGGCAAGTACGCCGTGCAGGTCGACACCAAGGTCGAGGAAGTCGCCGGCAACCGCGTCAAGATCGCGGTCGACATCGTCGAAGGCAAGCGCTCGAAGATCCGTCAGATCAACGTCGTCGGCAACGAAGCCTTCAGCGACGACGACCTGCTCGCGGACTTCAAGCTGCAAACGCCGAACTGGCTGTCCTGGTACAAGCAGGACGACCGCTACTCGCGCGAAGAACTCTCGGGCGACATCGAGAAGCTGCGTTCGTACTACCTGGACCGCGGCTACGCGAACATGGACGTCGAGACGACGCAGGTCGCGATCACGCCCGAGAAGGACGACATCTTCATCACGCTCAACGTCAAGGAAGGCGAGGTCTACCGCATTTCCGACGTGAAGATCGCGGGCAACCTGGTCGTGCCCGAGGATCAGCTGAAGTCGCTGGTCGCCGTGCGCCGCGGCGACGTTTTCTCGCGCAAGATGGTCACTGCGACCACCGAGCTCATGCAACTGCGCCTCGGCCAGGACGGCTACGCCTTCGCGAAGATCGATCCGGTACCGAAGGAAAACGCCGCAACGAAGGAAATCGAACTGACGTTCCTGGTCGATCCGGGCAATCGCGCGTACGTGCGCAACATCGGCTTCACGGGCAGCACCGGCATCAACGACGACGTGCTCCGTCGCGAGATCCGCCAGATGGAAGGCGGCTATCTTTCCAACGCGGCGATCGATCGTTCCAAGATCCGCCTGCAGCGCCTGCCGTTCATCGAGAAGGTCGAAGTCGAGACCAACCCGGTGCCGGGCACGCCCGACCTGGTCGACGTCACCTACGACATCAAGGAAGGCCTGCCGGGCCAGTTCAGCGGCGGCATCGGTTACTCGGAGTCGCAGTCGATCCTGCTGAACGGCAGCTTCGTGCACAGCAATTTCATGGGCACCGGCAACCGCGTGGCCGCGGAAATCAATGCCGGCCAGTACAGCAAGGTGTTCAGCCTCTCGCACACCGACCCGTACACGACCATCGACGGCGTCTCGCGGACGGTCTCGGCGACCTGGCGCAGCATTTCGCAGTTCACGACGTCGTCGTCGGATTTCGAGACCGAGACCGGCACCCTCGGCCTCGACTATGCCTGGCCGCTGACGGAGTTCCAGTCCGTGCGCATGGGCTTCGCGGCGCAGCGCTCCGACCTCTTCACCGACCCCAACTCGAGTGCCGCGGAGGCGCTCTACTGGGTACAGAACAACGGCAACACGTACACCGAAGTGCAGAATGTCGGCATCCCGCCGATCGGGCTCACCTACTACGGCACCAAGTTCGATACCTTCGAATACTCGATCGGCTGGTCGTTCGATTCGCGCAACCGCGCGCTGTTCGCGGATCGCGGTGCACGCCACCGCGTGAGCGCTTCGTACGCGCTGCCCTTCAGCGACATCGATTTCGTGAGCTTCAACTACGACTACCTGCAGTTCATCCCGCTGAGCAAGTGGTTCACGCTGATGTTCAACAGCGAGGCGGGATACGGGCAGGCGCTCGGCGACACGACGTCGATGCCGCCGTACCGGCGGTTCTTCGCGGGCGGCCCGGAAACGGTGCGCGGCTACCGCGAAAGCCGCATGGGCCCGAAGGATTCGTTCGGCAACCCCTACGGCGGCAACATCAAGTTCACCAACCAGCTCGAACTGCTGCTGCCAATGCCGGCAAAATGGAGGAACAGCGCGCGTTTCAGCCTGTTTTTCGACGCTGGCAACGTCTTCTCCAACGACGACGTCGCGTTCGTCGGCCGCGACGGCGTGACGCCGGTGGATTATGAGTTCTCGTTTGATAAACTCCGCTATTCGACCGGCGTAGCAGTCCAGTGGATGGCGCCGCTCGGCGTCTTCCGGTTCAGCTATGCCGTGCCGCTCAACGAGTTCAAGGGCAACGCTGTTGAATATCCCGACGAGACGGAAGGTTTCCAGTTCTCGATCGGCCAGGCTTTCTGAGGTACCTCGTTCCATGCGCATCAAGACCACCCTGCTTGCTTTCCTGACACTCGCTGCCGTTGCCATGCCGCTTTCGGCAGCGCAGGCGCAGACGAAGATCGGCGTCGTCAACGTTGCTCGCCTGCTGCAGGAAGCACCACAGGCCCAGGCCGCCTCGCAGGCGCTCGAGAACGAGTTCGCCGCGCGCAAGCGCGACCTCCAGAACATGGAGCGCGACCTCAAGGCCCGCGAAGACAAGTTGCAGAAGGACGGCGCGACGATGGCCGAGGCCGACCGCCGCAACCAGGAAAAGGCGCTGCGCGACGGCCAGCGCGAATTCGCGCGCAAGCAGAACGAGTTCATGGAAGACCTGAATGTGCGCCGCAACGAGGCGCTGGGCCAGCTGCAGCGCTCGGTGCTGCAGGAAGTGCAGGCCTACGCCAAGACCGCGGGGCTCGACCTCGTGATCGCCGACGCACTCTTCGCCAGTCCGTCGATCGACATCACCGGCCAGGTGCTGTCGGCGTTGCAGGCGAAGGGTCGCGCACCCGCGAAGCCCTGATCGGGTCCTGGTCAGGACGCCGGGGAGCCGCAAGAGCATGCCGGTGCGCCTGGGCGAACTGGCGGCACGTTTCGGCTGCGAACTCCGCGGCGATCCGGACACGCTGATCGAACGTGTCGCGACGCTGCAGGAAGCCGGCGCGGGCGCGATCTCGTTCCTGGCCAACTCCAGGTATCGGCGCCACCTGCCAGGCACGCAGGCCGCGGCGGTGGTGCTCGACGCGTCCACCGTCGACGACTGCCCGACCAACGCGCTGATCGCTGCCAATCCTTACGCCACGTATGCGCGCATCGCGCAGCTGCTGTACTCCGAGGCGGCAGGCCCGTCGGGTCGCCATGCCAGTGCGGTGATCGCAGCGGACGCCGTGGTCGATCCCAGCGCGTGGATCGGCCCGAATGCATACGTAGGCGCGGGCGCGAAGATCGGCGCGCGGGTGCAGATCGGTCCCAACAGCGTCGTGTTCGACCGCGTGGTAATTGGCGCCGACACGCGACTCGTCGCGCACGTGACGCTCTGCTCCGGCGTGCGGCTCGGCGAGCGTTGCCTGATGCATCCGGGCGTGGTTATCGGCGCCGACGGCTTCGGGCACGCGCCGGACCAGGGCGGCTACGTCAAGATCCCGCAGGTCGGTTCGGTGCTGGTCGGGGACGACGTCGAGATCGGTGCGAATTCCACCATCGACCGCGCGGCGATCGGTGATACGGTCATCGAGCGCGGGGTGAAGATCGACAACCAGGTGCAGGTGGGGCACAACTGTCGCATCGGCGAACACACGGTGATCTCCGGTTGCGTGGGGATTTCGGGCAGCGTCACGGTCGGCAGGCGCTGCATGATCGGCGGCATGGTCGGCATCGTCGGGCACCTGCAGATCACCGACGACGTGTATCTCACGGGCAAGACGATGGTGTCGCATTCGATCACCAAGCCCGGCCTGTACTCGGGGCAGCTGCCTTTCGATGAGGCGCGGCGCTTCCGCCGCAACAGTGCACGGTTCCAGCAGCTCGACGAGCTGGCGCGCCGCGTGCGCGCCCTCGAGAAAGGCGCGGGTTCCGCAGACCAGGACGGACACGACGGGAAGGGCACATGAGCGAAGCGCAGGGTGGATTCGGTATCGACGAAGTGATGCGGCGCCTGCCGCACCGCTACCCGATGCTGCTGGTGGATCGCGTGCTCGAATGCGTCTCCGGCGAGCGCCTGGTCGCGGTCAAGAACGTCACGGCCAACGAGCAGTTCTTCTCGGGTCACTTCCCGGGCCGTCCCGTCATGCCCGGCGTGTTCATGCTCGAGGCGCTGGCGCAGGCCGCCGGCATCCTCTGCTTCGTCACCGCCAACATCTATCCCGACGAGAACGTGAAGTTCTACTTCGCGGGCATCGACAAGGCGCGCTTCCGCCGCCCGATCGTGCCTGGGGACCAGTTGTTGCTGAAGGTGGTGCTCGAGCGCAGGATTCGCACGATCTGGAAATTCTCGACGGTGGCCGAAGTGGCGGGTCAGGAAGCCTGCTCCGCGGAAATGATGGTGATGCCGGGTTGAAACCCAGGCACGCGAAGGAGAGGCATCGATGAGTGGCTCCATCCACGCGACGGCGATCGTCGCGCCGGACGCGGTTCTCGGCGAAGGCGTCGAGGTCGGGCCGTACTGCGTGATCGGTCCGGGCGTCGAAATTGGCGCACGCACGCGCCTCGGCGCGCACGCAACGATCCACTGCCACACCAGCGTCGGGGTCGACAACGTCATCCACGCGTTCGCATCGGTCGGGGACGCGCCGCAGGACAAGAAATAC
>Ga0209253_10001525_pt1 | contig 20347 bp, 17 predicted proteins | sample FrelakmetBRP12BR_FD_187145 | JGI IMG/M metagenome (GOLD analysis project Ga0209253, IMG submission 187145) | Freshwater lake sediment microbial communities from the University of Notre Dame, USA, for methane emissions studies - BRP12 BR (SPAdes)... | ecosystem: Environmental > Aquatic >...
TCATTTCCACCAGATCATCCACCGCCAAGTCAGCAAGATCTTCCTGAGTTCTCACACCCTTGGCCGCCAATTCGCGCGCAGTCTGACCGTCCATCCCTTCCAGCGCCAGCAGGTCTTCCGCCATATGCTCTACTTTTTCCTCACTGACAATGGCCTCGGTCAGAAGCGCATTACGGGCCCGATTGCGGAGCTCGTTGACAGTTTGCTCGTCAAATGACTCGATTTCCAGCATCTCATTGAGCGGCACGTAAGCCACTTCTTCCAAACTGGTAAAACCTTCCTGCGCCAGGATATCCGCCACCTCTTCGTCCACGTCAAGCTTGTCCATAAAGAGCTGGCGAGTAACCGAAGATTCTTCTTCATTTTTCGCCTGTGACTCTTCCATGCTCATGATATTGAGCTCCCAGCCGGTCAATTCAGATGCCAGCCGTACGTTCTGACCGCCACGGCCGATTGCTTGGGCAAGATTATCCTCATCCACCACGATGTCCATGCAGTGTTTTTCTTCGTCCACCATAATGCTGCTGATTTCGGCAGGTGCCAGCGCGTTAATGACAAAGGTAGCCGGATCATCCGACCATAAAATGATGTCCACCCGTTCTCCGGCTAGCTCACCGGTTACTGCCTGCACTCTGGAGCCGCGCATGCCGACACAAGTACCGATCGGATCAACGCGTTGATCGTTGGACTTTACTGCAATCTTGGCGCGAGAACCCGGATCTCTCGCTGCAGCTTTAATCTCCAGCAAGCCTTCCTCAATCTCCGGCACTTCCAGTTCAAACAGCTTCATCAGAAATTCTGGCGCAATCCGTGACAAAACCAGCTGCGGCCCCCTGGCGGTACGGTCGACTTTGGACAAATAAGCACGCACACGGTCACCAACTCGCAGGTTCTCCTTGGGGATCGTCTGGTCACGCGGCAACACAGCCTCGACTTTACCTGATTCGATGATGGCATTGCCGCGTTCCATGCGCTTGATGGTGCCGCTAACCATGTATTCCTTGCGCTCGAGAAAATCGTTCAGAATCTGCTCACGCTCGGCATCGCGGATTTTTTGATATATGACCTGTTTGGCTGCCTGAGCCCCGATACGGCCGACTTCCACCGCTTCCAGCGGTTCCTCGATAAATTCTCCCAACTGGATTCCAGCATCGCGTTGCAATGCTTCACTCAGGGAAATTTGACGTGCGGGCTCCTCGACGGTATCGTCAGCCACTATCTGCCATCGACGGAAAGCTTGGTAGTCCCCCGTCTCACGATCGATTGATACGCGCACCTCAGCGTCTTCGTGAAAACGCTTTTTAGTAGCGGATGCCAGCGCTGATTCGAGTGCTGCAAAAACAATGTCCTTTTCAACATTCTTCTCGCGCGCCAGCGCATCCACCAACAGCAAAACTTCGCGACTCATGCTACCTCCGGCCAAATTCTCAGATGGCTACAATTTTGGAACCAAACGGGCTTTTTCAAGGTTACTCAACTCAAGATCAAGTATTTTTCCATCCACTTCCAGCTTTAACACCTCGTCGCTCACTCCACGCAAAATACCGACGAAATTTCTCTGGCCCTGTAACGCCACACGTAACTTCAGTTTAGCCAATTCTCCCGTAAAACGAGCGAAATCGGATATCTTCTTCAACGGCCTGTCCATCCCGGGAGAAGATATTTCCAACCGGTCATAATCAATATTTTCGACCGCAAACAACCGGCCCAGATGGTCGCTGACAGCGACACAGTCTTCCACAGCGATGCCGTCGGGCTTGTCAATAAACACCCGTAACAGCTTGCCGCGTGGCGACCGCTCCACCTCAACCAGCTCATAACCCATTCCGGACAGGGTCAATTCCAGCAATTCGTGTAGCTCCATAGCCTCGCTACAAACAAAAAATGGGCCGAACAAGCCCATAAAAATTACGTGTGTATTTTAGCAAAATTTTATAATTAATGAAATAGATACTTCATAAAGAAGCCCTGGCTGGCAGCGATATTTTGCTCCAGCCGAGTCCTGTCATGCCGATAAAGTCGCAAGCAAAGCCAGGATCAGTTGCCATCTGCTTGCTATCGACATGTCGCAGGGGAAAGATGTAGGAGTGGCCGTATTCAGACGATGCGGATGATACAATTCTGCCAGTTATAAACCTTAGAGAGCCACTGGAGAAGCGTCATGCCCGCAATTAAATCTGTCTTGCATGAAACCCGTATTTTCCCTCCTGACGTGGCATTTGTGGATCAGGCCAATCTGACTGGCATGGCTGCCTACCTTGCATTATGCGCCGAGGCTGCAAGGGATTATCAGGGTTTCTGGGGGGAACTGGCACGGGAACACATTCTATGGCACAAGGCCTTTACCCGGGTGCTGGACGAAAGCAATCATCCGTTCTTCAAATGGTTCGACGATGGCGAACTGAATATTTCATTCAACTGCCTTGACCGGCATCTCGCTACCCAACCGGATAAGGTCGCCATCATTTTCGAAGCAGATGATGGCAAGGTCACTCGCTCCACTTACCGCGATCTTCACCGCCGCGTATGCCAGTTTGCCAACGGCCTCAAATCGCTCAATATCAAGAAAGGCGATCGCGTCATCATCTACATGCCGATGAGCATTGAGGCAGTTGTGGCAATGCAGGCTTGCGCCCGTATCGGTGCAATCCATTCAGTAGTGTTTGGCGGCTTTTCCGCCAAGAGCCTGCACGAACGCATCATCGATGCCGGTGCAGTAGCCGTTATTTCTGCCGACGAACAAATCCGTGGCGGCAGGGCCATCCCTCTGAAACCCGCAGTAGACGAGGCACTTGCCATGGGTGGTACCAGTTCGGTGAAATCCGTGGTGGTTTACCAACGCTCCGGCAAAGATGTGTCATGGCATGTCCCGCGCGATGTCTGGTGGCACGATCTCATCCAGGATCAGGCTGACAGCTGCGAACCGGAATGGGTCAGTGCCGAGCATCCGCTGTTTACTCTCTATACCTCCGGCTCCACCGGCAAGCCCAAGGGGGTGCAGCATTCTTCCGCCGGCTACCTGCTGGGCACGATGGTGAGCATGAAATGGATTTTCGATTACAAACCTGCCGACATCTTCTGGTGTACGGCTGACGTGGGCTGGGTTACCGGCCACAGCTATGTCGCCTATGGCCCCTTGGCAATAGGCGCCACCCAGATCATGTTCGAAGGTGTTCCCACTTATCCCAATGCGGGCCGTTTCTGGAAAATCATCCAGGACCACAAGGTCACTACTTTCTATACTGCCCCCACCGCCATCCGTTCACTTATCAAATCAGGCCCGGACTTGCCCAGGCAATATGATCTGTCCTCCTTGCGCCTGCTGGGCTCGGTAGGCGAGCCCATCAACCCGGAAGCCTGGATGTGGTATTACACCGTCGTGGGCCAGTCCCGCTGCCCCATCGTGGATACCTGGTGGCAAACCGAAACGGGCTCGCACATGCTTGCTCCCATGCCCGGCGTAGTACCGCTCAAACCCGGTTCCTGCACTTTTCCGTTACCTGGCATCATGGCGACCATCGTGGATGAGGCCGGTCATGAGGTGGAAAATGGCAAAGGTGGATTCCTGGTCATCAAGCGCCCATTTCCATCACTGGCACGCACCCTGTGGGGCGACCCGGAGCGTTTCCGGAAAACCTATTTCCCGCAAGATCTGGGTGGAAAATATTATCTGGCTGGTGATTCTGCCAACCGTGATCTGGACGGCTATTTCTGGATCATGGGGCGTATCGATGATGTATTGAATGTTTCCGGACATCGCTTGGGCACCATGGAAATTGAATCGGCACTGGTAGCCAACCCCCTGGTAGCGGAAGCCGCCGTGGTGGGCAAGCCTCACGACATCAAGGGTGAAGCAGTAGTTGCGTTCGTGGTGCTGAAAGGCGTGCGCCCTCAGGGTGAGGACGCGCACAATATCTCCGTGGCGTTGCGCGACTGGGTGGCTAAAGAAATCGGTCCGATTGCCAAACCTGACGAGATCCGCTTCGGCGACAATCTGCCCAAAACCCGCTCCGGCAAAATCATGCGTCGTTTGCTGCGCGCCATTGCCAGAGGAGAAGAAATCACCCAGGATGTTTCCACCCTGGAGAACCCGGCAATACTTGAACAGTTGCAGCAGCCGATAACATAATCCAGCAAGCAAGGCACTCATGGCCCTACCCCGCATTACTGACTACGACCACGGCATCAGCACTATCGATGCGCAGTACCATCGTCCAGGACTCGTTGCGATCCACCTGCTCGTCGAAGGTGACACCGCCGCGCTGGTGGACACCGGAACGGCATTTTCCGTTCCCGGCGTCATCGAAACATTGCAACAAAAGAATCTCGCGCCTGAGAATGTAGCCTATGTGTTTCTCACTCACATCCATCTCGACCATGCCGGTGGCGCGAGCGAGTTCATGCGCTGCCTGCCCAATGCGAAACTGGTGGTGCATCCACGTGGTGCGCGGCATATGGCCGATCCCTCCAGACTCATCGCGGGTGCCACGGCGGTTTATGGCGCGGCGGAATTCAGCCGCATGTACGGCGAGATCCATCCAATTGACACAGACCGCATCATCGAAGCACCAGATGGGTTTCGCATCGACCTTAACGGCAGGCCTCTACTGTTTCTTGACACACCAGGCCATGCGCGCCATCACTATTGCATCTTTGACGAGCACAGCCGCTCATTCTTCACCGGTGATACATTCGGTGTTTCTTACCGCGAATTCGATGTAAATGGAATGGAATTCGTGTTTCCAACCACTACGCCAGTGCAGTTTAATCCGATTGCGGCACATGCCTCTCTGGACCGGTTGATGAGTTACGAGCCGGATCATGCCTTCCTCACCCATTACGGACGCATCAGCCATTTGCCGCGTCATGCCGGGGAGATGCACGATTTGATTGATGCGTATGTGGCAATCGCCAGCAAAATGTGCGACCCTATCCTTGGCAGACATGCTGCACTGGTGGAAGAACTTGGCACACTGTTATTACAGCGACTGACGGCACACGGCTGCAAACTGCCACGGGAACAGATTCATGAGCTGCTGCGCATGGACATCGACCTCAATGCCCTGGGCCTGGAAAACTGGCTGGACCATTCGGTGGCAAGCGGTTGATACTTGATACAATGTCGCCAGATCAATCCACCACAAATCAGGCCAGCATCAGATATTGCTCGTACCCGGAAAATTTGCCCGCAAACCCATTCTGGTTTATCCTTTGCGGCCTTATCGGTTCCGGTCAGCCGGATTCCTTTGATCGGAGAGATGGCCGAGTGGTTTAAGGTACACGCCTGGAAAGCGTGCGTACGGCTTCAACCGTACCGAGGGTTCGAATCCCTCTCTCTCCGCCAGTCACCGTCGCCAACAATGAACAGGAAAATCGAGGACTCTGATGGGTGCTTTGATCTTCTATAGCGTGATCTACTTCCTCGGTTACTACGCTGCGCACCTGCTCAATCTGCTAAGCGGCCGGCCCCTGATCCGCAACCGCCGCCTCGCCGGACTGGTCGCCGTATTCATGGTCAGCATGGCGCATGGCTACAAGATAATCAGCAGCAGCCCACCCGATGGCCACGATGAAGAAATGACTTATGCGCTTGGTTTGTACGTCATCTTGCCGGTTGTGATCATCGTGATTGCAATTGCAATCCGCATATGGCAAGAGAGTGGTGATCGCGACATATCCTAGTCATATTCGACCTTTGTTCCCGCTGGTCGAACCAATCAACCTGGAAATACTCGTCTCCGAGATCAAATATGCAGTGCCCGTTTGTCCACACTCAGCGCTGCTTCGTGCAGCACTTCCGATAATGAAGGATGAGCGTGAACGATACGGGCTATATCTTCGCTGCTGGCAGAAAATTCCATCGCTACCACCGCTTCGGCAATCATCTCTGAAACGTAGGGACCGATCATGTGAACACCAAGGATGCGATCAGTGGTGGCATCTGCCAGCACTTTGACGAAACCACCGGTCTCACCCAGCGCGCGTGCGCGCCCGTTGGCCATGAACGGAAACTGCCCCGCTTTATATTCAATTCCCGCCGTTTTCAGCTCCTGCTCGGTCTTGCCCACCCAGGCGATTTCCGGCGAGGTATAAATCACCCACGGAATGGTGTCGAGATTCACATGCCCCGCTTGTCCCGCGATGATTTCAGCTACGGCGACACCCTCCTCGGAGGCCTTGTGTGCCAGCATCGGTCCGCGCACCACGTCACCGACAGCGTACACATTCGGCAGATTGGTACGGCAGTAGCTGTCTACTTCGATGCGACCATGGTCATCCAGTTGCAGCCCGATATTTTCCGCACCCAAACCGGCAGTATTGGGAATGCGCCCAACTGCGACGATCAGTTTATCCACTTCCAGTTTCTGTGCTTCACCTTGCGCATCAGCGTATTCCACCGTGATGTTTTTCTTGCTGGTTTTGATCGCGCTGATTTTGACGCCGGTCTGTATTATCAGACCCAATTCCTTGGTGAAGATCTTCTGCGCCTCTTTTGCCACCTGCTCATCGGCGGCCATAAGAAAACCTGGCAGCGCTTCGAGTATGGTGACTTCAGAACCCAACCTGCGCCACACACTGCCCATTTCCAACCCGATCACGCCTGCGCCGATCACGCCCAGACGCTGGGGCGTTTCGGTCAGCGCCAGCGCGCCTACATTGTCCAGGATGCGCTCATTATCTACTGGCGCAAACGATAACTGCCGCGGCGTCGAACCGGTAGCAATGATGACGTGCTTTGCCTCGATAGCCTCTGTCTTGTCACCATTCTTTACTTCTATTTGCCAAGTATCCGTGCCGTTAGCGCCCTTGATCAATGTTCCGCGTCCATGCATTGCAGCGATCTTGTTTTTCCGGAACAGCATGGCAATGCCGCCGGTAAAGGCGGCAACGATTTTATCCTTGCGCGCAATCATCACCGGAACATCCATCGACAAATCCTGCAGCTTGATGCCGTGAGCAGAAAATTTATGCGCGGCGCGTTCGTAATTCTCGGAAGACTCCAGCAGCGCCTTGGAAGGAATGCAGCCGACATTGAGGCAGGTACCGCCCAGACTGGCTTTGCCCTGCGGACTCTGCCATTCATCAATGCAAACGGTATTGAGCCCCAGTTGGGCGCAGCGGATTGCTGCCACGTAACCGCCAGGGCCAGCACCTATCACTGCCACGTCAAAAGATTGAGCCATGTAGGTACCTTATGAAAAGTAAAATGCGGGGATCCGTCACTCAGTCTTCCAGCAGCGAACCCATTTCATTCTCCAGTGCCTCTTTTATCGCCACCAGGGAAAGCACCGCCTCGCGCCCGTCGATGATGCGGTGATCATAAGATAGCGCAAGATAATTCATCGGCCGAATGACCACCTGGCCATTCTCGGCCACGGGTCGATCCTTGGTGGCATGAATACCGAGGATCGCACTTTGCGGCGGGTTGATAATGGGGGTGGAAAGCATCGAGCCATATACGCCGCCATTGGTAATGGAAAAGGTGCCGCCCGTCAATTCCTCAATGGTGAGCTTGCCTTCCTGGGCACGCTTGCTGAAACCGGCAATCTGTTTTTCTATTTCAGCCAGCGACAAACGGTCGGCATCGCGAATGATCGGCACTACCAGGCCGCGCGGACTGCCCACTGCGATGCCGATATCATAGTAACCGTGATACACGATGTCGCTGCCATCGACTGAAGCGTTAACAATGGGGAATTTTTTCAGCGCCGCCACTACTGCCTTGACAAAAAATGAGGTAAAACCGAGCTTGACGCCGTGTTCCTTTTCGAAGCTTTGCTTGTGGCGAGTGCGCAAATCAATGAGCGCCTGCATGTTGACTTCGTTGAACGTGGTCAGTATCGCTGCGGTAGATTGGGATTGCACCAGCCGCTCGGCGATGCGCATCCGCAGTCGTGACATGGCGACCCGCTGCTCGGGCCGATCGCCGCCAGGCATGGCCATGGGTGCTGCTGCAGCCGCTGTGACTGGTAGCGGCGACTTGGTTCCCGCGTGGGCTGCCACATCCTCTTTGGTGATGCGTCCGCCGCGCCCGGTTCCGCTGATTGCCTCGGCCTTGAGATTTTCTTCGGCTGCCATTTTCCTGGCCGCGGGCATCATGGCCGGAGTCACCGCAACCGCTGCAGCAGATTCCGTAACCGGTGAAGCTATGGTCACAGCCGCTGTAGTTGTGGCAGTCGCCTCGGTATCTATAGTCGCGATGATTTCGCTGCTTACCACCGTCGTCCCATCGCCCTTGATGATTTTCGCCAGTACGCCCGCCACCGGTGCCGGCAATTCCAGCACGACCTTGTCGGTCTCGATATCGATCAGATTTTCATTGCGCTCGACATATTCACCCTGCTTCTTGTGCCAGGAAAGCAGCGTGGCCTCTGCCACCGATTCGGACAATACCGGAACTTTGACTTCGACTAGCATGAGCCTTCCTTTAAGTTAAATTTTCTCGCGAAACGCCGCTGCCACCAGTTCACTCTGCTGCAGATTGTGCTTTGCCAGATACCCCACTGCCGGCGATGCCGATGATGGGCGCAACGCATAGCCCAGAACCTGATCAGGCCGTTTGTGCCGCAGAAGATAATGCTGAATGCGGTGCCAGGCTCCCTGATTGCCGGATTCCTCCTGGCACCAGAGTATATCCCTGGCATTGGCGTAGCGCTCAATCTCGGCCTGGAAATCATCATGTGGAAACGGGTACAACTGCTCGATGCGGATGATCGCCATATCCACAATTTTGTGTTCCCGCCGGTAAGCCAGCAAGTCATAGTAGATTTTGCCGCAACAAGCGATGATGCGCCGTACTTTTTTCGGATCAAGCTGTTCTGCTTCCGGGATCACGCTCATGAAACTGCCAGCGGCCAGATCTTCCAGACTCGATACTGACTCCTTGCGGCGCAACATGCTTTTCGGACTCATGATGATCAGTGGCTTGCGCAACGGGCGTATCATCTGCCGCCGCAGCAGATGAAACATTTGCGCCGGCGTGGACGGAACGCATACCTGAATATTGTATTCTGCGCACAGTTGCAGGTAGCGCTCCAGGCGCGCGGAGGAATGTTCCGGCCCTTGTCCCTCGTAGCCATGCGGCAGCAGCATCACCAGACTGCACAATCGCCCCCACTTGGCCTCGCCGGAAGCAATGAACTGATCGATCACCACTTGTGCGCCATTGGCAAAATCGCCGAATTGCGCCTCCCACACCACCAGTTCATTCGGTTCAGCGGTTGCATAACCATATTCAAAACCCAGTACCGCTTCTTCTGACAGCACTGAATCGATAACCACGAAATCCGGCTGCTCCGGCGTAATGTGGCTCAGCGGAACGTAGGTGCCCTCATCCCATCGTTCCCGCTCCTGATCATGCAGCACCGCATGACGGTGAAAGAAAGTTCCACGCCCGGAATCCTGCCCGGAAATACGTACCGGATAGCCGTCTTTTAATAACGCCGCGTAGGCCAGATTTTCCGCCATCCCCCAATCCAGCGGTAGCTTGCCTTCACTCATCAATCGCCGATCGGCAATGATTTTCTCCACCCGCGGATGCAACTTGAAATTGACAGGAATAGCGGTAAGCCGCCCCGCCAGATGCTTCAGTTCCGCCATGGGCAAACCGGTCTGCACTTTCTGCTCCCAGCGGCTGTCCTTCAGGAAAGGCGCCCAATCCACCGCGCGCTGCGGCTTGTAGTCATAGAGGATGGTCTTGTTGGGGTTGCGGCCTGCATCCATATCATCGCGATAGGCTTGCACCATCTGCTCGGCTATGCCCGCCTGGATGACGCCCTCGCTTTGCAGCCTGTCGGCGTAGAGTTTGCGCGTACCGGGATGACGGCTGATCACCTTGTACATCTGCGGCTGCGTCACCATCGGTTCGTCTTGTTCATTGTGGCCGAGGCGGCGGAAACAGACCATGTCTATGACCACATCCTTCTGAAACTGCATACGGTAATCAAGCGCGATTTCCGTCACCATCACCACCGCTTCGGGGTCGTCGCCGTTGACATGAAAAATCGGCGCTTCGATCATTTTCGACACGTCCGTGCAATACAGCGTAGAACGAGCGTCGCGCGGATCGGAGGTAGTGAAACCAATCTGGTTGTTGATAACGACATGCACCGTGCCGCCGGTACCATAGCCGCGAGTCTGGGACAGATTCAGGGTTTCCATCACCACACCCTGACCGGCATAGGCTGCATCGCCATGCAGCAACACCGGCAGCACCAACTTGCCCTGCAAGTCGCGCAAACGATGCTGACGGGCTCGCACCGAGCCTTCCACTACCGGGTCAACGATTTCCAGATGCGATGGATTGAACGCCAGTGTCAGGCGCATGACTCCGCCGCCAGGAGTCGACATCGCCGAAGAAAAGCCCTGATGATATTTGACATCACCGGCAGTCAGTTCCTGTGCATGCTTGCCTTCGAATTCCTGGAATAGTTCGGCTGGCATTTTGCCCAGCGTGTTCACCAGCACGTTGAGCCGTCCGCGATGGGCCATGCCGATGACTACTTCCTGTACACCCATCTGACCGGCACGTTGCAGCAAATTATCCAGAAGCGGGATCAGGCTCTCGCCGCCTTCACCGGAAAAACGTTTCTGTCCGACATAGCGCGTGTGCAAATATTTTTCCAGTCCTTCCGCCGCATTGAGCCGCTCCAGAATATGCCGCTTGTACTCTGCCGAATAGGCGGGCCGGGAGCGCGGACCTTCGAAGCGCTTCTGTATCCAGCGTTTCTGCTCGGTGTCGGCAATGTACATGTACTCGATGCCGATACTGCTGCAGTAGATTTGACGCAGCGCCTGCAGAATTTCTCGCAGCGTCGCACGGGCGGGGCCAACCAACGAACCGGTGTCGAACACGGTATCCATGTCCGCTTCGGTCAAGCCATAGTGGGACGGATCGAGTTCCGGAACATACGGTTTTTCCTGATGCTTGAGCGGATCGAGACTGGCTAGACGCACACCCAGAAAACGATGGGCATTGATGATCTGCAGTACCGATACCTGCTTGCGTTCTGCCGCCACTGCCTGTTCAGTGCCCTGAACGCTAGCCTGGCCGTCGCGTGCATGTTCTGCTGGTGGACGAATGAATGCTGCGAGCACCGAGCTGTGCGACACATCGCGTGTGGTTTTTCCCGCTATTTTCTGCAGTTCGTCAAAATAACTGCGCCACTCTGGCAGAACCAGGGTAGGGTTTTGCAGATAATCTTCGTAAAGCTCCTCGATGAATGGCGCATTCGTGCCAAACAGCATGGAGTTCTCGAACAACTGCTTCATACTCGTTGCGGGCATCTTTTACGGAACCAAATTATTTGCGTAACGCAAGCGGCGCCACATCGCGCGTGGCTGCACCGGTATAAAGCTGGCGTGGACGCCCTATCTTGTATTCCGGATCGGAAATCATTTCGCTCCATTGAGCGATCCAGCCGACTGTGCGCGCCATGGCAAATATGGCAGTAAACATGGAAACCGGGATACCCAGAGCACGTTGCACGATGCCGGAATAGAAATCGACATTAGGATAAAGTTTCTTGGAAATGAAATATTCATCTTCCAGCGCGATTTTCTCCAGTTCCAGCGCCAGCTTGAACAGTGGATCATTCTGCAATCCCAGTTCATTTAATACTTCGTGACAGGTCTCGCGCATCAGCTTCGCGCGCGGATCAAAATTCTTGTATACCCGGTGGCCGAAACCCATCAGCTTGAAACTGTCGTTCTTATCCTTGGCACGTTTGATATATTCACCGATGCGTGAAACATCACCGATTTCTTCCAGCATATTGAGGCAGGCCTCGTTCGCTCCGCCATGCGCTGGCCCCCACAGGCAGGCGATACCGGCGGAAATGCAGGCAAATGGATTAGCCCCGCTGGAACCGGACAAACGCACGGTGGAAGTGGAAGCATTCTGCTCGTGGTCAGCATGCAGAATCAGTATGCGATCCAGCGCTCGCGCCAGTACCGGGTTGGACTTGTATTCCTCGGCGGGGGTGGCGAACATCATGTGCAGGAAATTTTCTGCGTAGTTGAGGTTGTTGCGCGGATAGATGAAAGGCTGGCCGATGTTGTACTTGTAAGCCATCGCGGTAATGGTCGGCAGTTTCGCAACCAGACGGAAAGCTGACAGTTCCCGTTGCGCGGCATCAGAAATATCCATCGCATCGTGATAAAACGCCGATAGCGCCCCGACCACGCCCACCATCACCGCCATTGGATGGGCGTCACGGCGGAAACCGGTATAGAACCGTGCCAGTTGCTCATGCACCATCGTATGCTCCTTGATGGTGTAGTCGAAAGAAGTCTTCTGCTCGCTGGTAGGCAGCTCGCCATTCATCAGCAGATAACACACTTCCATGAAATCGCATTGCCTGGCCAACTGTTCAATCGGGTAGCCGCGATAAAGCAGGATGCCCGCGTCACCGTCGATGAAAGTTATTTTGGAACTGCAACTGGCGGTGGAAAAATAGCCGGGATCGTAAGTAAACACGCCGCTCCTGGCATGCAAACTACGAATATCCACCACCTCCGGTCCCATGCTGCCGGCCATGACGGGAAATTCAAGCGGCGGGCTACCGTTGCCGAGATCAAGGGTCGCTGTACGTTTCTGTTCCATATCATTCTCCACTGTTTGCATCGTTGTCGGCAAAACATCCTCGGCGCGGTCAAGCCGCTTGCAGAAGCCGCAGTACCGGCCACAGGCTGGCATCCTCCGGCTCTTTCCTCGTTGTAATCATATCCCACAAGTCATTGTCGGAAAGGTCCAGCAATGTAGCAAGTTGCTGCAATTCCGTTTCGCTCAGTTGCGGGTAATGCTTGTCCATGAACCGTTGCAGCACGATATCCAGTTCCAGCAATCCACGCCGGCAACGCCAGCGTGCGCGCTCCAGTTCCTTCATACCGTTCTTTTCACCATCATGTCCTTGATCTTGCCAATGGCGCTGGTCGGATTCAACCCCTTGGGGCACGCATCCACGCAGTTCATGATGGAATGGCAGCGAAATAGCCGGTACGGATCTTCCAGGTTGTCCAGCCGTTCGGCGCCGGCCTGGTCACGGCTGTCGGCGAGAAAACGATAGGCTTGCAGCAATCCCGCAGGACCGACGAACTTATCCGGGTTCCACCAGAACGAAGGGCATGCAGTGGTGCAGCATGCGCACAGGATGCACTCATACACGCCATCCAGTTCTGCCCTTTCTGCGGGCGATTGCAACCGTTCGGTTTCCGGCGGCGGATCATTGTTGATCAGATAAGGCTTGATCGAATGGTACTGCTGGAAGAACTGGGTCATGTCCACGATCAGATCGCGGATTACCGGCAGCCCCGGCAACGGACGCAATTCCACCGGTTCTCTCAGCCCCGCAACCGGTGTGATGCAGGCCAGCCCGTTGCGGCCGTTGATATTCATTGCGTCCGACCCGCACACCCCTTCCCGGCAGGAACGGCGCAGACTCAGGCTGTCATCCACCGACTTGATTCGCACCAGCGCATCCAGCAGCATTCTGTCGGACGGCTCCAGCGCGACGTCATAGTCCTGCATGTGCGGCTTGTCGTCCTTGTCGGGATCGTAGCGGTAGATCGAGAAACGCATACCTGCTCCTAATAAACTCTGGGTTTCGGTGGAAACGATTCCACCGTCAGCGGCTTCAACCGGACTGGCTTGTAATCCAGTCGCCGGTCTGCGCTGAAATACAAAGTATGCTTGAGCCACTTGTCGTCATCGCGCTTGGGGAAGTCATCGCGCGCATGGGCGCCACGGCTCTCGTTGCGGGCTTCTGCTGAAACCATGGTAGCCAGCGCCACCTCTACCAGATTGTCAAGTTCCAGCGCTTCTATCCGCGCAGTGTTGAATACCCTGCTCTTGTCCCCGATTTCAGTCTGCGCAACGCGTTCCGCCACTTCACCGATTCTGCTCACACCCTGCTTCAGCATATCAGCGAAACGGAACACGCCGCAATGTGCCTGCATGGTCTTGCGTAGCGCAGTACCCACTTGCGCCACATTCTCGCCGCCTTTCTGATTCTCCAGCCGGGTAAGCCGTGTCAGTACTTTGTCGGTGGCATCTGCCGGCAATGGTTTGTGATGGGGATTCTTTTTCAAATCCTCGATAATCCGATTGCCGGCAGCTCGCCCAAACACAATGATATCGAGCAATGAATTGGTCCCCAGGCGATTCGCGCCATGCACAGAAACACAAGCGCACTCACCCACTGCATAAAAACCCGGAACCACTTCCTCTGGGCCTGTTTTATAGGGTGCGACTACCTGGCCGTGAAAATTGGTGGGGATACCACCCATCATGTAATGTGCGGTTGGCACTACCGGAATTGGCTCATTGATCGGGTCTACCTGGGCAAATTTGATGGCGATTTCACGAATACCCGGCAACCGCATGTTGATTACATCCGCACCAAGATGATCGAGCTTCAGCAATAGATGATCGGCATCCTTACCGCAACCGCGCCCCTCCTTGATTTCCGTAGTCAGGGCGCGTGACACCACATCGCGGCTGGCAAGATCTTTGGCATGCGGTGCATAGCGTTGCATGAAACGCTCGCCATCCTTGTTGAGCAGGTAACCGCCTTCACCGCGCACGGCTTCGCTGATGAGCACCCCTACTCCATACACTCCGGTCGGGTGAAATTGCCAGAATTCCATGTCTTCCAGCGGAATGCCGGCGCGTGCCGCCATGCCGAGACCGTCGCCAGTATTGATGAAAGCATTGGTGCTGGCATGGAAGATGCGCCCCGCCCCGCCGGTGGCAAACAGCGTGGCCTTGGCTTGCAGCACCATGACTTCGCCGGTCTCCATTTCCAGCGCCGTCACACCCAGCACATCACCCTGCTCGTCGCGAATCAGATCCAGCCCCATCCATTCGATGAAAAACTGAGTATTGGCGCGCACGTTGCGCTGATACAGCGTATGCAGCATGGCGTGGCCTGTGCGATCCGCCGCCGCACAGGAACGCGTTGCCTGCGCACCGCCGAAATTCTGCGACTGGCCGCCGAAAGGACGCTGGTAAATTTTCCCGTTCTCCAGGCGATCAAATGGCATACCGAAATGCTCCAGCTCATATACCACTTCATTAGCCTGGCGGCACATGAATTCGATGGCATCCTGGTCACCCAGATAGTCGGAACCTTTCACCGTGTCGTACATGTGCCAGTGCCAGTTGTCCTCGGTAACGTTACCCAGCGCCGCAGCAATGCCGCCCTGTGCCGCCACTGTATGCGAGCGCGTGGGAAACACCTTGGACAGCACTGCCACCTTGAGTCCGGCCTCCGACAGTTGCAGTGCGGCACGCATCCCGGCACCACCAGCACCGATAATGACTGCATCGAATTTTCTTCTGGCTATCGCCACATCAGCTCCACAGGATATCTGCCGACCATACGGCATAAAACAGCAGCGACAAAATAACCAGTATTTGCAGCATCAGGCGGGCGCCAGTGGCATGCACATAGTCCATCAGAATGTTGCGCATCCCGATCCAGGCATGCCAGCATAGACTCACAAAAAACAGGAAAGAAGCAATGCGCAGCCACTGCTCACTGAATAGCGTTTTCCAGGCAGCATGATCATGCGGTGGCGAAATCAGCAACACCGCTGCCAGCAGCAGGAAGTAGATTGCCATCACCACTGCGGTGACACGCTGCACCAGCCAGTCGCGCAGACCGTAATGAGCACCAGTGACTACTGGCTTCACCATATTGCCGCTCCGATCAATAGCGTGAGGATAGCCCCTGCCACCAGCACCAGTTTGCTGCTCATGCGCGCCTGTTCCAGCACAATGCCATAATGCAGATCCAGCATCAGATGACGAATGCCCGCGCAGAAATGATGCAGCAAGAACCACAGTGCCAGCATTGATGTGCCCTTGATCAAGGGACTGGCCAGAAAGGACTGGAGTTCAGCATAGCTTTGCGGTGAAGCCAGCGCCATCTGCAGGCCGCAGAGTAAAACAGGGATACCGGGGAAAAACAGCAGCACTCCACTGATGCGGTGCAGAATCGAAACCACGGCCGGCAAGGGCTGCTTGATTTCTATGAGATTAAGATGCTTGGGGCGTTTTCTTTGCAATTTTCGCTTCCATGCAATCGGGTTCCAGAGCCAGTGGTGAGTTTAGCCCGTTATGCCAGGCGATACAACCAAGCAAGCTCGAGGGGGAAATTATCCCCGCGCGGCTTATTCCTTGAATTGACAGCCGCGTGGAATGTTTCTATAGTCGAATACGTTGCAAATCCCATGCATAGACCATCTCTCCCAGGAGCGCAAAAATGAAACCTCCCATTCGCGTCGCGGTCACCGGCGCTGCGGGTCAGATTGGTTATAGCCTGCTATTTCGCATTGCCGCCGGCGACATGCTCGGCGAGGATCAACCTGTCATCCTGCAACTGCTCGACATCCCCCAGTCACAACCCATGCTCAAGGGCGTGGTGATGGAACTGGATGACTGCGCATTTCCACTGCTGGCTGGTGTAGTTGCGACCGACGACCCGAGAATTGCTTTCCGTGATGCCAGCATTGCCATGCTGGTGGGCGCGCGCCCCCGCAGCAAGGGCATGGAACGCAAGGATTTGCTGGAATCCAACGGAATAATATTTGCCGCCCAGGGCAAGGCATTGGATGAAGTCGTGCGTCGCGATGTAAAAATACTGGTAGTGGGCAACCCCGCCAATACCAACGCTTACATCGCGATGAAAAACGCGCCCAGTTTGAGGCCAGAAAATTTCTCGGCGATGATGCGACTGGACCATAACCGTGCTCTGTCGCAAGTGGCCCTGAAACTTGGCCGGCCGGTTTCCGACATCCGTAAAATGGTGATATGGGGCAACCACTCGACCACTCAATATCCGGATTTGAACCACGCTGAAGCAGATAGCAAGAAAGTGGCCGACCTCATCAACGACCCGGCATGGGTGGAAAATTATTTTATTCCCACCGTACAGAAGCGCGGTGCCACGGTGATCGAAGCGCGTGGCCTGTCGAGTGCGGCCAGCGCTGCCAACGCAGCCGTCTGTCATATGCATGACTGGGTTTCCGGCACCCCGGAAAACAACTGGGTATCGATGGGCATTCCGTCAGACGGCAGCTATGGCATTCCTGCAGGCGTGATTTATGGCCATCCCGTCACCTGTCAGGGCGGTGTCTACAGAATCGTTCAGGGACTGCAAATAAGCGACTCCGGCACAGCGAGAATGCAGGCGAGCTACCAGGATTTGCTGGAAGAGCGCGATTCGGTAAAGCATCTGCTGGGGTAAAGGTATTTCCACATTTCGTTGAACTCCTGTTTTCAGCGCATCATCTCTCGCGTAATTGAAAATTCTGCATCTCCTCAGACACTTATGACCACACTCTCCGCCGGTTCCCGTTTCCGCGCTGCGCTTGCCGCTGAGAAACCTCTGCAAGTGGCAGGCTGCATCAATGCCTACTGCGCGCGCATGGCGGAGCGCACCGGTTTCAAAGCGATTTATCTTTCCGGCGGCGGCGTGGCGGCGGGTTCGCTGGGCGTGCCCGATCGCGGCATTTCGACGCTGGATGACATACTGACCGATGTGCGCCGCATCACCAACATCACCCATCTGCCGTTGCTGGTGGACGCGGATACCGGCTTCGGCGATATGGGTGTTGCGCGCGGCATCGCCCACACGGTGAAATCGTTGATCCAATCGGGGGCGGGAGCAATGCATATCGAAGACCAGGTGCAGGCCAAGCGCTGCGGCCACCTCCCCGGCAAAGCCATCGTCAGCAAGAATGAAATGCTGGATCGGATCAAGGCTGCAGTGGATGCCAGAACCGATGCTGATTTTGTCATCATAGCGCGCACCGATGCACTGGCGGTGGAAGGACTGCAATCCGCCATCGACCGGGCTTACGCCTGTGTCGAGGCGGGCGCGGACATGATATTTCCCGAAGCGATAACCGAACTGGGCATGTACCGGCAGTTCGCCGCTGCGGTGAAAGTACCGATCCTGGCCAACATCACCGAGTTTGGCGAAACTCCGCTCTACACCACCCAGGAACTGGCTGCTGCGGATGTCTCGCTGGTGCTCTATCCGCTGTCGGCATTCCGCGCGATGAATGCCGCCGCGCTCAAGGTATACCAGGCGATACGTAGCGAAGGCACGCAGAAAAACGTGATCGACACCATGCAGACTCGCGCTGAACTATACGACTTTCTTGATTACCCTGCATACGAACAAAAGCCGGATACTCTGCCTTCCGCCGAAAACAAGAATGAGTGAGACTGCCGAAACCTCCGTTCTCGGAAGCAAGAAATCCGTGATGCTGTCCGGCGTAGTGGCGGGCAATACCGCCATCTGCACCGTCGGCAGAAGCGGCAACGATCTGCATTACCGCGGCTATGACATTCTGGATCTGGCCGCTGCCTGCGAATTCGAGGAAATCGCCTATTTGCTGGTGCACGAGAAGCTGCCTACGCTCGCGGAACTGGCCGCGTACAAAGTAAAACTGAAAAACCTGCGCGACCTGCCTGCCAGCATCAAAACCGTGCTGGAGGCAATGCCGGCAACAGCCCACCCGATGGATGTCTTGCGTACTGGTGTATCTGCGCTGGGCACCGTGCTGCCGGAAGCGGCAGACCATAGCAGCGCCGCTGCGCGCGATCTGGCTGACCGGCTGCTGGCCTGCCTCGGCTCGATGCTGCTGTACTGGTACCACTATTCGCATAATAACCGCCGCATCGAACTGGCAACCGATGATGATTCCATCGGCGGACATTTCCTGCACCTGCTGCACGGCCAGCCACCGCCGCAGCCATGGGTAAAGGCCATGCATACCTCGCTGGTGCTGTACGCCGAGCATGAGTTCAACGCTTCCACTTTCGCCGCGCGCGTGATCGCCGGCACCGGCTCGGATTTCTACTCAGCTGTCACCGGCGCCATCGGTGCACTGCGCGGGCCCAAGCATGGCGGAGCCAACGAAGCCGCATTCGACATCCAGCAACGCTACCACAACCCCGACGAAGCCGAGATTGATATTCGCCGCCGTGTCGCAAACCGGGAAATCATCACCGGTTTCGGCCATCCGGTTTACACCATCGCCGATCCGCGCAACAAGGTCATCAGGGAAGTAGCCAGAAAGTTGTCGGCAGATGCCGGTGACATGAGAATGTTCGACATCGCAGCCCGACTGGAAACGGTGATGTGGGACAGCAAGAAAATGTTCCCCAACCTCGACTGGTTCTCCGCCGTGAGCTATCACATGCTGGGGGTGCCGGCTGCCATGTTCACCCCGCTGTTCGCGCTCTCGCGCACCAGCGGCTGGGCCGCGCATATCATCGAGCAGCGCCTGGACAACAAGATCATCCGGCCTTCTGCCAATTACATCGGGCCGGACAACCGGGAATTTGTGAAGATTTCAGCGCGCATCTAATCAAATGATTTGGGAAAACCTAGCCCAATGAAGAAACGGGAAAATGACTTCATGTTTGACAGTGCGAACATAAATAGATGACATTACCTCATGATAAACTTGTTATCCATACCGAGTTAGACCCCTACGCAGATGATCCTCACAATGATCGATTGGCTTACGCTGGCGCTTGTCGTCATAACTGGTTTCTATGCTTGGGCCACATTCCGCATCCTTCGTGCGAATGAGGGAGTCGTCGCTGCAATGCGCGAGCAAACAGAGGCTCAGCTTCGCCCGTACGTCGTCATCTCCGTCGCCCCTCGCATTGGAACCACTCTTTTGTGCCTTACGGTCAAGAACACTGGCCGCTCGCCCGCAGTCAACCTCCGAATGAAGTTCGACCGAGACTTTTTCAAGAATGGTGAGAAACGGGAAGGAAACAACCTTGCGGCGCTTTCAGCCTTCACCAACCCAATCGAAAGCTTGGCGCCGGATTCACAGCTAATTTTCAATCTTGGTGTCGGCGGCACGATCTTCGGCTCACAAGCCGATCCGAGTGTTTGCCCCACCGTCTTCTCAATAGAGACAACGTACCAGCACGGAGCCCGAGAGTACGCTGAGAAGTCAACGATCGATATTCGCCCAATGCTCAATAGCACATTTGAACATGATCCCGTCGCGGAAGAACTGAAGCTTCTTCGCGAGTCCATAGAGAAGGTTGCCAAGCGTCAATGAGGAAGTCTACACATGTCGAGGTCAGGTTTATATTCGTAGCAGTGACTAAAGGGGCTGGGCTCGAATTCAAACGTTGGGCGTCTAATCCGAAGTAATCTCAACGTTGACAATGCGTAGCCGCAGGGCTACAGTTCGTTATGCTGGAAATTCGCAAAACTGAAACCTATGCTCAGTGGATCGACAACCTGCGTGATCTACAGGCTCGGCGCGCGCCCAAGTCCGAATCGAGCGCCTTGTGGCTGGCAATTCG
>Ga0209253_10001526_pt1 | contig 20346 bp, 19 predicted proteins | sample FrelakmetBRP12BR_FD_187145 | JGI IMG/M metagenome (GOLD analysis project Ga0209253, IMG submission 187145) | Freshwater lake sediment microbial communities from the University of Notre Dame, USA, for methane emissions studies - BRP12 BR (SPAdes)... | ecosystem: Environmental > Aquatic >...
TAAAGGATATCTCTGGCTTGCCCACAACCGGTATCCCACGAATACCCCCGGTTGGTGGGGCGGGGCGCACCCCTTCAACCTCCTGAACTGGAGTGTCGTCCACAATGGAGAGATTACGTCATACGGTACAAACCGGCGCTATATTGAAAGCTACGGTTATCAATGTACAATGTTCACTGATACCGAGGTAGTCGCATACCTCTTCGATCTGCTTGTCAGAAAGCACGGGCTGTCTGAAAAGATGGCAGTGCGGGCACTTGCACCCCCGTTCTGGGAGGAGATTGATGCGATGCCGGACAAACAACGGGAACTCAACCGTGCTATCCGGCTCGCGTATGGTCCGGCACTTATGAACGGACCATTTGCCATCTGTGTGGCAAATGACCATTCGCTCGTCGGATTCACCGACCGGATCAAGCTTCGCCCACTGGTCAGCGGCGAACTCGGCGATCGTCTTTATATCTCCAGCGAGGAGGCGGCCATCCGCCGGCTCGAACCGGATGTTCAGGATATCAAAATGCCAAAAGCAGGCGATCCGGTCATCGGAAAGGTGTACGCGTGACCATCGGCAGCATCCCGCTCCGGTTCAGGGTCGGAATAGATCCCGAACGCTGCATGCTCTGCGGCAGGTGCGTGGAGAACTGCTCGTACGGTGTGTTCCGTAAGGATGATGACAAGATCAAAATAAATTCCCGCAATTGCGTCGCCTGTCACCGCTGTCTTGCGTTCTGCCCGCGCGATGCGATCGACATCGCCGAAAAACCCACCGATTACCGGAGCCACCCGCTCTGGACACGGGAGATCCGGGAGGCAATCTTCAACCAGGCAAAAACAGGTAAGATCATCCTCTCCGGCATGGGCAATGCGCTGCCGTATCCTGTCATATTCGACCGGCTTGTTCTCGATGCCTGCCAGGTGACCAACCCGAGCATCGACCCGCTCCGTGAACCGATGGAGCTGCGCACCCATCTCGGGAAAAAACCCGCGGCTCTCTCACTCAAAGAATCATCCTCCGGTGATGTGGAACTGCATACCCAGCTCACCCCGAACCTCCAGATTGAAACACCCATTATGGTCGGGCACATGAGCTATGGCGCCATCAGCCTGAACGCACAGCTCGCTCTTGCAAAAGCAGTGAGCCGGATCGGGACTTTTATGGGAACCGGTGAAGGGGGGCTCCATGAAGCGCTCTACCCCTACCAGAAACACATGATTGTCCAGGTGGCATCAGGAAGGTTCGGGGTTGACATTAATTACCTTGAGCGTGGAGCCGCCATTGAAATTAAAATCGGACAGGGTGCAAAACCAGGAATCGGCGGCCACCTGCCGGGCGAAAAGGTCTGTGCCGACATCTCATGTACCCGGATGATCCCGGAAGGAAGTGACGCAATCAGCCCGGCACCGCACCACGATATCTACAGTATCGAAGACCTCAAGCAGCTTGTCCGGAGCCTGAAGGAGGCGACTGAGTGGAAAAAACCGGTATTTGTCAAGATCGCTGCGGTACATAACTCTGCAGCGATCGCTGCAGGCATTGCCCGTTCTTCTGCGGATGCGGTGGTGATCGACGGGTTCCGGGGTGGCACTGGCGCAGCACCAAGAGTGTTCCGCGACCATGTGGGCATCCCGATTGAAGCGGCAGTAGCGAGCGTCGATGCCAAACTCCGCCAGCAGAGGATAAGAAACGAGGTCTCGATCATCGCGAGCGGCGGAATCCGCGAGAGCGCGGATGTGGCAAAGGTGATAGCGCTCGGAGCTGATGCAGTGTATATCGGCACCTCTGCGCTTGTTGCAATGGGGTGCCGGGTCTGCGGTACCTGCTACCGGGGCCTCTGTGCGTGGGGAATTGCCACCCAGCGCCCCGACCTTGTCGCACGGCTCAACCCTGATGAGGCATCTGTTCAAGTGGAGAACCTGATCCATGGCTGGACGCTTGAGCTTGCGGAACTGATGGGTGCAGCAGGCATCAACAGCATCGAGAGCCTGCGGGGCAACCGCGACCGTCTCCGGGGGTATATGCTCGATGAAGCGCTGATGCAGGTGCTTGACGTAAAAACGGTGGGGGCATAACCACGTGGTAAAATCGGTGCGTATCGATGCAAGGGAGATCCACTATACTCCGCTCAACCAGATGATCCGCAGGGCAGTTGCCGATGGGGTGACCGAGATCGTGATCGACAATGTGCTGGGCCAGCGTTTCATCGCTGACGGGCTCAGGGGTGACGGTGTCACCATAACCATCAATGGTGTTCCCGGCGGCGACCTTGGTATGTTCATGAGCGGCCCCACGTTAATTATCCATGGCAATGCAGACCACGCCCCGGGCAATACCATGGATCGCGGCTGCATCGTGATCCATGGCAGCGCGGGTGATGCTGTTGGCCACAGTATGCGGGGCGGAAGGGTATATGTGCGGGATGATATCGGATACCGCGGCGGGATCCACATGAAGCAGTACATGGAGAAACGCCCGGTGCTGGTTGTTGGAGGATCGGCACGTGCATTTCTGGGGGAATACATGGCTGGCGGGCTTTTGATTGTGCTGGGACTCACCGGCATACCTCCCCTTTCGGAGCGTGGCGTTGGCAGCGGCATCCATGGCGGGGAGATCTTCGTGCGGGGAAACGTACCGGATAACATCCTTGGTGTCGGGGCAAAACAGAAGCCTGCAAGTGATGACGAGAAACATACGATCGCACCTGTGGTCAGGGATTTTGCGTCAAGGTTTTCGCTCGACCCGACCCCGCTGCTCGCGTCTGACTACACCCGGATCGTGCCGGCAAGTACCCGGCCGTTTGCAAACAAATATACATGGGAGTGATTACCATGGCAGAGAACAGTTACCTTGATCTCAAAACCCTTGTCTGGGACACAGGGAAGTGTTCCGGCTGCGGTGCCTGTGTTGCAGTCTGCCCTGCAGATGCCCTCTTTTTTGAGGAAGGCGAGATGGTTGCCAGTCCGAAAAGCAGCGGATATTGCAAAGAGGCGGTTGATGGGGTGCGGTGCGGGGCATGTTACGAAGTCTGCCCCCGGGTCAGCGACCAGCCCTGCCAGACGCTGGGCGAGTACCTTGATCTTGTCACCGCTCAGGCGGCATTTGAAGTCCCGCGCCGGCAGAGCGGGGGAGCGGTTACCGCAATCCTGTCAAATGCCCTTGATGAAGGGCTCATCGATGCCGTTGTGACCGTGACCGAAGACCGCTGGACACTGAAACCCGGCTCGGTCGTCATCACAAAAACCGATGCGCTCATCAGCGAGGCAGGGAGCAGGTACAGCTGGTGGGTGCCTCTGCTCGCAGCACTTAAAACTGCAATAATTGAGAGAAAATACCGCAGGATTGCAGTGGTCGGTGTCCCCTGTGTTGTGCAGGCAGTTGCACGGATGAGGGGATCAGACAATGATCTGGTAAAGCCGTATGCATCGTCGATCCGGCTGGTGCTTGGATTGTTCTGTACAGAAACCTTTGATTATTCAGCTCTTGTTCTTGGAAAACTGAAAGCAGAAAAGAAGATTGATCCGGCCCAGATCAGGAAGATGGATGTCAAGGGAAAACTTGAGATCCTGATGCAGAACGGGAACAGGGCATCACTTACACAACATGAGCTCAGGGAATGTGTCCGGAAAGGATGCCACATCTGCACAGACCTGACTTCGGTGTTTTCCGATATCTCAGCAGGTGCAGTAGGAAGCCCTGCCGGATCCACGACGCTCATCATCCGTACACCAACCGGCAGAATATTTGTGGAAAACGCTGTCAGGAATAAAAAACTCACCATCATGGGCAGTGCAGACGCAGCGTCCATAGAGAAGCTCGCAGAATCAAAGATTTTGAAAAATTCCAAAAAATAATCTTTTTTTGCCGTCGGCAGTCCGGCATTCGCGGGCACCAGTGAACCCTGCACCAAATAAAAACTGATTGTTATCCCTCCATTATACTGTAAATTAAGAACAGGTCTGGCCACTGGGATTACTGTCAGAATTGCGATATGGGTGAGGTCAGGTTCGAGGCGATCTCCCCTGACACTATCGTATTATTTTCTCCGCAGGATCCGCGTCAGGGGAGAGCACCGTTCAAAGAAAACCGCAAAGAATGGGGCAAAACATTCCTGCCAGCACGCTGCATCTTCATCCACCCGCCAGCCGTTTTCCAATGCCTGCCTGACATGCTTGCCAAGGCTTACCGTGAGGAGCGAAGGAGAGGTCAGCAGGTTTTTTGCATCGGTGAATTCCCGGGGAACTTCCATCTCGTACCGGCCGTCTTCTATATAAGGTCCCGGGAGTGCGGACGCACGGTGCTTCTCCCTGAACTTCTCTGCATGTACCCGGTTCCAGAGGGGGGGGCCCATGTGGCGGCGGATACGCGGGAGTCTGGAAACGAGGAGTTCGAAGAGGAGCATGCACTGTTCCTGTTCCATCCGGTAATGGGCATGGTGCACGACAAACCCGCTGCGCTCGAGATGCCTGCGGATCGCAATGACGCTGCGTTTCAGCTGAGGGACGACGATCTCCTCAATATATGGCGGTGTTGCGAATGTGATCGCAAGGAGGGATGTCCCCCTCCGTTTGAGGGTCTCATCGAGGTTGTCGCGCGTCATCGAGGGCGGTTCTTCAACCAGGAAAAACTCCTCCGATGGTGTTTCAAGGTAGCCTCTGGCAAGCTCGATGAACTCCACCATCCGGTCGAGCGATACGGATGCGGCAACGTTTCGTTTTGGATCGACCGGATCAATAACAACCAGAGGCTCGTCAAACATCTTTGCTGAATGATGCTCAAGATCGATAACTGTACCGGGTTTCCATGATGCAACTGCTTCAAGGAGCGGGATGAAACCCCCGTAGTTCAGCACAAGGAGCTCGCACAGGTAGCCCGAGAATCCTTCGGTCATCTGGTCTGACCCGTAGATCCCGCCACTTTTTGCTAACTGTTTAAAGAGCAGGACGTCATCGATCAACCCGTTGATCTTGTCGGTGATGTACCGTGTGTGAAAAGGTGTGCGGTCAACGGCACTTTGTATCTTTGTCGCGCTTTCCACCGCATAGCATGGGACAAGGTCAATATCGATATCGTCGATAGAAGCATAGATGTAGGGGTGTTCAGCATACTTCTCGAAGAACCTGTCAGTGAACCGGGCAGCGATCCGGCGCGCCAGTGCCATTCCCCGCTCTTCCAGAGATTCGCGGGACAGGGAAGGGTCAAAGAGGAGAAAAACATCGATATCGTGTTCGCCATGTATCCAGGTATTCCGTGCAATGGATCCGACCAGCATGCCCTCTGCCTGACCACTCGCTGAAATAGCATCGATCAACCGGTGTGCAACACCGCAGATTTGGTCACGCTCATTTTGGGTGGGGCGGATGCGGGTGAGCACCCGCTCCTCAATTCCTGACCTTTTCACCACACGACCTCCAGCAGATCTTCGTAGATTGGCCCCTGTGGTGCAAGGGTGCTTTTCTTGAGCTTCATGCCTGTTACCATACAACTTCCGTACGTCCTGCCAGATAAGGATTTCAATGCCTCCATCAGCGACGGATCGAACCGTTTCACCCGTGCAACCGTCGCATGGGGGGTAAACCGGCGTTTTTCGCGGATAAATCCGAGGGGCACGAGCACATCATCCACGCGATGCAGGAGGTCAGATCCCCGTCCTTTGTCATCAATCCCGCACCACACCGTGAACGGGCGTCTGGGATCATTGACCGTTATTGTGCCGGTGGAGATTGAAAATGGCCCGAATGCAATTGAGCTGAGCGCAGCCTTTACATCAGGGATTTTTATGTTCTCAACCTCCCCCAGAAATTTCACCGTGATATGAATATTTCCGGGTTCGACCCATGTCATGCGTGCACTGCACCCTTTCAGCAGAATCTGCGACTCGCTGAGCCGCAGCCTGACTTCATCAGAAAGTTCGAGTGCAACAAACGCCCTGACCATGGTTAGAATATTGTCACCCCTCCTTTAAGGGTACTTCCTTTTTTGTGTTTGCTTTCCCACACGGGTTGCCTGATGCACGATCTCCTGTAATTGTATAACAATTTTTTATTACAATAAAGAATAAAATGTATTTAGCTCAAAGGGGGTGGTCGCTCTGAGCCCAACGCGCCAGATTATCGTTTACACATTGGAATATTGCCCGCACTGCGAGGAACTCAAAGGATACCTGAAAAAGAACAATGTTTTTTTTTCTGAACATGACCTGTCCACAGCGGAATCGCTGACCGAACTACGGCTCAACGGAATTTTTGTAAACGAAGCGCCGGTTATCCAAAAAGACAATGATTTTCTCACTACCGACGAACTCTTCTCGGGAGGCAAACTGAATTCTGAATGCATCGCAAACTTCGTTGCGGGTGCATGATGGGACTGCACGAGACCAAACAGAAGACGCTTGACGGCGTCTACATCCCCCCTCTCCCCCAGGTCAGGACAACTGACGGGCATATCGTCGATTATGACCGGAACCGGATCGTCCGCCAGATCGTTGAGGAGACCCGGCTCGTTGAGACATTCTACGGGTATGTGGGTGCAAGCGAGGAACAGGCTCAGGAGATCGCCCGTGAAGTAGAGCAGCGGATCCGTATGATGGGATTAAAATACCTCTCCGGCCCCCTGATTCGGGAAATCGTCAACATGGCCCTCCTTGAAAAGGGACTGGAGCAGTACCGCAATGTATGCACGCGTGTCGGTACCCCGGTCTTTGACGCCCACCTGATTGATGTCGGCAGGGGATTCGAAGCGCACGATAATGCCAACCTGCAGGAGAACGCGGAGACATCGCACAAGAAAAAAGCGGACAAGATCTCAAAAGAACAGTACCTGCTTCAGCTCCCGCCCGACCTTGCCGATCACCACCTGTCCGGTGAGATGCATATCCACGACCTCGAATATTTCGGGACGCGCCCATTCTGCCAGGACTGGGACCTCCGGTATTTCTTCTATTACGGGCTGATGCCTGATGGAAACGGTACGAAAGCCTCTGTCGCAGGTCCGGCGAAAAGGGCTGAAGTGGCAATCCTCCATGCTGTCAAGGCGCTCGGGTCTGCCCAGACAAACTTTGCCGGTGGTCAGGGGTATTATAACTTTCTCACGTTCCTTGCACCCTACCTCGAGGGAATTTCCTATCGTGAGATCAAGCAGCTCATGCAGATGTTTGTCTATGAGATGACGCAGATGATGGTTGCCCGGGGTGGCCAGCTCGTCTTCTCATCCATACAGCTCTCACCGGGTGTACCCTCGCTCTGGCTGGATAAACCGTGCGTGTATAAAGGCAAGGTATGGGACGGAAAATCCGGTCCCCTGAAAACGTACGGGGAATTTGAGCGCGAGGTCCGCCTGCTTTTCAAGGCAATCATGGAGGTGATGCTCGAAGGTGATTACTGGGGCAAACCGTTCAGTTTTCCAAAACCTGAGATCTCGGTCGAACCGGATTTCATGATTGAACGTGAGGAATTTAACCGTGCACACCCGGATCTCCCGACATACCGGGAGCTGTACTTACTCACGTTCGAACTCGCAAGCAAGTTCGGCACGCCGTATTATGACAACCAGCTTCCCAAATACCGGGGAGCAGGCAAGGGCATCTCGTGCTACCAGTGCTGCGCGTACCAGTTTTCCGCGGTCGCGGACAAGGATTCGGACTTCGACAAAAAACTTTATTTCGGGGATGGCAGGCACTTTTCCATGGGATCGTGGCAGGTTGTTTCGGTCAACTGCCCGCGTGCAGCGTACAAGGCAGAAGGTGATGACAAACGCCTCTTTGCCGAGCTCAGAGCGCTGATGGATGTTGCCATTGAAATTTTTAAGATCAAGCGCCGCTGGATGGACCAGATCCGGGCGCACAGCAGAATGCCGTTTGCGATGCAGCGCCCAAAAGATCCCAATACCGGTGAAAGGGGAGCTGTTGCTGTCGATCTCGAGGGGCTCGTGTACACGATCGGTGTTGTCGGGGTCAACGAGATGGTGCAGCACCATGTCGGCAAGCAGCTCCATGAATCCAAGGAGGCGTTCAAGCTCGCTGTCCGCGCGATGACAGAAATGGACCTCTATGCCAAAAAACTCTCTGCGGAGAACAATATGACAATTGCCCTTGCCAGGACTCCTGCAGAGACGACCGGGCAACGGTTCGCAGTCGCTGACCTGCTCGACAAACGGTATCATGACCATGCGATCGCTGTTATCAAGGGGGACATTCATTATGCCATCGGGATGCTGGGCAAGTCACGCGACCTGCCGGTGTATTACACGAACGGCACCCACGTGGCACCGGGGGCAGATGTCCCGCTCACCAAGCGGATAGAGATTGAACATATATTCTTCCCGATTGTAGACGGCGGAAACATCTTCCATATCTGGCTTGGTGAAGCGCGCCCGGATCCCGGGGGATTATATGACATGGCAATGAAATTATGCAAAAACACCCAGATCGGTTATTTTGCCTTTACGCGCGATCTCACCGTATCGCTCCGGCAGTTCCACGAGTACCATACCGATGACAAGACAATCCCGCAGTGGGTTGGATCGGATACTCTGGTCGGGGTGTAAGACCAGCTCGTCCCTTTTTTTACAATAGTTAATAATTTTCTGAACCATTACGTTTTTACCTGAATAACGAGAGGTTGAGGGATGGAACAGCATTCAATTCTCACCTTCATTTGTATTATCGCCCTAGTATTCACCGGCGGGTGTTCCGTGTTTGGACCGGGTTCCCAAAAGGATCAGGGTACCCAGACAACCACTCAACTAACGACAACAATTGCATCACCGGTATCGACCCCGATGACCGTTGTGACAACACCCCCTCCGACTCCAACACCCGGACCGTTCCCGGACGCACTAACAATCAAAGAACCATACTCGTATGGAAGCAACACGAGCATCAGTGAAGCAACGCTCTACCGCTTCTGGATCAATGACACCTACCAGATCTTCGATCCCAAGGAGACGATTTACACAACAAAAAACCCGGGCGCGGGTACAAAGTACCTGGTACTCTTTCTTAATGTCGTGAACCGGGGTACCGACCGCACAATCCCTCCCAGAACCTCCGGCATGTCTGTCTGGTATGACGGCACCCTGTACTATCCGGATCCCACCCATGTCGTTCCCCGGACAGAAAAGACAACGGACTCTGCACCCGTTATCCTGAGAATAAGGGAAATCGAATTCTTCCACAAGCTCTATGGGTCAGAATATGTCGAAGACTTCGGGTATTCCCATGGTTCAGAACTCGCATACCTGACACCAGGAGAGAGCAATGCCATCGACGGGTACATCATTTTCAAAGTCCCTTCAGCATTAACTCCTGACAAAGCCTATGTGCAGGTTGTCCTCAATTCGCAGAACGTAGCGGTCTGGCGACTTGGATGACAACTCCCATCGTTTTAACATGGAGTTATAAAAGGAAAAATAAGCCTTAAATTCAATTTAATCTCATGGAGATACTATGCAGTTCTGCCCTTCATGCGGAAAAGAAGTAGCGTCTTATCAGAAATTTTGTAAATACTGCGGTGCACCTGTCGCAGAACTCCCCCCACCCCCTTCACTAATGTCTCCTCCGTCACCTCTGCCCCATTCAATACCGCACGCGCAGGAAACCGGGCCCCCACAGTTACCTGCTATTGGCGATGCTCCAAAGCCACGTGGTATCCCAAAAAATACTTTCATTATCGCAGCGGCAGTTGTCATCATCATTGTTATTGCCGGCATGTATTTTGTTGTAGTCCCCCGTTTTTCAGGCTCTCTGGGACAGGGCACCGGATCTTCCACTTCCCCGACACAGGTAACGGTGGCAACGACTACGCCTGTAATAACGACGGTTCCGACCGCCACAACGGCCCCGACACCAACTCCCAATCCGTTCCCGGATGCCCTTGCCCTCGGGACATGGTTCAACTTCAGCAGCGGGAAGACCGCGAGCCAGGGTACTGTTTACAAAAAATGGACGAATGACACCTATCAATGGCACAATGACAAAGACAACAAATGGTACAATCAGAAAGCTAATGAGGGGAATAAGTATATTCTTGTCTTTGTATGCATTGTGAACCGCGGGGACACACGGGTGTGGTACCCGAAAGCGAATTCAATTATTGTCCATTATAACAATCAGGTCTTTTCTGCCGATCCGTCGCATTATATTCCTGATAAATCTGGAGGCCACGCGGAAGATACACCGGTCGAAGTCCAAGAAGTGCAGTTCTATCCCAAACTGTTCGGGGCAGAGTATGTCGAGGATTTCGGGCTGTCGCACGGTACAATGTCGGATTTTGTGTACCCGGGCGAGAGTAATGCGGTTGACGGGTACATTATTTACGAAGTCCCTTCATCCCTGGCTGCCGATGCATCGTATGTGGAGATCGCGTTCAACAGCAGGGACCGTGCAGTCTGGAAACTGGCATAATTTCAGCACCCATCTTCTTAGGTAAAAAAGAAAAATATCAGGGGTTCCCTGCTTTTTTGAGCGTGACATCGAGGAGACCGCGGTGCAGACGGTACCAGCTGTGGATCACATCGACGGGATGACTCAGGACGATCGTCGTTTCTCGGTCATCGACACAGATCCTGACAGAATGTACACTGATATCAGCAAACGGGGAGTTCCTTGAATCCGGGGGAATCTCGGCAGTGATATAGATCAAATCATCCGATTCAACCACTTCGTACGGGATCTCATCATCATCGTCCCTGCCAATCCGGTATACGGCCGGAGGTTCGTTCGAACCGCGGGTGACAATCGAGTAACCGACGATGCGAGCGTGCTGGTGCTCGGGCATGTTCCTGACAATCTCTTCCATGATTTTTGATATGTTGGAGAAGATATCGTCGTACGGATTGCCGGAATTATTCTGCATGGGTACCTCGGAGCATGTATCGCCCTTTCTGCCGCGTGACAATCCCCCGACGTTCAAGCCTGCGCATGAGCGAGGCGAGTTCCTCGCCTTCGCATCCGGTGACACCTGCGAGTTCATCTGGGGTAAGGTGGTCGTGTGAAAGGGCGATGAGTACACTCAGCTCTCTCTCATCCCTGAATATATCCTTATGGTTGTCTGCAATATCTGTCAGCTTTATCTCGATATCGTGGTTGATCTGCTCGAGGCTGTCGAGAAGCTGGTCATGCGAGTGGATCATCCTGCCGAGCATGGTGACTGAATTCTGCAGGCGCCCGTTTTCTTCTTCTTCCGCTACCTGCGCATCCACGTCCGTGACTTCATGCTCACGTCGCTTCAGGCTCACTTCCACCATGATGTCGTTTGCCAGGTAGTAGTATTTGCGGCGCCGGTCATCGGTCTGGCACGAAAGGATCGCCTCGCGCTCCATCATCTGGAGGTGGTCGATCACCGCTTTTGGCGAGAGGGTGAGCGTCTCGGAGATTTCGGTGACAAAACATGGCTTCTGGCGCAGCAGTTCGATGATCCGCCGCCGGTTCCGGTTCCCGAGGATATCAAGGAGTCGGGCAACCTCAACAGCGTCATACATTGTGTTTACTTTATGTTAGTGTGAAGCGGTATTTATATTGACGAGATGGAACCGGGAAAAAGCATTTATAATGTTATTGAGGGTTTCCTTTTCCAATTCTCACCAGAAAATCCCGGGTCACGTGCCCCTTCTTGCCGATTACCAGCCCGCTTTTTACAATCCGCACAGTATCAGTCTGCACATAACTTTCTGAGAACAGGTCCAGCCCTCCTTCATCAAAGTCATCAATACTGATCGGGATGCACGTCGCACCCGCCCGAGGGTTGCTGCGGATCGGGAAGAGACAGAGATCGCCGCCGGGTTGTGTGGTTATGACGATTGCAGGACGGACTTTTGCAGGCCCCCCTTCATGAGGCAATGGGACAAGGAGGACGTCGCCCGGAACGTAGCGTGACATGCGGTATTGTTTGATCTGTTATTCAATATGTTTCATGCATTGGTATGAGCAATCAATTTTAAAAAAAAATCTGAAGGCTGATTGAGTTTTTAAAAAAATTTTAAAAAACGATAAAAAATGATACAACCATTTTAAAATTAATTTTTCAAAAACACAACGAGCCGCTTGTTCACCTCATCCCAGTTCACGATGTTCCAGAACGCTTCGACAAATTTTGCCCGGTCATTCTTGTAATCGAGGTAATATGCGTGCTCCCAGACATCGAGCACCATCAGGATCACAAAACCCGGAATCACGTTGACATTGTGCTTTTCGATCTGCATGATGATCGGACGGCCCGTTGTGCGGCAGTAGGAGAGCGCTGCCCAGCCGGAGCCCTCGACACTGGTCGCGGCCTGTGTGAATTCCTTTTTGAACCGGTCGAATTTTTGGAATTCTGCATCGAGTGCAGTTGCAAGTTCGCCTTTCGGGGCTCCACCACCACCTTTGCCGGCCGGTGCAAGGTTCCCAAAGAACAGGTTGTGGAGCCGGAACCCGCCGATATGGAACGAGAGTTCCTTCAGCGCCGCTTTCGCATCAATGTCTGCGTTTTCCTTTCGCGCTGCATCGAGCTTCTGGAGAAGTGCATTTGCACCGGTAACATACGCGTTGTGGTGCTTTGTGTGGTGCAGGGTCAGCTGTTCTTCAGAAATGTTCGGGGCCAGCGCTTTATACTCATACGGCAGTTTCGGCAACGAATAGAATTTGTTTGCATCCATACAGCGATTGCCTCCTTTATAAGACAATGTGGTATTAGTCAGTTCATCCTATTTGTTTCATTGTATGGGTACATCCGGCAGACATCGTCAGAATGGTGGTTGCGTCCCCGGCTCCCGGAACTTAGGTGTTTTGAGAGGGACGAACTCATCACTCAACGTTTCTGTTGTAGTGTCACACCAGAAAAAGCTAAAAAAATATCCAAAAAAATCACTCAAATACCCGGTAATTCGGCGCTTCGTCCGTGATCAGGATGTTGTGGGGATGGCTCTCTGTCATACCGGCATTGGTGATGCGCACGAACCGCGCTTTCGTATGCATATCAGCGATCGTCCGCGATCCCGTGTACCCCATCGCCGATTTGAGCCCTCCGACAAGCTGGTAGATGACCTCGCCCACATGCCCCACGTAGGGAGTGACCCCTTCCACACCTTCCGGCACAAACTTGGTGCTGCCGATGTCCTTTCTCTGGAAATACCGGTCGCTTGACTCCCCGCTGCTCATAACACCGAGCGACCCCATGCCGCGATACTGTTTGTACCTCCTCCCCTTGATCGTGATCACCTTGCCGGGCGCTTCGTCAGTCCCGGCAAACATGCTGCCCATCATCACGCTGTCTGCACCGGCAGCGATCGCCTTTGCCACATCGCCGGAAAACCGGACACCGCCATCTGCAATGATGGGGATGCCAGCATCCCGTGCCACATCCGCCACCTTTGAGACCGCGGTGATCTGCGGAACACCCACACCGGCAACAATGCGGGTGGTGCAGATTGACCCGGGCCCGATGCCGACTTTTATGCCATCAACATTTGTGTCCAGTAATGCCTCTGCTGCAGCGACAGTAGCGATGTTGCCCGCGATGATATCTGCTTTCGCGCTCTCCTTGATCTCTTTCACCCCCCTGACCACTTTCAGGTTGTGCCCGTGAGCGCAGTCCACGACGAGCGCATCGGCTCCCCTTTCGTCAAGGAGCATCGCGCGGGTAAAATCAAAAGGCCCGACGGCAGCAGCGACTTGCAGCTTGCCCTTCGTATCCCGGGTCGCGAGCGGGTACTGCCGCTTCTCGAGGATGTCCTGCATCGTAATGATCCCGACCAGTTTCCCTTTCCCGTCCACGACGGGCAGGCGTTCAATCTTATTGGTATACATGACTTCAAGGGCTTTATCGGACGTGATGTCTTCTGATACGGTAATCGGTTTTCTTGTCATGATGACGGTGATCTTCTCATCTCCCCGCTTTAAGCTGATCGCCCGCACATCGCGGCGGCTGACAATACCGATAATCTTTCCCCTGTCAACAACCGGCACCCCGCCGATACTGTACTGGTTCATCAGAAGAGCGGCATCCGAAACCTTTGCCGTCTTCTCCACAAAGAGTACTTCGCGCTCGATCAGTTCCTCCGCCCGCTTGACCGCAGTTACTTCCTGCAGCTCGCGCTCCGGTGTCATGTTGCGGTGGATAACCCCGAGCCCGCCTTCGCGCGCGAGTGCAATCGCCATTGTCGATTCCGTCACCGTGTCCATCGCAGAGCTGACAAGCGGGATATTGAGGTCAATCCGTTTGGAGAACCGCGACCTGACATCCGCTTCCGCCGGTTCGATTTCCGATGCAGCCGGCTCAAGCAGCACGTCATCGAACGTGAGCGAGAGAGGCACCTCAAGTTTTTCCATGTACATAGGTCACCTGATCATGGCGAGTGCAGTCACGATCAGCTCTTCTTTGATCGTGGCGTTCCGGTCGCCTCCGCAGACCATGCCCCGCACTCCTATAATATCCGGATTGATACGTTTCAGGGCGACAATATCCTCAAAACGAAGCGATCCCGCAACTGCTGTTTTCAGCCCGAGATCGGCGTTCCCTGCGGTAAAGGATGAAAGGTCAGCCTCGTTCATGAATTCAAATGTGCTTGCACCGTCCTTGATCCCGGTGTCAACCATCGCAACATCCGCACCCAGTCCGGCAGCGATCGGGGCCATTTCATACGGTGAAATGGTCCCCATCCGTTTATAATCAGAATAAGCAGCAATCACGACCTTTTTTTCCGGGAATTCATCTTTGACCGCCTTCACCACCACGGCGATCATGTCGCTCGCCCGTGTCACTCCATCGAACGCAAGTCCGATCTTGATGAAATCAGCCCCTGCGCAGGCGGCGCCATACGCAGCGAGCGAAGCTCCGCCGGGCTTGTAGGTAAAGTCGCCTATCGCAGCACTCACGGGTTTTTGTGCAAAGGACTTGACCTCCCTGATCACCCAGGGAAAGTTGGCGCCAAGTGATCCCTCCGAAGGTTTCTTGACATCAATGATATCAGCGGCGACAGATCTCCGTGCTTCATCGATGCTGCCGGGGCTGACCAACAATTGCATAAACTTTAATGATCGTTTTTGCTAATAGTGATTGCGTTGGGCATGGATCTTGTTCTGGCAATGGATCTGCGGCATGGGAACGTCGTGCACGGAAAGGCGGGAAACCGTGCCGGTTACCTGCCGCTGGACTGGGGTCTTTCCAGCTCCACCGAACCACTCCGCTACATCTCCGAACTCCGCCCGAAAAATCTTTATATCGCCGATCTCGACCGGATTGAAAAGACAGGTTCGCATGATGACGTTATCAGGGCATGCGCAAAAAAGGTCGCATGCTGTTACGTGGACCGGGGGATCAGGACCCCGAATGAATACCTGAGGGGGGATCATATCGTGAATATCATCGGGACAGAGACCAGTGGTGATGATCTGTCACGGTATCATGGGGGTTTTCTTTCCCTCGATATCAAGCATGGAAAAGTGATCCCCTCGGGTCGCACCCCGGTTGATATGCTGGTCGAAGCAGAACGGCTGGGGTTTGAAGGGTGCATCATATTGAACCTGGGGGCGGTCGGCACCCAGAGCGGGATCGATCCAACTGCGCTGCGATCGATGCGGTCTGTGTATTCGCAAAAGCTGCTCTATGGTGGTGGCGTGGCAACAAAGGCCGACCTGTACCTGCTTGCCAGTATGGGATTCGACGGGACAATCATCGCCACAGCCGTTCACCGTGGCGAAATACCGCTTGAATGGGTACAGGAGGGGTGCCTGTGCTGATCACGCTTGAGGGTATCGATGGTACCGGAAAGAGCACGCTCCACGCTGCACTCGCAGGACCGCTTGCCGACCTCAACCCCCTCTTCACCCGGGAACCCGGGGCGACATGGGTGGGGGATTCTGTCAGGCGGGCAATTGCCGAACAGACCGATCCCGTGACAGAGGCACTCCTCTTTGTCGCTGACCATGCGGCGCACCTCGCCACCGTGATCCGTCCCGCACTGGCAGAGGGACGGCTCGTGATCTCTGACCGGTACACCGACAGCAGGTACGCCTACCAGTCTGTCACGCTTGAAGGTATTGTCCCCCAACCGCTGGCGTGGCTCCGGTCGCTCCATAATGGCTGGACGATCGTCCCGGAAACAACATTCCTCTTCATCATTCCGCTCGATGCGGCGCTTGAACGGCTCACGGCAAAAAACGGGCGTGAGCATTTCGAACGAAAGGAAATCCTTGAAAAAGTGCAGAAAAATTACCTTGAGCTCGCCCGCACTGACCCGTCACGTTTTGTCATTATCGATGCAATGAAAGAAAAAGAAGAGATTGCCGGGTTCGTCGCCGCCACCATCAGGCAGATCGCTGGATCGTCACGATCACACCGGCGACGCTGACCACGTCAACCATGGCCCCCCCCTCCATGTACGAGAATCGGGGGGTAAAAGCATTCTCCGGTACTGCAACTTCAGTACCTTCAAGGTTGATGGTCGCCGGCGGGTCCAGAAGTTGTTCAGGCGTGAGCATGCGAACCGCCTCCATGAATGCCTGTGACTGCTTTTTAAATACCGGCCCGACAACAGACCGGTTGAATTCGATACCGGTAACGACCCGGTCAAGCCGTACGGAATCGGTGCGCCAGCGGACCTCGGCATTCAGGGTGCGGGACATGTCGCCTTCATCAAGGATTGCAAGGGGGGTATAGATCGTCACCCTGCCAAGCGGTGCATTGAGGGCCAACCCGGCATCGTGCTTGAATTTCCGCACCTCTGCAACAACCTTTGAAAGGGTGTCCCCGTCCAGGAGCGCCTGCGGATCATCGTAGGTGAATGTGACCCATGGCTGCCGGTGGACGCTTCCCGAATTCAGGTACGAGTAACATTCCTCGGCAAAATACGGGGTGAACGGTGCGAGCATGCGGCAGATCGAATCATACGCGGTATGCAGCACAAGGCAGGCGCTTTTTCTCGATGCGTCCTTTGCATACAGCCGCCCCTTGACCAGTTCGATGTAGTTGTCTGCGAGCACGTCCCATGCAAACTCGCGGATAGCCTTTAACGCTGTATCGAACTGGTACTGTTCCATCGCTTCGGTGACCTTTGCAACAGTGTCGGAGAGCCTGGTGAGCAGCCAGCGGTCGGCAAGCGCCGTGACCTGTATGTTTTTGTCGACACCCTCTTTTTCCAGCTGGAGCAGGACGAACCGTGCAATGTTCCACATCTTTGTCTGGAACCGTGACGCCGCGACCACATCGTTCCAGGTGAACATGATGTCCGAACCCGTGGCAGCCCCTGTCGCCGCCCACTGGCGGAGTGCATCGGCACCGTATTTTGATAAAATTTCCTCGGGCACGATGATGTTGCCCCGGCTCTTGCTCATCTTGAAACCGTCTTCCCCAAGCACCATACCGTTGATCAGGATCTGGTCCCAGGGGCGTTGACCGGTAAGGGCAACGGCACGCAGGATTGTATAGAACGCCCACGTCCTGATGATGTCATGGCCCTGCGGGCGGATCTGTGCCGGGAATATGCCGGGCATACCGCTCCCGTCCCAGCCGGTGACATACAGTACAGAGATCGATGAGTCCATCCACGTATCGAGAACATCTTCTTCACCAATGAATTCGTTGTTCCCGCAGCCCGGGCAGGAATGGTCAGGTTGTGTGAGGGTGGGGTCGATCGGCAGATCCTTTTCATCGGGGACGACCATCTCACCACACTTCCTGCAGAACCAGACCGGGATCGGGGTTGCAAAGATCCGCTGCCGGGAGATACACCAGTCCCACTCCATCTGCCCGACCCAGTTCTCCATCCGCCGCAACATGTGTTCCGGATACCATCTGATCTGGTGAGCCGCGCCAAGAATTTCACCGGGTTTGATCTTCACGAACCACTGCCGCTCGGAAAGGATCTCGATCGGGGTTTTGCACCGCCAGCAGGCACCGACACGCTGGTCGAGATCCTCCTGCTTTTTTAAAATGTTCTTATCCTTCATATCCGCAAGAATTGCGGTGCGGCACTCGGCGGCGGTCATGCCATCGTATTTCGCCGCAAGTGCCGTCATCCTCCCGCGGCGGTCGATCGCTTTGCGGAGCGAAAGGTTATGCTGCTTCCACCAGTGGACATCCTGCTTGTCCCCGAACGTGCAGATCATGACGGCGCCAGACCCAAAGGATGGATCGACGACCTCGTCCTGAACAACCGGGACCGTATGAGAAAATATCGGGACGCGCAGCAATCCTCCTTTGAGGTGATGGTACCGCTGATCTTCCGGGTGCACGGCAACCGCGACACAGGCGGCAAGCAGCTCGGGACGGGTTGTTGCGATCTCCACCCCGTCGAAATCGAAGTAGTTGAGCCGGGTGGAACGCTCATCATAGGCAACCTCGGCAAATGCGATCGCAGTCTCGCACCGTGTACAGAAATTGACCGGGTGCTCACTCTGGTAAATATACCCGGATTTGAGCATCCGTAAAAACGAGAGCTGGGTCTTTTTAAAGTATTCCGGGTGCATGGTGATGTACTCGTTGCTCCAGTCAACGGAGAACGCCATGGCCCGCAGGGTCTGCCGCATCTGCCTGATATTATTGAGGGTCAGCTCGCGGCACAACCGCCGGAACTCTTCGCGTGAGACATCGTTTTTTGTGATCCTGTTGATCTCCTCAACCTTGACTTCTGTCGGGAGCCCATGGCAGTCCCACCCCTGGGGGAACATTACGTTGAATCCCCGCATCCGCTTATAGCGGGCGAAAAAATCGATGTAACACCAGTTCAGCGCATTGCCGATATGGAAACTCCCGGTCGGGTATGGCGGTGGGGTGTCAATGACGAACCGGGGTTTTTCTGAGTCCGGTACAAAATAAAAATCCTCATCACGCCAGCGGCCCAGCCACCGCTCTTCGACGTTAGCAAAATCATATGTTTTTGGCAGGTGATCGGAGGGTACCATTCCGCAAAACGTTGATCGTGAAATCACATATAGTGATCGAAAAACCAATCACCGGTCACGAGTCCGCTTTTTTCTTCCTGCAGAGGTTTGCAGATGAACAAATTCTTGTCATCTGAGCACCTATAGGACGGTAATGGATCACCACCATGGGTTGTTGCTCGCAGCGTTGCTCACCCTTTTTTCCATCCTGGTTGCACCGTTCATTCACCCCCCCTGGCTCATGGCAATACTTTTCATCGTCTGCTCCCTGTTCCTCCTGCGGTTTTTTGACACAAAATACCTCACGTACGCATTCTGCGTCCTTGCCGTGCTTTACGGCCTTGGCCTTCTCCCCCTTTTCTATTTCTCCTGTACGCTTGCGATCCTTGTGATGGGCGAGATTGTCTTTGGCACCGGTGCTGATGACCTCAATACCTACCTCTATTACATCATCTGCACCGCGTGGGCAGCAGTCCTTGTTATGGTGTACCTCAACCAGATGGTACCTCTTACCATCATCCTCGGGCTCATTGTGGCTGTGCTCCTGAAGGTCATCCTGCTCAAATACGAGGACTCGCTTGTCATCGAGGCACTTGGCATCGCGATGACGATGTACCTGATCGATGAGCTGAACTACAAGGCTGACCTCCAGATGGTCGTCATCGCAGTGATTGTCGCGTTCACGTTTGGTTATTTTGCATACCGGTTTAACACGGCCGATCTGTCAGGTCTCTTCTCCGCTGCCCTGATCGGAATCATTCTGATTGTCTTTGCTGATGCCCGCTGGTTTTTGATCATGCTCTCGTTCTTTATCCTTGGCTCCATCGCGACCCGGTACAAGTACGAGTTCAAGAAGAAGATCGGCGTTGAACAGGGGCGGAGCGGTGCACGGGGATACCGGAATGTCTTTGCCAACGGGATTGTCGCGGCAGCCGCCGCCGTGTTATATGGCGTTTTTGTACGGCCTGAGTTCATCGTGCTCTATATCGGTTGCGTTGCAACTGCGGCAGCGGACACACTCGCAAGCGAGATTGGTGTTACCGGGGGGACACCCTACATGATCACGACATTCAAAAAAGTACCCATCGGGACAAACGGGGGCGTGACCATAACCGGTGAATGTGTCGCACTTGTCGGGGGTTTTGCTGTCTGCTTCGTTGCCCTGCTGCTCAACGTGATCACACCCTGGATGCTCGTGCTGTGCGTTATTGCCGGGTTAATCGGGACCAATATCGACAGTATTGTCGGTGCAACACTGGAAAACCGCGGATTTATTGGAAATGCAGGGACGAACCTGCTCGCTACGGCCGGGGGCGGGCTGTTTGCCATGGCGATGTTTCTGTGGATGAAATTTTAAAAAAATTGAATCTTTTTATGCCGTTGGTCAGTATTTATACCATCGTCCCTTGCTGTCAAACTCTCCCGCCTCTTGCTGGATCCGGGTAACTTTTCCTGCAACCCTCTGGTAAAAACATGCTTTGTAGGTATAGATGAT
>Ga0209253_10001527_pt1 | contig 20335 bp, 19 predicted proteins | sample FrelakmetBRP12BR_FD_187145 | JGI IMG/M metagenome (GOLD analysis project Ga0209253, IMG submission 187145) | Freshwater lake sediment microbial communities from the University of Notre Dame, USA, for methane emissions studies - BRP12 BR (SPAdes)... | ecosystem: Environmental > Aquatic >...
AATAATGGACCAAGCAACCCACAACAAGGTCGTCTCTTTCATCTGGGGCATCGCCGACGATGTCCTGCGAGACCTCTTCAAGCGCGGCAAGGCCAAGGCCGACCAGCTGCGCGGCCTGTTCGAGGCGACCGTGGGCGGCAAACCCGCCATTGTCGAGTATGAGCCCGACTCCGACCTGCGCGACACCGAGCAGGTGCCGCTCCTGGAAGACGGCGGTATCGAAGCCTTCATCCGCCGTGAGGTGCTTCCCTACACGCCCGATGCGTGGATCAAGGAGGAGGCCACCAAGGTCGGCTACGAGGTGAGCTTCACGCGGCATTTCTACAAGCCGCTGCCGCTGCGCACGCTCGAGGAGATCAGCGCCGACATCCTCGCCATCGAGCAGGAGGCCGAGGGGCTGCTGGATGATTTGCTGAAAGGAGGGCCGGCATGAAGACGAAAAAGGCCCCTCCGAAGCGCAACCTTGCGATGACGAAGGCCACGCCGGTGCTGGTAGTCGAACAATCGTTCACTGAAATTGCGGGCCTGATCGCGCAGGCTCGCCAGCGCGCGGTTCAGGCGGTCAACACCGCTCTGATTGATCTGTACTGGCAGATTGGCGAAGCGATCAGCCGCAAGATTGAGGCCGATGGCTGGGGCAAGGGCACGGTGGGGGAACTTGCGCTCTACATCCAGCGGCAACAGCCCGGTATCCGGGGCTTCTCACCCCAGAATCTCTGGCGGATGCGCCAGTTCTCTCACCACTGGTGAGAGAATTGCCCTGGACCCACAATCTCATCATCCTGACGCAATCCAAGCGACCGGAAGAACGGGAGTTTTACCTGCGCAGGGCCATCCAGGAGCGCTGGGGCAAGCGGGAACTGGAACGGCAGTTCCGTCAGGCCCTTTTCGAGCGTACCGTCCTGCATCCGCCAAAAGTCTCACCAGCGGTGAGACACATTCACGGTGACGCGATCGGCAGTGTCCTCAAGGACGCCTATTTCGTTGAATTTCTTGATCTGCCGACGGCCCACACCGAAGGCGACCTACATCGCGGTCTGCTGGCACGGCTCAAAGAGTTTCTCGTCGAACTTGGGCGCGACTTTTGTTTCGTCGGCTCTGAGTACCCCGTGCAAGTCGGCGGGCGAGACTTCGCTCTTGATCTGCTGTTTTTTCATCGGGGGCTCAACTGAGTTCGACCCGCATGCGGTGAAGGCTAAGGGGAATCAAGATCTCCTGCTGTGGCTGACGATGGGCCTCCAACCGAATATCGGCTTTGAGGTCCACATTCGGGCCCCGGGGTCGGACCAAGGCAAGTAGTTGCATCCAATCAGGAAGAGCTTTAGAATGGGGCTATTTTAGCCCTTAGAACGATGTTTTTGGCCGCGAAAATGCTCCTCTAAGAATGACTTCTTATGCCGAGAGCAAGCAGGCATTACATACCGGGCTATGTCTGGCACATTACTCATCGGTGTCATAAGAAGCAATGCCTTCTCAGGTTTGGCAGAGACCGGCGCCGATGGCTCCAATGGGTTTTCGAAGCCAAGAAGCGGTTCGGCCTGGGGTTGCGGGCCACGACAGCGCATCCATAGGTTCTTTTTCGTTCCCAGTGGGCTTGGCGCTGTCAACAAGCCCCCAGCTACCCGACCCTACAGCCGTAGAGCAAAGCTGAGGACAAACTGATCAAATGTTGCTATGATACAGGTTAATGGGCTGCCTGGAATGTGAACCCGGTAGCAAAGGAGAAATACAATGAAAACAGAAGCAGTGGAAGCAGTTTATGAGCATGGCGGATTCCGCCTTGTTAGCCCTGCGGATCTGAAGCTTACCGAGGGTCAGAAGGTGCGTCTCGTGGTCGACCCTATTGAGAAACCAGACGAGATACTATCATTGGCTGGTCGAGTTTATGAGGGACTCACCGACGATCAGATCGATTCCGTTGAGCAACACATTCGCCGGCGTGAGGACTTCTTCGGCGAAAGGACGCAAGCATGACAAAATCAACGCCGGCCTTGCTCGATACGGACATTTTATCCGCTATCATGCGCAAAAATAGCTTGGCCACAGAACGGGCGCGCTCTTACCTTGAGACCCATCGGCAGTTCGCCTTCTCCGTTATTACACGATACGAAGTGCTTCGTGGTCTGCTCACTAAAGGGGCGACAAAGCAACTTGCCACGTTTGACCAGCTTTGTGCCGCAAGCCGAGTACTGTCGCTCACAGATGCCATCATAGTGCAAGGGGCCTCAATATATGCGGATCTTTACCGACGAGGCGAATTGATCAGCGACGCGGACATCTTGATCGCAGCTACCGCTATGGTCAATGGATTGGCTGTAGTTACCAACAATGAAGACCATTTTCGTCGTATCCGGGATCTGCAGATTGAGAATTGGCTTGTATGAATCCAACCTGCCCAACAAATTAAGGATTGAGACGATCTGAAGGATCGTTTTCCTGCGTGAGGCGGATAAACCCGCATAAGGCAGGCAAGCCCGCCAAAAGCGGGTAAAGCTTTTGTCAATCATGTGTGGAGCGGTAAGGGTTGTGCATAAGCCTGCTGGGTGGGTTCCCCTTTGCCATTGAGTTGAATAGCCTTGACAGGTTTTTCATACCAGCCCACCTCTGGCGGATCATAAATGGATTTGGAGAGGCATGATAGGTGAATTGCAGGATGAGTGGGACTTAAACAACCGTGGGTCTGATCGAAGCGTCAGATCTTCCAAAATCAGTTGACGACTGTTAGCAAATATGCGAACTTCCGCTCATGAGTTACTCCATCGAGTATTTTCATTCGCGCGTTAAAGCAGAAATCGAGGACTGGCCTGATGGCATATTGGCCAATTACGCACGAATTGTGGAGCTTTTGATGCAATTCGGGCCAAATCTGCGCATGCCACATTCACGCGCCATGGGGGATGGACTATTCGAGTTAAGACCCCATGGCAGCGAAGGCATCGGAAGGGTGTTTTATTGTTTTGTCGTCAGTCAACGCATCACGATACTCCATGCGTTCATCAAAAAGACTCTAGACACCCCAGAGCGGGAACTAAGGATAGCCCGGAAAAGAATGAAGGAGGTACAGAATGGCTGAATTGAATTACCAACCTGTTTCCCATGACCACGAGGCATTTCTCAAGAATGCCCAGAAGCGGGAAGGATTCCGCAAGGCATACGAAGACTTGGAGGAAGAGTATACACTTATCCGCGAAATGCTTGCAGCACGTTCAAAATCCGGCCTCACTCAAGAGGCGGTTGCGGAATTGATGGGAACGACAAAAAGTGCTGTATCGCGGCTGGAATCTGCAGGCAAGCATGCTCCGTCGCTCACCACCCTCAAGAAGTATGCACAGGCCGTCGGATGCAATTTGGAAATTAAATTAGTCCCCAGAGCTAGCCCAACAAGGCGTTCCACCGGATCGCCCAAAAAGCGGGCTTCTCGGTGACCTCCGTGTTGGGTGTCGAAAAGAACGAAAGACATGAAACAGCGATCGGAGGCGATCGAGTCGATACCTGGTGTCGGAGTCAAGATCGCACAGAAACTGCAATTGATCGGTGTCCATCGGGTCGATGACTTGAGGGGTGCAAATCCTGAAAGACTCTACGACACGCTCGAACAAACCATTGGGGCGCGCGTCGATCGGTGCGTTCTATATGTGTTCAGAGCTGCCGTCTACTTCGCGAACAATCAAAAGCATGACTCAGAGAAATTGAAGTGGTGGAATTGGAAAGACTGAGCGCAATGGAACCGCATAAACTGCATACGAACACCCAACAAACAAGGATTGAGACGATCTGAAAGGTCGTTTTCCTGCCACAGGCAGGTAAACCCGCCTATAGGCGGGAAATGAACTACCCCGCAGCAAGCTGCGAGGTATCGAATGTCATTCCGTGCCTGACACGGAATCCAGTCCGTTTCTCTGGATTCCGGCTTCCGCCGGAATGACGGCAACCGCGGCAAGCCACGGGGAATGAACCCGGAGAGATTCAGACGTGAAAGAGGACATTTGGGATTTGCTTCGCTGCTGTGTTCGGATGGGGAGGGCAAGGATCAGGCGATTGCGGCACCAAAGGCGGTTGTGGGATGTGGCATTTGAGGGTGCCTTGCCGGTGCAGCGAGCGAGGAAGATATCTTGCGTGTTCACGATCCCGACTATAGGTGAAGGGATCAAAGGGAGCCGGTGCGGCAGCCACGCTTTGACATGACCCGGACGCAGTTTCCAATTTCCCCGCACACAATGATTAAAATCCCCAAAAACATCGAGATACGCCCTAAGTAGTCCCCGTGCCGGGCAAAAAAAGTCCGGCCTTGACGAAGATGGATTCGGCCTTTAAGTGTGGCCTTTTTCCACCAGGGCGTGCTGGCAATCACCATGCCTTTTGCATCGATGAGGGCTGAGATCCCGGTATTGGCCACCCGTACCAGATCCCGGCGGCATTCGATGGCACGAACGGGGCTGAAATTAAAGTGGTGGCGATAGCCGGGCGTGTTTTTCCACCATCCGTCGTTGGTGATCATGCAGATAAAGCCCTTTGCTTCTGGCAGGTTCCGGGCACAGTAGGGACCAAACGCCGACTCAAAACAGACGATGGGCAGAATGCCAACGGAAGTATCTGGGGATACAAATACCTGTCTCTCCTGACGAAGGCTGTAGGTGCCATTATATCCGCCAAGTTCCAGGGAGTATTTTCCAAGGAAGCCCAGATATTGCACAAAAGGCATGCGTTCGAACAGGGGGACCAACTTGGTCTTGTGATAGAATTGGGGCGCGGATCCAGGTGAAAGAAAAAGGGCGGTATTGAAGGCCTCGTAGAAGAAGCCTTCTTCCTGGTTGAAACGGCTCCCCGGAGGGATATCCTCCCCAACTTTTTGATAGCTGTGGACCCCCACCAGACAGTTTAGCTTCGCGTATTTTGCCCGAAAATCCAACAACCGACGATAGTAAGGTGATGCGCAAGGATTTCTCTCGTCAATCTGCTGTACAATAAGGGTCTCGGGGCCGAACAGGTAGCTGGTTTCCTCGTCGAGGATGGAATCCGCTGTCCTGAAAAATTCTTCCAGGTGTTGCGCTTGCCTTTCCGGCACGAATTTTTCCGTGTATGGATCCAGATTGGGCTGAATCAAGGCCACCGTAACGGTTTCTCCCTCCTCCCTAAAATTGTCAAACATCTGATAGGAGACCCGCGCAGGGATGAAAACTAGCAGAACGGTTACGACCCCCATGGGGACGATGGATCCCAACCCCCTTTTTCGATAGGTATCAGCCATTTTAAAGATCACAAAATTGGTCAGAATAATCCAGAGAGTGCCCCCGCGAACACCCGTATACTCAACCCATTGAATGAGTTTGGGTGCTGTGGCCAGGGCGTTGCCCAGATTGAGCCAGGGCCAGGCCAGGTCCCAGGACTCATGAAAATGCTCATATCCCATCCAGATAATCAGAAAAGGAAATAACAGGGGGATGTTCAGGCTTGTTCGAACGCGGCTTATGGACCAGAAAATAAGGGCCTGTAGAAGGGAATTAGCCAGCATGATGAGGATGGCCCCCAACCACTGTGCTTGTGTGATCCACCATGTTCCCAAAATATTCCACAGCAGGAAACTGACAAAGGCATAATTGAATAGGATGTAGCGGTTTGGGTGATCCCGGGTTTCCTCCTCCAGCAGTAAAAGGGGCACCCAGGCGATGAAAATGATGAAGAACAAAGACGAAACAGACCAGGGCAGGCCCAACAACAGGCCACTGGTGAGGGACCAAAAGAGGTTTCTTCTAGACATAATGGTTGAACTGTAAAAAATCGTTGCCCTGTCCTGGATGGAGGAGGAAAGAGCGATTGATTTTTGACGCGGTCCCGTGCGTCCCGGCCCTCTTTCGAGCTCTCAGAGAAGGGTTGACGTCAGGAAGTCGAGGTTGAGCTTCTTGAGAATACGCACCATGTTGTTGAGTTGGACTTCCACGGTCCCCTCATAGATCTCCGCGATACGATTGTCCCGGTATCTCCTCTCCACGTCCTGCTCCAGGAAATAGCCGTACCCGCCGAAAACGCTGATGGTTTCATCGATGACCTGCTTGGCCGTCTCAGGCACGTGGTGCTTCACCATGGAGGTAAAAAGAGGCATTGAGCCGGCCATGCTCTCATCCTTGTGGTCGCACAACCAGGCTCCGTAGTAGGTGAGCCACTTGAGGGACTGAATCTGGCTCCACATTCTGGCCAGCTTATGGCCAACGGCCTGGAAGTCGATGATCGGTTTCTGGAATTGGGTTCTCTCCCTGGCATGTTTCAGGGCCTTCAGAAAGGCGCCTTCTGCATTTCCCAGGGACTGGGCGCCTATTTCAATACGGCTCTCATCAAGAAAATCCAGCACGTTCAGAAGGCCGCGGCCTCTCTCCCCGACCACGTTCTCCTTTCGAACCTTGAGATGACGGAAGACCACCTCTGCACTGGACGTCATCCTGATCCCCATCTTATGGGGAATCTCGTTGATTTCGAGGCTGCCCCCGAGCCACGACGAAGCATCTCTTTCCACGAGGACCGTGGTCATTCCCTTGCCCGCAGAAGCGTTAGGGTCTTCCTGGGCAAGAACCACGAAGAAATCGGCGTAGGAAGCATTGGTGGTAAAAAGCTTCGCGCCGTTGATGACAAACCCGTCTTTATCCTCCTCCAGGGTCGTCGCCATCCTGGTCAGATCGCTGCCATGGTCCGCTTCGGTCATGGCGATGGCGGAAATCCAGTCCCCTCTGACCAGGGGGCCAAGGAATTTTTCCTGCTGCTGAGGGGTCCCGACAACCTTGATGATCTTGGAAGGAACATAACCCAGGTGAAGTGCCATGCCGAGGCCGGAATCCGCCTTGCAGAACTCCTCGATGACCAGCACGTTCTCCATGACGCCCATGCCGCCACCGCCGATCCTTTCCGGATAATCAAGGCCGATAAAGCCCAGTTGAGCAGCCTTCTTGAACAGCTCACGAGGATAGCGGTGGTTCAGTTCGTGCTCCTGGGCTACGGCAGGTAGAAATTCGCTGTTCGCAAATTCCGCCGCCGCCTTCTTGATGTCCCTCTGCTGCTTGGTCAAAGAAAAATCCATGAGAAATCCTCCTCCATGTAAGCCGATGGCCGCAACGCCACAAGTAAGCAGTATGCACTAGGGAGTATGCAGAACCCAGTAGGCACAAAGCAATACGCGGTAAACGCCGATAAATCCACTGACGCCTTTCCTGTTTTATTTTTTCTGCCTACTCCTTACTGCCTACTCCCTACCGTAACCCAGCGGCTCTAAAGAGACCACACCCCCCAGTCCGGGCTCAAATACTTCTACGCCCCTTGGCTCACACCCCTTGTTTCAGAATCTCTCGGCCGATGATCATTCGCTGAATTTGATTGGACCCCTCGAAGATTTGCGTCAGCTTCGCATCCCTGAACATCCTCTCCACTGGGTAGTCCTTGATGTACCCGTACCCGCCCAGCACCTGCACCATGTCCGTGGTGATCTTCATGGCCGCATCACTGCAGAAGCACTTCGCCATGGAAGCCAGCGTGGTGTTCCTCACTCCTGCATCGTAATTCAAGGCGGCCCTTTCCATGAGCCCTCTCCCAGCCTCGATCAGGGTCACACTGTCCGCAAGCATAAACTGTATCGCCTGGTGCCCGATCAGGGGCTTCCCGAAGGTGTGGCGCTGCCCGGCATACTCTGTCGCGTAATCCAGGGCCCCTTCGGCAATGCCCAGGGAAAGCGCAGCCACGGTGGGTCGAGACATATCAAAATCAGCCATGGCAATCAAGAAACCGCTGCCGGCTTTTCCAACGAGGTTCTCTTCAGGCACCTCCACTTCTTCCAGGAAAACCTCTGAGGTATCGCTTCCGCGGAAACCGCATTTGTCCTCATGCTTGCCGATGGTCACCCCTTTCCATTGCTTTTCCACAATGAAGAAGGAGAGGGCGCTTTCCCCGGTCTTGGCCAGCACAGAATAGAGCCCTGCGACCCCGCCGTTGGTGGCAAAGGTTTTATGTCCTGTCAGCACATAATGGCGCCCCCGTTTTTGGGCCTTGGTTGCAATCGCTGCCACGTCCGAACCTGCTCCCGGCTCTGTGACCAGATAACCGATCAATTTCCTTTGCTCCGACAGCATGGGGAGATATTTCTTTTTCTGGGAGTCGTTGCCCGCATGGATCAGGGGAAAGCTTCCCACTGCCTGGATGATGAGCATGAGCGCCGACGAGGCGCAGACTTTGGCGATCTCTTCAATGCAAAGGCAAAGGGTATAACAGGGATGGACCGGCCAGCCTCCGTACTCTTCCGGCAGCATAGTCTGGAGAAGCCCCAGATCCCAGAACAGGGATGCTGTCTCCCAGCTGAACTCACCCCGACGATCCAGTTCCGCGGCCGCAGGAGCTACCTTCTGCTTCGCCGCCCTGCGCACATTGTCCAGCAGCATCCTCTGCTCTTCCGTCAGAATGTCCATATCCAGATCACCTCCTTGCAAGGAGCCGGATCATTTCACATTGATCATTGCCCATTCAACATTGCGCATTGAAGATTGATCATTTGGTTTTGAGCAAATGAACAATGAGAAATGGTAAATGATAAATGCTTTGGTTGCGGCCAAGGGCCTGCTTTGGGAAAAGCGCTATGTTCAGTCCCGCGCAAACCGGCTATTCTGAAATCAGGAGAGGGTTGAACCTTGTCTCATGGTCATAGGTGTCCATCCCTTCCTTCCTTTTGAGGAAATTCACGACCAGGTAAGTGATAGGGGTCGCCGCAGCCTCGTAAGAGGATTTTGCGAGCCATTGCATGACGATGGCCTGGGTGAGCGCATGGACAGGGATAGTCCCTGCAAAAGCAAGCGCAATGAAAACCACGGAGTCCAGCCCTTGTCCCACCAGAGTTGAGCCGATGGTGCGAAGCCAGAGCCACCGTCCCTGGGTGGCAATTTTCATTTTCGCCAGGACAAAGGAATTGGCAAACTCCCCCACGAGGTAAGCGAGGAAAGAAGCAATAAGGATGCGCGGCGTGTAGCCGAGAATGCGCTCATACGCCGCCTGTCCATCCCAGAAGGATGCTCCAGGCAGAATCTGTGCAATCCAGATCGCGACCACCACGATGACGTTGCACATAAAACCTAGCCAGATGACCTTTCGCGCCTGGCGATAGCCGTAGACCTCTGTGAGCACATCTCCGGTAATGTAACTCAGCGGAAAAATGAGAATAGCGGCCGGAAGAATGAGACCTAAGAGGTCAACGAGTTTGACCGCAATGATGTTCGCTGTGATCAGGCAGGTGACAAAGACCGCCACAATGATCACAAACCAGTGCGAATATTTCGTCTCCCCCATTTTTCCCCACTCCCGAGTGGGGTTTTACCACAGATCGCCTTTTGTATCCCCATATTTCTCAACACTGGCATGTTCCTGGTTTGAAAGGGCATCGGCCCAGTTCCAGCTTGTCTCTCGGCTGACTGCCATACTCGTCAAAATGGATACCTTTATTGGAACCAAATTGGTTGAGCAGATTCGCCAGGATGACGGAGGTCTCAGCCGTGAGCTTGACGCAACCAAGAGGATTCTCCTGTTCGTCAAAGTCGAAGAGAAGTTTTCTGCAGTTGAGGGAGCCGAATTGATTCAGAAACCGGCTTTTGAATTCCTTCACCAGAGCACCGGCATCTCTCATATCATCACCAGGGGTATCTCTCCCCATAAGGTAACCTAAAGCAATCACCCCTCCCGTGAACGCTCCGCAGAGTTCCTCGGTGGATCCTCCAATGCCCCCACCGAAAACCGACGCGGCTTTTGTGGCTTCAGGACGCGCTTTCTGAGAGAATATCTCCAGCACTGTTTTTGTGATCACTTCAGCGCAGTGAAACCCCGATTGATAGTGTCCATAAACCTTTTTCCTGATTTCCTTGTTTTCCATCGGGCTGCTCTTCAATCCCTTTTCATCCACTCCTTGCCCTTTCTCAAGAGGTTTAACGGCCTCGATTCTTGCAGAGGCCAGGGCATTTTCGAGTCCCTTTCCAGGAAGCCACTCCCTGATGAAATCCCGGCTCGCCTCTACCGGGGTGACCTTCACCTCCTCAAATCCTATTTCTTCAAGCATTCGCTTGATGGCTTCAACCCTTTCAGCGCCACCGATGCAGGCGGAGATCAGTGAGAGATCTTTTCGAACTTCTTCCGGCAGCGGGGAAGTGGCGACCACGTCTGATACGGCCAGTCTTCCTCCGGGCTTGAGCACTCTGTAGGCATCACGGAAAACCTTTTCTTTTTCCGGGGACAGGTTAATCACGCAGTTGGAGATAATGACGTCCACGCTTTTATCTTCCGCGGGCAGATGCTCTATTTCGCCCAGCCTGAATTCCACATTTTTCAAGCCCGCCTTTTCTGCGTTTTCCCTCGCCCTGCTGACCATCTCAGGGGTCATGTCCACTCCAATGACTTTGCCTGTTTCCCCGACAGCCGATGCCGCCAGAAAACAGTCGATCCCTCCGCCGCTGCCAAGGTCCAGAACCGTCTCCCCAGGCTTCAAAGAAGCCATGGCCGTTGGATTGCCGCAACCGAGGCCCATGTTCGCCTCGTCCGGAACAGAGCTGATCTCCTCTTTAGAGTATCCCAGGTCAAAGGTCCTCTTTTCGATGGAGTCTTGAAGAGTACCGCAACACGACGGTTGCTTGCTCGGGCCCGAGGAAGAACCACCTCCCTTTGCCAGCCCTGCATACCTCTGCCTAACTTCCCGACGAATTTCTTCCTGACTTTTGTTTTCCATGATGATCCTCCGTTCTTGCGATATTTCGACATATATCGAAATTATGAATAAAAAATAATAAGACCCCCTACCTCTTCACTTGAAAAAAGCCCTCCAGATTCTTGAGCGCTTCCGGATCAACCCAGCATTCAATTTTCTGCCCTGATCTCTTCATCTTAATAAGGCCTGCCTGGCGCAGCTCCCTAATGTGATGAGACACCGTGGAGGGGACAATATCCAGATCTTTGGCCACATCGCCCACACAGGTGCTCTCGTGAGCCTCAAAACTCCAAACAGTCCCCGGCACGCAGCACGATACAAGGCGAAGAAATATCTTCAGCCGGTTTGGATTCGAAAGGGCCTTGAATATCTCGGAGAATTTTTCAACGTTATCATTTTTATTGTTCGACATATGTCGAATTTAGCAACTCTCTTTACGCTTGTCAATAACTTTTTTCACCATGGCTCCTAATCCGGACATTTTGGCTACGAGCAAAGTAGATAGTGGGCCATTGGTATCTTTTCCTTCGTTCCAAGGGCTCCCGGCCTGCTCATTTCAGAAAAGACACCAATAGCCCACAAAAACTTTTCAACAAGTTGCCAAAAAGCTGCTGGCTAAGCCCAATCTCATCTTCCTTCCCTTGTTTCCCGTAACGTGAGCCGGAAGACAAGGGCCGAAAACAAATAGAGCCCTGCTGCAACCAGCATGGTCATTCGCAACCCGGCGCTCATGCTGATCATCTTGCCAAGAACAGCGCCAATGACCGATGCGCAGCCGTTGATCCCCCACGCCCAAGGAACGAGCAGGGGAAACGGGCTGGAAATCTCGCGAAGCCCAATGGGAAGGGGCCAACCCAGGAAAAAAGATAGGGTGCCCACCATGACCACTGTGAGGGCGAGCCTTCCGCCAAACGCCCAGCCAAGCGCCCATGCAAACAGCCTCTCCTCCAGAAGAGCCTGAACAAGGACCCAGGCACACACACAGGTCACCGCAACCCAAAGCGACTTGCTCTTAACATGCCTGACGGTCAAACTGCCACACCCTGCGAAAACAAGGACGGCGCCTAGCACTACTGCCGTTGAATAAATGGGATGGGAGAGAAGAAGGATGTATTTTGGGAGAAGAGCCATCTCAAGAAACATGAACGCAACGCCAATGGAACCGAAATAGAACAGCGTGCCGAGAACTTCCCGTGCGGACAAACCGCCCTGTGCCCGCACGCGGGCACGTCGAAGAAAGAAAAGAGGAAGAAGGATCAGAGCCCCACCAGCAATGACGGCTTGCACCAGGGTCGCGATGACGAGGATATATCCGATTTCAACGAAAGGCAGAGATTCTCTGCGGAGTTGCTGGAGAAGAGTTAACGCTTTGTCCCAGCGAAAGAAGTGGGAGAAGTAGGGTCTATCATCCGTCGCAGGAGACACGTCAAAGACATAATCCTCAAGAAAGGTTTCTGCCTCAGGTCCTGCCAGGGAAGTCGCCCCCTTGAAATAGTAGGCCTCTTTCAGGACATCGTAGCGATTGGCCATGTCCTCCTTCATCCCGGCATAGTAGTCCACGTCAAAACTTCTCTGGTCACAGAAGGTCGTGATTCTTTCTATCTCCTCGGGTGTGAAGGGAGTCCTTGAAATAAGAATGGTCGAAGTCTTCCAGCTTCGAATGAAGACGATGTGCTCTTCAGGCTTCTCTGAAAGGCCTGCCTCTCGCAGCGCGGATACCGCTGTGGAGAAAACTCTCAAAGAGTCTCTGGGAGGCAGTTTGAGCCAGCGAGTGACAGCCAGGATCCCTGAATCGCTGAGTCGGGAAAGATAAAGAGCAAAAGCCTCCCTGGTGTAGAGATAACTCTCTGCAGCAGAGTAAAGACCCGCGGCTGAACCCCCAAAGGAATCGAGCAAAGAAAGCTGGATCAGGTCAAATCGATCCTCTGTCTCATGAAGAAACTGGCGCGCTTCTCGGATCAGAAGTTTCACTTCCGGTCTCGAATACAGAGGCCCGGAGAAGTCTGCGAAAGGGCCTGTCATGAGTTCAGCGACTTGCGGGTTGGCCTCCAGCGCGACAATTTTCAAAGCGCTGTGTCTTAGCGAGAGCAGCACATCCGTCCCCCCTCCTGCCCCAATAACAAGGACCTTTTGCGGATGCCTGACGTGGTAAGGCAGAGCCATGGTCGTGAAGTCCAGGTGCTCCAGCTCATTCAGATCGCCTTTGAATCTGCTGATCGTGCTCACGGCGTCGCCATCTGAAAAAATGGCTTTCTGTTGAGGAAGAATCCCCGCTTGCCCTTTTCCATCCAGACCGTAATTCAGACTTAGTCCAGGCACCTCCCTGATGAGGGAGCTTCCGACCACATGGATCAGACCCAGAGGCCCTTCCCTCTCCGCTTCCACCCTGGCATCCGGAAAGGCCATGGTCATAGGGAAGGCCTTTGTGTGGTGGATTTGGGGAACCGGAGGCAGTAGAACATAACATGCCAAGATCAGTGTGCCTGAGACGGGAAGAACCAGGATCCCCCTGCGGCCCCATGCCGTGCGCATGCAGCACCAACCTGCCCCGGCAAGAACCAGTCCGCTCAGCAGAGGGAGTAGCGCCCATGGAGGTCCCAAATACAAAGCAGGCACTATAGCCATGCAACCAAATCCCGCGCCCAGGAGATCTGCTGCATACAAGCGCGGCACCTCTCTGCCGGCTGCAGACAGGATGATGACGACAATCCCTCCCGACAGAAAAAACGGGGCGGCCATGACTAGGTAGGTGGCAAACATTCTGACCCACTCTTTGTTTTGCCACACAAGCTGAAGAGGGTCTAAACCGATTTGTTGGGACAGACTGAAGGCAAGAGGAAAAGAAAGAGAAGCAGCCCCTGCGAGAATGACCAGCCAGGCATCCATGTTTCTGTAAACCCGCCCGGACAGGAGGAAGAGGAAAGACCCGGCTGCGCCAAATCCAAGGAGGGCCAGGCTGATGACCATGTAGGCGAAGTGATACCAGAGGCTGATGGAAAGCAGCCGCATCAGGAGGATTTCATAAGCAAGGACAGAGGCGGAAGTGCAGAAGAGAAGGACGGCGTGATGTGAGGTCGCAATAGGTGTCTTGGTTTTGCCTTCCATCGCTTGACCGTTGAAGGGCTAATCTTCCTTGCCTGAGCGGGTCAGGGGAACAAAACGAACGGGAATGGACTTCCTCATGGTTATGGCGCCCGTCTCGGACTTTTCCACCATGGTGAGATACTGGACAGAGTAAGCTGCCCCCACCGGAATACACATCTTGCCTCCGGGCTTCAACTGCTTGAGCAAAGGAGGGGGCACCAGGCTCGCTGCGCATGTGACGATGATTCGATCAAAAGGGGCTTCTTCTTCCCATCCGTAGTATCCGTCGCCGAGCCTCACCCGCACGTTCGCGTATTTCAAGCGCTTCAGACGTTCCTCTGCCTGAAGGGCCAGCGCTTCGACGATCTCAATGGTAAAGACATCCTTCACCAAGAAAGAGAGAACCGCCGACTGATACCCGGAACCTGCTCCCACCTCCAGCACCTTGTGATCCGATTTGACTTCAAGCAGTTCGGTCATGAGAGCGACAATGTAAGGCTGCGAGATCGTCTGCCCGTATCCAATGGGGAGAGGGAAATCACCATATGCCGCCGACTGAAGCTTTTTCTCCACAAAGCGATGCCGCGGCACAGTCCGCATGGCCGTGAGCACCCTTGGGTCCTTTACGGGATCTCGATAATCAGGAGCATCAGAGATCTGCTCCTTCACCATTTTCTCACGGAGGAGACGAAATTCGATTTCGGCGGGATCTTTGGCAGACGCATCGAGGACCAGACCAAGCGCCAGCAGGAGGGAAGAAAGGATGTAACTCTTTTTGAGCACGGTTTCTCCGCTGCTTTGTTGCCGTCATTTTCCAGTGCCTGGTGTATTCTCGTCCCCGCGTGAGGTTCTGTCAATCGAATCTCACATAAGGCTTGCCATAGCCCTGAATTTTCCGTAACCTCAATGTTCAATGGGAAATGATCAATGTTCAATGATCGATGAAACGAGGATTTCCTAAGACCTATGATCCCTTCGGTACAGCAGTGTTTCGCCCTAATGACAAAATATGCCATGCTGGAAAACATTAAAGCCCATTCCATTATGGTAGAGAAAATTGCTTCTCTGGTGGCTCGAGGGCTTCGGGAGGCTGGAGAGAGCCTCTCGCTCGACAAAGTGACTGCAGGAGCCCTGATGCACGACATCGCAAAAACCCAGTCCTTGAAAACAAAGGAAGATCACAGCGCCAAAGGCGTTGAAATCTGCCTTCAGAACCATCTTGATGAGATTGCGGACATCGTGGCCGAACATGTTGTCCTGAAGGCCTTTATGAAAGAGGGTCCCGTGATCGAGAAAGAGATTGTCTATTATGCGGACAAAAGAGTGAATCACGACAAGATCGTCAGCCTTGAAGAAAGGCTGGCCTATCTCATCACGCAATACGGTAAAGGGGATGAAAGGCTGATCCGGAGGATGGGTAGGAATTTCGATCTGTGCAAGCAAGTTGAAAACAAACTGTTTGCAAAGCTTCCTTTCACGCCCGACCAAATTGCTGAAAGGATTATGACAGCGATGGGTTCGTCTTTTCAAAAGGGATAGGGGTCTACCATGAATGGAAGTCTGTACGTCCTCCTGATCCTGCTGCTTGGTTCCCTGGGGATTTCTACCGGAGCCGCTTTGGCCGCGGAGCCGTGGCCTGCCCCCCCGAGCCATGAAGAAATCGTCTCAACCCTGCACCGCGTCCAGACCAAAGACCTCAGTGAGGACTTCGAGAAACAACTGAGATCTCTCTTGAAAGATTTGGAAAAACTCGAAAAGGAAGCCAAAGACAAAATGACCAAAGAGATCCTGCCTTACCTCAGAGAGGAAATCGAAAAAATCAAGAAATGGCTCAAGGAGTTCCGTTTGGAAAAGGAAAAAGAGGATCCGCCTGAGAGAAGAAGGATCTGACAGGGTGACCTATGTCTGTCCGGATGATTGCACGCGATCTCTATCGGTTACAGCAGGAAGTGGATAAGCTCGAAAGCCGGTTGAAGGCATGCTCTCTTGCAAAGCGAGAGGAACTTGAAGACCAGCTGCGCAAGGCGAGAGCAGAGAAGGATCGGGTCAAACGCCTACTCGAGGGAAGCAAAGAAGAGCCTCCCTATCGGAAACCGAGATAGGAAAGACGGTACACGGCCCACGGCTCAAGGTACACGGCAAAAACAAACAGAAGAAGGGCTTCCGTGTACCGTGTACCGTGTGCCGTGAGCCGCGCACCGTTCCTATATCTCTTTGAACCCCCAATAAGGATATTCCAGCACATACTCACTCACCCTGCCGGGGCTGTTTTCACGGCTTGCTACGAGCCAGAGGATGCTCTTTCTTTCCCCGGAAGAAAAGGGATCCAGAGGATCCCAGCTTGGTGAAAGAATCATCGCATTGTCCGCACTGTACTCGATATCTCCCGACTCCTTGAAGGCCGCCAGATCCGGCTTTTCATCGTAATGTCCCTCCATGCCACGGGAGAGTTCCGATACGACAAGGAAGGCGACATTCTGCTCGTCTCGAATGGATTCCATGTTCCGGAGCCACTCATCGATCCCGGTTCTCCTCTCGGAGAGATTCTTGAACGGCAACTTGTGAAGGCTGTCCACAACCACCAGGACCCGATCCTGCCGGGTCTCGTGTTTGATAAAATCAATTTGCCTTCTCATGATATCAGGGCTCAGTTTCCTGTCCGTGACCACTCGATAGTTCTGAAGCAGGTCCCTGAAATCTGCAAAGGCCTTTTCGAGTCTCTCCGAGGCCGCCTTGTCCAGCTTTTGAAGCCGCACTTCTTCTTCGGCAAGGTGGCTCAACCGGCATATGGTTCTTGTATAGATCTTCTGGCGCCCGTTTTCAAAGTCATAGTAGATGACCGGGGTTTTCCTCCTCGCCATCTCCGTGGAGACCTGCATGAAAAAGCAAGACTTCCCTGCCTTGGGCTGGCCTCCAAGAATATTGATCCCGCGTATGCCGTTCACTGCCAGATCCAGTTTTTCGAAACCGGCACTCAGCCCCAGAAGCTTTCTCCCCCGATCTCTCTCGAGCTGCTGGAAAAACCTCACGTGCTCCTTTTCCGCTGAAGAAAAAGGAGAGAAAGATTCGGACGTCTTGATCATGGAGGAGATGGCGATCCGGAAATTTCCCCCTTTTTCCTTGGCGAGATCGCACAGGCCGTATCCTCTCTTGTAGCTGGAATGCCACTTGAGGATTCTCGCTTTGTAACCCAGTTTCGTTGCAAGAGCGCGGGCCGCGAGTTGCGCCTCAGGGGCATTGTTCGTCAGCAGGAAGACATGATTCACATACGCGAGCCTTTCCTGCTCAATGGTTTCAAGGACCGAAAACCCCGGGACACCAATGACGGGATAACCCAGTTCCTTGAGGGTGAGAAGGTTGTTTTCTCCGTCCACGATGAAAAGGGTGCCCTCTTCGCATCGCTCTATGTCCTGAACATTGAAGACCCGGAACTCTTCTGCGAAAAACTTCTCATCCCCGTACCAGAACTGATCCTCTTCACGACCCGGCATCACACATCGCGCCGCATAGCAGTTGCCGTCCTCCTGGAAATAGGGATAGACGAGGTAGCGGCCGTTATATCCGATTCTCAACTCCTCTACCGCCCCTCTTGAAACACCGAAGTCATTGAAGTGGGCGTACTCACCCTCTCCCATCAGCGTTCTGAACTTCTTGACCTCGTTGTTCAGGTTTCTGCTGGGATAAACCACATCCCGCACATGGATTTCCCGATCAGGATCGTAGCCGGGCACCTTTTGAGCATCGATCCCCATCAATCGCGCAAAATGGGGGGCAAATCCCCCTGGCCTGCACCGGTCCAAGCACCGGAAGTACCCCATAAAGAAGCTCTCCGGGTCAAGATAGGCAACCAGGGTGCCTCCCCCTTTTTTCTCCTCAGACCCGCAAAAGGGGCAAGAAGCTTTCAGAAGATGATCTTCGATCTTCGCTCCTGGAATGTGCTCCAGATAGAAATTCTGTATCGCTTCAGGACGCTCCATAAACTGATGCCTCCGGTATCTATTGCCAGCATTTGCCTAGGCCTCTCCTCTTGTCACAATCAAAGAGGGGAAAGCCGTCCGGCGCCTAACATTTTAGCACAGGGTTTCCGGTTAAGCAAAGATGAGAATGAAGTCTGCTAGGAGTAGACATACAGGCCAACAAGGCCCAGCATTAGAATCATTACCCCTGAAAGGAAATACTGCTCTCGGTTCTCTTTCCAGAAAAGGTCAACGCTCCAACTTCTCTTGCGAGCACGAGGATAGGGCTTGAAACGGGGCATGAGGCTTCTCACGTAAGCGGCATACTGCTTGTATTCGTCACCGTAGAGATCTTCCAGCCTGGTCATCTCTTTGCGGTATTTCCTTGGCATGTAGTTGAGGAAAAACACCCCCAGGCCGACAATAAGGAGAATCCACGCATATCCCCATGCCATGACGCAAAATCCGACCAGGAGGAACAATCTTCCCAGGTAGAGGGGGTCTCTCAGATAGGCATAGGGGCCTGAGGTCGTGAGCTCTTCCGCTCTCATCAAGTGGCCGCTCGCCCAAACGCGAATAGCCTCACCGAAGAAAACCAGAATGCCTCCTGCAACCAGAGACCACGGATTGGGTCTTGCCAGGGCAGGCACCAACAGAATACCCACCAACACGGCTAGCGCCCTAAATAACTTCTTGCTCATTGAAACCTCTTGATCATGCGGTAGAGGAAAAACATTCTGGGTGGTTCACCCCGACCAAAGAAGTTCTTCTCTACTTTATACAGCCTCTCAAGGTCAAGTAAGATGATATTCCTGAAAATCCACCCGTCGATCAAAGGCACTCGCCCTTTCACATAGGCCGTGGAGAAGTCAATCACAGAAGGGCGATCTTGATCCACCAGGATATTCCTCTGATGAAGATCCCCATGGGCAACGCCTCTGTCATGAATGCCATGGATCAGCGACACCAACTCCTTGAAGCAGGACTCGCTCAGTTCTCCAATTTTCATTTTATCCAGAGGCCGCCCCATGACTGTCGAAATCTGAATCACATGGGGTGATGGACGATTGATGAAGGAGGGGACGCCGGCCATGCCTTCCAGCCTTCTGAGAGCCGCCTCCTCCCAAGAGAGGGAGATTCTTCCAAAGAGTCGAGGGATGAAAGGGGCCCCGCTGTACTCCTTGGTAATGATATCCCCTTCCCTGCGGACGGAAGCCTTCCACACATTCCTCGGGCGATAGGGGACATTGTCTTGTTTCGGTTGATCAGGCGAAATTTCTCTCATGCTCCGACTGTGATTTTTCAGCGATCCTTCCCTTCAACGCCACCTTCGCTATTAAACTGGACTGAAGGAAGGACTGAATGGGGATACGAGAGAAATGAAGGTATCACAGGGCATTTCAAAATCAAAGCAATAACCTCTTCAAGTTGACACGGCTCAAGGCGTTTATTATATTCCTCCATATCCCGAGTCCCTCTTTCCGGACAAAGAAATACATGGTGCTAAGATCATCTTCCCGGTCACGTGCTCTGTGGCCGCCCCTATGAGGAACAATGAAAAAAGCTTTCTTATTCCTGCTAATCGTCCTCCTCGCAAAAACCCTGTATGCCCCTCTTTCGTGGGCTTCAACGGTCAAGGTCGATGTCATTCAGTCTCAGGACCGCTATAAAGCCGGGACAAGTCATCCTTTGCTCTTTCGCCTCTCCATTGCCGACAAGTGGTTCATTCATGGCCCTGCCAAAGCGGAAGACCTGGTCCCGACTGAATTCGCTTTCGAAGATCACCCGCGAATAAGAATCAAGGACCTTGTTTTTCCCATCACCGAGAACATGAAACTGGATTACGTCTCCGAGCCCGTTGCCCTTTTTTCCGGGGAAATCTTGGTGAGGGGGACCTTGGCCCTCCCGGAGGATACACCTCACGGGGAACATGTCCTCAAAGGAGAGCTCTCCTATATGGCCTGTTCCGTGTCCTCATGCATGCCGCCGGAAAACATTCCCTTGTCCATATCCCTGACTGTGGTCCCGCCGGGGTCGTTCACCAAGGCCGTCAACCAGGAAATATTCCTGGCTTATGAAAAAGGGATCAACACGGGCATGGGTGTGGGAACCGGCCTTTGGCTCACCCTCATCGGGTTTTTCGTTGGAGGCTTGGCCCTCAACCTGACTCCTTGCATCTATCCTTTGATTCCCATCACGGTTTCCTATTTCGGCGGAAGAGAACAGGGCCGTGGGGCCACGGCGATCCATGCATTCCTGTACCTGGTGGGGCTGGCCGCCATGAATTCCATCCTGGGAGTGTGGGCCTCTTTATCAGGTCGGATGGTCGGCTCAGCGCTCCAGCACCCGGTGGTTCTTGTTCTCATGGCATGCCTATTCATTGCTTTTGCCACAAGCTCTTTCGGCCTCTGGGAGCTTCGTCTTCCGGCGGGGCTGACAAGAGCGGCATCCAGGCGCTTCAGTGGCTATTTCGGAACGCTCTTCATGGGCCTGACTATAGGCATCATCGCTGCACCCTGCCTCGGGCCTTTTATCCTGGGACTTCTCACCTATGTAGCCCAGAAGGGCGACCCCGTCATGG